>ENA-ORSJ01000929-ORSJ01000929.1-human-gut-metagenome-genome-assembly--contig:-NODE-929-length-27950-cov-7.515289_pt1 | contig 27950 bp, 23 predicted proteins | sample MGYA00242191_ERZ509158 | MGnify/ENA primary metagenome ERZ509158 (study PRJEB26280, sample SAMEA2338623) | human gut metagenome | biome: human gut; feature: human-associated habitat; material: faeces...
AGCCAACAAGCTCAACCGTAAACCCGCGCTAGACACAAAAATCTACACACACCCGGCGCAGTCTGAGTATGACGCTGTGCGTTCTGAGCGGGATCGTCTTCTTGCCAGGTTGCGCGACAACAACGCCCGTCGCAGTGACAAAGGAGATTCCGTCGAAACTCTTAGAGCCCGAGTTGCCCGGTGCGAACGCATGGTCAGCCGACTGGCTGAAGCTGGTTCGCGATGCGGCGACGGATGGCAGCGCTGCGCAACCAAGCATGACGCCTTAGCAGAGGTAGTGAAGTGATTGTTTCCGATTGGTGTTTTCTGTTGCTTTGGCCGTATGGTACAAACTAAGGTACAAACGTAAGGCGATGATGCTGAAAATCTCAATGGTTGTTGAGAAAACGGAATCCCGCCGCCGACCAATTCCAGGAAAGGAGATGACGAAAGTTGTCTCCTTTTTTCATTCTTCTGTCCGTGGCTCCGGACAGCGAGTCAGTTTTTCTCCGCAGAATAAGAAAACGGCCGGTGTGCAGTAATCACAAACCGGCCGGTTCTCAGTCTCCAAATCACAGAATTTCCCGCAGGGAAAGCGTGAGGCCCGCGCGCAGGATAAGAAGCCCGAAGTCGGCGCAGAGAGCGCGGGAGGTAAACAGATTTTTCAGCATTTTTTGTAAGGTTTCCGAAAAAAATGGGATCGGTCAGCGACCGACGGTGTGCGCAATGGTGCGCGAGCGGGCTGAGCCCAATCTGAAAGACGCACTCTCTGACAGAACTGTCATCTGCGCGTCAGAAACACAATCGGTGCCGGAAGGCACGTCTTTTGGCCTGGCCTCTTGTACACTGCCGTTTTCGGATTGTTTTTCTCTTTGAAAGCCATGCATATCCTGGTGAGTAATGACGACGGCTACAGCGCGCCCGGTATTCAGAAGCTCGCGCACGCGATGAGTAATTTTGGCCGCGTGACGGTGTTTGCGCCTGAGTGCAACCAAAGCGGTGCGAGTAACGCCCTGACGCTTAATAAAACGCTTTCGGTCATGCAGACGGCGGAAAACGTGTTTGTGGTGAAGGGAACGCCTTCGGACTGTGTGCATACGGCGCTCACCGGGTTTCTCAAAGATAAGCCAGATCTTGTTGTTTCCGGGATTAACTGCGGCGCCAATATGGGCGATGACACGCTTTATTCCGGCACGGTCGCTGCGGCGATCGAAGGCTACGTCTTCGGGATTGACTCCATTGCCTTCAGCCAGATTGAAAAGGGCTGGAAAAATCTCGATTCCGCAGTGGATATGGCCTGCGTTGTGGTGGAACGGTTTTTAAGCCGTAAAACGGGAACGGATCCTGTGCTTTTAAACGTCAATATGCCCAACCTTGCCGCCGACGAATTTGAGGGCATTATGGCTACGCGCCTCGGCAGACGCCACAACGCGTATCCGCTCATTCTGCAGCCAGGAACGCAGCAGCCTGCGGTTTACCGTTTGGGCGCAGCGGGCGACCCCCGTGACTGCGGACCGGGCACGGACTTTTGGGCGGTGTCCCACGGCTTTGTGTCGGCAACACCCCTGCAGATTGACCTCACGGCCCACAACCGCGTTGCTGATGCCGCCAAATGGCTTCAGTAAAATATCCGGCAGTTTTCGGCCCGAACCTATTTTTGTGAGCAACTGAATTCATGCAGCTGAAACTTCTTTTTGCCGCAGCGGCCGCGGCAACCCTGGTGGGCTGCTCCACCACGACCACGATGGCCCCGATTGAAAACCACGCGCGGGGCAGTGAGAGTGCGGCAACGACCGTACCCATTGAGGAAGGTTCCTCAACGCAGGTGCCGGCTTCGCCCTACCTCGCGAAAGAAAAAGCCCCGGTTTCAAGCGGCCGCACGCACGTGGTGGTTGCCGGCGATACGCTCTACAACATCGGCGTGCGCTACGGCGTGAACCCGAGGGAACTCGCCGCCTTAAACGGTATTTCCGATCCGACGACGATTTCGATCGGAACTGAACTCAGAATCCCTCAGACCGAGCCCGCCGAAACGACGGTGATGGGTGAGACCATTGAAATGGTTCCTGCGGCGGGGGGCGAAACCGTGACTGCGACAACAACAGCACCCGCAGCGGGTGCGGCGGTTGAAGTTGCCAAGCGCCCTGAGACGCCGGATGAAGCCGCGACGCGCGAAATTGAAGCCCAGAGGGCGATGCGTGAAGCCGCCGCCCGCGGTGAAATTCAGTTCCCGTGGCCTGTGCCCGGAGCGGTGATCGCTACCTACGAGCAGACCGGCAATATGGGGATTGATATCGCGGGCACGATCGGCGAACCCATTAAGGCCGTGCTTGACGGTACGGTGCAGTACGTGGGTCAGAACGTCAAGGGCTACGGTCAGTTCGTGATCGTGCGCCACAACGTGCGTCTGCCCGGTAAGAGCGCGATGCCCCTGGTGACGGTTTACGGCAACACCTCCAAAATCCTTGTGCGCATCAATGAAAGCGTGCGCAAGGGGCAGACGATTGCCCTGATGGGGGATTCCGACAGCGACACGGGTGCCAAGATGCGCTTTGAAGTGCGTCAGGGGCCGCCGCTTGATCCCATGAAGTATCTTGAGCCGCGTAAAGAACCCTAAACGCGGAGCGTACAAAAAACACCCCGTGCCCGGTCGAGCGTCATCCGATGCCGGCCGGGCTGATTAATTTCTTTGAGAACAGATTAGAAAAAAATGGCCCGAGCAAAGAAAGTCAAGGAACATCCGGTTTACTGCATTGCGATTGAACGCCTGGACGGCGAGGGACGCGGCGTCGGGCACCACGAAGGGAAGGTTGCGTTTGTCGAAGGTGCTTTGCCCGGCGAAACCGTGGATTACGAGTGTTTCCGCAATAAACCCAACTTTGAAATCGGGCGCGTGAAGACGATTCTCAAGGAGTCTTCGCTGCGCGTGACGCCCAAATGCCCGAATTTCGGCATCGGCCCGGGCAGCTGCGGGGGCTGCGCCATGCAGCACCTTGAACCCAATGCCCAGGTGGCCTTTAAGCAGGCGGTTTTAACCGACGCGCTCTGGCACATCGGAAAATTGAAGGCCGAGTCGCTTCTTGCGCCCATTTACGGTCCCTTCTGGCACTACCGCCACAGAGCGCGCCTGACGGTCCGAAACGTTGAGAAAAAGGGCGGCGTGCTCGTGGGCTTTCACGAAAAAAGCTCCAGCTATGTCGCGGATATGAAAGAGTGCCTGATTCTGCCGAAGAAAATCAGCGACATGCTCCCTGCGATGCGTGAGCTCGTCGCTTCCCTTGATATGCGTGACCGGATGCCCCAGATTGAAGTGGCGGTCGCAGGCGACGGCCATACGGCGCTTGTTTTCCGCAATCTTGAGCCGGTGACGGAGGCCGATTCCGCAAGGCTTCTTGCGTTCGGCAAAGACAAGGGCGCCGACATTTGGCTGCAGCCCAAGGGCCCTGAGACCGCCTATCCCATGAACCCGGAAGACGCCGATAAGCTGAGACTTCACCTCGGGGAATTCGGCGTTGACATCGTCTTTAAACCCACGGACTTCACGCAGGTCAATCACGCCTTAAATGAAACGATGGTTTCGCGTGCCGTGCATCTTCTGGGCGTAAAGCCCGGGCATAAGGTCGCGGACTTTTTCTGCGGTTTGGGGAACTTTACGCTCCCCCTGGCGCGGTGCGCGGCGCACGTCACGGGCTTAGAAGGCAGTGATGGGCTTGTGGCCCGGGCGCGGGCCGGCGCCGAAATGAACGGCCTTGCTGAGAAAACCGACTTTATCGCGAGGAACCTCTTTACCTGGAGCGAAGACGACTGGAATGCGCTCTGGGAAAGGTCGGGCGGCATTGACCGCGTGCTCATTGATCCCCCGAGAGAAGGCGCGCAGGCTTTGGCGCAGGTGCTTGCGAAAACCGACAAGCGCCCCGCGCGTGTGGTCTACGTGTCTTGTAACCCGGCAACGCTTGCACGTGACTGTGCGATTCTGCACCATGAAGGCGGCTGGCACATCCGTGCCGCGGGCGTCATGAACATGTTCCCGCACACCGGACACGTCGAAAGCATGGCGGTGCTTGAGCCCGGTCCCAAGCCTGAGAAAAAATCGGAGGAGCCGGTTGCGGCCGAGAGCCTGCAGACACCTGAAACGACGGCAAAAGACGCCGCCTCTAAGGTGCCTGAAGACGGCGTTTAAAAACCGGCTCCATGCTAAAATAACCGCCCCTTGGCCTTTAAGGGCCGGGGATTGAATTTTCAGGCATCGACTGCGCGGTTTTTTTTAAGGACGCGCGCAGCCGATGTGTTTTTGTGTCTGCGGCAAAGACTGCTGCGGCGGACTTAACCGCAGACTCGCATACTTCTCAAAGAAGAGAAAAGAAGAAATGGCTATTCAGCGTACCCTTTCCATCATCAAGCCCGATGCCGTCGCCAAGAACGTGATCGGCAAGATCTACTCCCGTTTCGAAACCAACGGTCTGCGCATTGTTGCCGCTCAGATGCGTCAGCTCTCCCGTGCCGAAGCCGAAGGCTTCTACGCTGTGCACCGCGAACGCCCCTTCTTTAAGGCGCTCGTGGACTTCATGATCTCCGGTCCCGTCATGATTCAGGTTCTCGAAGGTGAAAACGCCATCGCCAAGAACCGTGAACTCATGGGCGCTACGGATCCGAAGAAGGCCGAAAAGGGGACGATTCGCGCTGACTTCGCCGAAAGCATCGACGCCAACGCCGTGCACGGCTCCGACGCTCCGGAAACGGCGGCTGTGGAAATCGCTTACTTCTTCCCGACCCTTGCGATCTGCAAGCGCTAAGAAGGACACAGGACGGTCATGACGACAACTGAGAGCAGTCAGCAGGAAAAAATTAATCTTCTGGACCTTGACGCCGAAGGCATCCGTGCCTGGTGCGCCTCAATCGGCCAGAAGCCTTTCCGTGCGACGCAGCTTGCGCGCTGGATTCACCGCTACTGCTGCGATGATTTTGATGCCATGACCAACCTTGCCAAAGAGTTCCGGGCCAGGTTGAAGGACCTGGCCTACATCAAAGCGCCATCGATCATTAGGGAATACAAAAGCGCCGACGGTACGCGCAAATGGCTCTTTGATGTGGGTAACGGCAACGCCGTCGAGGCGGTTTTTATCCCGGAAGACGACCGCGGAACGCTCTGTATTTCAACGCAGGCGGGCTGCGCCATGGGGTGCCTTTTCTGCTCCACGGGTAAGCAGGGCTTTAACCGCAACCTCACGACCGGTGAAATTGTGGGGCAGCTCTGGACCGCCGAGCGGGAATTAAGGCGCGAAGCCGGCATTACCGACCCCAACGACCGCGTGATCAGCAATGTTGTGCTGATGGGGATGGGCGAGCCCCTGCAAAACCTCGATAACGTCATTCCGGCCCTGAGAATTTTTCTGGACGACAACGGCTACGGGCTTTCGCGCCGCCGCGTGACGGTTTCCACCTCGGGCCTTGTGCGCCAGATGGATAAGTTGGGCGAAGCGGTGCCCGTGGCACTTGCGGTGAGTCTGCATGCGCCCGACGATGCGCTGCGCGATAAGCTCATGCCCGTCAATAAGAAGCACCCGCTCGAGGAGCTTCTTGCGGCCTGCCGGCGCTATCTGAAGGTGGCGCCTCGGGACTTCATCACGTTTGAGTATCTGCTTTTGGGCGGCATCAACGACGCGCCCGAGCAGGCAAGGGCTCTGGTGAAGCTTGTGAAGACCGTGCCCTGCAAATTTAATCTCATTCCCTTTAATCCCTTCCCGGACTCGGACTTAAAGCAGCCAGAGCGCGAGAAGGTTCTGGCTTTTGCAAAGATTTTGAACGACGCGGGTATTGTCACGACGGTGCGCAAAACGCGCGGCGACGATATTGCCGCAGCCTGCGGGCAGTTGGCAGGCGAAGTGCGCGACCGCACGCGCCGTGCGATCCGCCTCGTGCAGCAAAAGGAAGAGGCCCGTGATCTTCTTGTCAAAGATGCGGCGGCCTCACACTGAGAGTAACGGTTGAAACGATGAGCGTTTACAAAGAACGCCGTGCAACGCATGCGGTAAGCGTCAGAAATGCGGATAACGTCGTGGTGATCGGGGGCGGTTACCCCGTGGTCGTGCAGTCCATGACCAATACCGCGACCGAAGACATTGACGCCACGGTGTGCCAGACGGTGCGGCTTGCCGCAACCGGCTCTGAACTCGTGCGTCTCACGGTCAATACCCCGGCAGCCGCCAAGGCCGTGGCCGCGATCCGCGAGCGGCTCGATGCCTGCGGCTGCTTTGTGCCGCTTGTGGGGGACTTTCACTATAACGGTCACAAGCTTTTAACCGAAGTCCCTGAGTGTGCCAAGGCCCTTTCCAAGTACCGCATCAACCCCGGTAACGTCGGTAAGGGAGAAAACCACGGCAACAATTTTGCGGTGATGGTGGAAACGGCCTGCCGCTACGATAAGCCGGTTCGGATTGGCGTTAACGGCGGCAGCATCGATAAAGAGCTTCTCGCCCGCATGATGGACGCCAACCGCGCGCTCGCCAACCCCAAAACGCCGCAGGAAGTGCTTTTGGACGCCATGGTGGAAAGCGCCGTGCAAAGCGCTGAGGCTGCTGAAAAAATCGGGCTCCCTGCTGACCACATCGTGCTTTCCGCGAAGGTAAGCGACGTCACCGAGCTCATCACGGTTTACCGCGCGTTAAGCAAGCGCGGCAACTGGGCGCTGCATCTGGGACTTACCGAAGCCGGTATCGGCACCAAGGGCGTGGTCGCCAGTACCGCGGCGCTTGCGGTTTTGCTTGCCGAAGGGATCGGTGACACGATCCGCATTTCCATTACCCCGGAACCGGGTAAGGCGCGAGAGCAGGAAGTGATTGTCGCGCAGCAGCTTCTGCAGTCGATGGGCATGCGCCACTTTGCCCCGCAGGTGACATCGTGCCCCGGGTGCGGGCGCACCTCGAGCACGCTTTTTCAGCAGCTCGCACAGGAAACGGAAGATTTTTTAAGAAGCCGCATGCCCGAGTGGCGCAAGACGCGCCCGGGGTGCGAAATGATGAAGGTGGCGGTGATGGGCTGCATTGTGAACGGCCCGGGCGAAAGCCAGGAAGCCGACATCGGCATCAGCCTGCCCGGCCGCGGGGAGTCGCCGGTTGCGCAGGTCTTTGTGGACGGCGCCAAGGTTGCGGGCCTTAAGGGCGACGCAATGACCGGGGAATTTAAACAGATGATTGAGGACTACGTCGAGAAGCGCTGGTCCGGCAAAAAGAATTAAAGGAAAGAGCAAAATGGCAAAGATTAAGATCGCCGGCATCAAGGGGATGCCCGACATGCTCCCCGAAGAAAGCGCTGTATGGGAGTTTTTCACCGATACGGCCCGCCGTACGGCGTCGCTCTACGGTTTTCGTCAGATCCGCACGCCGATTCTTGAGCAGACGGCGCTTTTTACCCGCGGTATCGGGGAAGTGACCGATATTGTCGAAAAGGAAATGTATTCCTTTGAAGACAGCATGAACGGTGAAAAACTCACCCTGCGTCCGGAAAATACGAGCGCCGTCGTGCGCTGCGCCATTGAGCACAGCCTCACCTACAACGCCCCGCAGCGCCTCTGGTACTTCGGGCCGATGTTCCGGCACGAGCGCCCGCAGCGCGGCCGCTACCGGCAGTTCCATCAGTTCGGCTGCGAAGCCCTCGGTTTTGCCGGTCCCGACATCGATGTCGAGCTTCTCGCGATGATCGCGCGTCTCTGGAAAGCGCTCGGAATTGAAGCGCGCCTCGAACTCAATACCCTGGGAGAACTCGAAGAGCGAGCCAAGCACCGCGAGGCGCTCATTGCGTACTTTCAGCAAAACGCCGATATTTTGGACGAAGACGCAAAGAGACGGCTTCTTACAAACCCCCTGAGAATTCTGGATACAAAAAATCCGGACATGCAGGAGATGGTGAACGCCGCGCCGAAGTTACTTGATTTTCTCGGTGAAAAGTCCCTGGCGTTTCTGAAAAAACTTGAGGACGGTGTTTCCGCCCTCGGGATCAGCTACACCGTGAACCCCCGTCTTGTGCGCGGGCTCGATTACTATAACCACACCGTTTTTGAGTGGATTACTGATAAGCTCGGCTCCCAGGGGACGATCTGCGGCGGCGGCCGCTACGATCCTCTGATCGAAATGCTCGGGGGGAGACCCACGCCCGCAGCCGGTTTTGCAATCGGCGCCGAACGCGTCATCGAACTCATGAAGGAAGTGAAGGGCGAGATGAAGGCCGCGGACTGCGACGTCTACATCGTGCACCACGAGGGAGAGGCTGAACGCAAGGCTGTCGCCCTGGGTGAGATACTCCGCGACAAGGGCCTCAGAGTTGTTGTGCACGCCGGCAACACCGCCTTTAAGACGCAGATGAAGCGCGCAGACCAGTCGCTTGCGCAGTGGTGCGTGATTGCGGGCGAAGGCGAAGTCGCTGAAGGTAAGCTCACTCTGAAGCACTTGAGAAACACTGCGGGCGAACAGGTTTTTGAGGACCAGGTGACGCAGCCTGAAGCTGAAGTGATTGAACGGATTGTCAAGGGTTGATTTGTTTTCAGCCCTCTGTCATCGGAATTTTTGCAAAGACAACAAAGGACACACTGAAAAATGGCATACGATTTGGAAGAACAAGAGTCCCTTGACCAACTGAAAGCCTGGTGGGAAAAGTGGGGAACAGCCGTTCTCTCCGTGATTACCGTGGGGTGCCTTGCCTTTGCCGCCTGGAACGGCTGGAACTGGTATCAGCGTTATCAGGGCTCTAAGGCGACGATCGCCTACGTGCAGCTGCAGAACGCCTTCGTGCAGGGCGACGCCAAAAACGTTGTTTCCATTGCCGACGGCCTTATGAAGGAGTATCCCGGCAACGTCTTTGCCGGTCTTGCCGGTTTTTACCGCGCCGCCGAAGCCCAGCGGCAGAAAAAGCCCGATGAAGCGCGTCAGGCCTTAAACTGGATCATTAACGAAAGCGGCCGTCCGGAATACGAAACCGCGGCGCGCGTGCGTCTTGCAGGCATTGAACTTGATGCCGGAAAGGCCGATGCGGCGCTTTCCGTTTTAACAGCAGCTAAGCCCCTGGAAGCCGATGCCGTGAGTTTTAACGACCGTCTCGGAGACGTTTACTTTGCCTTAAAGCGCTACGGCGAAGCCAAGGCCGCCTGGGAAAAGGCCCTCAAGGCCGACGCCTTTGACGGTACCGTCACGCCGCTTCTTAACATCAAACTGCAGTCGCTGCCCGTTGAGACAAAGTAACGGACAGACGTCAAACCCAACACTTCCGTAAAAGGAAACCTTACCGTGAAAATCAAACGTACGCTTTCACTTTGGGCGGCAGCTGCCGCGGCGGCACTTGTTTTGTCGGGCTGCGGCTCTCCGGACCCGCATGAACCGGCGGAACTGCAAGACTACCGCGAACTCGTGCAGATTAAGGAAGACTGGACGGCGGGCGTGGGTGAGTCGCTTACCGGGCTTTTAACGCCTGCGGTCACCGAGCGCGGCATCTATGCTGCCGGCGACAGAAGTGTTTACCTCCTGGATCCGGCAACCGGCAAAAAGCTCTGGGAGACGGAGACTGAAAGCGAAATCACCGCGGGTGTGGGCACCGACGGGCGTCTTGTGGCCGTGGGTACCGCCTCGGGTGAACTCGAAGTCTTTGATGAAACCGGTAAGAAACTCTGGCAGGTAAAGCTCTCAGGCGAAATGAGCGTGCCGCCCCTGGTGGGCTCCGGTTTTGTCGTCGTGCGCACCGCCGACACCCGTGTCACTGCCTTTGATGCGGCAACCGGCGAGCGCCGCTGGCGCTATCAGTCGCAGGTTCCGGCGCTTACCGTGCGCACTGCGGCTCAGATGAAGTTTTCCCCGGCCGGAATCCTCGTCGGGCAGGCTAACGGCAGGCTTCTTGCACTGGACGCCCAGGGGAAGATGGTTTTCGATGCGGTGATTGCGCAGCCCAAGGGCATCACCGAAGTCGAGCGGCTTGTCGACGTCGTGGGCTCGCCCTTTGTGGACGGCCGCATGATGTGCGCGGCGGCGTTTCAGGGCAATATCGTCTGCATGAGTTCTCAAAACGGCAGGCTTCTCTGGTCGCAGCCCGTTGACGCCGTCACGGGCCCGGTAAGTGACGGGCATAACGTCTATGTTGTGACCGCTCAGGGCGACATTCAGGCCTTTGACTACGAAACCGGCAAGCCCGTGTGGACCAACAAGGATCTGAAGTGGCGTACGCCCTCGGCGCCGGTTCCCATGAATAAGGTCATTCTGGTCGGTGACTACGACGGTGTGATTCACGCCCTTGACCAGGCAACGGGCGAAATCGTGGGCCGCACCACGGTCTCCGGCGCCGTGAATGTGGCGCCCTTGGCGTTGGGCGAAGGCCGCGTGCTCGTGCAGACGGCCGATGGCGAAATTGCCGCGCTGACGCTTTCCGAATAACACGAAACAAAAACACAAACGGGTGACGTGATGCTTCCAGTCGTAGCACTTGTCGGACGGCCCAACGTCGGTAAATCCACGCTTTTTAACCGCCTCACCAGAACGCGTGACGCGATCGTGGCGGATTTTCCGGGCCTTACGCGTGACCGTCAGTACGGTCAGGGTAAGGTCGGGCCCTGCGCTTATATCGTTGTCGATACGGGCGGCTTTGAACCTGTAAGAAGCGAAGGCATCGTGCGGGAGATGGCCGGACAAGCCGAAGCAGCGATTGCCGAAGCCGACGTCGTGATCTTTGTCTGTGACGCAAGAAGCGGGCTCACGCCGCACGATGAGCGCATCGCACGGCACTTAAGAAGCGCGGGCCGTCCGATTTTCCTCGCAGTCAATAAGTCTGAGGGCTTGGACGACAGCCACGTCGCGGAATTTCACGAATTGGGTCTCGGAGACCCCTGGCGGATTTCCGCCGCGCACGGGCAGGGGGTCTCAGGCCTCATGCAGACCGTGCTTGAGCCCTTCGTGAACGCTCAGGACGAAGAAGAGACCGAAGAGACCGATCCTGACGCCCCTAAGCGCATCAAGGTGACGGTAGCAGGTCGCCCCAATGTCGGTAAGTCCACGCTCATCAACGCCCTTTTGGGGGAAGAGCGCCTCATTGCCTACGATATGCCGGGCACGACGCGCGACGCGATTAAAACCGAGTTTGAGTATGACGGCAGACCTTTTGAGCTCGTCGATACGGCGGGTCTGCGCAAAAAGGGCCGTGTTTTTGAAGCTGTTGAAAAGTTTTCCGTCATCAAAACGCTGCAGGCCATCGAGCAAAGTAACGTCGTGGTGCTGGTGATTGACGCGATGGACGGCGTGTCCGCGAACGACGCGCATATCGCCGGTTACGCGATGGAGTCAGGGCGCGCTTTGGTGGTGGCCATCAACAAGTGGGACGGCGTGGATTCCTACAAGCGCTCGATGGTGGACGTCGATATCGAACGAAAGTTCAACTTCCTGCGCTGGGCGCGCTTTATTCATATTTCGGCCTTAAAACGTAACGGACTGAACCATCTCATGAAGGCGGTGGTGGACGCGCATAAGGCGGCGTTTGCGAAACTCCCGACCCCGAAACTGACGCGAGCACTGCTTGAAGCCGTGAGCATTCAGCAGCCGCCCCGCGACGGCCGCATCCGTCCGAAGATGCGCTACGCGCACCAGGGCGGCATGAATCCGCCGGTGGTTGTGGTGCACGGCAACAGCCTGCAGGCCGTCAGCGACAGTTACCGCCGTTACCTCGAAGGTTTTTTCCGGGAGAAGTTCGATCTCGCGGGGACACCCTTGAGGATTGAATTCCGCACGGGCCGCAATCCTTACGCGGAAGACGGCAAAAAGTAGTCTTTGCGTGACAAATGCGTACATTTTTTCCGGCCGGCGTGTGGTTTCACCGCAACCGGCCGTCTGAAGTGATGATAAGATAACCCAATCCGTTCCCCGGACACGTACGTCCGCAGACAGAAAGTAAGCCGGCAAAGGGGATTTTCAGACCTTTGCCGTTTCTTTCTGGGCGTATGCCCGAGGCACCAACAACAAAAACTATTGCCAAGGCGCGGTCGTTAAACCCGTGCCGGAGAAGAAAAAACATGAGCACGATCAACAAAGGGCAGCGGTTACAAGACCCGTTTCTCAACATCCTCAAGAAGGAACATATTCCGGTTTCCATTTACCTCGTGAACGGAATAAAGCTTCAGGGGCAGGTGGAAAGCTTTGATCAGTACGTGGTGCTTTTACGCAACACCGTCACGCAGATGGTCTACAAGCACGCCATCAGCACGGTCGTTCCGACCCGCGCCGTCAACATGCCGAGTATTCCGGAAGAGTAATTTGACCAAGTTTCGTTATGAAAGCGCGCGGGAGGCCGAACCTACCCGCGCGTTTCTTGTCACGGCCGCCATCGGCCGCACCGTTTGGGCTGATGCGGGCGATGAGCTCGCGGAACTCGTGCGCTCCGACGATCTTGTCCCCGCAGGTTTTCTTGCCGCCCGCCGCGACAAACCCGATGCCGCAACGTTTTTAGGAAGCGGCAAAATCGAAGAGATCAAAAATCTCGCGCAGGCAGCAAAAGCAAGCGTCATCGTCTTTGATGCGGCGCTCACGGCCGCCCAGGAGCGCAACATCGCGCAGGCCTGCGGCATAGCGGTGATGGACAGAACCGAACTCATTCTTGAAATTTTCCGCCGGCGCGCCAAAAGTAAGGAAGGGCGCCTGCAGGTGGAGCTGGCGCGCCTTGAGCACCTCGCCACGCGCCTTGTGCGCGGGTGGACGCACCTGGAGCGCCAGAGAGGCGGCCTCGGTAAGACCGGCGGCCCCGGTGAAAAGCAGATTGAGTTGGACCGGCGTCTGCTTTCCAACCGCGTGAAGCAACTCAGGGATCAGCTCAAAAAACTGCAGAAGCAGCGTGACACGCAGCGCAAATCCCGCAGCGAAGGCGAAACGATGACGGTGAGCCTTGTGGGCTATACCAATGCCGGAAAGTCCACGCTTTTTAACCGTTTGACGCGCGCGGAAACCTATGCGGCCGATCAGCTTTTTGCCACGCTTGATACAACGGCAAGACGCTGCTGGCTTGAGGGTGAAGACTGGATTGTCGCAAGCGACACCGTGGGCTTTATCCGGGGGCTTCCGCATCAGCTTGTGAACGCCTTTAAGTCAACGCTTGATGAGACGGTGCATGCTGATCTTCTCTTACACGTCGTTGATTCAAGCTCGGCCGTCAAAGACGAGCAGATTGCTTCGGTTAACGAAGTTTTACGTGAAATTGAGGCCGACACCGTCCCCGTCATCACAGTCTTTAATAAAATCGACCGTTCGGGGATGACGCCCGGGATTGTCAGGCGCGACGACGGCACGGTGAAGTCCGTGACGGTGAGCGCCTTAACGGGCGAGGGCATTGACGATCTGCGTCATGCCGTGGCAGAGTTTAAGCACGTCTGGGCCGAGGAAAATAAATCGTTGCCCCGGGAACCCGAAGACTGGGAGCGCGAGGCGGCGGAAATTTTGGACGGCAACGACAACCTTTCGGACCCGAAAAACTGATGTGCGGAAGCTGACGGCACCGGGGAGACGCGTTGTGCCGGCAGACCCGCTGATTGAATATAAACTCAGAGAGGAATTGATATGTCCCTTAATGACCCCCGCTGGGGCCGTACCGGCGACGATCAGACAAAACCGGCGCAGACCGGAGGCGAGACGCCCAAAAATGAGGCGGAAAACACGCAGCCCGCAGGAAGCGATGCGCCCCGGACCGGTGCGCCTCAGGCCGAGGCGCCGCGCGGGGATATGCCGCGCGCTGAAGAGCCGCGCGCCAACAATAACAGCCGCCCCCGGCAGCAGCAAAACGGCGCCGCGGACCTTGATCAGCTCTGGGATGACTTTAACCGTGCCTTGGGCGGCCTTTTGGGCGGCCGCGGGCAGGCTAGCCACGGCAGAAACCCGCAGGAAAAAAATTTTGATGACCGCGGGTTAAACGACTTCAGGCCCGATAACGGCGGGGACGAACCCCCGTCGAATAACCCGCCCTCAGGCCGCGGCAACCGTTCGCGTTTCCCGAAGGTGCCCGACGGCGTGAGTTTCGGTTTGGGCGGCATTGCCGTACTTGCCTGCGTTGCGGTCGTCGCGTGGGCCGCAAGCGGCTTTTACATCGTCCCTGAAGGGCAGGTGGGTGTCGTGACGACCTTCGGCAAGTACACCAAGGACGCCTCCGCCGGTTTTAACTGGCGCATGCCCTGGCCCATTCAGGAGACCGAAATCGTGGACGTCTCAAGCGTCCGAAAGGCTGAGATCGGTATCCGCGGAACGACGAGCCGCTTACGGGAAGCGCTGATGCTTACCGACGATGAAAACATCGTCGACGTGCAGTTTAACGTGCAGTACCGTATCCGCCCGAATGCCGCCAAGGACTACCTCTTTAAGACCCGTGACCCTGATCAGTCCGTGGTGCATGCCGCCGAAAGCGCCATGCGCGAAGTCGTGGGCCGCAAGACCATGGATTCGGTCCTTTTTGAAAGCAAGCAGGAAATTGCCGAGAGCGTGAAAACGGGCATGCAGTCAATGCTTGACCGCTACAACACGGGTATCGAGGTGATGAGCGTCGCGATCCAGAACGCTCAGCCCCCGGAACAGGTGCAGGCTGCCTTTAACGATGCGGTCAAAGCCGGCCAGGACCGTGAGCGCCAGATCAACGAAGGTGAAGCCTACGCCAACGGCGTCATCCCGAAGGCCCGCGGTATGGCTTCGCGCCTCAACCAAGAAGCCGAAGGCTACAAGGCCCGCGTGACCGAGGCCGCCCGCGGTGACGCCGAGCGCTTCAAGAAGATTCTCGCGCAGTACGAAAAGGCGCCTGAGGTGACCCGTGACCGCCTCTACGTCGACATCATGAAGGAGCTCTACGCCAACTCCTCCAAGATCCTCGTTGACACCAAAACCAACAACAATCTGCTCTATCTGCCTTTGGATAAGCTCATGGAAAAGTCCGCGGCGGAAGCCAAGGTGACGGATACCGCGCCGCAGAGTACAACGACGCCCGCCGTGCAGGCACCCGCTGCAGTGCAGCAGCCGGTTGTCCGCGATATCGATCCGCGTGAAATGCTGCGTCTGCGCGGCCGCTGAGAGTAGGGAGAGAGAAAAGTGAAAAAACTGACAACACTCGTGGTGGCCGTTGCCGTGATCGCGGGCCTTGCGCGTCTGTGCCTTTATACCGTGGGCGAGCGTGAGTACGCACTTGTCTTCGGCCTCGGGGAACTTAAGCACATTCAGGCTGAACCGGGCCTGTACGTGAAGCTGCCTGCGCCCCTGCAGAACGTGGTTTACCTTGATAAGCGCATTTTGTCGCTTGACACGCCGCAGGCCGACCTCGTGCAGACAAGCGAAAAAAAGAACCTTCTCATCGACAGCTTCGTGAAGTGGCGCATTGGCGATCCGCGCCTTTACTGGGTGTCCTTTCAGGGCAGTGAACGCGCCGCCGAAGACCGTGTCTCCGCCCTTTTGCGCGACGTCTTAAACCAGACCGTGAACCGCCGTACCGTGAACGAAATCACCTCCCGCGGCCGCGAGCAGGCGATGCGTGACATCAGCACGGGCCTGCAGGCCCGCGTCAAGGACGTCGGTATCGAAATCGTTGACGTGCGCTTAAAGCGCGTGGACTTTACCCCGGAAATTTCCGAGTCCGTCTACCGCCGCATGGAAGCCGAACGTAAGCGTGTGGCCAGTGAAGAACGCTCCACGGGTGCCGCGGAAGCCGAAAAGATCCGGGCCGACGCCGACCGTCAGCGTGAAGTGATTCTTGCGCAGGCCTACCGTGACGCCCAGAAGATTAAGGGCGCGGGGGACGCCGAAGCCAACCGCATCTACGCCGAAGCCTTCGGCCGGGATCCGGAATTCGCGCGCTTTTACCGCAGTGTTGAAGCCTACCGCGAAGCTTTCGGCAAAAAGGGTGACGTGATGGTCACCGACACCAACGGTGAATTCTTCCGTTACTTCAAAAACGACAAAAACAATAAGTAACGGTACCGACCGTCCGTTGCCGACCCCATGAAAGTCATCGTTCTGGCGCTTGCGTTTGCCGCGGTCTTTGAAAGCCTTTTTCCGGTGATTGCTCCGCACTTATGGAAGCGGTCGCTAGCGGAACTTTCAAAGGCCGATGAGGCGTTTGTGCGGCGCGTTGCTCTGGTGATTCTTGCGGCGGCACTCACAGTCATCTGGACCGTGACGGAGATTACTTGAAATGGCTACCTGGCTTTTGCCCGACAACATGGCAGACATCCTGCCGCAGCAGATGCGTGTGCTCGAAAAAATGCGCAGGACGTGTCTGGATCTTTTCGCGTCTCACGGCTTTGAGCAGGTTGAGCCGCCGATGATTGAGTTTGTCTCGTCGCTTTTGACGGGAAGCGGCAGCGACCTTGACAACAACACCTTTAAGTTCATGGACCAGGCCAACGGCCGCATGGTGGGCTTAAGAGCCGACATCACGCCGCAGATTGCGCGCATTGACGCGCATATTCTGAACAGCACCGGGGTGAGCCGCCTCTGCTACGCCGCAACCTGCCTGCACGCCAGGCCTCTGCATCCGCTTGCGTCCCGCGAACCCTTTGTGGCCGGGGCCGAACTTTTCGGCAGCTCGGGCGAAGAAGCCGACCGCTACATGATCCGGCTTGCCGTGAAGACGCTGCGGCTTTTGGGGGTGGAAAAGGTCCACGTCGATATCGGTCACACCGCGATTGTCCGCGCGCTTTTAGCCGCTGACCGCGCGTTAAACGAAGAAGAACTGCATGCGATTTTACGCGCGCTCCGTATGAAGGATCCGACGGCTCTGGAAAGTGCGGCCGCAACTTTAAAGCCCGCGACGCACGCGGCGCTTTCTGCGCTTCTGACGCACTTCGGGGATGCTTCCGTCATTGATGAACTCGAGAAACTGCTGCCCGCCTCCGGGGCCGTGCAAAAGGCCCTGGCCGAAGCACGGGAACTCGGGAAAACGTGCGGCGCGGACGAAGTGAGTTTTGACTTCTGCGACGTGCACGGCTATCAGTACCTCACCGGCGCCACCTTCTCGGTGAACATACCGCAATATGCTCAGGCGGTTTTGAGAGGCGGGCGCTATGATGGAGTCGGTCTGGCGTTCGGCCGGCCGCGGCCGGCCTGCGGTTTTACTGTGTATCTGCGGGAGCTTTCCGCTGTTTTGAATGCCTCGGAAAAGGACATTCGGCCCGAAGCGGTGCTCGCGGATGCAACGGTTACGGACAAGGACTACCGGCGCGAGGTTGAAAAACTGCGCGCTTGCGGCAAAATTGTGATTTCGCTGTTGCCCGGGGAGAGCCCCTTGGCGGCGGCCGAACGTTTTACTTTAACGCACGAACTCGTGCGGGGTGAGGGCTCGGTTGAGCTCAGGGTCATCAAGCCCCGCCGTTAGGAGCAACTGAATATGTCAAAGAACGTCGTGGTGGTCGGCGCCCAGTGGGGTGACGAGGGTAAGGGTAAGATTGTCGACTGGCTTACCGAAAAGGTGGACGGCGTTGTTCGCTTTAACGGCGGCCATAACGCAGGCCATACGCTTGTCATCAACGGCAACAAGACCATTTTGCGTCTGATTCCCTCGGGCATCATGCACCCGACGTCTCAGTGCTACCTCGGTAACGGTGTTGTTCTGAGCCCGGAAGCTTTCTTCCGTGAAATCGATGAATTAAAGAGCCACGGCGTGGATGCCGAACCCCGCCTGCATGTCTCGGGTAACTGCCCGCTCATCATGCCGTACCATATTGCGCTCGATCACGCGCGTGAAGCGGCTCTCGGGTCTAAGAAAATCGGCACTACGGGTCGCGGCATCGGTCCGGCCTATGAAGACAAGGTCGCGCGCCGTAGCGTGCGTGTCGCTGACCTCTATCAGCCGGCCGTGTTTGCCGAGCGTGTCCGTTCGATTCTCGAACTGCACAACTTCGTTCTGAAAAATTACCTCAAGGCCGAAGCGCTTGATCCCCAGAAGGTGATCGATGACGCGCTTTCCTACGCCGACCGTCTCGCTCCGATGGTCAAAGACGTCTCAGCGGAACTGAACCGCGCCATGGACGCCGGTAAGCAGTTCCTCTTTGAGGGCGCCCAGGGTTCGATGCTTGACATCGATCATGGGACCTATCCCTTCGTTACGTCGTCCAATACGGTGGCGGGTTCGGCAAGCGCAGGTGCGGGCGTCGGTCCTCAGCGTCTCAACTACATTTTGGGCATCACCAAGGCCTACTGCACCCGTGTTGGCAGCGGCCCCTTCCCGACGGAACTTGAGGACGCCGTCGGAGAAGAACTCCGCAAGAAGGGCAACGAATTCGGTGCCGTGACAGGGCGTCCGCGCCGCTGCGGCTGGTTTGACGGTGCCGCACTGCGCCGCGCCGTGCAGATTAACGGTCTCACGGGGCTTGCCGTCATGAAGCTTGACGTCTTTGACGGTATGGAGAAGGTAAAGCTTGCCGTGGGTTACAAGGTTGACGGCCAGGAAGTTGATCTCATGCCTTACGGCGCTGACGCTGCCGCCCGCTGCGAACCGGTTTACGAAGAATTCCCGGGCTGGAAGGAAAGCACGTTCGGCGTGACACGCTGGGAGGATCTCCCTGAATCGGCCCGCCGGTATCTGAAGCGCCTCTCCGAAGTCGCCGGCTGCCCGATTGCCCTTGTTTCCACGGGCCCCGACAGAAGCCAGACGATTCTCTTGGATAACCCGTTCGCGTAACTCAGCTAAAATACTGAGTTACGACTCGCACAGGCGGTTCTGATTTTGGTCGAACCGCCTGTTTTTCTATAGCGGGCCGCCTGTTTTCTTTTGACTGTACGCACTATGCAACACGATCATATTGACTGGAACCAATACCGCGATCTCTGCGAACGTCTTGTCGCCCGTGTGGGCGCAAGCGGCTGGGAGTTTGACTCGCTTCTGTGTCTGGCCCGCGGCGGCATGCGCCCCGGCGACATCTTTAGCCGCGTCTACAGTAAGCCCCTGGCGATCATGACGACGAGTTCCTACCGTGAAGCCGCAGGTACCGTGCAGGGGGATCTCGATATCGCCAAGTACATCACGGGTGTGTCGGAGTTAAAGGGAAAGCTTCTTTTGGTCGACGACCTCTGTGACTCGGGCGCCACGATTAAAAAGGTGGTGGAACACTTAAAGCGCAACTACCCGCAGATCACCGAAATCCGTGTGGCCGTCATTTGGGTGAAGGCCTGCTCGGTGTTTCATCCGGACTACTCGGTCGTTCAGTACACCGACAGCCCCTGGATTCATCAGCCCTTTGAGTGCTACGACGACATCGGCATTGAAAAGCACCTCGCCAACTGCCGCGCCAAGTTCGGCGACGCACTCTGACCGGTTGAAAAAAAGCCCTGTTCGAGATCGTCGGCAGGGCTTTTTGCTGTTTGTCTACTGCGTGAGTTCCCGCGAGAAGTCGGTGTTTTTAATAAGCGCAATGAGTGTGTCGGCAATCGCGGCATCCTCTTCAACCACAAGGGCGTTGATCCCTTCGGGTTCGGTGTCGCTCGCAATTGCTAAGACCGCCAATTCAATGCCGTGCCCGGTGAGCGTTTTCTCGTGAGGGATGAAGAAATCCTCAGGGAAGTCGCCGTCGGTGATGATAAGAAGGAGTTTTCTCTCGCTCTCCACGGCGTCCATCTGGTCGCGGGCCCAGTCAATCGCTTCAGCAATCGGCGTTGCGCCCCAGGAGGAAAGCGGTGCAAAGCGCCTGATAAAGTCTTCGGCAGTGACGGCTGCGTCAGCCGTCAACGGCAGAATGTCCGTTTTGTTGGGGCCGGGAAAGGCTGCGGCAGTGACGGTGATGCCGTTCACCTTTTTTGCGGACCGGTAAATGAGGGCGACGGCCGCTTTGGCCGAGGAGAGTCGCTCCACACCCATGGAACCGGAGCGGTCCAAAAGCATCATGAGGTGTCCCGAGGGCTTTTTTACGGGCGTTCCCCGTTTGGCAAAAAGCCGGGGTTCTTTTAAAAGGATGTCAACGGGCGCGTCCTCGGTGAGGTCGTCACCGTCCAAAGCGGCGTCCGTGTCATCGGTTTCCGCGGGCCCGGCAAAAAGCGCTTCAAACGCGTCTCTGAGCTTTTCAATTTCTTCAAATTTTCCGTAAAAGCTTTCCGTGAAAAGCTTCTTTTCCTCGGGGGTGTCCACGTCCGGTTCAACGGCGTCGGGATCTGCCACGCGGTAAAGCGCTTCCTGCACATGCGGCAGACTCCCGCGCGCGGGCTCCTCAGAGGTTGCGCCTTCCAGACAGTGCGTGTGGCCGCTTCCGGTGTGCTGTGCAGTAAGCAGTGTTTTGGTAAACCGCGCCTTGGCGGGGTTTTGTGCGGCACCTTCCTGAGTTGCCTGCGGGGCCGCAGTGAGTTCAGCGCGCACCGTCTTTTCAATGCTCTCGGCAAGCGCCATGACGGCGGCGGTGTCGGCAAGATTTCCGGCGTCCTGCGCCTCATTGAGAACGCGGTCAAGAAGCGCGGACGGCAGGTGCTTTGCGACTTCCGCCCTCAGAAGGTCTTTGAACTTCACGGCCCAGTCCATCTTTTCCCGGGCCATGAGTTCGGCATGAAGCCACGTGCAGAAAAGTGCTGCGGGCGGCAGGTCCTTGTAGGAAGCGGCCGCCAGACGCCCGTTTTCCTCAAGTTTTTCCGCGAGACAATTGCGCCAGACGCCGTAGAGGCGGTTAAGCCGCATGCCGTAGGTGTCGATGCGGACGTCTTCCAGGACGTTGATAAGCCCGGCGGTGAGTTCCGTTTTCTTTTTGGCGGCAAAAGCGCTCATATCCGTCTGCGTGACGTGCATCATCTCGTGGATGCCGTGACCGAGCGCAAAGGTTTCAAAGCTTTCATCATCGGGATCGAGGTTTCCGAGCCAGACGGTTTTACCGTCGGTCTTAGGGCTTTCCGAAAAAGAAAACGTGACGTCGTAGCGCCCGAGTATGCTCTTTAAAGCCTCAACAACGCCTGCGCGGCGCTCCTCGGGCGTTGCATCGGGATCACGGAAAATCTGCGGCATATAAGCCAATCCTGAGCCGGGCTCTGTCAGGGGGCTTCAGGGTGACATACGTACCCGCGGCCCCGGGTTAATGAAACAGACACGCAGAGCGATGTGTGTTAACCTGCGCTACGTGTGAGAAAGGTCGGGGTTGACGGAATCGGCTGAGGGCTTTAAAACCGGCAGCCGCGCTTTTGGGTCGATACAAATGCCGGATACGAAAAAACCCTTGTTGCCAAGGGTTCATTCGGAACAGGATTTTTGAGATTTGGTGCCCAAGACTGGACTCGAACCAGCATGCCTCACGGCGCTGCGACCTGAACACAGTGCGTCTACCAATTTCGCCACTTGGGCAAAAATCCTGAGACGCGTATTATGCCGAAGATTTTCCGATTGTCAAATTAAAAACGAATGGCTCAGACAAAAACGAAAAAGAAAACGCCGCAGGCGGCCGGGCTCGAAATCATCAAACCCCGCAAGCAACGCGGCAGCAGCGATGAGGCTCTGATTGTCTCGCGTATCTGCTTTGTGCTCTGGCAGGCAAAAGACGGGGTGACTCTGGCGGACATGAGCCGCACGACCGGGTTTGAGGCCGAGTCGCTTAAGACATTTGCAACTGAAAAAGACGGTCTCTGGTACATGGACATGCCCTTTGTGGGCTACGACCGGGAAAAGAATCAGTTTTTCCGCAAAGAAGGCTGGCGCTGGTTTACCGCAACGGTGAGCAACGTTTCTGACCACGTGCTCATTGAAAATGACCGAGGTGAGCGAGTGGACTGCGAGACGCTCCTTGACGTGTGCGAGAACATGCTGCCGGGCGACAGGGTACTTGCCTGTGAGGCTGACGGACGCACGGATACCGTTTGGATTGCCGCCCTTCTTGAGCAGCCCGCAAGACGTTATATCTGCCCCCTGGACTATCTGGACCTCAGGAAAAAAGCCTTGAAGTCCCTGAGACCGGTGAGCCGTTTTTTCACCATGGCTTCCATCGATCTGGACAAACCCTGGCAGGTGCCGGGCGGCAGGGACGTAAAAATCCAGGTTGAAACCGATCCGCGGCCGCTGGGTTTTACCGGCACACCCACCGGACACGTGGTGAAGGTGATTGAAGACGCGGACACGTCTTCGGGTGAGCTTGAGGTGGCGCTTGCCAAATACGATCTGCCGCACATTTTTTCTGAGGCGGTCGTTAAGGAAGCCGAGGCTCTGCCCTCAGACCCCGGTGCCGAAGAGGCCGATGAGCGCATCGATCTGCGCGACATCGGCTTTATGACGATTGACGGCGAAGACTCCCGCGACTTTGACGATGCGGTGTGGTGTACGCCGGAGAAATCGGGCTGGCGCCTTTTGGTCGCAATTGCCGACGTCAGTCACTATGTCACTGAAGGTTCGGCCCTTAATAAAGAAGCCTTAAACCGCGCCACGAGTGTCTACTTTCCGAGCTGCGTCATACCGATGCTCCCCGAGAAGTTAAGTAACGGGTTGTGTTCCTTAAATCCCGGCGTAGACCGCGCGGTTTTGGTCTGCGACATGATGGTGGGTACGGACGGCCTGGTGTCGGCTTATCAGTTTTATCCGGCACTCATTCACTCGCATGCAAGGCTCACCTACACCGCCGTGTGGGCGGCACTGCAGGGAAAAAGTGACGATCTCATCGGCCGCGGCGGAAGCCTTGACGATATTAAGGTGCTTTACGACCTTTATAAGGCCTTTCGTGCCGCGCGCGTCAGACGCGGTGCAATTGACTTTGAGACGACGGAAACGCAGTTTGAGCTCGACGAAAAGGGCCTCATTAAAGCCATTCACCGCAGAGACCATAACGACGCGCACCGCCTCATTGAAGAGTGCATGCTCGCGGCCAACGTCTGTGCCGCGGACTTTATCGGCCGCAAAAAGGCGATGTCCTTATTCCGGATTCATGAGCCGCCGGCCGCCGATAAGCTTGCGGCATTACGTGCGACGCTTTCCTCGATGCATCTGAGACTCGGGGGCGGCGATAAACCCGGGGCGGCTGACTTTGAAAAGGTGCTTGCAAGCCTTAAGGAGAGCCCGGTGAGCGACGTCGTGCAGGCCGCCATGCTGCGCTCCATGCAGCGCGCGGTCTACAGTCCCGACAACTGCGGACACTACGGTCTCAATTACCCTGCCTACACGCACTTTACGTCGCCCATTCGCCGCTATCCGGACCTTCTCGTGCACCGCACGATCCGTGCGCTTTTGTCGCGCCGCAAGTATTCGCCCGTCTTTGAAGGGGATTTCACGCGGCTCATGGACGGCTTTAACGGCCGCAAACTCACGCGGGAAAACGCAGAGCGCGCCAAAAACCGTGAGACACCGGTTGCTGCGCGCCAGGTAAAGCAGCTTGAAGCCTGGCGTGAGTTGGGGCTCATCTGCTCTGCGGCCGAGCGCCGTGCCGATGATGCTTCGCGCGAAGTTGTCAGCTGGCTTAAATGCCGCTACATTTCGCAGTTTTGCGGAAAGTCCTTTGAAGGGACCGTCACGGGCGTTATTGCCGCAGGGCTTTATGTGACGCTTGATGATCCTTACGTCGAAGGCTTCGTGCACGTCTCAAAGATCGGCCCCGACTACTACGAGTTTGATGCCTCGGAAAACACCATGACCGGGCGCAGCGGGCGCGAGAAGTTTTATATCGGTAAACGCGTGAAGGCCACGGTCGAAAGCGCTGACACCGAAACACTGCGCGTGGACTTTACGATCTATACCGGGGAAAGAGAGGGCTTTGGTTCGCGCGGATTCGGGCGCCGTCGGTTTGACGACTGGGATTTCGACGACGATGACGACGACGGAGACGACTGGTCAAGCTTTCGGGAAGACTTCGACTTTGACGAGGACTTTCCCAAGCCCCGTAAAAAACGCAAGAAAAAGAATAAGAACAAAAACAAAACCGTAGCTAAATAAAGCGAGAAAAAATCATGAGTAAGCAGGTCGTTCTGGCAGGTTTTCATGCCGTTAATGCCCGGGTGAGATTAAAGCCCGAGAGTGTGAAGGTGGTTTATGTGGACGCGCAGCGCCGCGACAAGCGCATGCATGAGTGCTGCGCGCGGCTCAATAAGTCCGGCATCAAGGTTGTGCAGGCCGATGCCAGAAGGCTCGACGGCCTTGCGCCCGATCTGCCGCATCAGGGTGTGGTGGCTCTCGCGGACGAAATCGTCAATACGCTCACCTTTGATGAGCTGCTTGACAGCATCACCGATAAGACACTGCTTCTGATTCTTGACGGCGTCACCGATCCCCGTAACTTCGGCGCCTGCCTGCGTGTCGCGGACGCCGCGGGTGTGCAGGCGGTTGTGGCGCCCAAGGACCGCTCGGCCTCTTTTTCGCCGGCAGCGGCCAAAGCTGCCGCAGGCGCCTGGGAAACAGTGCCCGTTGTAAGCGTCACCAACCTTGCCGCAAGCATTGTGGAACTTCGGGAAGCGGGCGTACTGGTGGTGGGAACGGCCGGAGAAGCGGAAAAGTCGATTTATGACTTTGACCAGAAGCGCGCCTTTGCCTGGGTGCTCGGCGCCGAAGGCGAGGGGCTCCGACAGCTCACCCGCAAGAGGTGCGATGAGCTTGCGAAAATCCCGATGCTGGGGACCGTGGAAAGTCTCAACGTCTCGGTGGCAAGCGGCATCTGCCTGTTTGAGACCGTGCGGCAGAGAACGCAGGCAAAATAACGCCCGAGCGTAGCCGGGCTTACGGGCCGTCCCTTCGGGGGCGGCTTTTTTCTTAACGGCAGAAAACAAAAAAGCCCGCGTACGGGCGGGCCTTAGCGTACTGTGCATGGCGGAGGGGAGTCCTCACAAGTTCCCTTGGAGAATAAGGAAAAATCCGTGATCTCCAGTTTTTACCCACCAAAAAACCCACCAAAAGAAAATTGACACCCCCTCTACAATGAGGCACACGTGTGTTTTTCTACTGGCTGGGATTGCATGCCCTCATGGCAACGGCATTGTATCTGTCCTTCAGCCGTGACGAAGAGGTTGACATGTTACAAAAGTTAGCTCTGACGGGCAGTGCCCTCGTATTGGGGAGTGTTTTGTTAGCAGGATGTGCTCAAGTTAATGAGGGACTCCTCGCAATGGGAGATAAGGGCAAGACCCCTGAAAATGCCCCGCCAGGATATTACAGCTTCGAATCCGGCCAAAAGTATGAAAAAGCTAACAAATTAGATTTAGCCTGCATGGACTACTGCTGGTCAGCTGAGTTGGGACATCCAAAAGCAAAGGCTAAATGCATAGAAATTGCGTTCCGTGCAGCACTTAAGGATCCTTCCTATGTTTGCCAAGCTGAGGACTATGACCCTAAAGCAAAAGAGATTTGTAGCTATGTTTTCACAGACAAGCAAAAAGCCAAAAAAGAAATCAGTGCTGTAATTAATAAACAGAAGCAAAAACAAATGCAAAAAAGAATTCAAAGTGGCGAGTTCTCTGATTTTAAAGTAGAGGAGTTCTAAATGAAATCAATTTGCGTCGCTTTGGTTTGTGTTAGTGCGGCTTTCCTTTCTACTGCAGCAAATGCTTACTCATCTTCTGCTGAGTTTGAAAATCAGCTAAATATTTGCAGACAAGAATACAAAAATCTTGTCAACAAGACGAACGAAGAACTGAAAGAGTTAAAAAGAAAAGCGCCACTCAATTTTCCAGAAATTTATAAACAAAAACAGAAAGAGCTAAAGCAAAAAGCAGATAGTTGCAAGCAAATCAAGCAAGAAGCTGAAAACGTCAAACAGTTTGAGATTCAGATTGCTCCAATTGAAAATACTCAGGTAGGCCACAAATTTGGCCCAAAATTTCGTTGTTTGCAGCTAGGGCAAAATTGGAGTGAATTTGAGGCTTGCTCTAAGTCGCTAGGTTATGCTCCAGAAATAAAGAGAAATAATAGAAAACAGACAAGCCACAAATTCATGTTTGCTACTTCAGACGAATCCGTTTTCGCGTCTTTGAATGAAAATAATTACATTGAACAGATAGAGATTCATGGAGGTAAATTTTGGAGGGCAAAAGAATTTGATGAGAATTTTTTGAGAGCGTTCATGCAAAGCTATGGCATAAACGAGTTAATTCCTGATAAAGAGAATGATCCGGTACTAATGGCAATGCTGCCGGTAATTGCGGCTTTTGGAGGACTAAATAAAGACTTTCTAGATATTTATAAAGGTGAGTTTACAGGTGGGAAAGTAAAAATTAATCCCGGAACTAAGTTCATTTCTATTAAGAGAACTCCTCCAGCTTCTAGTTATACATTCTAGAATAGAAAATAAAAAAGACGTTGCTAGTATTGGCAACAACTCTTCTTCTTGCGGGATACTCATTAAATACGGAAGAAAAGATTAATTATTGGCTTTCCAATAAGAATATTGCAATCACATGTTCTGGGAGTCTAATAAACGAATTAAATCAGCCACAAGTTACAAAGATAAATGACACTTACGTCAATTTTGCAAATGGTGTCAGGCTAAAGACAACCGCTTGTACGGTGCATGGTCATGTTAGCGTAGCTGTCAATGCATTTGACTTTGGTATGAATGAAAATAGACTCCCTAAGGAATTGCCAACAATTAGATTGTTAGGAAATGAACAATTCGTGATGCCATTGCCTGGTTTTAATAGAGATGTAGCGATGAGGTCAGTGGCTAGAAAGAACGCATTTAATATGATTATCTACAATATGAGCAAAAAATCATCAAAAGAATGAGTGAGAAGAATTTAGTTCTCCGCTCTATGCTTGCTCATATTCCCCCAAAAAAGCACTTTCATTGGATGATAAATTCAACATCCCTGAAAGTGCTTTTTAACTTTCTGTATTCACTCTTTGGGGTTAATGTGAAAAGATGAGAACGAGGGAAAAGAATTTTTAAAGATTTAAGAATACAGACCAAATCTTCTTTTCTCTCCACTTCTACCTTTATGAAGTCAATGAAGTCATCGTTTGGGATTCTGCTTTCACTTTTAACATAAACGACAATTTCTTTATCTACAGGCAGAAAGCATTTGCTAAAAGTCGGTGTGAATTTGTTGCTAACCATCAATTGAAAGTCAAAATCTCTCTTCCAATCAAAAATTCTCGCTTGTGCGAATTCTTGATTTGTCTTAATCGGAAGTAAATAGGAATTTGTCATTTTTTCTGTCAAATCGGTTAAAAATCGGGTGAAATAACGGTTCTAACAGGTCTAACAGATCTACGGAAATGGTCTAAAAACATAATCCTATAAATATAAATTTATAATATATATTTATTATTTTATATTTATGTTATGTAATACTAGATATGTCCTAAAGACCTGTTAGACCTGTTAGATCTGTTAATCATGAGGACAGCACTTGAGGGTCAATCCGATTTTCTGGTCTCTGCTCCAACCAGTGCTGTCTCCTGTCGATCCTCCCTTACGAGGATGAAATTAAATTTCCTCTCCGATTTGACAGGTGATGCAGATTCAGTCCGCACTGTTGGTCTGCTTGAGACCTTGGATTTTGACCTCCGAACTGGAGTTGTCTAAGTCGTACTAGACTTGCCCTGAGAATTGACCGTAAAAATCACCGTAAGGCGCGCTAAAACGCACGCTATCGCGCTCTGGATGGCCGAGTAATGTTGGGTGTTACCGGCCTATTTCAAGGTGCGCTACGCGCCTCTGAGCGCCTAAACGCGATTGCCCCGATAGCGGTGAGAAGCGCTTAGCCGGTCTCTTTAGGTCGGTGACTTTTGGCTCACGTTCCAAGCTGGCCACGGCGGTGCACTCGTTCCCTGTGATTGCGGCTCATGAGGATGATGGCTGTCTGGGAAGTGGAGTAACAATGCCCTTAGAGACCGAGTATTTTGGATTTCGAGGCATGTCGTTTACTGTTGGCGCAGATGCGCTAAAACGCCGACAGGAGCATTTTGAATGCCTGCACAGTAGGTGGTATTGCGAGGTATTGTCGAGGCGCGCTAGACGCCGCTCTTATCTCAGCAAAGCGGACAGAACTTCAAAGGAGTATCGCATCTCGGATCCAGAATCTGCTAATGACAAAAGCAATGGTCGCAATGCGCTCTGA
>ENA-ORSJ01000932-ORSJ01000932.1-human-gut-metagenome-genome-assembly--contig:-NODE-932-length-27893-cov-11.459444_pt1 | contig 27893 bp, 28 predicted proteins | sample MGYA00242191_ERZ509158 | MGnify/ENA primary metagenome ERZ509158 (study PRJEB26280, sample SAMEA2338623) | human gut metagenome | biome: human gut; feature: human-associated habitat; material: faeces...
CGTTCTCTTGGGGGTCCAAGGGGGATATTCTCTCACGTGAGAGAATATCCCCCTTTCCCCGTGCAGCGCCATCGGCGTTGCTTCCCTGCGGCACAAGTGCCGCAAAACGCTTTGCACCTGTGCGAAAAAGCAAATTTTTTAAAAACTGAAACTTTTTCAATCTTTTTACGTCTAAAAAGATAATCCCCACCACCTTTTGGCGGTGCAGAGAGGAGAAGAGACCATGAAGAAGAAAAAGCGGATCGTGACGATCATCCTATGGCTTGCAGCGCTCGCGGTGCTGTTCATATGGAGCTCGCCTGAGCAGAAGGTGGACCGCTTCGTGGCGAAATACGCAGAGGTGCTGGAGGAATCGCTCGGCACAGATCTGTCCGGCGGCTATCCCGGCGGTCTGGGCATTCAGTACTACAACTGCTGGGGAGAAGACAGCGGGCATCCCATCGGCGAATTCTGCTTCGGCCCGTCGCTTCTGCACGGACGTCAGTATTACGGCTGCTACTATTCGCCCGACGATGAGCCGCGCGGCTTTCAGAGCGTGGAGGTCACGCTCGTGCCGGACGGCGAAAATTGCTGGACGTGGCACGCCGAGGGCGACAACCGCGGTATGACGAAGAAAATTCAGGACAGATGGTACTATTTTGAGGCGTGGTTATAAAAAGAAAAAGGCACTCTCTAAAAAAGAGGGTGTCTTTTTATGCGGTAAAACATGTCAGGCCGTCTGCAAGACCTCGCGCTTTTTCCAGCTTATGAAGCCGTAGAGGTCGTTGAGCAGGAAGATGGTGAAGTTGACCGCCACGGGGATGTAGGCCGGATCATCCATCGACGCCATGACCCATAGCACGATGAGCACGACATCATTCGCCGCGTAGCCCACGGCATAGTAGGACGAGCGCAGCATCGTCAGCGCTGCGGCGAGAAAGCTCGTGATGATCGACACGGTGCTGAAAAAGAGATTCGGCGTATCGAGCAGTTTTAAGATGTAGTAGAACACCGCCGCAACGGCGACGGTGCTGGCGGCCAGCGCCGCGAGGTGTCTGCGCGCAAGCGTCTGGATCGCGACCTCGCTGCCGTTTTCCTTCGACGGGTTTTTGAGCCACGTGACCGTCGACCAGACGGCCATCGGCAGCGTCATGCCGAGGTAGGTGATCATCTCGCCCCAGTAGTGGAAGCGGAACGAGATCACGCCGTACAGAATGCTGAATACGATCATCAACACCTGTGACCACACATTGCCCTTGGCCGCAAACACAAGCGATGTGACACCGACGAGCGCCGCCGTCATCGTGAGCGGATCGAGCTCAGGCGTTATCAGGTTTGCGATGAGCACGACGGCGAGCGAGGCGAGCCAGAGGCACCATTCGCGCCGTGTGAGTGATTTGATGGGGTTATTCATGGTTTTCTTCTTTCGAATCAAAGCATAAGTTCAATTCGAAAGGCGCTGCGGGTCAAGGATCTGGATGCGCCGCTGGTTCAAGATCATGGAAGCTGCTCCTGCATGAAATGATATCGAACGTATTCTACACGATGGCGCGTATGATGACAAGAGAAATCTTTTGCGCGGCAGCAACAGCTAAAATTCAACCGTTGGTTGAAAAAGTTCTCAACCGATTTTACTGATGGTCGCTGTTTTTTCATGCTCTCCGGCGCTATACTGTGGACACGGAAAGAAACAGCGCCCTAAGCGGGGCGCGAAAGGAGAAGTGTATGGAAAATCATGTGGCAGATCAGATCCGCTTTTACCGCAGGCAGGAGGGCCTGACGCAGGAACAGCTGGCCGAGGCGATGGGCGTCTCCGTTGCGGCGGTGAGCAAGTGGGAGCAGGGCGCCACGCAGCCGGAGCTTAGCAAGCTCATCGAACTCTCTAAGCTCTACTCCGTTTCCGTCGACGAGCTGCTCAGTCTGGAGCATGCCAAACCCGAGCAGGATGCCGCCGAATCGCCGGTTCAAAGCAACGCCGAAAAAGCTCCCGCGGAAAAGCTGAGCTTCCGCGATTTCTGCATACAGCACAAGAAGATCATCGGCGGTGCGGCCGTGGCGCTCGCCGCGCTCATCGCCGTCGGCGTGCATTACAACAACCGCATCAACACGCTCAGCACGCAAGTAAATGACCTTCGCAGCCAGCTCTACAACGTGCAGAACAACCTCTCGAACCAGATCGCGGGCATCAGCAATAATGTCTCGGACATCTTGGAGCGCGAGTCGAGCCTGCTCTCGCAGTTCAGCTATGAGGTCACAAAGGTCGATCTTAAAAAGCAGGAGTGCACGCTCGCCTTCTCTCTGTTGCCGAAGACGATCGGCGAAAATACGGCTGTCTCTCTCCTTGTGACTGACCGCAGCAGCTCATCCTACACGAGCGACAGTCCGCCGACCCGCACCGCCGATCTTAAACAGGACAGCTTCGGCTATCTGCACGGCGAAGTGACCGTACCGCTGAGCGATGAGCTCAGCGTCAGTGTCAATTTCAAGACCCACGGCGAAACACAGTCAGAAGAGCTTGATACGATCTACAACCTTAAAACTCAGAATTCCCCTGTCCTCTACAGTTTTAATCCACCATTTTCCTATATGCGCCGAGACTCCGGTTCGCCGCTCACCTATCAACTTTCCTTTGAAAAGGGTGTGGATTACCGATTCGGCAGCTTTACCCTTGGCGTCTACGACGACCGCGACATCCGCACCATGCGGCTTGAATACACGCGCAACGGCAAGCTGATCTCAACTGTACCTCTCGAAGCTGTTCCTGTTTCATCTGTGGAAGAGGCCTACCCTGTCAACGACCTCAGTGATACCGCTGAGGCAACTGCAGCACGAGACCTTGGTACCTCGTATTTCATCCGCTATCCCATTGATGAGAATGCGCTTGACCTCTGCATCAGAATCACCGACTCTCCACTCATCTGCGAGATGATCGTCGAACTGTCCGACGGTGCCGTTCTGCGCGTCCGTCTTCTTCAGGTGCAAACCATTGCAGGCGGCAGCGACTATTATGAGGAGACAAATTATCTTGATCAGGCCCTTGAGCCGCTCCCCTTCATCGTCGAATATCCCGACGGGCAAAACTGAGCGTTCCAAAAAAGCAGAAAAAAGCAGCTCTGCCGTAGCAGAGCTGCTTTTGTGATTGAATTAGTTCAGGCCGAACTTCTTGTTGAACTTGGCAACGCGGCCGCCGGTATCGACCAGCTTCTGCTTGCCAGTGAAGAAGGGGTGACACTTAGAGCACACTTCCACCTTGATATTCTGCTTGGTGGAACCTGTCTCAATCACATTACCGCAGGCGCAAGTAATAGTAGTCTGCTGATAATTGGGATGGATTCCTTCCTTCATTGCTCGTGTTCACCTCTTTCCGATCCAAATGTGCTTTTCTAAAAAAGCCATATAGGATATTACCACGCTTTGTGTCAAATTGCAAGAGAAATTTTTGATCCTCTCCGTGCTTTTCTCTTCCTTAGCACTTTTCCCTAATTTCATCGTCAATTTTTTAACGCTCGTTATGCAATTTCTCTTTACTTCTGCCGTTTTCAGTCGTATAATGACATTTACGCGCCTTGCGCACGGATGATTGGAAGTAAAGGAACATCAGAATTATGTCGAAAAAACATTTCCTGCGGGGACTGCGCGACGGCATCCCCATTGGGCTTGGTTATTTTGCTGTCAGCTTCGGCATCGGCATCAGCGCGCACAACGCGCACCTGAGCATTTTTCAGGGTTTTTTGCTGAGCTTTTTGAACAACGCCTCGTCGGGTGAATACGGCGGCATCACCATCATCGCCGCCGACTCCGGCCTCTGGGCCATGGCGCTGATGATGCTGGTCGTCAACGCGCGCTATCTTCTGATGAGCTGTGCGCTCAGCCAGCGTCTCTCGCCCGATACGCCGCTTCCCTGGCGGCTCCTCATCGCCTATGACCTGACGGATGAGATCTTCGGCCTCGCCATCGCGCAGCCTGGGTATCTTGAGGTGTGGTATTACTTCGGCACCATGTGCGCGGCCATGCCGGGCTGGAGCATCGGCACCGTGCTCGGCGTGCTGATGGGGAATCTTATGCCCGTCTGGGCCGTCAGCGGTTGCTCCGTGATGCTGTTCGGCATGTTTCTCGCCATCATCATCCCCGTCGGCAAGCAGAACCGCATCGTGCTCGGCTGCATCGGCGTGAGCTTTCTCTGCTCGCTTCTTGCAAGCGTTTTGCCGTTCACGCGCGAGCTGTCCGAGGGCATGCGCATCCTGGTCTTGACCATCGTGATCTCTGCTGCCGCCGCCATTCTGTTCCCGCACAAGGAGGATGATCTCGTCGCATGAAAACGTATTTATATCTTTTCGTCATGGCGGCCACGACCTATCTCATCCGCGTCCTGCCGCTCACGCTGATCCGCAAGCCGATCCAGAATCCCTTCCTGCGCTCGTTTCTCTTCTACGTGCCCTACGTCACGCTCGCGGTGATGACGTTCCCCGCCATCATGAACGCCACGCAGTCGCCCATCGCGGGCGCGGCGGCCATGGTCATCGGCATCTTCGCCGCCTGGTGCGGGCTGGGACTTCTCCCCGTCTCGCTCGTCTGCTGCGCGACAGTGCTGATCTTAGAGCATTTTATCGTGTGAGCAAATCTTGTAAAACACCCTCCGCGGATTTCCCGCGGAGGGTGTTTTTATGTATTCACAGCACCTTTTCTTCGCCGACCGAGAAGAAATACAGCACCTTTTCCCTGACCTTTTTGCCCATCACGCGCATAAGGGCCATGGAGTATGCCTCGAGCTGAGGGCGGTAGTGCTCAGCTCGTTCTTCGATCTGTGTTCTTCCGATGCGGTCAGTCTTGAAGTCCACGACCACAAGCTCGCCGTCCTCTTCAAAAAAGCAGTCTACCACGCCCTGCAGCAGCACCGCGTCGTCGGCGTCCAGCGTGGCAAAGTCCCGCACCGGCCGCAGCAGCGAGAAGCGGTACTCGCGCCGCACCGTCTGCGCATTCTTGCGAATGCGCGCGGCAAGATCACTTCGCAAAAATCGGACGATCGCGCGCACATCGACGGCGCTTGCCTGCTCGTCGGTCAGCTTGCGCTGCGCTCTGAGCTTTTCGACCTGCTCACGCACGCTCTGCTCGCTTGCTTCGCAGAAAAAGTCAAGGTCCTGCATCACAAGGTGCAGCGCCGTGCCCCGCTCCGCACCCGTGAGCGTCGTTTCGCCCGCAAGGAATTTTGGTTTATATAGGCTGCGCAGCCGCGGTGGGAGCGTTGTATTTTCGGATATCTCCTCGTCCAGCGCGCGGCCCTTGAGCTGCGTGGCCGTCAGCTTGGCGGGAAAGGCCGTCTGCCCCGCGTAGGGGTAGCGGTACGACAGCGCAGCAAAATCCACCGGCAGCTCATCCTTCGGCGGCGCGGCATCCACTGGCGCGTCATCGGGCCGCTGCTGCGGCGTCACAAAGCTCAAACCGTCGTGCACACGCACCGTCCACGGCGTTTCGTCAGCATAGAATCTCCCCTCGCCATTCTGCCCCGCAAGCTCGCGCAGGGATGCCGCTTCGCTGCGCTGCAAAAGCGGCAGCATGATCCAGTCGCCCATGCACTTGCCGCTGTCCACAGCCTCGGGCAGCACAGGACAATCGCTCAGCGCCAGAAGGTCGGCGACGCGGCTTTTCGCGTTTGCCTGCGTGTGCACCATGACGAGCTTTTCCTTCGCGCGCGTCATCGCAACGTACAGCACACGCAGCTCCTCGGCCTTCGCCTCGCGCCGCAGCGTGCGCTCGAGCGCCTGCCGTGCGACCGTCGGGTACTGGATGTGCCTTTGTGTGTCCACGCACACCGGCCCCAGCCCGAGCTGCGGGTGCACGAGCACCGAACTCAAAAAGTCCATATTGCTGAAGCGACGCGCGAGGTCCGAGAGGATCACGACCGGAAATTCGAGGCCCTTCGACTTGTGGATCGACATGATGCGAACGCCTGTAGAGGCGTGCGCGGTCTGCATCGTCCCCGCTTCGCCTTCGGCAAGCTGCTCGCGCAGCGTGCGCACAAAATCGAAAAGCCCCTGCCGCCCTGAGCGCGCGTAGTCTTCGCTGAGCTCCAAAAACGCGAGCAGATTTTCCTTGCGCTCCGCACCACGGCGCATCGCGCCGAAGATGCCGAGCACATTGCACCGGCGGTAGATTTCGCTCAGCAGCTCGCGCACGCTCAGGTGCGCCGCGCTGTTGCGCAAAGCGTCCAGCGTATCGAGAAATTCTCTGCTGTGGTCATCCTCGCTCAAAAGCAGCGCATCGTAGAAGTCACCCGTGCGCTGCCGCGCGCGGATCGCCGCGAGCTCATCGGGTGTAAAGCCGAAGAGCGGAGAGCGCAGCACGGCAATGAGCGGCACGTCCTGCCGCGGATTGTCGATGACCTGCAAGAGCGCGAACAGCACTGCGATCTCCATCGCGGCAAAAAAGTCCTCGCCCGCGTCAGCGGCGCAGTGGAGGCCGCGCGCCTCCAGCGCGCGGCGATAGTCCAAAAGGCGCGTGCTCGGCGAGCGCATCAATATGACGATGTCCTCCTCGCGCACGGGCCGCAGCTCTTTTGTTTTGTCATCCTGTATAGGAAATTCACTTGTCAGCATATCGCTGATATAGTCTGCGACAAATGCTGCCTCAGCCTCGCTCGCGCGCACGCGCTGCTCGCCCGTCTGCGTCGGCAGATCGAGCAGATGGAACTCCGCGCCGCACGCGCTCGATTCGACATAATTCGCGCCGAGGCGCAGCATTTCATCCGCGCCGTAGTCGAGCTCACCCATTTCCTCGGAAAGAATATTGCAGAAGATAAAATTCGTCGCGTCCAGCACTTCTTTGCGCGAACGGAAGTTGCGCGAGAGCAGCAGCTTCGCGCTGTCGTGCTCCTCTGCGTCCTCAAGCGGCGGCCAGGTGTTATAATGCTGCAAAAAAATACGCGGGTCGGCTAGGCGGAAGCGATAGATGCTCTGCTTGACATCGCCAACAGTGAAAAGATTTTCTCCTTTACAAGAAATTGCGTCAAAAATGCGGTTCTGCACCTCGTTGGTGTCCTGATACTCGTCCACCATGATCTCGCGGTAGCGCGCGCTGACGATGCGCGCAAGCTCTGTCGGCGCGCCGTCCTCTCCGATGAGAAGGCGGATGGCCTCGTGCTCCTGATCGGAGAAGTCAGCAGAATTCCGCCGCCGTTTTTCCTCGTTGTACCGGCGGGAAAAGTCCGCCGTCAGGTCGATGAGCGCGAGCATTGCGGGCGCCATCGTGCGCAGGTCCTCCACCGCCTCGTCGGACGAGGCGGAAAAAATCTCGGCAAAGCCCTTGACGGTCTCCTTGCAGTTGTCCCACAGGCTTTTCATGCGCGCTTTCATCTCGCCGCCGTCGCTGTCCTTCACCGCGGCGAGGCGCGGAAACGCGATGGTCACGCCGCGCGCGGCGTCCCAGCCCTCTGCGGTCTTCCCCTCCAGCGCTTCGAGCTGGTAGGACGCGTCGAGAAACGCCGGCGCATACTTCTGGTTCAGCGCGTCATTCGCGCACATCTCCTGCGCCGCGCGCTGCAAAAGGTTTTTGCAGTGGCGCGCCTTGCGCCGCACCTCGTTGAGCAGGATTTTTCCATAGGGCGTGTTCTCGATCTTATCCGGCACGGCGCGCCAAAACGCGCGCTGCGCCTCGAGCCATTTGTCCTCATACGGCTGCGCCTGCAATTTTGCGTGCAGCTCGAGCACTAAGTCCTCAAGCGCGCTGTCGTCGCGCCCCGCGCCAAGCGTGTCGGCCAGCAGTGTGCTGCCAGTCGTCAGACAGTCGTAAAAATCGTCCAGCGTGCGCGCGAGCACGCGCTCGCGCAGCACCTGCGCCTCGTTCTCGTCCAGCACGCGGAAATCGGGCCGCAGCGCGTGGCCGCGCGCGTCCTCGCCGAGCAGATGGCAGTTTTCGCGCAAAAGCGCGGTGCAGAAGGCGTCCACCGTCTTGATGTCCGCACGGTAGACGCGCAGCATCTGCTGCCGCAGATGGTAGTTGCCGGGGTCGCGCTCCATGCGCTCGGTGAGCGCCTTGGCGATCTTGCCGCGCAGCTCGCTCGCCGCGGCGCGCGTGTAGGTAATGATGAGGAAATCGTCGAGATTCGCGCCCTCGCGCTCTACGTAGGAAAAGAGCCTCTCGACGAGCACCTTCGTCTTACCCGAGCCCGCCGCCGCGGAGACGAGCAGACTGCGCTCGCGGCTGTCCACCGCCGCTTGCTGTTCGTTTGTCAGCTTTTCAGCCATTTTCGTGCGCCCCCTCTCCGTTCAGCTCGTCGATGTACTGCCAGAATTCGTCGTTTTTCGTCGCTTTGATGTATTCCATACGGTCACTGCCGCAGCCGTTTTCAAAGTGGCACGCGCTCGCAAACTCGCAGTAGGTGCAGGCCGACTGCTGCGGCGTGCGCGCGTATGGATCGGCGTCGATGTTGCCCGCGAAGACCTCCTGCGTGATTTCATGTAAAATATGGTCGACGTATTTCGAGAGCTTTCCGAGCTGCTCGGCAGAAGCAAGGCTTCCCGTCACCGCGCCGTCCCTTTTCACCGCGATGGGCAGGTAGCACGGCGATTCGAGCGCGCTGTGCTCCATCGCCTGCAGGACCGCCGGGTCCTCGAGCACCATGCCGCTGCGGCGCAGCTCCTTTTTGAGTGCTTTTTCGATCGTTTCGGGCTCCGTGTCGCGCGCGCAGCGCAGCATCGGCTCGCGCGCGGGCGTATAGAGAACGCCCGCGGGAACGATCTCGTGTCCGCCGAAAAGCATCTGTCCCTCTTCTTTAAGCGTAAAGAGGTAGAGCAGCATTTGGAGCCCCAGCCCGTAGCGCAGCTCGGCGAGGTCGAAGCTCTTCTTGCCCGTCTTGTAGTCCACGACGCGCAAATATAGCTTGCCGTCGTGCAGCCAGCCGTCCACACGGTCGACCTTGCCGACAACGCGCGCCGTGCCGTTTTCCTCGCGGATCGTGATGGCGGGCAGCTGCCCGTCCGCACCAAATTCCAGCTCAAATGCCAGCGGCTCAAAGTCGGAGCTTTGCAGCTCCTCGCTCACCTCGTCCATGATGCGCTCGACCGTCGCACACAGGCGGTTGAACAGATAACGGAAGCGCGCGCTTTTTTCGCACAAGTCCGGCAGCACGCGGTCGATGTATTCCTCGATCGACGCGCGCACGAGCGCGTGCAGCTTGTCCTTCGATAGCGTATGCAGTCCGCCACACTCCTTCGCCTGCCGCAGCGTATGCTCCATCACATCGTGCACGAACGTGCCGATCTGCGGCGCGTCAAAGCCCGCGCCCGTGCGCTCCCTGGCTTTCAGGCCGTAGCGCATGAAATAGGCAAAGTGACATGAGCGCGCCATGTCCATGCGCGAGGCGGACAGTGTCACCGCGCCGCCGTAGAGCGCGCGCACCGCGTCACGCGACAGATGCCCGCGCGTATAGCGCGAAGCGTCCTTCATCGCGGCAAGCGCACGCTCCGCGTCGCCCTGTCCTTCAAAATACTGCCACAGCGCGCCGCCGATATGCTCGCCCGCATACTCGAGCGCCGTCGACTTTGCTGACAGGCGATATCCCTTGTCAGCGCTCTCTGTTTCGACGCTGATCGACGGCAGCAGACGCGCGATGCGCCCGATGACGAACGATGGCCGCTTCTCCGCGCCCTTTCCGTCCGAAACGGGATAGGACACCGTCAGCTTTTCCGTCGGCTGGGCCAGCGCGGCGTAAAGATTCTGAATTTCCAGATGAAACTGCTCCATCCCGTGCGGCGCGAGGAAGATTTGCTGCCTCTCGAGCGCCTCGCGGTCCTCGTCGCGCAGCACGCCGCCGCGGTTCTCCGCCGCAGGCAGCACGCCGTCGTTCGCGCCGAGCAGGAACAGCGCGCGCACCGTGTGGCGGTCGTTTCGCGTCATTTCGCACAGGTTCACCGCGTCGAGCGTCACGGGGATCGTGCCCACGCTGTACTGCGTCAGCACAAGGCGCATCAGACTCGCAAACTCCTCGGCGTCGAGGATCGCGTCGCCCAGGATTTCCACAAACTGGTCGAGCACGCTGCAAAGAATGCTCCACAGCTGCGCCGTTTCCTCGGCGCGCTGGGCCTCGCCCGCGGCGAAAAGCTGCTCGGTCTGCGTCTGCAAGACCTCCGGCAGTTTGATCTCCTCCAAATAGCCGTACAGCGCGCGCACCTTCTGCTCGGCCTCGCCGCTGCCGCCCACGCCTTTTTTTAGGCGCGCAAACGGCCCCTGCACGCGCTCGCGCAGTGCGTTGACCGTCTTGAGCCGCGCCCTTGCCTCGTCCGTCCATTCTTCGCCGTAGCCGTCGGGATGCGCCGACCAGGGCGTCTCGCGCGTCCACATCGCGCCGCGGATCTCCCACTTGAGCGCGTAATTTTCCAGAATGTCGCACTCCGCCATGCTGAGGCCGGCGAGACCGGTCTTGAGGCAGCGGAACACATCCTCATACTCAAAGCCGCCGCTCGCGGCGTCCAGCGCGCCGAGCAGCAGCGTCAGCACGGGGCTTTTCAAAATGTCGCTGCGGTGGGCATAATAGAGCGGGATGCCGTAGCGGGCGAATACGCTCTCGATCGCACCTGCGTAGGAGTCGAGATCACGCGCCGTGACGGTGATCTCGCGGTAACGATAGCCTTGCTCACGCACTAATTTCAAAATCTGCGATGCGACCCATTCGCACTCGCTGTACGCGCTGCCCGCCTCATAGAGCGCGACGGCGTCAGTCGGCTGGGTAAATTCGTCCGCCGCGCCGAAAAAGCAGCGCTCGATATGGTCGAGCGCGCCGCGCACCTCGCCCTGCGGAAGAATTTCCTCCTCGCATGCGACGCCGGCATCGCGCGCGAGCTCGTACAGCCGCTCGCGCACGCGCAGGCTCTCGGAAAAGAGCTCGCGGTCACGCGTGTCGCCAAGGAGCGTGACGGTCACGCTCTTCGCGCGCCGCAGCAGGATACGCAGAATGCGCAGCTCACGCCCCGTAAAATACGAAAAACCGTCGAGGAAAATGTCTTTATTGTCAATATACCCCGACGCTTCGAGGTTTTCCTCCAGCTTTTCGAGCACGTCGCGCGCGTCGTGTCCCGGCGCGTGGAGCTTGCTGAGGTAAATGCCGTAGATGAGCGAAAGGTCGCGCAGCTTGTCGCCGCTCTCACCCTCGATCTGCGCTACGCTCTCGGATAGCTGCTCGGGCAATACGGCGTAGGCCTGCAATTCCTCCATCACGGCGAGCAGGCTCTCCAAAAATGCCGCGCGCTGCGACGGGCGCTTGTAGACCTTGAGCACCGGCGCAAGCTCCGTGAGCGTACGCTGGAGCGTCAGGAGCTTTCCGCCCGAATCGAGCGTCACGTCCGCGCTGCCGCCGCAGATGCCCAGCACGCGCGAGGCGAGCAGCTTGAACGTCAAGGCCTCGGCATGGCGCGACGCGGTGTCGCCGCAAACACGGCACAGGTCCATCTCCGCCACATGCGAGGCGTGCTCCGGCACGAGCAGGATTTGCTGCGACGAGTCCCCCAGCGCGGTGATCCTTTGCAGCACGCGCTCGGATTTGCCCGTGCGCGCGCGTCCCATCAGTATGTGCAGCAAGCGTCCTTCCCCCTTTTTCTCTCTTAAAGTTATCAATATTTTATCCTAATTTTATCATAGTTTTCTTTTTCGGGCAACGCAGAAAACGCCGTACGCATATTTTCGCCCATCACGGGAAGACTACCGAAGACCAAACCATCTTTTTAAGGAGGGAATTTCATGGTCATCGACAAGATCGCGCTGACGCTTGCTATCATCGGCGCGCTCAACTGGGGCAGCGTGGGCCTTTTCGGCTTTGACTGCGTCGCCTTTCTCTTCGGCGGACAGACCGGTATGCTCAGCCGCGTGATCTACACGCTCGTAGGCCTTGCCGGCATCTGGTGTATCACGATGCTGTTCCGCGAGAAAGAGCCGATGGAAAGCGGCGGCCAGGCGTAAAAAATAAAAGGAGAGGGGCTTGCCCTCTCCTTTTATTTTGCGTTAAAAATTTTCTTTACCGCTCCCCAGTCGCTTCCGCACCTTCCAGCTCGCGCATTGAGCGGCGGAACTGGCGATAGAATGTGAAGCTCGTCAGCGCCACCGCGCCGAAGTCCGCCACGGGCTCGGCCAGGAACACCGCGAACGCCTTGTCCGCGAAAAAGTGCGGCAGAATATAGATGAGCGGGATGAGCAGGATGATCTTGCGCCACACGGCGAGGAAGAGCGACGTCTTCGCGTTGCCGAGCGCCACAAACGTCTGCTGGCAGGCGATCTGGATGCCGAAAATACCGCTGCACCCCATGTAGATGCGCACGGCCCACGCCGCGTATCCGACCAGCGCGGGGTCATTATTGAAAATCAGGATGAACGCGCGCGGGAAGAGCTCGACCAGAAGCCAGATAGCCATTGAATAAGTAAAGCACGCGCGCAGCAGGCAGAAATAGGCGTCGCGCACGCGCTGTGCGTTCTTTGCGCCGAAGTTGTAGCTCACGATGGGCTGTGCGCCCTGTGTCAAGCCCTGAAGCGGCATGTTCGAAAACTGCATGATGCTCGTCAGCACTGTCATCGTGCCGACGGCCATGTCGCCGCCGTAGCGCAGGAGAGATGAGTTGAAGCAGATGGCGATGAGGCTCTCCGTCGACTGCATCACAAACGGGGAAAGTCCCAGCGCGATACACGGCAACACGATCTTCGCGTCCACGTGCAGGTTCTCGCGCTTTAAGTGCCAGCGCGTCTTCTTTCCCGTGAGGAACGTCATCACCCACACGGCCGACACTGCCTGCGAGATCACCGTCGCCAGCGCCGCGCCGCGCACGCCGAGACCGAGCACGAAGATGAACAGCGGGTCGAGAGCCGTATTTAAAAGCGCGCCAATGAGCACCGTCTTCATGCTCACGGTGGCGAAGCCCTGTGCCGTGATGTAGGCGTTCATGCCAAGTGTCAGCTGCACAAAGATCGTGCCGAGGGCGTAGATGCGCATATAGTCGAGCGCGTAACCGATGGTGTTCTCGCTCGCGCCGAACATCAGTAAAAGCGGCTCGGCAAAGGACTCGAACAGCACCGTCAGCACCAGCGCCGTGATCACAAGCATCGTCAGACAGTTTCCCATGATGCGCTCGGATTTTTCGCTCTCGCCTGCGCCCTCGGCGATCGAGGCGCGCGGCGCGCCGCCGATGGCCATGAGCGACGCGAACGCCGAAATAACCATGATGATCGGCAGGCATACGCCAACGCCCGTCAGCGCGAGTTTTCCGACGGTCTCGGCGGGCTGCATGTGGCCGATGAACACGCGGTCGACCAGATTGTAGAGCATGTTGACGATCTGCGAGGTGATCGTCGGCACGGAGAGCGAAAAGAGCAGCTTTTTGACGTCCCCGTGTCCCAGATCTGCGCGCTTATCCAAAATCATCACCCGAATCTTTCGTATTTTTCCGCATAGTTTGTTAGAATATCATGCCGCGGGGCGTTCGTCAAGCAAGCGGGCCGCGAAGCGCTCTATCATGGCATTTCCATAAAGCGCTTTTGGACATTTTTTCACTTTCTCCATTGCTTTTTCCGCGTGGGCTATTGTATAATTTGTTTTATAATCGCACCAGCGGAGCACCCTGCGTTCCGCTTATCAAACAAATAACGGAGGAATCACCATGAACGAAAAGTTTTCCAAACTTGGCTTTTATCCTTCCGACATTCTGCTGCCCAAGAAGGATGTCGATATGAGCAAGTGGGCGGTCGTCGCATGCGACCAGTTCACCTCTGAGCCCGAGTACTGGGAGCGCGTGGAGAAGACCGTCGGCGACGCGCCTTCCACCCTGCGCCTCATCCTGCCCGAGGCCAACCTGAAGGCCCCCAACGTCGACGAGTTCATCGCCGACATCAACGCCTCGATGAGCAAGTACCTCGAAGAGGGCATCTTCGAGACGCTCAAGGACTCCCTCATCTACATCGAGCGCGGCCAGAGCGACGGTAAGATCCGTCACGGCCTCATCGGTATGGTCGACCTCGACCAGTACGACTTCACCCCCGGCTCCGGCGCGCTGATCCGCGCGACTGAGGGCACCGTGCTCGACCGTATCCCCCCGCGCGCCCGCGTGCGCCGCAACGCCCCCATCGAGCTGCCCCACGTCATGCTGCTCATTGACGACCCCGAGAAGACCGTCATCGAGCCCCTGACCGCCGCGGCCGACAAGATGGAGAGCGTCTATGACTTCGACCTGATGGAAAACGGCGGCCATATCAAGGGCTACAAGCTCTCCGCTGCGCAGATCGACGCAGTCGCCGACGCGCTGACCGGCCTCACGACCGACGAGGCGATGAAGAGCAAGTACGGCGTCTCCGGCGTCGCGCCCCTGCTGTTCGCCGTCGGCGACGGCAACCACTCCCTCGCCACCGCCAAGGCCTGCTATGAAGAGCAGAAGAAGGGCAAGACTCCCGAGGAATACCTCGCGCTGCCCTCTCGCTACGCACTTGTCGAAGTCGTGAACAACCACGACGATGCGCTCCAGTTCGAGCCCATCCACCGCGTGCTCTTCGGCGTCGACCATGAGAAGTTCATGGAAGAGTTCAAGAAGTTCTACCCCAACGCCCACGAGGGCAAGGGCGAGGGCCACGTCATCGAGGTCTGCTGGAACGGCCACGACGATTTCGTCACCGTCCCCGACCCGAAGGTCCAGCTGGCCGTCGGCACGCTGCAGACCTTCATCGACGAGTACCTCAAGCAGTTCGGCGGTGAGGTCGACTACATCCACGGCGATGAGGTCACCCGCGAGCTCGGCTCCAAGGAGGGCAACATGGGCTTCCTGCTTCCCGCGATGGGCAAGGAGCAGCTCTTCAAGACCGTCATGGCCGACGGCGTTCTGCCGCGCAAGACCTTCTCCATGGGTCATGCGCAGGACAAGCGCTACTACGTCGAGGCACGCAAGATCCGCTAATCTAATGTAACCATTGCAGAAAAGCGCCGCCTTGCGGCGCTTTTCTCATCAGGAGGATTCCCTATGGATTTGAAAACAGCCAGGATATGGCAGGACGTATTGCTCTGGGGCGGCGCGCTGGTCTCCCTCGTCGGCGCGTGGGGCTTTCAAAACACTGTCGCCGCGCTCGTCGGCCTCATGATGATGGGCGCTTCTCTCATCGTCTGGTGGCGCTTTTACCGCTGCCCCTACTGTCACGAGCAGCTGGGCCGCGGCAATCCCAAGCGCTGCCCAAAATGCGGCGCGTGGATTGCCGACGAGCCGGAGCCCGAGGAGAAGAAAAAGATCCAGCACAAGAAAAAGAAGCACTGAGCGCACAAGGAGGCCGCGATGAACGACAAAAAGCCCCTGATGGACTATCGCAGGGCCCAAAAGCTCCAAACACCGCTGCTTCTTACCGGCGCGCTGCTCAGCGGCGTCGGCACAAGCGTCAGCGTACCGCTTGTTATTCTCGGTATCGCGATCATGCTCTTTGCCATCGTGATTGGGGTTCTTTACTACCGCTGTCCGCACTGCGGCAGACCGCTCGGACGCATAGGTGAAGGCGGTGCCTACTGCCCCCACTGCGGCAAGGCGCTGAATGCGCCGGTCGAGGAGCCCGTGCGCAGCATAACTGTCCCCGCCTATGCTAAGCTCAACCTGACGCTTGACATTCTTGGCAAGCGCGATGACGGCTACCACGAGATGCAGATGGTCATGCAGACCGTTTCGCTCCACGACGATGTGACCGTCACGCTCACAGACGGCAAAGGCATCACCTGCCGCGTCGATGGCGCGGCGCTTCCCTGTGATGAGCGCAACCTCGCTGTCAAGGCGGCGAGAGCCTTCTGCGAGGCGATGGACTACGGCGGCGGCATCGACATCGCGCTTATAAAGCGCATTCCGTCCGAGGCCGGCATGGCCGGCGGCAGCGCAGATGCCGCGGCGGTGCTGCGCGCGCTGCGCGAGCTCGTCTCCCCCACCCTCACGGACGAGCGGCTCGAGCAGATCAGCGCAAGCGTCGGCAGTGACGTGCCCTTCTGCATCCGCGGCGGCACACAGCTGGCCGAGGGCCGCGGCGAAAAGCTGACCGTCCTCAAGCCCGCACCGCGCTTCTTCGTCGCCGTCTGCAAGCCGGACTTCCCGATCTCCACACCCGCGCTCTTCGCGCGCGTAGACGGCGTGACGATCACCGACCGTCCTGATACGGACGCGATGCTCGCCGCCATCGAGCACGGCGACGCGGACACGCTGTGTGCAAACGTGCGCAACGTCTTTGAGCAGGCGCTCGACGGCGAGCAGCGTGAGCGCATTGAGACCATCAAGTGCGATCTTCTCGCCTACGGCGCGAAGACGTCGGCGATGACCGGCTCAGGCAGCGTGGTGTTCGGCCTCTTCTCTGACAAAGCGGCTTGCCGCAGAGCGTGCGAGGCACTGCAAGGCGAGTGCGTCAAAACTTTCTGCGCCGAATTTGTTTGAAAACTCAGAAAACCGTCCATACTCGAAGCAAATTCTTTGAGATGGGCGGTTTTTCGATGAAATGGACGAAATGGGAGCTTTCCCTTGCCGTTGGCCTCGCGGTCATGCTGCTTTTCTGCGCCGCGCGCGGCACTAATACCCTCCAGTGGTGGAGCGCAGCGTTCTCCCCGCTGTGCGACGGCATTTTAACGCAGAGCGCCGCCACTGGCGACATCGTGGTCAAATCGAAGCTCGCAGAGCTTTTAGCGTTACTGATGGGTGGAAAATAAAGCGTGCACAATGTGCACGCTTTATTTTTGACATAGCATTACAACGCTCCTGTTTACACTGCAACTTTTCTGCAACCAAAAGGGCATTTTCGCGCCGTTCGGCGCCATCTTGCAAAAAGTTTTCTTTGGAAAAGATAAGAAAAAAGCATCAAAACCATACGGTTTTGATGCTTTTTGGTGGAGATAAGCGGGATCGAACCGCTGACCTCTTGACTGCCAGTCAAGCGCTCTCCCGGTTAGTGCGGTTACATACCCCTCTAAACCGGGTCAAAAGAGCACTTCAATACGCGGGCTACCTCAAAACACACCCTGAATGTCTTTCATTATAGTCAAAGAAAGCCCGTATATCAAGAAAAATAAATTTTCTGCTCTGCGTCTCTCCGCAGTATGACATTATTGAAGTAGCTCAATCTGACGTTCAAGCAAATCAATACGATTACTCAGGTTTGCCGCTTGTAGGGTTGATCCGCTAAGAAGTTCTTGCTTAAGTGCATTTAATTGCAATTCCAAAATCTCACGAGTAATATTATCGGCATCAAGTTCATCAATTCGTTCTTCAATAGATGATAGCCTACTTTCAAAAACGGCACAGTCAATTTTCAAATCAATAAGAGTTTTAGCATACCACCCTGCTAATGCCACGATGATAGCCATAAGTGCCCCCAAAACTGATTCAAAAATATGAGTTTTGAAAAAGCGTTTTGCGCGCAGGCGAAAAGAAATCTTTGCACTCTGCGTTGATGAATCCAGAAATGCTATGTTGTTAGCTTCTGCACTACCTGAAAGGTTATTATTTCGAAGATCAACTGTGCTTTCAAGAGGAGTAGTATTTGACTTTATACTTTGTCTATATGCCCGTGCCTCACTTTTGCTCTTTCTTCTTCCGTTACCGTTTCCCACAATATTCCTCATTGAATATTTCCTCAAAGAAGCATTTTTTGCTTGTTTCAAAAAAAGAAGTTATTTTTGAAGTAATTTCAGGTTGTGGTGGCTGAAAATATAGCTGATAGTCAAAAGAAATGCCTTGAATAGCATCGTCAATACTACCAACTGTATAAATCTTGTTTACATAATTATCGTTTCCAGAAAACGCCAAGCCCTCTGGTGTTGTAGTTCGAATTGCAAAACGACAATCTGTTATTTCTGATGATTTAGAAAAATATTGCTGCTTAAATGATGAGATGGAAGTATTATCCATTTCACATATGTAGACCATGCCAATTCGCCGGGTGATTAGTGCGTATTTATCTATAATTTTAGGGATCAGGCATTTTTCTACACGAGAAATAAATTCCTTATACTCAGATTCAAAATCATTTTGGATTGTATGGGTATAAATTAAATTATTCGAAGTCAATTCTAAACTATGGCCTAAATCTTGATTACTTAAAAAACGTGATGTTGTATACTGCTGACTTATCGTCGGAAAATACTGAGGCGAAAAGCCAGGTGATTTTTTGGAAGTGTTATAGAGCAGTGTATCTGCAATTTTTCCCCATTCATCGAGAATAGAAAATGAGTGATTGAACATTATTCCGCAGACTATTCGCTTTACTGTAGCTTTTCCCATATTTTTCACCTCGTTTTGTATTATACGACTAAATTCGTTATAAAGCAAGCTATTGAGCCATGCGTTGCACAATTTTGATTAGGTATAAAGTATCAAGACTTAGTGGGTATTCAAAATTACCGTTATTTTCCGCAATAATTCCTCTTTCCAATAACATCTCTATCAAATCATGGTATTCTTCCGGGAGTTCTTGTAGGTTTTTGAAATACATTTTCAATTTCTCCTTTACTAAAGATTCAGAAAATAACTATTAGTTCACCTACATCAAAATACAGGCTCTCTGTTGTATATAAAAGTGCAACAACTCTTTACACATTATGTTTATTAGTATGACTGCCAAATGAGACATCTAAGCGGTCATACTCCCTATTTATCAAAAAAATTAGAAAGGAGATTTAATTTCTTTATCTTTAGCCAGTCTGCGGACTGGCTTTTTTCATGCCACGAAAAGGAGGTTTGCAAATGGCAGATGATAAGAAAAACATTCCCGATGTAGCCCCACCTACTGAGGCATCCGCTCCCACGGCAGAAACTGCTACCGTGCCGGAGCCGCCTGTTCCCAAGCCTGTGCTGACTGATGTGGAGGCGCTCATGCTGGAACAGGAGGGGCAGGCGGCGCTCTTTGAAATGGGCGAGGCCGTGTCTGATCCCGCCGACGCTGTTACCCACGCCGAGGTGGATGAGCCTGCCACTCCCGAAGTCCCCAAAACCGAAATGGAGCAGACGCAGCCGCCCAATCTCGGCAAGGACGATCCCTCCCCGGCACATTCCGGCAAGGTGGTGGATTTTGCCGCTGCCCGTGACGAGGCAGCCAAGGAGAAAAAGGCAATCAAGCAGAAGCCGCCCAAGGAAAAGGGCAAGGCCGCCAAACCCGGCAAAGGCCGCCCACCCAAGGCAGAAAAAGTGGCCCCGGAGCAGGGCAAGCCGCCCAAGGCTGGCAAAACCCATGCAGCCCCCGAGGAAAAGGCAGCACCCCCGGCCCCTGAAGTACCGCCTACGCCCCGTGACGCTACCCGCGCCGAGAAAGAGGAAATCGTCTATCTTGACCTTTCCGACCTGCACCCGTTCAAGGATCATCCTTTCGGTGTCCGTGACGATGCGGAAATGAAATCTCTGGTGGAAAGCGTCCGTAACGGCGGCGTCAACCAGCCTGCGCTGGTGCGTCCCCGTGAGGGCGGCGGCTATGAGATCATCGCGGGCCACCGTCGTCAGATGGCCAGCCAGCTTGCCGGGTATCGCAATATGCCCTGTATCGTCCGCAATATGACGGATGACGAGGCCATTCTCGCTATGACGGATGACAACCTCCGTCAGCGCGAAACGATTTTGCCCAGTGAAAAGGCTATGTCCCTGAAAATGCAGTATGAGGCTATCAAGCATCAGGGAGCGCGTGGTGACAGCGCCGAGGCTGGAAAGCTCTCTCTTGAAAGCGTGGGCCAGCGCAACGGCATGAGCGTGAAAACCGTACAGCGGTATATCTGGCTCAATGATCTTGTGCCGGAATTGAAGCAGACGATGGATGACGGAAAGCTGTCCTTTACCCCGGCTGTGGAAATTTCCCGTGTGCGCCCCAAGCACCAGAAGTATATCGCCGTGTCCATTGAGGGCCAGCAGGCTTCGCCCTCCAAGGGTCAGGCAAAGCGGCTCCGTGAGCTGGACAAGGAAAACAAGCTCTCCCCGGACGTGATCGACGGTATTTTGTGTGAAGAAAAGAAAAAGGAGGATCGTGACGTGATCATTACTGGCGCTGAACTGGAAAAGTTTTTTGGCAAGGAGGCCACGCCCCGGCAGATGAAAGACCAGATCATGACGCTGCTGGAGGACTGGAAAGAGCGGCAGCCGCCCGAGCTTGCCAAGCCCGACAAGAAAATGGATATGGAAAAGTAACGACCTCTGGCCACCATGACCAGAGGCTTTTTGCTGCCCCGATAGGATATGGCTCTTGCGGTTATATCCCCCGTCGCCGCCCGTAATCGAGCACAGGCGGGAGTGGGCTGTCAAGGGGGCTTCGCCCCGCCGTGTGCGGCGGCTTTGCCCTTGACCGCCTGCCCCGGCTGTGCTTTTTCTCCGGCAAGCGGCGGGGGTATATCCTCCAGAACCGCCCCCTTTTCCAAGATTGGAAAAGGGCGGGGGGAAAAGGTTGACCCACTACATTATAAAAATGGAGGTTTTCAAAATGAAACGACCCCTTGCGTATATCACCGCCGCGTGGAGCGGCGATCCCTGCGAGGCGACGGAGCAGGCCGCCAAGTATTGCCGCGCTGTCTATGAGGCGGGCTTTTCGCCCATCTGCCCCACGCTCTATCAGCCCCTTTTCCTGAACGACGCCGTTCCCGAGGAGCACAAGAGCGGCATAGACATGGGCCGTGACCTGCTCCGCCGCTCTCATGTGCTGGTGGTGTGCGGCAGTATCTCCACGGAAAGCATGAAAAACGATGTGGCCGTTGCCCAGCGGCTGGGGATCACGGCAACCACGCTGGACGGCATCCTGACCGTAAAGCGTCAGGGTCGCCGCTGATATGAACGAGATCCGGCTGGGGAGCCTGTTTGACGGGATCGGCGTGTTCCCGCTGGCGGCGGTGCGCTGCGGTATCGTGCCTGCATGGGCCAGCGAGATCGAAAAAGCGCCTATCTCCATCACGAAACGCTATTTTCCCGGTATGGCGCATTTAGGGGATGTGACAAAGCTGAACGGCGGCGACATTCCGCCTGTCCACATTATCACCTTTGGCTCACCCTGCCAGAACCTCTCACAGATCGGCAACAGGGCCGGTCTTGCCGGGGAAAAATCCAGTCTGTTCTTTCATGCGATCCGTATTATCCGTGAAATGAGGGAGGCGACAAATGGTATATTTCCAGCAATCGCTGTTTGGGAGAACGTCATGGGAGCGTTTTTTTCAAATGACCGGATGGACTTTAGAGCCGTGCTCTCAGCGTTCACAGCCGCCGACATTTCAATGCCTGCTTCTGGAAGATGGGCAGGAGCCGGAATGGTGCGAGGGCATACGCCCGATCTCGCATGGCGGCTCATGGATGCCCAGCATTGGGCAAGCCCCCGACTGGCACGACGGCAGCGCGTCTTTGTTGTGGCAGACTTTGGAGGACAATGTTCCCACGAAATACTTTTTAAGCCCCGCGCAGTGCAGTCAATTTCTGCGTCTGGCGGAGATTGCTGGCTGTCCGCCGCCTGCGGAGATCGAGGCTCTTTTATTGAAGCAGGGCGGCGTGTACCGATCACCAGACCCTTTCAATGCTACCGTATGCGGGCATCGGCAAAGGAGCGGACAACGGAGGCGTTCCGAAACAGCTTCGGATTGCCAACTGACCCTTTTCCCACTCTGTTAGCCAGCGCGGTCAGTCCCTTTGCCTTTTGGTATGAGGACGATCCTGCCGGGGGCTGTGTCCGTTTTCCCACAGAAAGAGAATGTGAACGGCTCATGGGGCTGCCGGAGGGCTGGACAAAGTACGGCGCGGATGGTGAGGAAATCCTGTCCGCCCATCGCTACCGGGCGCTGGGAAATGCTATCGCGCTGCCCTGCGCCGAGTACATTATGCGCGGCATATACGACGTTCTGACAAGGAGGTGCTGAAAATATCATCCCTGTTTGAAGCCTATATTACCAACCTCGGCAAATACAACGAGGGGCGGCTTGTGGGCGAAACGCTGAAATTCCCGGCCACCACGGAGGAGGTGCAGGCCCTTTTGAAGCGCATCGGCGTGGATGGGGTACGGTATGAGGAAATCTTTATTACCTCATTCGACGGTGATGTGCTGGGCCTGTATGACCATTTGGGCGAGTATGAAAGCATTGACGAGCTGAACCATCTGGCCCATGTGCTGTCTGACCTCGACCAGAGCGACATTGAAAAGTTTGAGGCCGTCATTGACAGCGGCGAATACACGGGCAGCGTCCATGACCTGATCAACCTCGCGCAAAATCTGGATTGCTATGACTTCTACCCCGGTATCGACAGTGAGGAGGCGCTGGGCCGGGCCTATATCGAGGAAATGGAAATGCTGAATGTGCCGGATAATGTGCTGCCCTACTTCGACTTTGAAGCCTACGGGCGGGACGTGCGGATCAACGAGGGCGGCCATTTTGCCCCCGGCGGCTATGTGTTCAATAATGGCGGCAGCTTTGTGGAGCGGTATCACGGGATGGAGGATATTCCCCCGGAGCACCGTATCTTCGCCTATCCCAAGCTGAATATCCGGGAGCAGATGGCGGCGTATCAGGAGGTCATAGACCGTTCGGCGCTGAACGAGGAAAAGCTGCGGCTTCCCACCAGCCGCGAGGACAGATAGGCCGCTTCTGGTCACGGTGGCCAGAGGGCAAAGGAGGTGTAAGCTATCGTCGGAGATGAAGTGTCCCGGCAGACCATCGCCGTCAGCGTCAAGGCGTCCAAGCTGACCGCCCGTGCGTTGGCCTATGTGGTGGCCGCCGTGGGCCGGAAGATCGCCAAGGAACACCGCAAGGCGCAGACGCCCCACGGCAAGCAGAGTGTGCGAAAGCTCATGGGCCACGGCGGAGACACCAACGCCATCGAGGTGGACACGCCCAAGCTGTTCGACAAGGTTGCCCGGAAATGGGGCGTGGACTACGCCATCCGCCGCGTGGGGGATGAAAAATATCTGCTTTTGTTCAAGGCACGGCAGGCCGATGCCATCACAGGCTGCTTTGCCGAGTATTCCCGGTTGGAACTAAAACGGGCGAAGTCCCGGCAGACGCCGATCCGGGAGCAACTCCGGAAGGCGGAGGAACAGGTGAAAAAGCAGCCCCAGCGGGAATTGACAAAGGAGGCAGCGCATGGCGACAGATAAAATCAGGAAGTATGTTCTTCCGAATATCCCGTACCTGTTCATCGGCTGGTTTTGCCTGAAAATCGGCACGGCGTACCGTCTGGCCGCTGGTACGGGCTTCGGGGAAAAGCTGCTGGGGCTGGGCCAGACCATCGGCGCGGCCTTTGCCAGCTTCGCCCCCGGCCTTGTCCCCTTTGACTGGCTGGTAGGCATTGTGGGTGCGGCGGCGTTCCGCCTGCTGATCTACTTCAAAAGCAAAAACGCAAAGAAGTTTCGCCGCGATGCCGAGTACGGCACAGCCCGCTGGAGTGCATAATCTTAACTGTAAACAACACCTTTATAGACGCAGGAGGGATATGCACATGAGCAATTACAATAAAATCACAGCCCTTTACTCCCGCCTTTCCGTAGGCGACGAGGACAGGGACGGCGGCGAGAGCAACAGCATACAGAACCAAAAAATCTTTTTGGAGAACTACGCCAAAGGACAGCACCTAACCAATATCCGGCACTACATTGACGACGACGAAAGCGGCAGGTTCTTTGACCGTTCTGCTTATTCCCGCATGATTGAAGATGTGGAAAGCGGCAAAATCGGTGTCTGCATTGAACATCGGATAAAGTGTTTTTTCAACAGCACACAACATAAATAAAATAACCCACTCACAAGGGCAGCCGAGAAAATCGACTGTCCTTTTTCTATGCCTATGAGCAGAAAGGAGCGACCAACCATGACAAAACCAAAAGAGAAAACCCGCGAGGAGCTGCAAGCCGAGATTGAGGACGGAAAGAAGAAAATCCGCCAGTTTGAGAACCGGGAAAAGATGTTGCGTCAGAAGCTGTCCAAAGAGGAACGCAGAACACGCAGCCACCGCCTTATCGTCCGGGGCGCAGTCTTTGAAAGCATTGTGCCGGAAGCAAAGAACATGACTGACGAGGAAGCCGCCGCGCTTCTCCGGCTTGCCCTAACCAGTGAGCCAGCGCGGGAGTTTTTGAAAAAACGAGCCGAAAGCGGGAACGCCGAATAAATCCCTTTGGAACAAAGGGCGCACTTATACACCCTAACGGGCGTGTGCGCTCTGCCGAGGGCTTATCTCCGCACAGGGATTTTACCCCGCGCTCCGATATGGCGGCTTTGCCGCAACAAGGGGCTGCACCCCTTGCGCCGCTTCGCGGCTATCCCTGCACACCCACAAAAACGGTACACCCGCCTTTGGCGTCTGTACCATTTTTGCGGGTTTTATTATCCTATCCGGGAGGTGATACCCATAGCCATTTACCATTGGAACATCGGCATTGTGAGCCGAGGAAAAGGCAAATCAGCCGTTGCCGCAGCCGCCTACCGAAGCGGCGAAAAGCTGACAAACGAGTGGGACGGAATGACCCACGACTACACCCGCAAAGGCGGTGTTGTCCATACAGAAATCATGCTGCCGTCCCACGCCCCGCCCTCTTTCTCTGACCGTTCAACCTTGTGGAACAGCGTGGAGCTTTACGAGAAAGCCGGGAACGCCCAGCTTGCCAGAGAGATTGACGCGGCGCTCCCCATAGAATTATCCAGAGAGGAACAGATCCGGCTTGTCCGGGAATACTGTTCCTCTCAATTTGTTTCCAGAGGAATGTGCGTTGATTATGCCATTCACGACACCGACAGCGGCAACCCCCATTGTCACATCATGCTTACCATGCGCCCCCTTGACGAGCGCGGCACATGGGCAGCGAAATCCAAAAAGGAATATGACCTTGACGAAAACGGCGAGCGCATACGGCTTGCAAGCGGCAGATACAAGACGCACAAAATTGACCTTACAGGCTGGAACGACAAGGACAACACCCTCTTGTGGCGCAAGGCATGGGCTGACTTTACCAACGACTTTTTGGAGAGGAACGGAAGCCCGGAGCGCATCGACCACCGCAGCAACGCAGAGCGCGGCATAGACGAGATACCCACCGTCCACATGGGCGTGGCTGCTTGCCAAATGGAGAAGAAAGGTATCGCCACCGAGAAAGGCGAACTGAACCGAAATATCCAAAAGGCAAACCGCCTTATCCGGGAAATCCGGGCGCAGATTGGAAAGCTCAAAGAGTGGATTGCCGACCTGTTCAAAGCGCGGGAAACCGCCCCAGAACAGCCGCCGCAATCTCCCAACCTCGCAAATCTGTTGATGAAGTATTTGAGCGTTCAGAGAGAAAAGAGCCGGAAGTATTCGCAGCGTTGGCAACAACAGCACACAGCCGATGAACTGAAAACCATAGCGGCAGCGGTCAACTATCTCTCCGAGCATGGCATCTCTAATCTTGACGAGCTGGACGCTTCCCTTTCCTCTGTCAGTGATAGAGCCTATTCAATCCGGGCAGGAATGAAAACCGCCGAGCAGCGCATGAAAGAACTGCAAAAACTCATGGAGTACGGCAGAAATTATCAAACCTACAAGCCCATACAGGACGAGTATCGGCAAATCCGCTGGAAAGGAAAACAGGAGAAGTTTGCGGAAGCCCACCGCGCCGAGCTTACCCTATGGGACGCGGCAAACCGCTATCTCCATGCAAATCTGCCGAAAGGAACAAAGACCTTGCCTATTGCGGAATGGGAACAGGAATACTCTGACATTAAGACACAGAGAGATACCGACTACACCAAACTGAAAGCTGCCCGCGCCGAGGTTGCCGAGCTTCAGAAGATACGCAAATGCGTGGATATTGCGCTGAAAGCCGAGCAGCCGGAGCAGACACAGAACCGCACCAAGCGGCATGATATAGACCGCTGAAAGGAGTTGAAATTTTATGTATTACACCCAAGAGCAAATAGACCGCGCCAACCAAACAGACCTTGTTTCTTTCCTGCAATCACAGGGCGAGCAGCTTACCCGCGCCGGACAGGAATATCGTTGGAAACGGCACGATAGCCTGACTATCCGGGGAAACAAATGGTACAGACACAGCCAGTGCAAAGGCGGCGCACCCATTGATTTTGTCATGGAGTTTTTCGGAAAGAGTTTTACCGAAGCCATAGAATTGCTGACAGGAGAAAAAGGCGCAGCCCCACCGCCGGACAGACCAAGCCCCGCGCCCCTCTCCAACTTCCGACTGCCGCCCCGTAGCCCCGACAACCGCATAGCGAGGAACTACCTCACAGCAGCCCGCCGCATTGATGAAGATGTGACGGGCTTTTTCTTTGCCAGCGGGGATATTTACGAGGAAGCCGCCCACCACAACGCCGTATTCGTCGGCAGAGATGAAAGCGGCATACCGAGATACGCCCACCAGCGCGGCACAGCCGGGAACTTCCGGCTTGATGTGAAAGGCAGCGACAAAGCCTTTAATTTCTCCTATCGGGGCGCGGGCGAGCGGTTATTTGTCTTTGAAGCCCCGATTGACCTGTTATCTTTCCTCTGCCTGTTCAAAAAGGGCTGGCAGAAGCAAAGCTATTTGTCACTGGGCGGCGTGGGAGAAAAAGCCCTCTTACGCTTTCTCTCTGACCGTCCAGACATTCAGACGGTTTACCTCTGCCTTGACAGCGACGAAGCCGGAAACGACGCTTGCAGCCGCCTTGTGAAGCTCATGCCGGAGGGCTACATCGTCCACCGGCTTATCCCTCTTTTCAAGGATTGGAACGAGGTGTTGCAGCACCGGGCGGAAATCACAGACGGGAAGTATTTGCGGGAAGCAGTCTACGGCTTGAAAGAGCCACCGCAGGAAGAAACCGTTGAGATTATCCGCATGAGCAAGGTTGACACACAGACCGTTGAATGGCTATGGGAGCCGTATATTCCCTTTGGGAAAGTAACCATTGTGCAGGGCAATCCCGGCGAGGGCAAGACCACCTTTGCCCTACGCCTTGCCGCCGCCTGCACCACCGGGGGAACGCTGCCGGGAATGAAGCCCTTGCCGCCGTTCCAAGTAATTTACCAGACCGCCGAGGACGGGCTGGGCGATACCGTCAAGCCCCGCTTGATGGAAGCAGAAGCCGACCTTGACCGCGTACTTGTGATTGATGAAGCCAAGCGGGAGCTTACCCTGTCCGACGAACGCATAGAGAAAGCAATCACGCAGAACGGGGCGCGGCTGATTATCCTTGACCCCATACAGGCGTACATGGGCGAAAAAACCGACATGAACCGGGCAAACGAAGTGCGCCCCATGTTCCGCCGCCTTGCCGATGTTGCCGAGCGTACCGGGTGCGCCGTTATCCTTATCGGACACCTCAACAAAGCTGCCGGAGGGCAGAGCGCATACCGGGGATTAGGTTCTATCGACTTCCGTGCCGCAGCAAGGAGCGTCCTGCTGATTGGGCGCGTGAAGCGAGAGCCGAATGTGCGCGTTATCGTCCATGACAAATCTTCCCTTGCGCCGGAGGGCAAGCCCATAGCCTTTTGCCTTGACCCGGAAACAGGCTTTTCGTGGATAGGCGAGTATGATATAACCGCCGACGAGCTGCTGTCCGGCGCGGGCGGCAACAACGCCACCAAAACCGAACAGGCTGAACGGCTGATACTTGACCTGCTTGCAGACGGGAAAGAGCTTGCCAGCGAGGACATTGTAAAAGCCGCAGCCGAAGCCGGAATATCCGAGAGGACGGTGCAGAACGCCAAGCGTAACATGGGCAGTGTTTTGGGTGCAAAGCGTGTCGGCGGTCAATGGTACAACTTCATCAAGAAGAAGCAGCCACCCGAACCCGCAAGCTGAAAGTGCAAAACGCAGACCCTTTGCACTTTGCACTTTCGCACTTTCACGATAATTTGCGTCAATAACTCAAAAAAGCACTTGACAAAACGCTTCATGGGGAACCGCCGAGGACATCAAGCCTTACGTCGATCCCGCGTTTGAAAACAACATCATTCTCACGCAGACGGAGCGGCTGA
>ENA-ORSJ01000933-ORSJ01000933.1-human-gut-metagenome-genome-assembly--contig:-NODE-933-length-27883-cov-4.660306_pt1 | contig 27883 bp, 12 predicted proteins | sample MGYA00242191_ERZ509158 | MGnify/ENA primary metagenome ERZ509158 (study PRJEB26280, sample SAMEA2338623) | human gut metagenome | biome: human gut; feature: human-associated habitat; material: faeces...
CGGCCCGAAAGAGTACACAAGATGGTGGCAAAGATATGGAGGACACCTGCAAGCTTAATTGTATCGGTTAATTTTGAACAGCTGCTTATGGCTTTGGCCCGGCTATGATATTGGTGCATGCCGTTGGTTGCTCGGCTTGAGGGCTTTCGCTGTGCATGGCTCAATATACAGGGCTGTTGAAAACAAACCGATGCCAAGCCATTTTATTTGGCAACTGCGGCGACATGCCGCATCCGGGGCGTTTGTAAACGCCATACAGTCGCAGTGGGCGGCACATACCACAACCGACCTGCATCAGTATTAAACTGTGCAGGCCGGTTGCCTTGTGTTTTCCGGGGCCCTAAAAGCGTGTTTGCTCCGTTTGCCCATGCCCTCAAACGGCAGTCCCAGCCATTGGCTTGCCGCCTGCGTTGGCATCAGTCGGGGTGGCTGTCCGTGCCGGTAGGCCCGGCTTCAACGGTCTTGGTCACCTCACTATATACTTCCGCCCTTCAATGATGTAAACCCCTCGGGGGAGTCGTTTGAGGGTCTCGCGCGTACCTTCGTTGGTCACAAGGGTGCCCGCTATGGTATAAACCTTCAGCTTCAGTCCATCGGCGAGCATTTCGTCGATGCTTAGCCATTCGCCCATGGTGAATGCCAACGGCGACTTGCGGCTTCCGGTCGTCGGTAAAGGCCAGCGACTCGTCGACGCTGTAGCCATCGCCTGTTGAAATGTTTTCAACGACAAACGACAATGGTTCGGGTTCGGCCCCGTTGCCGTAGACAGTCAGGCAGTGCCTTCCTCCGACCATGCGGCTCACCCCTCGGCATTCGTTGCCGGCAAAGGCAACAATGCGCCAGTCGTCGCCGTCCAATACCGCCTCATTGCGGTAGATTATGGCCGTAATGTTCATTGTCGACGGGTATTTGCGCATGTCTATGCGTTCGTCGGCAACCACGGTGGCTGGTGTTGCTGAGAGTCGGCAGGTGTCTATTGCCAGTGCCTTGGCATCTACCGACTTGTATAGATAGCCGTTGCCGGGCACCAGTGTTGCAATGGTGCCGATCCAACGGCCGTCGGCGAACTCGGCGAAACCCTCCTGGGCTGTGATGAAATCGCCCTCGGTGGCATTGGTGATTGCTGCCAGCGGCGACTCTTTGTCGAGCGGACAGGAAATCCAGTTCCATCCGGCCGCAACCGCAATGGGTTGTTCGGCCAGGTCGTGCAGCTTGCCTGAAGCATTGGCCACAAACGGAACGGCAGCTTCTATCTTGTATCCGTGGCCGGGCTCAAGGGCATGCTTTTCCTCGCCGTCGTCGGGGCCGTCGGGTAAAATGCTCTTGCCATCGTGGCCGAGTATGGTGCTTGCATATGTGAAGTTGCCGGCGTCAATGCTTTCGCCGAGGTATGACGACAGCCAGTTCCAGCCTTCAAACAGCCTGAACGTCTGTCTGTAAGTTGAGCGTTTGAAGTGTGCGGCAATGTCGGTCTTTCCGTTCACTTCTACAGTGAGCCTGTCTTTGGCTTCGATTGTGTCGCCGTTGACAGTCCAGCACCACAGCATATAGTCTTCATCGGCCACCGCTTCGAGCTTCAGCGTGTCGCTGTAGTCGTATATGCCGCTGCCGCTGCCCGTCACGCTTCCGCCTTCGTCGGATGCCACGGTCACGTGATATGCGGCGGCTTTGAAGTTGGCCACCACGTCGATGTTGTCGGTTGCAGTATGCTCGATCACAGAGTCTGACGTAACGGTTTCGCCATTCAGCGTCCAGTTGTCAAACTTGTAGCCCTGTTCTGGTATGGCCTTCATGGCGACAGTGGTGCCATATCCGGCCTTGCCGCCATTTTCCTGTGTAGCCGTTGCGTTTGCCGCCGCGGTCGCCGGGCTTGTTGTCAGCACTATCTTTCCGGCCCGGGCTGGGCTTACTTCGGTGTCAATGCTCACCAGGCCGTCGCGGAACATAGTCCAGCCAGCCGACTTCCCGGTGGTTCCTTGGTAGCCTTCGGCGTCTGTTATCATCGCCGTTTGCACCGTGAGCATATAGTAACCGTTGCCTGCCACAGCGTTCAGGCGTCCAAGGTTCAGCCTGAACGTCTTGTTGTCTTCGGTCGATATGCCTATCAGTGAGGCGTCGAGGCTTTCGCCCTGCACCGACATGGTGATGTCGTCGGCCGTGAATGTTGACGGGTCAATGTGCTTGTTGAACATGACGTCGATGGTTTCCACCGGCTTGAATGCCACTTCTGTCGGCACGCCTTCTATCGAGGTCACCTCCAGTGGCAGGTCTGCCTGTGGCTCGAAGGTGAGTTCGTAAGTGCAAGGCACGCCGCTGTTGAAGTTGTCGGCAAAGTGTATTCTGTTCTCATACAGCGGTTCCAGTCCGTCGCGCAGTGTGCGGTCGGTCTGCCAGAAGTTGCGCAGGCTCATCGGCTTGCCGTCGTTCGTGCGTGTCACGCCCCTCAGTCGGGCCCGTCCGTAGGTCGGGTCGACGAGGTTGCCATAGTTCCATCCACCAGCCGAAGGCGTGACGGCGAGCTCGTAGGTCGTCTCCGACGTCTGCGTAATCGTTGCTCCGGCCGCCGGTTCCACCTGTTTGGTGGTTCCGTCGGTAAGGTATAGCATGTCGGGAGTGTCGTCGGCATCGGCTATGTCGTTGGTCATGAAGCCCGTTATCGTGTCATTTTCCGCGCTGGCGTCGATGCTTCTGATGAGTTCATGCACAGTCACCTCGTTGAGCAATGACAGGTTGGGGTTGCCGTAGCTGGTCACATGGGTGGCCTTGACGTCGTATTCGGTGAAGTGGCCAAGCAGCGAACTGGTTATCCACCATTGTGCGTAAGCCTGCCCTTTGGCCTTTATCGTGCCGAAGTCGGTGTATGCATCACCGCCAAGGGCCATCACCTTGTCGGCTCCGTTGAGGCTGCTGCCCGTCAGCTGGAAGTCGATTGCCAGTCCTTTCTCGTTGTCAATTATCTCCGGTTGCTTTGTTACTATGCGCAGGTTTGTGGCGTCTCCGTTGCCCACGTTGTCGATGAGCAGTGCAAACTCAGCCTCTTCGCTCGGCTCGACGGCTTCTGTCAGTGGGTCGTCACCGTAAACGTCGCGCTGCATGAAGTATGTCAGCTTGAGGTCGGGGGTGGGGTTCACCGTCAGTGTTACGGGGTAAATCTCGCGTGTTGCGGTAAGTCCGTTGTATGGATCTGTATACGACAGCGAGCCGCTGAACACGTAGTCGGTGGGTTCCGTCGGCGCCGCGTGCTTGGTGGGGATATACAGTATTGTTGCCTTTCCGGTGGCTCCGGGTGCCAGTTCCCATCCTGCCCCGAGCTCGGCCTTGCCGTTGAAACCGTCGATAGACTCCAGGCCGACTTGGAATTCGTTGGCTGTTGCAATGTCGCCTTCGGTGTTGTTAACGCGCAAAGTAAGTTTCACGTCTCTCATCGGCGTGTCTTCGTTGCCGTTAAACACCGTGAGCGTGCCTATGAAAGCCTGCCGGGTGAACGTCATCCGCTGCTCGAACCGGAGCGTGATCGACGAGCATACCGAGCTCGACTCCTCCTCGGTGCGCTCCAGAAACTCATGGCTGGCTTTGAAAAACCTGTCCTGCATCGACTGGAAACCCTCGCCTATGGCCGTTGCCTCACTGTCTTTTATGAGTCTGGCGCTGGCCATCAACACCTCTGTGTCGGGCGCGTTGCCGGCTGAATTCCCGTTGAGCCGCTCAACAAGTGCGCGTAGTTGCGCTTCGGTGACCGATTCCGGCTTGTATGGCATGAGCGCTTCGGCGTCAAGAGGCTGCCCTTCCACATGTTGGTCTATGGCGTGTTGCCAGAATGCGGCTATGGTAGGGTCGGGGCTTGTGTACCATACGGAATCGCCGAACAGCTCGAGTTTCACGGCTTTCCATGCCTCCAGCTCCTCTCGGAAATCCGCAGCGGCATCGGCAAGGGCGTCAATCCAGCTGTTTCCCGAGGCGTTTCCGTCAGCAGGCTGTGCCGTCGTTGGCAGCCCGCCGTCTTGCCGGCTGCGCTTCGGTCCGCCCTGTTGAGCCTGCCTGGCCTTGCATTTCTTGTACTCGTCGAGGTGCTTGTTGATGTCGTCTATGTTTTCGAGCATGCCTTCCACCGTCTCGATCAAGTCGTCATACTCGCCCGGCGGCGTATTGTAATCCTTGTAAGCACCGTATGCATCGCCAAATCCTTCGATGGCATAATCCCTTATTTTTGCCAGCACGGAGTCGCGCAGAGAGTACGGCCTGTTCTCCGCTTTGGCCCTGGCGCAGTCATACGCGAGTGTGGCCCCGTCGTTGACCCATCCTACGACGGGTATCATGTCAAACAAGTCGTTGAGGTTGTTTTCGAGCAACTCGGCATAACAAGGGTCGCAAATGGTCTTGTCGTTGTTCGACTCCACGGGCCGTGTCGTCTCGACGGCATCCGCGTTGCCTCCTCCCGAGCCGTTCGGGCCGCCCAGGCCTCCCCAGCTTCCGCTGCCGCCAAAGGCTTGCCCGATGGCGTTGAGTATAGCCGACGTGGCGCAAGCCTTCATTGCCATGCGGTGTGCCGACACGTTGTCGTAGAGTTTCGTGCCGCATATTATCTTGTAGTTGGCTTCCATCTGCGCCATGCATCCGTTCATTATCTGCTGTGGCGAAGCCCTTCTCTTGTCACGGGCGCGCTGCCCTCCGTTTGGATACCGTGTGATAAGCACGGGTATCTGTACGCTTTGGTTGGCACCGAGCGGGAACGGGCCCGTGTCGGCGAGGGCCTCAAAGAGCCACTCATCGGTTGGGGCGGGTAAGTTGAATCTTACGTTTTCGGTGCGCACCAGCCCGTGGTTGGTGAGCGTGAAGTATACAAGGCGCTGGTCGCCGGCCGCCATGTTGTCGCCATCGATGCTGCTCGGGCCCTCTATTACCACAACCGGCTTGGGCACGTTCGTCTCAAACTTCACGATGTTCTCAATGATATATTCGTCTTCAATCTCGGTTTCTACAAGCTCGTAGCTCACTTCTATGGCCCTGTAGCTGATGTCTACCACCTTGCGCGTTTCCACTCCGGGGTCTACCATGATGTTGTTTGAGTAGGCGTCGTGCTTGTCTGCGGTCACGCACAGGTTGTAGTAGCCTTCGGGCAACACCTTGGTGAAAATGCCGTCGGTGCCGGTTGTGCCGTTGGCTATGACCGCCCCGGTGTTCACATCCTTTATTACCACCTCGGCACCGGCCACATGCGGGGCTTCGGCAGTGTTGTAAGTCCATTCGTCGCAGACGTCGACCACAAGCGTGCCCGTGGCTTCCGACACCGGCGTAATGCTGAACGCTACGGGCAGCCCGTCGCCGTTGGCGCAATTGATGCCTATCCGTCCGGTGACGGGCACATTGAGTTGTTGCCCGTCGGTGGGCTCCAGCAGCAGGTGGATTGTGGCCGACTCACCCGGGGCGAGCGCCGGCATCTGCATCGGAGTGGCCGCCGTCATCCATCCGCCAGAAGGCAATGCCAGCGATATGTCGCCTGTATTGCCACTCCCAATGTTGGTTATCGTGACAGGGTAATCGCGCGTCTGGCCCTTGGTCATGGTTGTTGTTATCGACTTGGTCGATGCCTGCAGCTTGCCTTTCGGGCTGCGGCAATAATAATAAATGGTGGTTTCCAGCGGCTCGCAGTCGGCCGACGACACCCTGATGCCAATCTTTTCCCATTCGTTGCCCTCGCTCACGGCGTTGCCGGTGATGGTGTATCCCAGGCTCATGGTGCCCCCGCCATCTACCGACTCGCCGCATTCGAGCTTCACGTCGCATCCTTCGGGCTTGCCCGTCACCTCGGCCTTCACCCCGGTGAGCGTCGTGCTGCCTGGGTTGTCGATGCCTATCGTGCCGCTGTGAGGTACGCCCAGCGTTACCTCGGCGGTAACGTAGCCGCTTGAAGAAAGGCGCATGCCATTGACGTCGAAGGCGCACTGTGCGTCGGTGAGACCCTCGCCGGGATAGCACGCCCCCACGGAGAAACGACCGGTCTGCAGGTCGAATGGCGTGAACTGCACCGAGAATGTGCCGTCGTCGGCTGTAGTGGCGTTGATGGTGTGGCGATAGCCGTTGTTGACGACATACACCTCCACCTGTTTCTGGCCTGTCTTGCCACCCTCGGTGCGTCCGCTTATCACCACCGTTTCGCCCCTTGCGTACACCTTCTTGTCGGTAGACACCGTTGCAGAGAACGGAGCGCACACATTGACTTCGGCCGGTTGCGACGTGTTGTTGGTGTATATGGCTTCGTCGACGGCGCGGTCGGGGTTGGCCACGGCATAAACATTGTGGCGTCCTACGCCATCGGGCAGCCTGACCATGCGGGTCAGCATGGCATGCTCTCCGGCCTCAATGGGCGACTGCAGATAGGCGCTCAGGGCAGGCGATAGGCCTTCGCCGGCAAAGATGTCTATCCTTGTGTGTACGGGCAAGGGCCTTACGCCAGTGTTGGCAATAGTCAGAGCCACGCTCACGGTGTCGCCGGCCGAAGCCTCTGCGGGGCTTACTTCAATCGCAGTTATCTGTGCGTCTGGCAGTGTGCGGTCGGTTACCACAAACCTCAGCGTTGCGCCCGAGAACCCATCGGCCGAGGCTTGCAGCGCCCCCACAAAGCCGTCGCCGGCCACGGCATTTGCTTCGGCCACGATGTCGAACGTTGCCGAGGCAGCCCCGGCGGGTATTTCGACAGACTTCGGAAACGATATGCCTTCGCTGTGGTCTGATGCCAGCGATACGGTCAGCGGCTTGTCGGTAACGGTGTTGCGGCCCACGGTCACCGCCATCGTGCCCCCTTCGGCCACCACCGAAGCCGAGGCCGACAGCGAGAGGGCCGGGCAGTCGTCGTCGTAGACCGTCAGCGGGGCGGTGGCAACCCCTGCCGACGCCCCGGCCCCTGCGCTGCAGCTGCACGAGGCAATATATACGCCTGCCGAGACGCTGTAGGTGCGTTCGCCGTCGGCATCAGTGTTGTCGATGGGGCCGAGGCATATGGTGGCCTCGGCTTGGCCCGGCTCCATGACCACAGAGCGCCCGGCGTAATACAGCCCACCCTCAGAGTCGTCGGAGAAATGTATGGTTACACGTTTGTCGATGTTGCTCGTGCGGCGCAGTGTGGCCGTGACGGCCAGGGGGCCGTCGGCTTCCGACACTGCTGTCGGTTCCAGTTGCATCTGCAGCATGGGCACATCGTTGTCTATGAGCGTGGTGTTTAGCGTGGCGGCGTCGTAGCCGGCGGCGGCAGCCGTGAACGTTACAACCTGCTCTATGTCGGGTATGTCGTTGTCGATGGCCCCGACCGTTACCGTGGCGCTTGCCTCACCCTGCTTGATTATTACGGGCGATGGTATGCTGAACATGGCAGGCTTGTCGCATGCAATAATGATTTCGGTGTCTTTTGTCACAGCCTTGGGGGCCGAAACCGTAAGGCTTAGCGTTCCGCCCTCGGTCACATCGGGTGCCGATGCGGCAAGCGTGAGCGCCGGGCGGCGGTCGTCTTCAATGACAATAATGCCGGCCACATCGTCATATCCGTTGCCTCCGGCTGTCAGCCTCACCGTAGAGTCGGCGTCGGCCTTGCCATTGGGCGTGACGGTCACTGTGATGTATGTGCCCGACTGGCCAGCCCTGATGGTGGCCGACGGTGGCACCGACACACGCTCGTCGGCTGTGCAGCCAATTGCGAAAGTCTCTTCGGCCAGCCTGCTGCCCGTGCGCGTCAGCAGCAGACGCAGGCTCCTGGCTGTTTCTTCTGTGCGTATGGTGTCGGGCGAGAGCAGGAGCTTGCGGCTGACGGTGAGCGCCGATGCCGCCGAGGCTTCGTTGTTGGCCAGCATCCACGACGGTTCGCCAGTGTCGGATGCAGGCACGAGCTTCACCCTGACCGTGGCCTCGCCGCTGATGCCCGGCTGCTCGGGTATGCCAATCTCGGCCTGCCGGCTCAGCGTGCCCCCGGCGGCAAGCGTGCCGTCGTAGTAGACCGTGCCGGCCAGCTTTGATTCGCCGCCGGGCGATGCCAGGTATATCTGCTCGCTCCAACCGGCCGTGGTGGCTGCCTGGCCTATGTTCCTGACCCGCCAAGCCACGTTGAGCCTGTCGCCGGGTGACACTGCCGACGCGTCGGCGACAACGGCCGACACCTCGAGGTCGGCAGAGTGGGATATCGTTATGCTGCCCGCGCTGAAGCCGGTGGCCACGTTTGAGCCGTCGCGCGCACTGATGACCACGTCTTCGAGCACAAACCTGAGCTGTGAGTCGTCGCCCAATCTTTCGTCGGCAGTGAGCCCCACAGTGAGCAGACTGCCCGTGCGGCCCTTGAGGGGCTTGTTTGTCGGCGAGAAAACCATGGCCATATACTTGTTGGCTGCCATCTGTTTCATGGTGACAGAATGGCCGTCGGAGCGGTCGGTGAGGGCCGCCGTGGCGGCGTCGAGGCTGATGCCCTCGGGGACGTAGAGCGTAAACTGCACTGCAACCACGTCTTCCGAGTTGTCGAGGTTGACCGGGAGGTCTATCGACCGCCCCTGAGCCACCGACACATCGGGTATGGACAGTGTGTTGCCCTGTGCCAAAGCAGAGAGCACTCCGGCCAGAAGGGCAAATATTGTTAATGCAAAATGTCTTGCCTGCATAATATAAATGGTTTATGTCTGATTGTTTGTTGGTATGCCCCCTGCCGCTGTTGCGGGGGCGGCTTGGGGCTACTTGCGCCGCAGTATGCGGGCCACTGTTTATATGCTTGGCTGTCAGCGGGTTGCGAAACGGCCTGTTTGGCATTGCGAAACGACCCGTATTGGCGGCCGGAACGGCATGTATTGGAATGCCATACGGCCCGAACCGCATTTCAGCCTGGTTTTGGCGTGTGCCGGCCTGCATGCTTGGCGTGAGTCGGCATTGTTGGGGCAATCTGTGGGCAAGGTTCACTTGCCGATAACCTTCTTGGCAGACTTGCCTTTCATCAGTATGTTGACGCCCTTACGCATGGTGTCGAGGCGGCGGCCCGACATGTCGAACACGGCCTCCAAGCCATCGTCGGCGCCGGGATGGCCCACTGCTGTCGGTTTGCCGTGGCAAACGGTGGCGTCGACGGCATAGGCCCTCTCGTCGGACAGTGTTGCTGACTTCACGTCGACTTTGCCGGTGTAGGTGCCTATCACGGTTGTGCCCTGCGGCAGCGTTGTGCCGTTGAGCGAGTAGCCTACAAGGTTGCTCCCGTCCACGGCCTGTTCCATGCCATGGCCCGGCAGTGCCCAGCAGACGTTGCCTTCGGCCCTTACGGCCATTGCGGCTATGGGCACCGGCGATTGCAGCACCACAAGCCCGTCATGGACGAAGATGCGCGCCTGTGGCCGGTCTCCGGCCGTCGTGGCTGCGGCAGGGGCCCGCCTGGCCTCTGTTGCCGTTGGCTGTTGATGGGCGAGCAGTATGTCTACCGTGCGCACAACGTCTTGTACGTTGATTGTTTCGTCGGCGAATGTGTTGGCGGCCGTGAAGTTGAACGGCCTGCCGCCGTAGTCGTCGAAGGCATAGAGTATGGTGGCCTGCAAGTCGGTGGCTGTCACCCCGTCGATGAAGTCGGCATCGCCCTCCTCGAATGTGAAGGCCGTGAGGCAGCTGCTGAGCTGCACCTCGGGAGCCGCCGCGGGGTAAGACACGTACAGAATGTCGCCGTTGGCGCCCCGGTAGTCGTCACGTCCGGTGGCCGACAGATGGGCCCTGCCGGTTGTCAAGTCAATGTCTATGCCCCAATAGCCGGCGTCGGAGCCGGAGCCATCGCCCGGGCGGCGGTTTTCGAGCCTTACCACCGCCACGTCTTTTTGCCCCTGTGACCTGTGGTCGTAGAGCATCAGCGACGGCATTTGTGCCGCCACGGCGTCGAAGTCGGGTGCCGACATGTCTATCGTCACCGTTGTGCCGCTGTGCTGCCGGGTCAGGTCGAGGGTGGTGATGGTGGCCGGCAGCGGCGGGTTGACATCAGATAGGTTGTTGCTCGAGGCCAGCAGCTCCGTCAGGTTGGGCATGACGGCCGACAGCGCCGACAGCAACCCGATGTTGCCCGTGAAGGCATTGCCCGACATGTCGATGGTGTGCAGCGCCGATCGGAAGCCGGGTTGTTCTGCGGCAATGGTGGTCATGGCCTGCACCATGTCTTTGGCCACGTCGCCCTCAAGGGCGTTGTCGGCCAGCGAGAGCGTCTCGAGGCGCGGCAGGGCGAGGGCGTCGGCAGGGAAGCGCCCCGTGAGCCCCTGTCCCGAAAGGTCTATGCCTACGATGTGGCCGCGGCTAACGTCGACGCCGGCCAGGGTGGCCACGCTGTCAATGCCGCCCGACATGTCCCACGGGGTGGACCAGCCCCCGGCCACGAGAGCCTCGCGCAGCCGGCAAAGGGTGAGCCATTCAGACTCGTCGAGCGTGGCGCTGCCCGGCTCGACGGTAATGGTCGATGTGAATTGGCAGAACTGCAGCTCGCCCATGCTGCCGCTGACACTGTAGGTTAGCACGGCGTCGGCCTCTGCGGTGTTGTCGATGAACATCGTGGGCAGGTTGCCGCTGCCGTCGGTGGCATAGCCGGTGAGTGTCTCCGGTATTGGGTTTGTGGTGAGCTTCCACTCGAAGGTCAGTTCAGGGCTTATCGTGCTGAAGTCAAGTTCCTGTGTGCCGTGGCCCGACTTTACGGTCTGTGAGGCCATGCCACTTATTGCCGAGGGGCAGTAGGCCACGCCGCAGAGGGTGGTGGTCACGCCATCGCAGGTGGCCAGCCTGCCTATAGAGTTGTAAAGGTCTATGAGTTCGGGGGTGAGCTCGTCGCCCTCGCGGCCCAGTGCCAGGCCTGGGGCCGATGTCCCGGCTGCTGCCGTGAGGTGCAGGGTGAGCGCCCTCGATTCGAGTTGCGACACCACCTGGGCCAGCAAGCCGAGGTTTGCGTCGGTGATGCCCAGGGTAAACGTTGAGTCGGCGTCTACCTGCACGGTCAGGCTCTCGGTCACCGGCGCCAGGCCTACAAAGGCCAGCAGCGAGTCGGCCGAGGCGAAATGGCGCACGCCGGTGGCGGTTTCCGACAGTATGAATGTGCCGCCTATGGTCCAGTGCTGCCTGTCGTTGATGAGTATGGTGGCCCGGGCAACGTCTTGCCCGTATTCGCCATAGGCCGTAAGGCTCACGTCGTAGTAGCCGTCGGCAGCATAGGTGTGCATAGGGTTGGCGGCAGTGCTCGTGGTGCCGTCGCCGAAATCCCACTCGTAGCGCACGGCTTTGTCTGACGACTGGTTCAGAAACTGCACCCTGCCCAGCAGCTTGTCGTAGGAGAAGCGTGCGTAGAGCCCGTCTTCAGACAGCTGGCTTACATATATGTAACCGCTGCGCACGGCCACGGCTTCAATGGTGCCGTCGGCATTGTTGACCACACCATGCGTCAGCTTTACCGCATGGTTGCGGTTTGTGGTGGCCGTGTCGGGTATGCTTACCATCACGTCGAACACCTTGCCGTTGGTGCCGCTGAACTCGGTGGTGCCCGTCAGTTCAATGCGGTAAGAGCCGTCGGCCAGTGCCGTCGCCTTGACGTCGTGGCCCGATGCGCGTCCAGACAGTCGCACGTCGGCCGTGTTGACGGTGAATCCGCGGGGGAACGTCATGTCGACCGACATGCCCGTGACGGGTGTGGGGTTTTCAAGGTAGACTGGATAGGCCACTGTTTGACCCCTGAAAGCGTTTTCTGTCATTCCGTAGATGTTGACGCTGCCATCCGACGGGCCCGGTTCGCCCGGGTTGTCGGGGTTGTAATAGTAGCGGTAATGGGCAATGAGCGTGGCCTCGGAGTCGGGCATGACAAAGTTGAGGCTGCTGTTTGTCGATATGGTGTCGCCGTCGGCAGTCCAGCATACAAACGTGTACCAATCGTTTGGGTAGGCTCGCAGGCTGATGTTGGCGCCGGCCCGGAACCCATTGCCGCTCGACAGGTTGAAGTAACCGCTGCCGTGGGGTTCGGCCACAAGGTTGAGCCTGTGCATCAGCTGCGGTTCAGAGGGCTCGCCGGGATTGTCGGGCGAGTATGTGAAATGGGCCACAAGGTTAGGGTCGCCGGCCTTCATCACATACCTGAATGAGCTTGAGGTAGATATCACCTCGCCGTTTTCCGTCCAATGGTCAAACTTGAAGTCGCTCTTGGCGTAGGCCTGTAGGTTGATTGTTGTTCCGACTTCAAAGCGCGCCCCGTTGCCAATGTTCAAGCTGCCGCCGTCGGCCGGGCTTGCCGACAGGCGCAGGGTGGAGTATTCGGGCATGTCGGGCTCTGGCGGTTCTGCCGGGCTCTGAGGGTCGTAGACGTAGCGGGCCACGAGCTTGGCGTCGCGGGCGGGCATGGTGTAGGCGAACGACGCCGACGTGGAGACCACGTAGCCGTTTTCCTCCCATGCCACAAACCTGAAGTTGCTCTTGTTGTAGGCCCTCAGCGAAACCTTCGTGCCTGGCGAATGGCTCGACTTGGAGCCAATGTTGAAACTGCCGCCTTCGGCCGGTATGGCTTGCAGGGTCAGCGTGTGGTTTACGCCTGGCTCCGGGGGGTTGGTGGGGTTGTATTGCCCTTTCATGCCGACACTGGCGAGCAGTGTCAGCATGAAAAGGATTAGTCTGTAACCTCTCATATAGAAAGATATTATGGGGTTGTCAATATACTATCGTTTTCTGTGTGCGGCCATTTATGCCGACCACGTAGATGCCTGCCGGCAAATTGATGCGCAGCGGGATGGTGCCAAGCTTTCCGCTATGCAGGGTGCGTCCGTCGGCAGCCCATATACTTACGGCAGGGGCGCCGGCCTCGCCGCTAACGCAGATGTAGCCTTCGGCGCCAGTCACAGCGGCTTCTGTGCCGGCTGGGGTGCCGTCGATGGCTGTTGGCGTCTGCCCGGTCGGTTCAAACGAGAGCTCGAAGCGGTTGAAGTCGGTGCCATCGGTGGCGCCGGAATAGAACGAATAGCCGTTGGAGCTTATGTCGGCTGTTGTGCCGAGCAGCTTGTCGTGCAGAAGGGCGGTGCCGTCGGCGCGCGGCACGCTGATGGTGTAGAAGCCGGCCTTGGCTGCCTTGTAGCCCATGGCCACAGTGGCGCCGGCGGCCACGGGGCGCTCGTTGATGGCGTAGGTGTTGCCATCGGCATCGGCGGTCATTACCTGCGGTACGTCGGCATTGATGCTCATGAACTTCGAGGCGTCGCACCCACGTTCGTAGCCGGGCAGTGCGTTGGGATTTACAACCACTCGCGTCTGGTCGCTGTAAGTGCCGTCGGTGATGGCTATGTCGAACAGATGGCGAGACGCGCCAGCCGGCGGGGCCATCCGGGGCGATGTCGCCTTGACCACGATTTCAGAGCTAAGTTGGCGCCCCTCCTTATGGAATATGATGTTGTCTACGGCCTCAGGCTTTTGCACGAAGAACGCCTGCATGGGCCTCAGTGCATACTTGTCGTCGACAATCGAGTAAGCCCTGTATGTGTTGTCGGCCCATACGGTTATCGGGGCGGTGAAGTCCATGTAGTAGATGTCGAAATATGCCGGATATGGATTGCCCACATAGTTCCATCCGGCGTTGGCCGTCGAGGTGGCTTCGAAGGCATGCAGAGGCATGGTCACGTCGGTGGTGGCAAACACTTGCGGGTGGGCGCCGGCATCGGCCGGCAGTGTGATGGTGCCGTTGGCGTTGCATTGGAAGATATAGCCCTGCCCGGCGCGGAGCGTGTCGGTGTCAACGTTCTTCCAGCTGTTGCCTGTGCCGTTGGTGGCACGGGCGGCTCCGTCGTAATAGCGGAACACAAACGATGCGTTGGCGCTGTGGGTCACCTTGTCGAGGGCCACGTCGTGGAGCGGGGTAATGAAGTACCAACGGTTGTATTCTACATTAAAATATGTGTTGACGCTGTCGGCGGTGAAGTCGGCGCAGTCGTTTACCAATAGGCCGGGGTTGGTCTCGCTGACGAAGAAATTCATCTGTGCCGTTTCCATCGGGGCATTGCCGCCCACGGTGAATTTGCCGCCATAGTAGAGGTCGATGTCGGGTTTGCCGTCCATGCGGCGGTTGTTGGTGAGCGAGAGGGCGCTCGTTATCTTCCAGTAGCCCACGTCTTCGCCTTCCAGGATTGAGCCAAACTGATACCAATAAGTGTCAAGCTTGTAGTTGACCACTGCAAACGAGGGCACTATGAGCGTCATGTTGCCCTTCGACGCACCGTCTTGGAACGGGTCGTTGGATATTGACGGCGGTGTGGCCGACTTGCATACAACGGTCTCAACGGCAGGGCAGTCTTCGAAGTTTCTGTCGTAACTGCCTATGTATGAAGGCAGTTCGATGTATTTCAGGTTGTTGCAATACTGGAATGCTCGATATCCTAAGTTTGTCATTTTTACCGGTAGGCAAACAGAGTCGACGCCACTGTACTCGAAAGCATAGTCTTCTATGGTTTTGACCCCATCGGGGAATTCAACATGGCGCAGTGATTCCGTTTCGTAGAATGCTTCGTTTCTTATTGCGATAAGCTGTTTGGGCAGGTGAAGATCGGTGAGTTTTGTGCAACTTTTGCAGGTGTATCTATTGATGGAATTCAAAGCGTCGGAGAAGTGGAGCCTGTAGAGCGACGTGCATCCCTCGAATGTGCTTGCACTGTTATATACATTATTGTCTTCCGATGTCAGTTCGGTCACTGTATTTGGCATGATGAACTCTGTGAGCGACGTGCATCGGTAGAATGCCCGGTCGCCTATGGTCTGTAGCTGTGACCCCTCTGCAAACGTTATTTCCTTGAGACCTGTCTCTGCAAAGGCGTAGCGTCCTATCGACCTGACGGTGGCCGGTATCTCTATGGTGTTTATTTTTGTGCCCCTGTAAGCATACTCCCCTATTGAGGTTGCGCCCTCCGGCAGGTCGGTGCGTATGAGGTTGCGCAGGCCGTTGAAGGCGTTGTCGGGAACAGCATCAAACTTGGCCTCGCCCAGGTCTATCCATACTAAATTCTTCATTTGCTTGATGTTGGCCCAGTCTGTCGAATTGATTGTGCCGCTCACCTTGAGCAAACGCACGTCGCCCAGGGTGTTGACCACATACAGCACCTCGACGCCAAGCGAGCCGGGTGTGGTGACGTTGATGTCGATGACGTCGGATGTGAGCTCCATCTTGCGTAGTTTGCTGTAATAAGTGTTTGTGGAATTGGATACAGTGTCAATCCATTGCACGGTGTATGTCCCCGGTTCGAGCAGCATGGTGTATTGGCTCCAGCCCGTCTGGTTGTTTTGTGAGAACACTTGCTTGCCGTTGACGTTGAAGTTGAGATAGTGGTATAGGTCGGAACTCGTGGAGTTGTCTATTCGGTGGACATACTTGTCAAACACAAACATAGATGTCTTGCCTATGGTGAACGTGCCCGTGAGGCATGACGAAGAGTTGTTTTTCTTTACGTTGCCGTTTTGTATGTAGCCGTCCTCTATTGTCCAAGGGTTGTCTTCGTCGTTGGTGAAAGTGATGGGCTCCGAATTGTCTTTGAGCACTACCGACAGTGAGTCGGCCCCGGCCTTTGTTACGACATGCAGATTGTAAGACGCCGAAGCAGCAGCATGCTCTTCTGTCTCGCCGACTCTGGCAGTGATGACGGTGGTGCCAGGGCCTACGAGCGTTACCATGCCGGTGGTCTGGTCGACGGTGGCTACGTCTTTGTCGCTTGACGAGTAGGCTACCTTTGCCGATTCAGGGCAAGTGAGGGTGGGGGCTGTAAATGGCTCGCCTATGGTGGCCGTGGCCTCATTCCGGCTGAAGCCCAGCTGCGGCTTGGGCTTGCCACCGCCGTCTTCGTAGGTTATGCTTATGCTGCCAATTGGAACATTGCCGCTGGAAACGGTAGGATAAATGAACACCGTGTCGGCCGAGCCCGTCCAGACACCATCGGCAAATGTACCGTTCGGAATTGACAGGTTGTCAGTATAGAGGTTCTTGCCTTCTATTGCTACGCGGCTTATGAGCTTGCCGGCGTCAACGCTTATGGCAATGCTCGAATTGGCATATAGCCGCAATTCGTTGCCGGAGTCGTTTCCCCACCAGCGCGTCCTTCCGGAGAGGGTGATGTTTACTTCTCCGTTGATGCACTCGGCGGGGTCGGCATTATATGCCGCACCATTGTCGTTGGTGCTGAGCGGCAGGCCGTAGGCTTCGTCGCCCGTGAAATCGAACGTGACAGTTGTCTCTGCTTTCATGCCGGTGCAGACTGCCATCAGCATGCACAGCAATGCAAGTTGTAATGTCTTTCTCATAATTATGGTGCTTTATAGTTTGTTTCCGAAAAGGGGAAAAGGCTGGCATGGCACAGGAACAAGCGTGGCGCATCCTATGCCTGAAGCGGACGCTTGGGGCCATGACTGACCTGCCGCCATAATGGTATCCATTGCCATAGATGCCATCAACGTTAATGTTGCAGTCTTTCCTTCCTATCAAAATTCTTAAAAGTTCTATTTATTATTTCCCAATTGTATCGTATGTATGTAATCTCTGATATGATTGTAATCCATTTTCCCTGAATAATCAGCAATGCTGCGGGCATTGCTTGGTGCACGAAAGTGCATGTTGACGATGTGTGTATGATTTGTGATGCGGCTCTCCTGCCGCCATGAAATGTTCTTAATCCCTGCAAATATAGTTATATTTTTCTATGAATTCAGAGTAAACATGCAAAATGTTTGTCGATTAAATAAAAATTAACATTTGTCGGCGCTGTGGGGATTGGGTTGTGTTGAGGCTTGCAACGGTCGGTAATTTGCATTAAGTGTAAGGCCGCGCCACATGTAGTGGAGCGGCCTTCGTCGTGTGTGGGTATGCTGGTCAGGCTTTCACTTTTTATTTAAACAGTCGTCTATCATCTGCCTCAGCACATGGTAGTGGCCCTTGGTAGCAGCGTCTGAGCTGCGGGCTGCCGTGAGGCGTTCGTACAGATTGCGCAACATACTGTAGTAGTAGACTTTGGTGTTAGCTGGTGCCGAGTCGTACCAACGTGTGGCTTCGGTAACAAACGTGGTCTGAATGTTGCGGCGGTAGGCGCCTACGGCTTTGCCCGTGGCTGTCTCGCGAAACGCAATAGTTGTCAAGTCCTTTATGTATTCCTCTGGATTGTAAGCATTGTCTGCGTACGAATACTTGGCAATGTTGCCTACCTTCGTTGGCGAGAGCAGGTCGGTGACGGCCCTTCTGCCCAGGGGCATTATCAACTCGATTGGCGCGCTGCTGATTCGGCTCACGTAGCTTTCGGCTATGAGCCATGCCGGCTCTGTGAGCACGTTGCGGTCGATGTAGTCGAGCGCGGCCTTTTGTTCGGCCTTGGTCTGCGGGGTGTAGACAGCCCCCGGCTCCTCGATGCTCTTGTATGTGGTGTAAATGCCGCCGATGTTGCGCAGCACATGGCCCTCGTAGCGCATGAATTGGTTGACAACAGCCTGGTGGATGTCTTTGAGGTTGTCGTTGAGGTCGCCTTCTTCAGCAGTCCATTGCGGCAGCGCCTTGACTATTCTCTTCAGGTTCTTTATGCCGTATTCGCTTGCACGGACGGCGTTGTCGCCCAGGTCTTCGCTTTGGGCGCGCGGGTCGTTGTCGTAGCCTTCGCCACCAAACCAATAGCGGCGGCCTTTCTTGAGCTGTTCAATGGTTTTGCGGTTTAGCACGAGGCGGTCTTCCTCTTCGTCTTTTGTGTCGAATATTGGTTTGTAACCCCACTCAATGGCCCACTTGTCGTAGTCGTTGATGCGGGGAAACAGGCCCGCGCGGCCTATGTTGTCTTCGGGTTGTGCCACGTAGTTGAAGCGTGCGTAGTCCATTATCGACGCCGTGTGGCCGTGTTTCTCAACCCATTCTTTGTTGCGCAGGCTGTCAACGGGAGTAGCGTTGCTGGCCCCCATGTTGTGGCGCAAGCCGAGCGTGTGGCCAATCTCGTGCGAACTGACAAAGCGTATGAGCTGCCCCATGAGCTCGTCGTCGAAAGTCATCTTGCGCGCCGTGCTGTCCGAGCAGCCCGCCTGAATCATGTACCAGTCGTGAACCAGCTTCATCACGTTGTGGTACCAGCCCACATGGCTCTCAAGTATTTCGCCGCTGCGCGGGTCGTTGACGTGTGGGCCGTAGGCGTTGCTGATGGGAGAGGCAAGGTAACGGATGACAGAAAAGCGTGCATCCTCCATGCTCATGGTCGAATCGTCGGGCCATTCCTTGGCCGTGATTGCATTTTTGAAACCGGCTTGCTCGAAGGCGGCGTTCCAGTCGTTGACGCCTTGTATGAGGTAGGGGCGCCATTGCTTGGGTGTGGCGGGGTCGATGTAGTATACAATCTGTTTCTTCGGCTCCACCAGTTCGCCACGTTTCATCTTCTCTATGTCTTCGTCGCGTGGCTCAAGGCGCCAGCGGCAGATGAACCTTTTGCGCTTCACGCTCTGCTGGTCGTCGGTGTAAGGCTCGAAGTAGTTGACGAAGTATCCTACGCGCGGGTCAAACAGGCGCTTGCGCATGGGGTCTTTGGGGAGCATTACAAACGACGTGTTCATCTCGAACGTGACCACTCCGGCAGTCTGTCCGGCCGGCGAGGTGCCGTTTTCTTTGCTGTTGTATGTGCGTATGGTCTTTATCTCGGTGTTGATGGGGTAGGTGTTTATTGCCTTGATAAACGAGCGGTCGGTGTTCATGGCACTCAGGCCCAGGCGCTTCTTTGTGTTGTTGTCTATGCCTACGGCAATGTTTTCTTTGTTGAACAGTCGGCTTATCTCTACTTTGTATGATGCGTTCTTGGCCGAATCTCGTTTTGTCGATTCTATCTTGAATGACTCAACGATGGGGTCTTGGGCACTTGCCTTCACGGCGCGGGCAATTGACTGGGTGCTGTCGGCTGCAGAGAGGTATATCAGCGACCTAAGCAACAGGTTGCCGTTATTGGCGTTTTCCCAGTAAAAAGTCTGTTCGTTTACTTCTTCTCCGCCATATAAGCCTATGCCGGAAGGAGTGGAAACATAGCGTGTTATTGCCAGGAACGGACGGCCCATTAGAGAGTCGGGCACTAAGAGAAACCACTTGTCGCCTTCTTTCTGCACGCTGAAAAGCCCTTGGGTTACCGGGGTTTCTTTTTTTTCTGTTTTGTCGTCCTTCTTCTTTTTCTTCTTGGCCTCGGCTGGCTGGCCAAGTATCATGGCCATGGCCATGAGGAATATCACTCTTTTCATGCTTTTGTTTGTTTCGTCTTCTGTTGTTCTATATATTCGATAAGTCCGTCGCACGCGTCTTCCAGTAGCTCTATCACCAGTTCGAAGCCATTGTCGCCGCCATAATACGGGTCGGGAACAGATTGTATGCCGGGATGCTCACGCAAGAATTGAGACATGCGTACCACCTTCTGGCGCTCTGTTTCGGTGGATGCCTTGGAAACGATGGCTGAATGGTTTTCGGCATCCATGGTCACAATATAATCAAACCGGTTGAAGTCTTTCTCGCTGAACTGTCGCGCTCTGCTGTCGAAGGTGTAGCCGTGGGCAGCCCCGTGTCGGCGCATCCTTATGTCGGGCAATTGTCCTACGTGCCAATTGCCTATGCCGGCAGAGTCGACGAAGTATTTGTCTGATAGTCCGCGGTCTTCAAGTTTTTTCTTCATTATGCCTTCGGCAGCCGGAGACCGGCAGATGTTGCCCAGGCAAATGAACAGGATGGATTCTGGTTTTGTCTTTGTTTTGAGTTCGGTCATATTTATTTATGTATATGTTTAAGGTGCAAAGTTAATAAAAATGAATGGGAATGTGTCTGTTTTGATTATCAAAATGCATATCATTACTTGTGCGTCAGAGGCATGTTGCATTCAAAACGTATGTGTTTTTCGGCAAATGGATGCTGTCGGTTGATATGATGCATAGTTGGCTGGGCTTGCAAGCGGGGGGCTGTATGTGGGCGCCTCCACTTCCGCTATTGGCAAGGCATGATGGAATGAACAAATAAACCAAAACAAGCACATAATGAAAAATATAGAGATAGTTGTCAACGGCAAGGCGTACCCATGCAGGCAGACCATGGGCGCCTTGCTCCGCTTCAAGCGCGAAACGGGCAAGGAGGTCACAGAGGTTTCGGACAGCCCGTCAGAAGCGTGCGCCTTCCTGTATTGCTGCACCGTGTCGGCGTGCAAGGCCGACGGCGTGGAGTTCTCCATGTCGCTGATGGAGTTTGCCGACAGCATTGCGCCCGACGACGTCGGGGGTTGGGTTGAGGCTGTGAACGCCACGGCGGCCAACGCCCCCGGGGATGACGGCGACGGTGAAAAAAAAAGTTAGGCATACTTGAATTGTTGGGCGTGGCCGTTGGCAACATCGGCCTGCCCTACAATGACTTTTGCGGCCTCACGCCCGAGGAGTTCGGCCATGTCTACGAGGCATACAGCAGTCAGCGCGAGGCCGACCGCAAGGACAGCTGGGAGCGCGCCCGCCTCATGACCACGATAATGATACAGCCCCACCTTAAAAAGAAACTGACGCCGCAACAGCTGTTGCCGCTACCGTGGGATGCGCAACGGGCTCACAAGGCCAACAATCCGCAGCCCACGGCCGCCGAGAGCAAGGAAAGGTTTGAGGAGATGCTGAGAAGGACAGAGGAGGGGTAAGACGAGGTGGAGTTATTCGTATTTATCGGGGAAAACTTCTCTGTCAAATGCTTTATCTTCAGCGATGAAAAAAGCAATCATAGAAACTGCGCTGGTGATTATAGCAAAAACAGGAAATAGGAAAGAAAAGACTATTGTGAGAACAAATGACCAAAATGCCACCGGAGCCGCTCTATTGACGTACTTAATCTTTGGTGTCTTGCCGTCGTCAACAATCTCGCAGCTGATTTCAATCTTGATTTCCTTTGGCTTGTTTGTAACCTCATCCTTTGGCTTGTTTGTAACCTCATCCTTTGGCTTGTTGATAATCTCATTCTTCTCCATGTCAATTCAGTGTTTAGGTTTTTGCAAATATTAATATGAGTTCAATTCGGTCAAAATTAATCAATCATCAATCAGGACAACATCCTGCATCGCATGATCCATCATTATGTCCTGGCTCGAGAAAAATCAAGTTTATATAGGCATTAAAATAGCTATTTATAGCTATAATGGCACTTATCACTGCCGACCAAAAGAAAAAAGCATGGAGCTTTATGAATATTAAGCATAATATACATACAATACAAATGACAGCCGAAAAGAAAAAAATAACCCCTTGGCGTTCTATCTTCTTTTCGGTTTTGGCGATTTCTCTTATCTCGTCTTCATCAGGTATTATCTCAATGCTGACTATTTCAACTTTGGGTTCCTTTGGCTTGTTGGTTGTCTCGTTCTTCTCCATAGCCTTTCAGTGTTTAGGTTTTTGCAAATATGCAACCTACTTATATTTATCAGGAAAAGCTTCTTTGTCGGTCATTTTGGGTTGGGCAAAAATAAGTGATGCTATTGCCACATATATAGATATCCCGCAAATCATGTCATTAAAGAAAAAGGAAACAATTGCCACAACGACAGACAGGCAGAATAAATCGAGCCATCTGTTTTTATATTCAATTTTGTCTTCTTCTCCGCCGACTATCTCGCAGCTGATTTCAATCTTGATTTCCTTTGGCTTGTTGGTAACCTCATCCTTTGGCTTGTTTGTAACCTCATCCTTTGGCTTATTGGTAATCTCTTTCGTCTCCATGTCAATTCAGTGTTTAGGTTTTTGCAAATATACAAATAAAATGCGTAAAAGTGGCATTAAATCGTTAAAAGTATGAGCAAAGAAATAAAATTTAACGTTCGGCTAAACGTCGACGGCAAGGAGCAACTGGTAACCGCCGCAATGTCGGCGGAAGAACTGGGTAGAAACCTTGAAGAGGCGAAAGGCAAAGCAGGGCAAGTGCGTGATGCTTTGGTGGCGTTTACCCAGTCTGTTCAAAAAATACAATATCTTGCCAATGCCGTCTCTCAGGTTACAGACCTGCTAAATGCCCTTACGGCAGACAGCCGCAAGTTTGACGACGCCATGAAAGCGGCCAACACCATGGCGGGAAAGAATGCCGAGGGTTTTGGCAGGCTCAAAGACCAAGTGGCAGAGCTGGGCAAGACAATCCCCCTGACGCGCGACCAGCTGGCCAACGGCCTCTACCAAGTAATAAGCAACGGAGTGCCCGAAGACAACTGGATAGAGTACTTGGAAAAGTCGGCCAAGGCATCTGTCGGCGGCATTGCCGACGTGGGCGAGGTGGTCAAAGTTACTTCTACGCTCATCAAGAACTACGGCAAGGACTGGAGCGACGCCGGGAGCATACAAGACAAGATACAGCTTGCCGCCAAGAACGGCGTAACATCGTTTGAGCAGCTGGCGCAAGCCCTGCCGCGCGTAGGCGGCAACGCCGCCACCTTGGGCGTGGAGCTGGATGAGCTTCTGGCCACCTTTGCCACGCTTACGGGGGTGAGCGGCAACACCAGCGAGGTGGCAACGCAGATGGCGGCTGTGTTCACTGCGCTTGTCAAGCCGTCGAGCGAGGCCGCCGACATGGCGGAGAAGATGGGCATCACGTTCAACGCGGCATCCATCAAGGCCGCAGGCGGGCTTCAAAGTTTCCTTGAGCAGCTCGACAAGAGCGTAAAGACCTACGCGCGCTCAAGCGGCATGCTTGAGCAGGAGGTTTACGGCAAGCTGTTTGGGTCGGCCGAGAGCTTGCGCGCCATAGGGCCGCTGACGGGCAATCTCGCCGAGACGTTTGCCAAGAACACCGAATCCATGAAAAACAGCGCGGGCACCATAGAAGACGCTTTCGGGCAGATGGCCGACACGGGTGAAGCGAGGCTGCAGCGTCTACAGAATGCGTTTAGTGGCGTAACCGATTGGATTGCGGATGGGGTCAGCGGCATGCAGCCGTATTTAACATTCGTGTCGCAATTGAGTATGACCTTTGTCTCTGTGGCTACACTCTACAAAGGACTAAAGGGGCTTAACATCGCTTTGATAGTGGCCAAGGTGCGCGCAAAGGCGTTGAGTGGCGCGATGCTGCTTTGCGGCCTCAGCGGCACGCGGGCGGCGGCCGGCGTAAGGGTGCTGGGCGCGGCATTGAAGACCGGCGCATATTCGGCCACGGCCCTCAAGATAGCCCTGAAGGGGCTTATGATAACCACCGTGGTGGGCGTGGCCGTGGTGGCATTGACATCGCTGCTGGAGCACCTTGTGGGCAAGATGGGCGAGGCATCGGATAAAGCCAACGAGCTCAGCGAGGCCGAAGACGCCTACAAGAGCGCGGCGGCAAACGCAAAGGTGGAGATAGACAAGGAAACCAGGTCGCTGGCCGACCTCATCAAGGCCAAGAAGGACACCGCCGACGCGGTGGGCCACCTCAACGACACCTACGGCGACTTGTTCGGCCGCCACAAGACTGCGGCTGAATGGTATGACGTGCTAACAAGCAAAAGCCGGGCCTACGTCAAGCAAATTGGGTATGAGGCACAGGCAAAGGTGCTGGCTACAAAGCTGGCGGAAAAGCAAATCGAGCTCGAAGGCAATTTCGCCAAGCGCCGCGAGCTGTGGGCGAAAGGAAAGGCGCGTAAGGTTACGTATAACCCATTGACCAAGAGCTATGACACACAGCAGGATTCCAAGGAATATGCCGACCTGAAGGACAGCGCAAGGGGGTTGATACCCGAGATAAAGGAATTGCAGCAGCAATTGGATATTGTGCATGTCAAGATGGGGGAGCTTCGCGGGGAGATGGCTGTCGGCGTTGGCGGCGAGGCGTTGACAATAGACAAGATGGACTGGCAGCAAGTGGCAGACGCCATAGCAAAGACAGAGCAGAAGCTGAAACTTACGACCGACACCAAAGAGATAGCAAAGCTAAAGGCATACAACGAGCAGTTGCACGCGCGCAAAAAGGCACTCGACCGGCTGACGGGGCTCGGCACCGGCGGGCACGCCACCCCCAAGTTCGCGCCACAGCCAACGAAAGCCGCCCCCGCCGTCGAGGGCAGCATGGACTGGTACGAGCAGCGGCTGGCTGAATTGCGCAAGCAGCTGCGCGCCGCCGCCGACGAAGAGACGGCAAGGGCCCTGCAGGCCGACTACAAGGCCACGGAGCAGGAATATGCCGACTATAAGGTGAGCATAGGCGTTGAGGCTCCCGACAAGGCCGAGACAGACACCGCGCTCGACAAGCTGCGCGACGAGCTCAGGGCCGCACAGCGCGAGTTTGACGACGCCGTGACCGTAGAGGCCAAGGTTGAGGCGTCGGCCAAGGCAGACGACATACAGGCCCGCATAGATGAGGCCACGCGCGGGCAGCTGACCATCGGGGCCGATGTGGAGCCGTCGTACATAGCCAAGGGCAGCGCCGCCGACCTCCGCCAGAGCTACCAGAACGCGCAGGCCCGCGCCACCCGCATACAGCAAGACTACGAGATAGGGCTGATAGGCAAGGACAAGGCCCTTGCAGACATAGCGGAGATAAACCTCGCGCTTGAGAAACTTGGCGACAATGTCATGAAGCCCATAGAGATAGGCGTGATGACCGAAGACGCAGACAAGGCCGGCAAGAGCCTGCAAGACGCCACCGCCGCCATAGGCTCAATGGGGCAGGCCCTCTCGGGGCTTGGCGGGGCCATTGAGATGCCCGAGCTCAACATAGCGGGCACGGTGGCACAGGCCGTGGCCACCATGGCGCTGGGCTTTGCCAAGGCCACCTCTACGGCGGGCAAGGCGAGCCCATGGGAGTGGGTGGCCTTTGCGGCCACGGGCCTGGCGCAGCTCACGGCCATGATAGCGAGCGTGAGGCAGGCCACGGCCTTTGCCACGGGCGGCATAGTGGGCGGCGGCTCGCCGTCGGGCGACAGGAAGTTTGTGCGCGTGAACAGCGGAGAGATGATACTCAACAAGACCCAGCAGGTACGCCTGTTCGGCTTGGTGAGCGGCAGCCTCAGGTGCCTGCCATCGGCCGAGGCGCGCCCCACGGTCGCCATGGGCGACATATCCAGCATCGTTGAGCCCGCCGTGACGAATGTCAACGTAAGCCTGGGCCTCGACGCCCGCAAGATGGTCCGGGTGATTCATGAGACGAAGACGGTGGCCGGAAAGAGCGGCCGCAAGTACAGTTGAACCCCAAAAGCAAATGCAGATGAAGATACACGGAAGTTTCATCAACCGGCTTGGCGACACGGTGGCCGTAGAGATAACCACCCGCACCGGCGGCGCGGCCGACATGGAGATAGGCACCGAGGAGGCCGGGCTGTGGTTTGACGCCGAGGCCCCGGTGGCCATCAGGGCCGAGGCCAACGGCACCGACGACGTGCTGCTGCGCCACTCGTGCACCATACGGCTGCTCTCACGCAGCTTTGTGCCCTCGCTGTTCTGCGCGTCGTGCCTCGACGCCGTGGCCATGGTGAGCAGCAATGGCCGCCCGGTGTTCGCGGGCTACATAGAGCCCATGGCCTACTCGCAGCCGTTTGCCGAGGCCCTCGACACGCTGGAGATAAACTGCATCGACGCGCTCTCTGCCCTGCAGTATTTCCGCTACGGCAGCGCAGTTTCGCCCATGTCATAAAGGCCGCCATCGGGGGCGTCGCGGCGGGCTTGGGCGGGGGCGTGCGCCTGCTCTACGACGGCAGCCGGGCCATGGGCTCCGACACAGGGGCGGGCGTGCTCTCGCGGCTGGCGGTGAGCGAGCTGCTGTTTCTGGGCGACACCGAAGACGACGCCTGGGGCATGGACGAAGTAGTAAGCGAGACGCTGCGATACCTCGACCTGCACATAGTGCAGCAGGGCACCGACTTCCTCATCTTCTCGTGGCAGACGCTGAAGGCGGGCGGCGGCGAGCGCACCATCGCATGGCACGACCTCGGCGGCGGCAGCCCGCTGGCCACCACCCACCGCACCCACGCCATCACCGCCGCCACGGCGTGGGGTACGTCGGCGCAGGTGAGCATAGGCGAGGTGTTCAGCCAGGTGCTGCTCACGTGCAAGACCACCGGCGACGGGCGCGTGGTGGAGAGCCCCCTCGACAGCAAGGCGATGGCCCCCGCATACCCCCGCCGCCAGAAGTACATGACCACCTACAGGAGCGGTGGCGAGGGCTCGACGGCGCTCGCGGTCTTCCGCGCCATGCTCATGGGCAAGGGCACTGAATACGACGCGGCCAAGGTGACGGAGTGGTACGTGCAGGCGATGGACGCGCCCTCCTGGACTTTCTACACCTACGACGGCGGTCGCTCCGACATGATGGGGCTCACCGCCGACGGCCGCCACCAGGAGCGCGTGCCCCAGCGGCTCGGCCGCGCGCCAGGGGCCGCGCTGCTGTCGGTAGGGCAGTGCGCCGTCTACGTGGCGGGCAAGGACAACTCGCCCACGTCGCCCTCCATGTCGGCGTGCCTGGTGCTGAGCACCCCGCTGTCGAACCCCGGCGTCACGGGCGAGGCCCGGGCGGCCGCCGACATGCCGCTCGCGCTGCGGGCGTGCGTGCCCATGGCCGAGTATGCGGGCAACGTGGGCGGTGGCGCGTTCTCTCCGTCCGACGACGCCGTGACCAACTACATGGTGATAACGGGCCGGGTGACGCTGGTGCCCCGGCGGTCGGTGCCCGAGTGGGGCACGCTGCAGGAGGGCATCGACAAGTTCAGCCCTCAGGGCCCTGCATACCCCGACGCCTGGAAAGCCCGCTGGAAGGGCAAGACCGTGGGCGGCTCTTACTTCACGCGCCGCTTCTGGGCGGCGGAGACCCCGGCCGACAAGCCCGCCTACGACCCGGGCGGCGCCAACGGCTTCTACCCGTGCGACGAGGCTTGCGGCAAGCTCTACGAGTTTCGCTACAGCTCCATAGGGCAGAGCAAGGACAACATATCGAAGGTGGGCGTGCTGTGCTGCATGCTCACCATCGGCGGAAAGTGCCTGGTGGAGAAAGACGGCACAGGTGGGCCGGGCGACTTCGAGTGGCGCGACTACCGTCCGCGCGAGGCGTGCAGCAGCGACGAGGAGTATTACCGCCAGTCGTTCACCATAGGCATCGACCCGAAGATAGGCGACAGGCTGATAGGGTCGGAGTTCAGCGTGCAGGACAACAACTTCAGCCTGGGCATCGACGCGCGCGGCACGTGCATCCCCATGAGGCGCTCCGACGGGCTCAACGGCTCGGTGCGCTTCACCATACTCGGCCCTGTGAACACTATGTGGAAGGACACGCGCGTGAGCCGCGAACCCGACTTCTGGCACCACACGGAGTGGGCCGAGAGCAGCGTTTGCCTGCTGGCCCACACTTCGGCCATAGTGGTTAAGGACTAGGAGATAAGGGTTGAGAGCGACGCCCGCGGCGGCACCACCGCCGACGGCGACATAGTGTACATGAGCGAGGCGCGGAGCGGATTTGTAAACCGCAAGGACGACGTGGAGCTGCGCATACACTCGGCCCTGACGGCCCGCGAGTGCGAGGAGATGGGCGTGGCAAACGGCGCGCTGCTCTCGGTGGCGGTTGACACGGCCACGGGCGTGGGGGCCACCACCTTGCGCGACGTGGCCACCGGTCGCGAGGGCAAGCCCGAGCAGCTGTATGTAGACGCGTGCCACGAGGAGAACAGCGAGCCGCGCCTGCTGCTGGAGCAGGAGGTGGACGACGCTGGCTGCACGGCCTCGATGTTCGACCGCTACGTGCACCCGGCCATAGGCAACGAAATGTATGTGCTCGGCATAGACCGCGACCTGATGGGCGCTACGGCCGGGCTGAAACTGAAATCGATGAGCCAATGATAGACGTAAAGACCATAATCAAGCCCAAAGGGGCGGCCACCGGCGCTGCGCCCACGGGGGCGGCACAGGCGGGCCGAGCCGCGCTGGCGGCCGGCGAGGCACTGCACGC
>ENA-ORSJ01000946-ORSJ01000946.1-human-gut-metagenome-genome-assembly--contig:-NODE-946-length-27688-cov-3.229219_pt1 | contig 27688 bp, 23 predicted proteins | sample MGYA00242191_ERZ509158 | MGnify/ENA primary metagenome ERZ509158 (study PRJEB26280, sample SAMEA2338623) | human gut metagenome | biome: human gut; feature: human-associated habitat; material: faeces...
TATATCTCCTGACCAGACGTTCTTTGACCTGAAGGTAGAAGAGTTCCAGAAGGTGCTCAACCTCAACCTTACGGGCACGGTGATACCTACTCAGGTGTTCCTCAAGCCTATGGTGGAGCAGGGCAAGGGTTCGATAATCAACTTCTCGTCGATGGCGGCGTTCCGCCCGATGACCCGTGTGTGCGGTTATGCTGCGGCCAAGGCCGGCATAAGCAACTTCACGGAGTTCATGGCAGCTGAGTGCGCCAAGAAGTTCGGCGAGGGCATACGTGTCAACGCCATAGCCCCTGGATTCTTCATCACGGAGCAGAACCGTGCGCTGCTGACCAACCCCGACGGCAGCTACACCCAGCGCGGCAACGACGTGATACGCCAGACGCCGTTCGGACGCATGGGCGACCCCGAGGAGCTTTGCGGTACGATACATTACCTTATGTCAGACGCGGCGAAGTTCGTTACCGGCACAGTAGCCGTTGTCGACGGAGGCTTCAATGCCTTTGCCATGTAATGCCGGGATACGCAAACCTTTACGTGTATTTCACTCATTGAAGGAGAACAGCGTAATAAATAAAATAGTACTTTTGCACCATAATTAATAAAAACGAGTTTAGTAAATCAAATCATGAAAAAATTACAAGCATTAAACAAGAGGACGGCGCCTAAAAGCGTAATGCCCGAGAAAGTTATCCAGTTCGGCGAGGGCAATTTCCTTCGTGCGTTTGTTGATTGGATTATCTATAACATGAACCAGAAGACAGACTTCAACGGCTCTGTAGTAATAGTCCAGCCGCTGGCAAACGGAATGATAGACTGGCTCAACGGCCAGGACTGTCTTTACCATGTCAATCTGCAGGGACTCGAGGACGGTAAGCCCGTCAACAGCCTTACACGTATCGACGTAGTAAGCCGCGCCCTCAACCCCTATTCACAAAACCAGGCGTTCATGGCATTGGCAGACCAGCCGGAGATACGTTTCGTTATCTCTAACACGACGGAGGCAGGTATCGTTTTTGACCCGACTTGTAAGCTCGACGATGCGCCGGCAAGCTCATATCCCGGCAAGCTGGTTCAGCTGCTGTACCGCCGCTACCAGACGTTCAACGGCGATCCTACAAAGGGTCTTATCATATTCCCTTGCGAGCTTATATTCCTGAACGGTCACGTTCTTAAGGACTGCATCTACAAGTACATCGAGCTGTGGAACCTCGGCGAGGACTTCAAGAAGTGGTTTACTGACTGCTGCGGCGTTTACGCTACATTGGTAGACCGTATCGTTCCCGGATTCCCCCGCAAGGAGATCAAGGACATCCAGCAGAAGATCTGCTACGAGGATAACCTCGTTGTACAGGCCGAGATATTCCACCTGTGGGTAATCGAGGCTCCGAAGGAAATCGCAGAGGAGTTCCCCGCAGACAAGGCCGGACTGCACGTCCTCTTCGTACCGTCAGAGGAGCCTTACCATGAGCGTAAGGTGACATTGCTCAATGGTCCTCATACAGTGCTCAGCCCTGTTGCGTTCCTCAGCGGAATCAATATCGTACGTGATGCGTGCAAGGATCCCGTTGTCGGCAAGTACATACACAAAGTACAGTTCGAGGAGCTTATGGAGACCCTCAACCTTCCGAAGGATGAGCTCCAGAAGTTTGCGAGCGACGTGCTTGAGCGTTTCATGAACCCGTTTGTCGACCACCAGGTTACCAGCATTATGCTTAACTCGTTCCCGAAATACCAGACTCGTGACCTTCCAGGCGTCAAGACATATCTTGAGCGTAAGGGCGAGCTGCCGCAGGGACTTGTATTCGGCTTGGCCGCTATCATTACCTACTACAAGGGCGGCAAGCGTGAGGACGGCACGGAGATTGTTCCGAACGACTCACAGGAAATCATGGACTTGCTGAAGAATCTTTGGGCTACCGGTGATACACAGAAAGTAACTGACGGCGTTCTCTCTGCAACGCAGATTTGGGGTGAAGACCTTAATAATATCCCGGGCCTGAACGCTCTTGTTAAGAAAGACCTCGATCTTATCCAGGAGAAGGGTATGCTTGAGGCAGTCAAGACAATCCTGTAATATGGGATTTACTAAATAAAATTTGTTATAATGACAATGACGGGTAGACAAGTTTACGACAAGAACGTGCTTGTCTGCCCGTTTTCTTAAGTATGTTGTATCACTATGTTGGTGGTACGAGGTAAATATTTTTTGGAATGGATAGCGTTGAAAATCTTTTGCGGAAATACGCCGAGCAATATGAGACTGCAGATTTTTTGCCTGAAGACCCAAGTTGGTTCATGCACCAGGTAAGCGGGGAGGACAATCAGGAGGTCACTGCCTTTATAGCTTCATGCCTGAGCTATGGCAGCAGAAAACAGTTCATGCCTAAAATACAGTCGATTATCGATATGGCCGGTGGTGATGTATACGGGTGGATTGCAGATGGGCGGTTCGGGCAGGATATACCCGATGACGACGCTGAATGCTTCTACCGCCTCTACACCAAACATACGATGTATGGTTTGTTTGTGGCTCTTAGGCAAATGCTGAATGAGTATGGAAGCATTGGAAATTATGTAAAGGGTAATGCTGCTGACGGACTGTCTGCGGTGAAGGCTATAACAGATTATTTCTCGAGCAAAGGAATTGAGACAATCATACCTAAAAACACGACTTCGGCCTGCAAGCGCGTATGCATGTTTTTGCGTTGGATGGTACGGGATGGTTCGCCTGTCGACCTCGGTTTGTGGAGCGGTTTCATTGACAAGCGCACACTTGTCATACCAATGGATACGCATGTCTTGCAAGAGGCATGCCGGCTCGGATTGTTGGAAAGCAAGACCGCTTCGATGTCGGCGGCGTGTAAGCTTACGGCACGTCTTGCGTTGATATTCCCTGACGACCCGTTGAAAGGTGACTTTGCTCTGTTCGGTTATGGCGTCAACCATTAATTTTGACGCTTACATGATACATCTTTTGTAACGCAAACGGCCGTTTACTGTATAGCAAACGGCCGTTAATCGTTGTCTTGATTGTGGTTAATCGTAGTTATCAATAATCATCGTCGTCAGTCACGTCGTCTGCAGCCAACTCCAAGTCTTCAGGATTTTCCTCGATTGTGGTACGATAGCTTTCTTCTGTTAGCTTGTCCTCATCGAATTCGTCATCGTCGTCAGAATCATCATACTTATCGTCGATTTCCGGCAGGTCCTCGTCCTCGTTCTCGTCATCATCATTGTACTTATTGGAATCATCCTGGCCGAATTTAAGTCTTGGCTTTTCCGTCTCGGGCTTAAGTTTGGCAAATATAGCCTCGACCCATGCCCCTTTGGGTATCTCCAGCACGGAGAATCCGTCGGCAACCTTCTTTTCATACATGCCGCCAGGTTTGTGCAGGCGGTCCTTGGGGAGGGTTGTTGTACTAATGTCAAAGCCACTCTGTATGATGTCTTGTATGCTTTGCGACAAAGAATCCCATCCGCCGCCGAAATTACGGTCAATAACCTCCATGAGCTTTTCAGCCGTAATATGGCGGATATTCTCGTATGTCAGGTCTGTGACCCGCATTATTGGACGTTTCTTGACTGCTATTTTTGTGTCTTGACTGTCGCCCGTATGCATGTCGCCTACCTTGAATCCGCGAGCTTCATATTTCTTTATCACTTCAGGGCGGTCGGTTTTTACTTCTTCAAAATCGAACGCGCTTTTGATGATGTCTATGTAATGTCGAAGGTTCTCTTTCATGTCGGCGTCTTTCTCGCCGCTCTCAAGCATCCTGAAAATGTCATTCTCTTGAACGTCCCAGATGTTGCTCTTGTTCAAGGTTTTTAATGTAAGTGCTTTCTTATCAATAGTTTTCATATTTCGAATGAATTGTTTGTTATTCGTGTTAATTATTTCTTATTAAGTCTCTGTCGTTAAGAACCGGAAATTTCTGTCTGAACAGTTCCAGTTGTCTGATGTCTATTTCCGCTGTAACAGCTTGGGCAACATGTCCTTTCGCTTGCGCCAGCGTTGCCCCTTTTGCGTCGATTATCGCGCTATTTCCTATGTAGGTACATTGCGGATCGTTACCTGTGCGGTTGGCACCGATTACGTAGCATTGGTTCTCTATTGCCCTGGCGCGCAATAATATTTGCCATACGTTCTGTCTGCTTTGTGGCCAGTTGGCTGTAAAGATTATCGCATCATAGTCAGCGTTATTGCGTACCCACACAGGAAAACGCAGGTCATAGCATGTCTGGAGCATGAATCTAACATTCTTGTATTTTGCTATTACCCTTTTGTTGCCTTGAGTGTAGTGCTCGTTTTCTCTACCGTAAGTGAAAAGGTGATGTTTGTCGTAATAATAAAACCCTCCGTCAGGCAGGACGAAATATAGCCTGTTACGATAAGAACCGTCAATCTCCTTTGCCACTAAGCTGCCGCATAAGGCTGCGTCAAGTTTTCCGGCCATTGTCTTCATCCATTCTAATGGTGCTTCGTCATAAGCAGTCTCCGGTGTCTTGGCAACAAAACCCGTAGCCCACATTTCAGGCAATACGTAAACGTCCGATGTCGGTGTATTGCCGATAAGGGCTTCAGCTTCCATCATGTTGCCTTCCGGGCAGGCCCATTTGATGTCGGTTTGAAGTATGGTTATTCTCACGTTATGCGGTTTCAGGTTTGTAAGGGTATTGCAAAAGTAATACATTATCCGTGAACGGCAAGTTTTTGGGTGATATTTTTTGCTTAATGCGATATATTTCTTAATTTTGCAATACTATTATGGCAAAACCTCTGGCTGAAAGATTAAGGCCCAAGACGCTTGACGAGTATATAGGTCAGAAGCATCTCGTGGGTAAAAACGCTGTTCTGCGCAACATGATTGAGAGCGGCAGGATCGTATCGTTCATATTGTGGGGGCCGCCCGGCGTAGGCAAGACCACGCTTGCGCTTATTATAGCCAATCAGTTGAAAGTTCCGTTTTATACGTTGAGTGCTGTGTCAAGCGGAGTGAAAGAGGTACGCGAGGTTATAGATAAAGCTAAACATTCTGGTTTTTTCAACAGCAACGCGCCTATTCTTTTTATAGACGAGATTCATCGTTTCAGCAAGAGTCAGCAAGATTCATTGCTTGCAGCGGTGGAACAGGGAGTTGTTACGCTTATCGGTGCCACGACAGAAAACCCTTCATTTGAGGTGATAAGGCCTTTGCTCTCACGCTGTCAATTGTATGTATTGAAATCATTGGACAAGGATGATTTGCTTGAATTGCTCGATAGAGCCATAACGCATGATACGGAATTGAGGAATCTTGGCATACGGTTAAAGGAAACAGGGGCAATACTTCGTTATAGCGGTGGCGACGCGCGTAAGTTGTTAAACATCCTTGAACTTGTCGTGGGAGCTGCCAAAGGTTCTGCCATTGAGATAACAGACGAACTTGTAGAGCAGTGCTTGCAGCAAAACCCACTGGCTTATGATAAGGACGGCGAGATGCACTATGATATAATTTCGGCGTTTATAAAGAGCATACGTGGTTCAGATCCTGATGCTGCATTATACTGGTTGGCCCGTATGATTGAAGGAGGAGAGGACCCGAAGTTCATAGCACGCAGGCTTGTGATCAGTGCTGCCGAAGATATAGGACTTGCTAATCCAAACGCATTGTTGCTTGCCAACGCCGCTTTTGACGCAGTAAATAAGATAGGATGGCCAGAGGGACGAATCCCATTGGCTGAGGCTACGGTTTATTTAGCTGCAAGCGCGAAGAGCAATTCTGCCTATAACGGTATAGACGAGGCTTTGTCGCTGGTAAAACGGACTGGCAACCAGCCTGTGCCATTACATCTACGTAATGCGCCGACAAAGCTTATGGCAGAACTGGGATATCATGATGGATATAAATATGCGCATGATTATCCTGGTAATTTTGTCGTGCAGCAGTATATGCCTGACAGTTTACGGAACGAACGTTTGTGGCATGCCCAACATTCACCAAGTGAGGAAAAAATGTACCAGAGAATGTTGAGATGTTGGGGAGAGCGGTATGCTGAATAATAGCTTTTTTGTTGCTGGGTTTAGCATTTCTTGAACAGTTCCGTCTTTTTGATGTTTGGATATTATGACTGAAATTAAGCTGATATAATTAAGACATGAAGATTGTTATTTTAGATGGATATAGCGTAAATCCCGGAGATTTGTCATGGGATGCACTTAAAGATTTAGGAGAACTAAAGGTTTATGACCGTACCGCTGCTGATGAGGTTACGGAGCGGGCCGTAGATGCCGATGCGTTATTCACGAACAAAGTCGTTATAGATGAGCGGGTTATGGCAAGTTTGCCCAAACTGAAGTATATCGGGGTATTGGCAACTGGTTATAATGTAGTTGACGTAAAGGCTGCGTCGAACAGAGGAATAACGGTGACTAATGTGCCTGCATATAGTACGGACAGTGTTGTGCAGATGACCCTTGCCCATATCCTTAATCTTACGAACCAAGTAGCTTACTATGCGGAGCAGAACAGAAATGGAAGATGGAGCCGTGCGGAAGACTTCTGCTATTGGGATGAACCGGTAAACGAACTTGCCGGGCGAACATTGGGTGTAGTAGGGTTAGGCAATATAGGTTCAAAAGTTGCAAAAGTGGCGGCTGCCTTAGGCATGGATGTGTTTGCGTATACAAGCCGTAATTCGGCAAGCCTGCCTCCTGGAATACAGAAAGCAACTTTTACGGGCTTGTTGGGTATAAGCGATATACTGACTTTACACTGCCCTTTGACGGAGAAGACGTATAATATGATTAACCGCGAGACCATTTCGTACATGAAACGTGGTGCTTTGCTAATTAATACAGGACGTGGTCCGCTTGTCGATGAGAATGCAGTAGCCGAAGCTCTTGAGAGCGGACAGCTCGGTGGGTATGGAGCCGATGTCATGGTTGAAGAGCCTCCACGTGCAGACAATCCTTTGTTTACAGCCCCGAATGCTTATATCACTCCGCACATAGCATGGGCAAGTACATCGGCACGTAAACGTCTTGTATCGATTGCTGTGGCAAATCTGAAGGCTTTTGCGGATGGCTCTCCCGTGAATGTCATAAATCCAATGCAGTGAGATGAATACTGTTCAGTTAGTAATAGAATTTCTCGGAACCTTTGCATTCGCCATATCGGGTATTCGTTGGGCTGCATCGAAAAATTTTGATTGGTTCGGCGGATACGTGGTAGGATTGGCTACAGCTATAGGTGGAGGCACCATCCGTGACGTAATGTTGGGTGTTACCCCTTTTTGGATGACCAATTCCATTTATTTGATATGTACCGCCGTAGCTTTGCTGACGGTTATTGTTTTCAAGCGCCTGATAGTCCGTTTTACGAATACATGGTTCTTGTTTGATACACTTGGACTTGCGCTTTTCACGGTTGCCGGTCTTCAGAAGACATTATACGCTGGTTTTCCTTTTTGGGTGGCGATAATATTGGGGTGTATCACTGGAGCTGCCGGAGGCGTGATACGTGATGTTCTTATAAATGAGGTTCCGCTGATATTCAGGAAAGAGATTTACGCAATGGCATGCATTCTCGGCGGTGTGGCATATTATTTATGCCTGCTCTGTGGCTTGAATGTGGAGATTACGGCTATCGTTGGATTTTCAGTTGTGGTAATAGTCCGCCTGACTGCCGTGCGTATGCATATTTCGTTGCCTCATCTGCACGATGACGAGAATATATGATGTCCTCGTAATATAAAGCGTGGATGTACTGTTATTAATTGGTTGCTATGGAGAGATTTTCCGGAAAGCCATGTATTGCCATGTAAAAGGAGGTCTTTTGCAGCTTAAAAGGCCATCTTTCGTATTACGAAAGATGGCCTTTTTGAAAATGCGTTGATTTTGTTGATATAATGAGTGGCTGCCATTGCGACAGCTGTCGCTCATAAATTAAGCGCTGAATGGTATTTATTCTTATTTTGAGTATTTGTCAATCAGCGGTTGTGCTTGCGGATTTCCTAACTCCTTGGCTTTTTCAAGATTTGGCAGTCCGGCTGTTTTGTCTCCTTTGCCTATCTGTGCAAGGCCCAGTATCAGGAATCCGTCAGAGTATTCCGGTGCAAGTTCGGTACAGCGTGTAGCAGTTTTTATTGCTTCGTCAATCAGGTTTACCTTTAATTGAAGCGAGGCCATTTCCGCGTAATAAGTAGGTTCTTTGGGGTCAAGCAGTATTGCGGCCGCTAAGTCTCCGAGAGCCTGTTTGTACAGTCTTGCCTTTGTTTCTGTTTGACTGCGTATGTAATAAAACTGTGGACTCATGCGTCCTCCCATCAGTATTTCATAGCGGGTGTAGTCGAACACGGCCTGCCTGAAACTGTCGACGGCGTTATATGCTTCCGCCCTTGCCAGGAAATACGGCGCTGCTTCACGCAATCTTAGTGTGTCGGTCTTGTTTATGGCGCTGTCAAGAAGGGCTATTATCTCTTGTTGCGGCGCTTGGAGCATGGTCTTGCATTGGGCTGCTTCATAATAAAGTTCGGGCACATTCATTGAGGAGTTGAGCAAGGCAGTGAATTCGTCATACGCCTTTTGGTAGTCACCTTTAGCGTATGTAATTTGCGCTAATTGGTGACGGTATGTTGGCTGTGGATTCAATGAATATGCCTTTTGCGTTTCTTCCGCAGCCTTGTCAAGCGTCCACGGTTCATATTGTTTATCAGCCTTGAATGTCAGCTTGTCGTATATTATTTTGCCATATCCAGAGTGTGCCTCGTCTTTCTTTTCGACATTTTTCAATGCTTCATCCATAGTGGCGTCAGCTCCGCTGAAGTTGTCGGCATTGACTTGCATACGTGCTTTTGCCGTATAGCCGTCGATGAGTGTCGGATACTGTTTGATGAAATCGTTGACGATGGCGTTGTGTTTTATGGAGTCGGCGTTTTGCTCGGACATAATCAGTACGAGTAGTGCCTGCTCCTTGTCTGTAGGTAATGCGGGTGCAATGCCTATTCTTCTTAAGTTCGGGTCGTTCAGGGCAAATCCGGTCGTTTTAAGTGACATGGCGTAATTGACGTCTACGGCATGGATGTCTGAAGATGTTGTTGCGGGTTGCATTAATCCTATGACTTGTCCTTGTTCGTTTATGAACGGACAAGCCTCAGATTTTTCCGGAGCCTGCATTGTAAAGATGTAATAAGAATATTTGTCCATGAATGTCTCCACGCTTTTCACCGTGGTGCCTACAGGCTGGGCTTTATTGTCTCCATAAGTTACCAGCCATGCCTTGTCGCCACTCTTTAATGGCTTTGCGGCAATTTCCAGAGGAGTGGACTTAATGCCTTCAACCTTGAACTTTATCATGTCATAAAGTTCATCGGTTCCAATAATACGTGTTACTTCTGCTGTATGCCCCTTAGCGTCCGTTATCGTAGCACGTGCAGCATCGAGAAATGGCTTCAGTGAACTCACGCATATTCCGTCTGGGCTTGTAAATATGCCATTGCCTTCAGCCAACACCGTTCCGTCTGCTTTATATGTAGTGAGCTTGAATACTGATTTTGCAGCGTTTTTTACGGCAGACGGTTGGGCTATGCATTGTGTACAGCCGGTTATTATAATTACGATTAATGTGATTATGTGTTTCATCTTAATTTATGTTTATGATATTTTTAGTAATTCTTTTGCATTGCTTATTGCAGCCTCTGTTACTTCAGAGCCGCTGAGCATTTGTGCGATTTCCTCAATTCTTTCGTTTGACGATAGCATGCGCATGCGGCTGATTGTTCCATCTGGACCTTCTTCTTTATACACTTTGTAGTGCGTGGTACCTTTCGATGCGATTTGGGGCAAGTGAGTTATGCTGATAACCTGACGCTTATTGTGTGCCATCTCGACCATTATATCTCCCATTTTCTCTGCAATTTTTCCGCTTACTCCGGTATCAATTTCATCGAAAATAATGGTCGGAAGTTTTACGGCTCCACTTATCATGGCCTTGATTGACAGCATTACTCGTGCTATTTCGCCGCCGGAAGCTACTTGTGCCACTGGCTGCATAGGGGGATTTGTATTTGCGCTGAACAGGAAAGAAACTCTATCGTGTCCGTCGTCGCAAATATTCTTTTTGTCTATGTTGACGGCAAACCGTACCTTGGTTATACCAAGCGGAACCAGTCTTTCTGGCATCTCGTTCTCTATTTTCTTGGCAGCTTCAGTACGTACTGTTGTTAATTGCTCAGCCAGGCGTTCGCATTCATCACCCAGTTCTTGTCCACGTTTCACCATCCTGGCCATTTCCTCGTCGCTGTTGTCAATCCTGTCGAGTTTTGCAGCCAAGGTGTTCTTTATCTCAAGCAGTTCGCCAACAGTTGTTACGTTGTGCTTTTGTTCTAATGTATAGATTCTGTCAAGTTGTGTATTTATGCTTTCCAGTCTTTGAGGGTCAAACTCGATGTTTGCTGCATGTGAGCTTACTTCCTGCAATATATCTTTAAGTTCGATATAGCAGCTCTCCATACGCTCGGCCAATTCTTTGGTTTCCGGATATATATCAGTTATGTTCTCAAGTGAACGCACAGCGTCTTTTACTCTGTCGGTTGTGCCGTTGCCGTCATGCCCTGTACCCAACAGGTTTTCAACTTCAAACAGGGCCGTCTTGATGTCCTCAACATGGCTTAGCATAGCGCTCTCTTGCTCAAGCGATTCCTGCATGTCTTCGTGTAGGTTGGCCTCTTCAAGTTCGTTTAGTTGAAACCGGATGAAATCCTCATTCTTTTTGTTTGCTTCTATTTCCTCACGTAGCCGTCTTATTTCTTTGGATATTTCTTTATAATCGGCAAACTTTTTTTTGTATTGCATTAATAATGCCTTGTCGTCGGCTATAATGTCGACAACGTTTAACTGGAAGTCTTCTTCATTGAGCAGCAAGTTTTGGTGTTGGCTGTGTATGTCAATTAGCTGTTCACCTAATGTCCGCATCAATGTTAGTTGTACAGGAGTGTCGTTGATGAAAGCCCTGCTTTTTCCTGCCGGGCTTATTTCACGACGCAGTATACAGTCGGCAGCATCATAGTCAATGCCGTTCTCTTCAAAGAATGGTTCCATTCCATAATTGCTTATGTCAAAATGCGCTTCTATAATGCATTTTTTAGATGTCTGCTTTATGTATTTTGCATCAGCTCTTTGACCTAACAGCAGATTTATCGCACCGAGGATTATACTCTTTCCGGCTCCTGTTTCTCCTGTAATTACCGAGAAGCCAGGATTAAAGGGGATATCGAGGATATCGATCAGCGTGAAATTGTTGATGTATAGTTGTTTCAGCATTTTTTATTTCTTGTGTATATATGAGGTCAATCCTTGATTTTGTCCCAGTAATTGCTTTGCGAGGCGTTAATTGAAAAAAGTACTTCATATACAGCCTCTTTTTCTTTTTGCGTGCCTTTACCTTTATAAATATTGGCCAGCTCGTCTTTTTTGTAGTCTGTCCATATTTGCGGAAGCATGCTTAATGGTTTGTCCTCATGTGCTTTTTTCAGGTTTGTTTCTATGGCCGTTGAAATGTTTGTTCGTCCACGTTCGGCGTTGTTTGCCATTTCGTCAAGTCCGGTGCGGTAGTAATCATATTGGAATTGTCTGAACGGTTGCATCGCTCCATCCATATAGTCATTGATTATGGCAAATCTGTTACGGTCGTTCTCAAATGCTTTCCATCCGGTGAAGTTCAAGTTTTGTGCATTGTTCGCCAAGTTTAGACAACGTTGCAAAATATCTTCACCACCTAATGGTGAAAATGTATCGAGATCAAGTCCAATAATGAGGTATGCATAATATGCGATGAGGGCAGTAAGCTGATTGTCCACCATTTCCTCGTTGAAATTCAATTGGTCGAACTGTGCGAATTCAAAATTGAAGTCTGCATCCTGATTATTGTAAAGCGTTGTTGTGTATGCGGCATTGTAAACGGGGCGGTTGGCTTGTATTAAGGCTGTGCACGTAAAAGCATTTGATGATTGGTCGTATTTTGTTACGGTGATGTTGAAGTTGCAAACAATGCGTTCGTTTTTCTGAAATTGGAGTGTAGTCCATTGCCTGTCGTTAATGAATTGTTCAAGCGTTTGCTGTAGGTTGTCGAATACGCTTGCGTCAGTTCCCTGTATCTGGTTATGGTTTATAGTAACCTTGGCCAGCAGTTCCTGCGATTTAATTGTATTATCCGCAATGGCCAGGAATAACATTATTATGATGATAATCCTTGTCTTCTGTGTCATAATTTTTCAGATTGTCTAAACAGGGCCGTTATTTCATCTATTATGTCACACGCCACTTCGTGCTTGTTCTTTTTCCCGTATTTCTTGACGTTTGTCTCGGATATAATCTCTACTTGGTTATCGTCTGCCCTGAAAGTTGTACCTTTGTTACGTGTTGAGTTAAGAACGATGAGGTCGCAATGTTTCCGCTTAAGTTTATCTTTAGCATTGGCTTCTTCATTGTCTGTTTCAAGTGCGAAACCAATCAGGAACTGTTCATTCCGCTTACGTTTTCCAAGCTCCTCTGCTATATCGTTGGTGGGGTTGAGACGTATTGACAAATTGTCCTTCCCACGCTTAATTTTATTTTCAGCTACGTATTCAGGCTTGAAGTCCGCAACGGCGGCACAGAGGATTGCCGCATCACATTGGTTGAACTCAGCCAATGCTGTGTTATACATATCATTACAGCTTTCAACGTCCACACGACGTACTCCGTCAGGAGTTGGAAGGCTTACAGGGCCGCTTATAAGCGTGACCTCAGCTCCTCTCCTGGCACATTCTTCAGCTAATGCAAAACCCATTTTACCGCTAGAGTAGTTTCCAATAAACCTTACGGGGTCAATTTTTTCGTAAGTCGGTCCGGCAGTAATCATTATCCGACGATTATTAAGTTCGTGTTTCTTTTCGTAAAAAAATCTGTCAAGAACATTGATAATGTTGTCGGGCTCTTCCATTCGTCCTTTCCCTTCAAGTCCACTGGCAAGGAAACCACTTTGTGGTTCTATAATGATATTTCCATATGAGCGGAGTTTTTCGAGGTTGCGTTGCGTGGAGGGATGGGCATACATGTCAAGATCCATCGCAGGAGCGATGAATACAGGAGCTTTCATTGAAAGATAAGTAGTAATCAGCATGTTGTCGGCAATCCCATTAGCCATCTTACCAATAGTGCTTGCGGTGCATGGAGCTATGATCATGGCATCAGCCCATAGCCCTATGTCAACGTGCGAATTCCATGTCCCGTCACGTTGTGAGAAAAATTCACTTATAACTGGTTTATGAGTCAGTGCTGACAGTGTTATTGGAGTTATGAATTCCTTTCCTGCCTGTGTTATTACCGTTTGTACTTCAGCACCTTGTTTTATTAGTCCGCGTATTATAAGGCACGCTTTGTAGGCGGCAATGCTACCGGTTATTCCAAGTACTATTTTCTTGCCTTTCAACATTGTATTGTATAATTATTGTTTGTAGGCTGCAGGGTAATTCTCAGTTCTTATTGAATTCCCTTAGCCGTATTCTCGTAAGCACTTGTTTAGTATTATAAGTAAAATCACTGGCAAGCATCCAGCTGTAATATCCGGGGTCACGATGTAACACGTCAGCTACTCCCCATCCTTTGTATTTGCCGAAGTTAAAGACTTCATACAAACGTGGATTACCATTAGCGTCAGTTAAAGTATTGCCATCCTTATCCTTCATTTCTTTCCATATGATACGTCCGGCAAAATCTACATTGTTGTTTAGTTTTGAGAATTCAGCCAATTCGTCCATGTTATTGTTCAACTGGCGTTCCGGCTCATCCTGCTTTCCTGGTGCATACATGTCAAGTTCTCCTTGCAGTACGCGGTATGTTGCTTCTGTGTCCTCGTCGGCCTTGTGTGCGGTAAAGTCGTCTTCCATCTTGCGGCCGCAATAGAATTTGTATGCGGCAGCGAGGTTACGGCGTTCCATTTTGTGGAATATTGTTTGTGCGTCAATAAGTCTGCACTTTGAAAAATCGAAGTCTATCCCCGCACGCAGGAATTCTTCCGCGAGCATTGGAACGTCGAAATGATTTGAGTTGAAACCTGCAAAGTCGCAGCCCTTGAACTTCTCTTCAAGTTTCGGTGCTACTTCCTTAAACGTTGGAGCATCTTTTACGTCATCGTCTGTTATGCCCGTAAGTGCGGCGACATCATCCGGAATGTGGCGTCCTGGGTTTATGTACATATTGTTACGTTCTTCTTTGCCGTCAGGATGCACTTTTATATATGAAATTTGTATTATCTTATCCTTTACAAGGTCAAGCCCCGTTGTCTCGAGGTCGAAGACAATCAGGGGCTTAGTCAGGTTGAGTTTCATTTTTTATCTGTATTTATTTACGTTGAGCGGCATGGCGTTTATCCCTTCCTTGGGATGTTTACAGACTTTAGTCATTGTTGCAAAACAGTATTTCAGTAAATAAATGGTTGCAGTATTGTTTCTGAAGAGCATATGTAAGCTCCCTTCATGACTTATAGTCTGTGCCAGCCTTCTCAATCATTTAGCAGCATTGGCATGATCAGCATTAGTACATCCTCGTTTTCGGGTTGTTGAGTAGGTACTATTAGGCAAGGGCGACTTGGGTCGGCCAATTGCAGTACTACTTCTTCACAGTCGAGGTTTGATAGTATCTCGGTAAGCGATGTTCCCTTGAATCCTATGTCCATTGGATTACCGTCATAGTCGCATGCTATTTCCTCTTTTGCGCTTGTGTAAAAGTCAATATCCTCCGATGATATTACGGCTTTGCCTGGTTCTATGTGCAGGCGTACCTGTTGGCTGCTGTCGCTTGCAAAAGGTAGGACGCGCCTTATTACGCCTAACAGCGTGAGTCTGTCAATAGTAAGACTGTTAGGGTTGTTCTGCGGTATTACGGAGTTGTAGTTCGGATAACGTCCTTCAATAAGCCTGCATGTCAGAGTGCCGCCACTGAATGATATGCCGGCATTGCGTCCGTCGAAGCGAATTATCACTTCTTCGTCATTTTTAGGAAGTATGCCCTTGAGTAGAGTTGCTGGCTTTTTGGGCAGGATGAATGATGTCGGCGTCTCGGTTTTAATGCTTTTATTGAGTGTACGCACCAATTTGTGGCCATCACTGGCAACGATTGCCAATGCATCTGGCGTAAGGTCAAAATAAATGCCGTTCATTACAGGGCGCAACTCCTCGTTGGCTGTTGCGAATAATGAATGTGATATGTCTCCAGCCAGTGTTTTACCTTCGATTATTACTGTCGCAGCTCCATCAAGTGGCTGTTGGGGCCTTGGAAAGTCATCGCCTGCCTGTCCGGTAAAATTATACATACCGTTCATGTAGATTACCTTTATGGCGTATGTTGCCATGTCAACGTCAAGTGTAAGCGGCTGTTCCGGCAACTCCTTTACTGCGTCGGATATAGTGCGGTTATTTACGGCAAATGTCCCGTTACCGTCAGCAGCATCAAGCTGCATGCTGGTAGTCATTACATTCTCGCTGTCAGATGCTGTAATCGTAAGTGTGTCTCCTGCAACCTCGAACAGATAACAGTCGAGTATAGGCATGGAGTTTTTGCTGTTGAAGACCTTTGACAGCGCCGACAAGCGGCTAGCCAAGGCCGTGCTAGATATGGTCAGTCTCATTGTATATGTGTATTATATAGGTTTCTTGTAAGGATTAGCCGCCATGGGTATTTGTCGTACGGCGGCTTACAAAGTCGGACACAAAAATACTAAAAAGAGCGTTGCGGAACAAAAAAAATCTGCAAAAATTTCTTTATTCGCAAGTATTTTACTAATTTCGCAATCAAAAACAAAAAAACAAACAATTCATCATATTATGGAAATAGAAGGGAAAATCATAGCTGTGCTGCCTCCGCGCGAGGGGGTGTCGGCAAGAACGGGCACGGCATGGAAAACGCAGGATTATGTCATAGAGACTCACGAACAGTATCCGCGTAAGTGTTGCTTTAACGTGTTCGGTTCAGATAAAATCCAACTGTTTAATATACAGGTAGGCGAGGAGTTGCGTGTTAGTTTCGATATTGATGCCCACGAGTATCAGGGCAGATGGTTTAATAGTGTGCGTGCATGGAAGGTTGAACGCATAGACCCGTCTATGGCTCAGCAACCAATGGCTCCGGCAGCTCCGTTCGCACAGCCCGTATCGCAGATGGAGGCACCGGCAGGGCAACAAGGACCTGTGGCTGACACTGCTCCGTTCCCTCCACAGTCGGAGGGTGGAAGCGAGGATGACTTACCATTCTGATTGCCGTCATTAACGCTGTTTAAGCCTGTGTTATGACGTTTGCATGATTATATATTTCTTGCGGATATTAATAGTTGGGTGCCGCAAAAGGCAAGGCGGAGTTTGAAATAAAAGTTTCAAACTCCGCCTTGCCTTTTGTAAACATTAGCAGTAGACTCATTATGTTATGGGAGAGCCGGGGGCTGTGGTTGCACGATGTGTATTCCGTGATTTGTTAAGTAATAATTATGGATAGACTTTGCTTGAAAAAGAAAAAATTAGATGTAATTATATCTGTAATTTATTTATTTTCAGGGAAATATATAGTTTGGCGAAATATAATAATCAAAGGCGTGTTATGTGCTGATTGTGTATTTTCTGATATACGGCCGTTTGTCTTGTTGTTTGCCTGCATTTGTCGTCTTGTTTGTGCTCTTTTGCATGTTGATTTGTTGCCGTTTGCGTGCTTGCCATGTGCATTGATAAATAAAAAAGCGGACGAGCCTTTATAGCCCGTCCGCTTTTTTATTTATCCGTGTCAAATTAATTAAGCTTCGATAGCTGCGACACCTGGAAGTACTTTACCTTCAATAGCCTCGAGCAATGCACCTCCACCTGTCGAGATGTATGAAACCTTGTCTGCCATACCGAATTTATTTATGCAGGCAACAGAGTCACCTCCGCCGATGAGTGAGAATGCCCCATTAGCTGTTGCCTCAGCTATGGCGTCGGCAATAGCCTTAGAGCCACCTATGAAATTGTCGAACTCGAATACGCCGGCAGGACCGTTCCACAGAATAGTCTTTGCGCCCTTTATAGCTTCTGCAAATGCCTTGCGTGTCTCTGGACCGGCGTCAAGGCCTTCCCAACCCTCAGGAATATTGTTTGAAGGGCATACTTGCGTATTTGCGTCGTTAGAGAATGCGTCGGCTGCAATGCAGTCTGTACCGAGTACGAGGTTGACGTTGTTCTCCTTGGCTTTCTTGATTACGTCAAGAGCCACGTCCAATTTGTCGTCCTCGCAGATAGAGTTTCCGATGTTTCCGCCTTGAGCTTTTGCGAAAGTGTATGTCATACCGCCGCAGAGTATAAGGTTGTCAACCTTGCCGAGCAGGTTCTCGATGATACCGATTTTTGTAGATACTTTCGAGCCTCCCATGATTGCGGTGAACGGACGTTTGATGTTGCTGAGCACATTGTCGACAGCCTGTACCTCTTTTTCCATGAGATAACCTAACATCTTGCTGTCCTTATCGAAATATTCATCGATAACAGCGGTAGAGGCATGTTTGCGGTGAGCTGTTCCGAAAGCGTCCATCACGTAGCAGTCAGCGTAAGAAGCAAGTTTCTTTGCAAATGTCTTCTGGCGCTCTTTCATTTCCTTCTTAGCTTCGTCGTATGCGGGATCTGCCTTGTCTATGCCTACGGGTTTGCCTTCTTCCTCTGGATAGAAGCGCAGATTCTCGAGCAGCAGAGCCTCGCCTGGCTTCAGGTCAGCGGCTTCTTTGTCTGCATTTGCGCAGTCAGGAGCAAACTTGACGTCTACGCCAAGGTGTTCAGATACGTTCTTGACGATTTGGCTCAAGGAAAGTTTCGGATTAACCTTGCCTTTTGGCTTGCCCATGTGGCTCATCATGATGACGGCTCCACCGTCTGTAAGGATTCTTTTGAGTGTAGGGAGAGCGCCGCGTATGCGGGTGTCATCGGTTACGTTTCCGTTCTCGTCCAGTGGAACGTTGAAGTCAACGCGTACGATTGCCTTTTTGCCGGCAAAGTTGAATTGTTCGATTTTCATAATTACCTTAATTTTTAATTATTGAAGTTTGGTCGTTTCCTTTTTCTCTGTTTGTCATATCGTGGACTTCCCGCCATTCAGTATTCTTTTCGGCCATAGCCCGTTTGTGTGTGGACAATAGTGTTGCGCAAACGTCGGTATTGTTGATACTTGCTAAATGTCGTTGCCCATATCCTTTGTTCATATATTACTGACACTATTGTTTTTTAGTGTTGCAAAGTTAACAATTTAAGCTGATAAAGTGAAGCCTACGCCTTATTTTTTACGTTTTTTGACGTGGGCTTAATGTTAATGTAATGTCAAGTTGGCAATGTGGGTGGCACCGTGCGTTGTCGTTTTAGGGCTTGGTTCGTTTTTAAGTGGTCTTTGTGGATATCGAGAAGATATAAAATGCGTGACTTGTTTTTCGTTAATCGGATTTTTGTACTATCTTTGCATGCGTTAATATGGACATTCGATGAAAGACAGTGTTATAATATTAAGTGGCGGAATGGATAGTACCACGCTGCTTTACGAGATGCAGGAGCGTATAGCTTTGGCTGTGTCGTTTGATTATGGTAGCAACCACAATGCTCGTGAAATAGGTTATGCGAAGTTACATTGCCGCAGGCTTGGCATACGTCATGCGCTGATAAGGCTTGATTTCATGCATGATTATTTCAAAAGTTCGTTGCTTGATGGTGCTGATGCAGTTCCTGAAGGCCATTATGCTGACGACAATATGCGGTCTACGGTTGTTCCGTTCCGTAATGGTATCATGCTTTCAATAGCGACCGGAATTGCCGAGAGTGAAGGACTGAAATATGTTATGATGGCTAATCATGGTGGTGACCATGCTATTTATCCTGATTGTAGCCCTATGTTCGTAAAGGCCATGAGCGAGGCTACTAAGGCTGGCACTTATCTCGGAATAGAGGTGCTGGCGCCTTATACAGAGTTGACAAAGGCTGATATTGCACGTCGTGGCAAGGATTTAGGTATTGATTATTCTGAGACGTGGAGTTGTTATAAGGGTGGAGACAAGCATTGTGGCAAGTGCGGAACGTGCGTCGAGCGCAAAGAAGCTATGAAGGAAGCCGGGATAGATGACCCTACTGAATATGAAGATTAATATGTGAAAATAAAAAATAGAAAAGGTGGAAACAATCAATGTTCCCACCTTTTTTGTTAATATGCAATTCATTAAAAATTGTAGTAGACACCGAACGTGATGTTGTTGCCGTCAAGGTTTACGCCCCATTCACTTGCTTTGGGACCGTCGTCTATGCCTTTAACCTGCTCCCATCCGAGAAATCCAACATGTGCAACCAAGCTGAATTTGTTGAGTTTTACTTCAATGCCAGGTTTCAAGCCGATAGACCATTGGTTTGCGGCGCCGTTGTAATGTTTGTATCCGAAGCCACCGTCACAGAACAGGTTGACAACCTTGCTATGGAAGAAAGTGTAACGTGCATAAGGATTAATTTCGAACGTATGTACGGCACCTGAAAGTCCGCTTAATTCAGCTTGTCCTTTAGACCATCCGAACATTACTCCGGCAGCCCAGTCGTCATTGAACTTGTAACCAACTTCAGGGAGTAACTTGTAATAAGTTTCACTGTCGTCGCTCCAATCGCTGTCGACACTTGAAATACCAACATTACCACCTACATAAATCTGTGCGCTTGCACATACCGCAAACATTGCGGCAACGAGAGTCATGTAAATCTTTTTCATAATCTCTTTTTTTTGTTATACAATCAATTACTTCTTTTTACAAATGACAATAATTGTCAATTGCGTGTGCAAAGTTATCAATAACGTCCAAACTTCCAAATTATTTAATGATGTTTTTGCTCTCCACCGGTAATATGTGTTAAAAATTTGGAATAATCGGACAATTTCAATAACTTTGCAACTCAAAAAGTAAAACTTTTAAGATGAAACCGGTTTTCATTGCAGGCCCTTGCGTTATAGAGTCGCAAGAGTTATTAAATAATGTAGCGGAACGCTTGGTCAAACTCAATAATGAGCTTGGCATTGATATCATATTCAAATCTTCGTTCGACAAGGCAAACCGTACTTCCTTGCATTCGTTTAGAGGCCCAGGATTGGAGTGTGGGCTGCAAATGCTGGCGGACGTGAAGGATAAATATGGTTTACGCATTCTTACAGATATTCATGAGAGTTGGCAGGCAGGCCCTGCAGGTGAAGTGTCAGATGTAATACAGATTCCTGCATTTCTTTGCCGACAGACAGATTTGCTTGTTGCTGCAGCCCATACGGGGCGAGTGGTAAATATCAAGAAGGCCCAGTTTCTTAGCGGTAGGGATATGGTTTATCCCGTTGAGAAGGCTCGTGAGGCTGGAGCAAAGGATGTGTGGCTGACTGAAAGGGGCAATATGTACGGATATAATAATCTGGTCGTAGACTTCAGGAACATTCCTGATATGCTTGAAATCGTGCCTACTGTCATAATGGACTGTACCCATAGTGTGCAGCGTCCCGGAGCCGGTGGAGGAAAAACGTCCGGAGATAGGCGTTTTGTACCGTCAATGGCGCTTGCAGCTAAAGCCTTTGGGGCTACAGGATATTTTTTCGAGGTGCATCCAGATCCTGATAATGCTTTGAGTGACGGTCCAAACATGTTGTGCTTGGATGATCTTGAGTCGTTAGTTAAGAAAATCGTGTTGTAGTGAAATAACGGATGCATGAATTAACAAGGTCGTAAGGTTGCAGACTTATGCCGAACATAGATGTGCAGGAATAACAATAAAAAACTTGGTATTTGAGAATGGAAGCAGAAGAAAGGTTGAAGCATGTACGCGAGTACGCCGGACGTTGTATAAAAGAGGAGGCACAGGCCGTATTGGACTTATTGCCACAGTTAGACGAGAACTTTGACAAGGCAGTAGGCTTAATGTACAAGTGTCGTGGTAAAGTAATTGTTACCGGTGTAGGCAAAAGCGGGCATATAGGAGCTAAGATTGCTGCTACTTTATCGAGTACTGGTACGCCTTCATTTTTTATCAATCCCCTTGATGTCTTTCACGGAGATTTAGGCGTGATGACAAAGGATGACGTGGTATTGGCTATTAGCTATTCCGGGCAAACGGATGAACTGCTGCGGTTTGTTCCAATGGTTTTGCATATGGAGATTCCAATAATAGGTATGAGCGGTAATCCTTCGTCGCTTTTGGCAAAATATAGTACCGTTCATATTAATGTACAGGTGGCAAAGGAGGCATGTCCGCTGAACCTTGCCCCGACGAGCAGTACAACGGCGGCTCTTGTCATGGGTGATGCTTTAGCTATAGCCTTGATGGAAGTGAGGGATTTCAAACCGAGGGATTTTGCCCAGTTCCATCCAGGAGGTGAGCTTGGCAAACGCTTGTTGACGACGGCACGTGACGTAATGCGAACCGAAGATATGCCGGTCATTCCTCCAACAATGCATCTTGGCGAGGCTATAATACATGTGAGCAAAGGTAAACTTGGACTTGGTGTGGCTGAAGTTGATGGCAAAATCGTAGGACTTATAACTGACGGAGATATCCGTAGAGCTATGGAGAAATGGCAAGCGCAATTTTTTGACCGTACCGTTGCCGATATAATGACGCGTAAGCCTAAAGTTGTTCCACCTTCAATGAAAATCAGTGATATACAGAGTATAATGAACAAGTACAAGGTTCATTCCGTTTTGGTGGTGGATGATGACAACCATCTTCTTGGAGTCGTCGACCATTACAGCTGCATGTTGTAAACAGGCAGAATTTATGGCGGGCAGGAGGTGAAGTTTTTACTTCCTTTTCCGCCTTACGATAGGTAATTAGTATGATATGAAAAGATTTGTTTTAGCGATATTGTTTGCTGCTGTCTGCTTGTGCGTAAGTTCGCAGACATCCGATTCAATAATTGTAGACTGTCTTCGGGATGAAGGAGTCAAGTTTTCCGATAATAATTCTGTAACGTTGTTGATGAATGGTCAGGAGAAGTTTGACGACATGTTTGAGGCAATACGTCAGGCGCGGAGCAGTGTGCATCTTGAGTATTTCAACTTTCGTAATGATTCTATTGCGTCGTTGCTATTTAATATACTGGCAGACAAAGCCAAGGAAGGCGTGGAGGTTAGAGCCTTATTTGACGGTTTTGGCAATGATTCAAACAACAAGCCTTTGAAGAAAAACCATCTTGAGAAAATAAGGGCTAATGGAATAGAAATATATGAGTTCGACCCGATTCGTTTCCCATGGGTAAATCATGTGTTCCATCGTGACCACCGTAAAATCGTGGTTATTGATGGTAAGATTGCTTATACAGGAGGCATGAACGTAGCTGATTATTACATAACCGGAACGGAACAGGTCGGTGAGTGGCGCGACATGCATTGTCGTATTGAGGGCGATGAAGTGAATACATTGCAGGCGATATTTCTCAAAATATGGAATAAGGTGAGTGGACAAAATGTGCACGGCGCAAAGTATTTCCGTGGATTTCACGGTGCCGACTACATTACTGGACTGAAACCAGATACTTGCGGTAGCGCAGGACGCAAAATGGTTGGTATAATCAACCGTGAACCACGCACGACCAACGGCATTATCCGCACTTTTTATACGGAAGCTATCAATAGTGCAAGGGACAGCATAAAGCTTGTCAATCCGTATCTTACTCTTAATCCGACGCTTAAGCGTGCATTGCGCAAAGCCGTAAAGCGAGGTGTTAAAGTTGAAATCATGGTATCAGAGAAAAGCGATATACCATTGACGCCCGATTGCGTTTTTTATAATGTACATAAACTAATGAAACTTGGGGTGGACGTATGGATATATAAAAATGGTTTCCACCATACAAAAATCATAATGGTGGATGGGCGGTTTTGTACTGTTGGCAGTGCCAATCTTAATGCACGAAGTCTTAATTTTGATTATGAGGAGAATGCCGTGATTGTTGATCCTTGTACAACAAAGGAACTTGACGAAATGTTTGAGCGAGACAAAAAACACTCATTTAAGCTTACAGAAGAGATATGGGACGAGTGGCGTACTCCGTGGCAGAAATTCGTTGGATGGTTCGCCCATTTGCTTACGCCATTCCTTTGACGGCCGCCATTATTCTGTGGCGCCGTCTATGATATCCGCCATAAGGTGGATATCGGTATCGTTAATTCCATGTTCGTACAAGAAATCTTTGTCATTGGTGAATTCGTAGGATATTTCATGTTCCCTTTTTGGTGAATGGATATTACGGTTTGCCATGAAATTCTTGAATCGGTTTATTGCTTCAGGCGTGTTTCCTTTCAGCCATTGGCAGTATCCGGCGTTTAGCCAGTCTCCGTTTTCTACGTCGTTGTCAGCAGTTAATCTATTGTATTCTTTTTCCGCCTGTTCATATTTGCCCTGCCCCATAAGAGTCCACGCAAGCACACGCTTTACCGGCATTGAGTCCGGGCATTCGATGTCTAGACGGTAAAGCATGTTTACGGCCTCGTCATATTTTTTTGCTTTTGACAGTGCGACGCACATGTTCAATGCTACGGTTGTGTTTTGTGGCTCGTTGTTATGTAGCGTTTCGTAGCATTTTGCGGCGTTCTCATATTGTTCGCTCTCGAAGTATGATCGTGCGAGGAGCGATAGCACGCGCTTGTTGTCTGGCTTTTCCGCATTCAGTTCCTTGAATATTTGAACAGCCTTTTGTGGCCGCTTTGCAAAGTTCAGTTCGTATAGACCGTTTATGAGGCGCATTTTTGAATTGCCGCCATCGGCAAATTTTGCCATAATATTTTTCAAGGCTTTTTCGTTCCTGTGCTTTATCATGAAATAGCATAGGTCCGGAACCAACTCATGTAAACCGGTGCCGTCAAACAGGTTGTCGGTAATGAAAGTGAAGTTTTCGCCGTCAAATGGGTTGACGAGTTGTCCACGTTGCGGGAACAACCTGAAGAACCTGTACATGTCCTGCAGTATCATGCGGCGTATATATGCCGGTTTTTGTTGGTCTTCATGGCTTACGGCAGGTCCTAATGCTTCGGGCCTGTTTAGCATTTCCTTCATATTGTCCGGCAGTCTGCTTATTACAGACGCGACGGCAAGCGTAAATGAGTATTTGTCACTGTCGCAGAAAGGGCCGTTTTTAAGTATGTTTATTAACAGCGGTGTATCTTTAAGGTTGCCTGCTGTTTGGTTAATTTCAGGGTGTTCTATGTAGAACGGGCAGAACCAGTTGGCTACGTTATAGAAAAACGGAAAGCGTTTCATTTGCGAGAAGCCTCCAAAGTATATGTCAGAACCGGCTTTTTGCATGTTCATCATCTTCTGGAAACTTTCTTCCATTTTCTCCATTGCACGTTCCGAGGCTCCGGGGTCGAAAACGTCGGCCATCGGGTCTTCATCCTTTTCCGTAATTCCGAAGCGTGTTATTTTGAGGTTGTTGTTCTTCATCAGTTCCGGCATTATGTCACGCCTGATGGTGTCGGTGTCTTGTTCGGCGTTCATGCAGTATATAATTTGTTTCTGCAAGTCTGCCAGCTCGTTTACCACGCTTTCGTCTTCGAGTGCTTTTGCCACGATATTTTTCATTTTCGGCAATAGCCTTGTGCGTGAGGAGAGTGCGAATACCCATCCTACAAGTGCCCGTTGGCGCACTTTTTCATCTGTTGAATTAAGGTATAGATGTACTAATATTTCGAATTTATTTACGTCCATGTTGTTCATCGTCGCCAGCGTCAGCGCGCTTACCAGCAGTTGGGCGTCTATGGTGTCGACGGTGGGTGACATCAACAGTGTCTTGAAAAATTCAGAGTCATGCACGGACCATTGGTGGGACACTATGATATTGCAGAACAGTGACTGCATGAAATCGTTATGCTTACGGTACAGCTCCTTGCTCTTTTCCGTGCGTGTCGCTTCGGCTTCAAGGCTCAGCATAGCGGTATCGGCTACGAATCCTTCCAGTTCGGCTTTGACGGTTTCGTTGGAGAACTTGTTGTTCATGGATTTCCTTAACGCCTCAATGAAGAACTCAACGTGCTGTGTACGGTATGTAATGAACATGTCGCAGGCAAAGCTGTATAGCCTGTCTGTCAGATTATTATATATGTCGGCGCGGTGCGGGTCGTTGAACCCACGCCGCATGTAGTCAAGCATTAGATTGTAGTCGCCCTCGATATTCTCAAGTTCCTCGTCATACATCATGTGAGGATATGTGTCGATAAGCGAACGTACGCTTCGTAGCGCTGGTCCCAGTTCGCGGTTGTCGAGTTTCCTGAATATGTCGTTTATTTGTTTTATGCCCTTGTTGTCCATGTCTGCTGTCATTTTAGCCATTTATCAGCGGTTTCGATGTCTTTTTGGCGTGGAGCCTCTGCGTGGCGGAACTTAATTTTAGGTAGTGCGTTGACGGTCTTTTCGTCCGTGCCGCAGTATTTTTCTATAGTCCGTGCGTAGTGTTTCAGCCCGTTTTTGTTGATTGAGTCGCAAGCTGCATTGTATCCTTTCATGAATACGTCAAGCTGCTGTTTCCTCCTTTCATCCTTCATGTCCTTCTTTCTGAAGGCGATTACGCCAAGCCACATGTCCTTGTCCCTGCTGTCCATGAGCACCGGATTCTTGTAAAGGCGCGCCGTTGTGGCCTGTGGCTCGGGCAGCAGCACAGCGTCCATTTCGTTGTTCATGAGCATTTGCAGTCTAAGGTTTACGTCGTTAATCTGTACTTTGAATACGTCTTCTGATTTTAGTTTTGCACTGTCTACCGCATAGTCGGCGAGCAAGGCCGTAGCCGAGAAGCGGGCCATGGCTATCATCTTGTCGTTCATCTGGTTGATACGCCTGATTCTGGCCAGCCTGTTGCTTATGAGTTGCCAATACGTGTTCGTGGCTGCGACATAGTCAAGGGCTGTTCCTTTACCTTTCATCCATTGCCCGCGTACTATGTCGGTTATGCATCCTTCTATTGCGCCTTTCATCAATGCCGCGTCACAGTCAATCTGCGCCTTGAACGGTTTGAGCCTGATGTCGGCCTTGGTCGAGTCGAACAGCCCGTAATCCTTGGCGACGTATATTGGCAGGCAGTCGAGTGTCGGCATTACGCCGATTTTCAATGCGAGTGAATCTTCACGGTGCAGCCTGGCCTGCTCGGCCCTTGACAACCGTTGTTTTTCCTCGTACGACTGTCCGCATCCAGTCATGATGACGGCTGCCAACAAGAAAAAGACAATGTATTTGGTTTTCATGTTTTTACCTTATTAAAAAGGGCAGCCCAGCGTTTTACAACCGAGTCGCCCTTCAGAGTTTATTATTAATGTGCGATATTAGTCTGCATCATTCAACGGTGGTGCAAAGTTAATGATTTATTTTGTAACTCAAAAAAATATTGTTACTTTTGTAAAACAAAATGGGTGAGGAGTAATTATTGTCATACATAATACCGTACGTTTTGTAAAAGACCGTCATTCGCGTTGTAAAGGGCCGTCTTTTGTAATGCGAAACACGGCCTTTAGCCTTGCTAAAGACGGCCTTTTGTAAAGGGCCTGGCGGTCAGGGCGTAGCGCCGCGGGTGTTGATGCTCCGTAAGGACGGCTGTATGATGAAGATTGTTCTTTGTTTACCATCGTTTATTCAATGTATTTATGGCAAAAGACAAGATAGCGTACGTATGCTCTAATTGCGGTCAGGAATCATCAAAATGGGTAGGCAAGTGTCCCAGTTGCGGGCAATGGAATACGTTTAAGGAAATACGTGTCGCTCCTGAAAGCGTAGGGCAGAAGGCCGCCGCCAACGTTGCGGCCACGTTAAGGGGCGGCAGGCGTGAAGGTAAAGCGCGTCCGATGGCGCTTCATGAAATATCGGCCAATGACGAACCGCGCATTGATATGCACGACGCCGAGCTTAACCGGGTACTCGGCGGAGGACTTGTGCCGGGGTCGATTGTTCTGCTTGGCGGTGAGCCTGGTATAGGAAAGAGCACGCTAACGCTACAGACGGTGTTGCGCATGACCGACCGCCGTGTGTTGTATGTCAGCGGAGAGGAGAGTGCCCACCAGCTGAAAATGCGCGCGGAACGTATAGGCAAGAGGGTTAACAATGATGTCGGCAGCACTGACGGGCGCTGCCTGATTCTTTGCGATACGTCGCTTGAAAATATTTTTGCCACGATACAGGAGGCAACTCCTGACATCTTGGTCATAGATTCGATACAGACAATCAGCACGGAGACCGTTGACAGCTCGCCGGGCAGCGTGACACAAGTGCGCGAATGTGCGTCGGCACTGCTGCGTTTTGCCAAGTCGAGCGGCATACCTGTAATCCTTATAGGGCATATAAATAAGGAAGGAACATTGGCAGGGCCTAAGATTCTTGAGCATATCGTGGATACTGTAATCCAGTTTGAGGGCGACCAGCACTATATGTACCGCATTCTTCGCTCAACCAAAAACCGTTTCGGCAGTACCTCGGAGCTGGGCATTTACGAAATGGAACAGGACGGACTGCGTGAAGTGTCCAACCCTTCGGAGCTGCTGTTGACACAGGATCATGAAGGGCTTAGTGGCGTGGCTATATCCTCGGCGATTGAGGGCGTACGCCCGTTTCTTGTCGAGACGCAGGCGCTTGTCTCTTCGGCCGCTTACGGAACGCCGCAGCGCAGGGCCACGGGCTTCACGGCGGGGCCGGA
>ENA-ORSJ01000947-ORSJ01000947.1-human-gut-metagenome-genome-assembly--contig:-NODE-947-length-27591-cov-8.502288_pt1 | contig 27591 bp, 30 predicted proteins | sample MGYA00242191_ERZ509158 | MGnify/ENA primary metagenome ERZ509158 (study PRJEB26280, sample SAMEA2338623) | human gut metagenome | biome: human gut; feature: human-associated habitat; material: faeces...
CTGCCGCCAGCGGCTGCACCGCGCCCGTTACGGTGCGCGACTGCGCATGTACCGACAAATCCTACCCCCGCTTCTGGACGGATCTTTCCGCGCTGAAAACCGTTCCCGCGGCGGAAAATACAGAACTTGAATAAGGAGCTTGACCATGGAACTTAGTGATTATCGCCAGCAGATCGACGGCATCGACAGTCAGCTGCTCGCTCTGTTTTACCAGCGCATGGAGGTCGCGGCGCAGATCGCGGGCTACAAGAAGGCGCACAATCTCCCGGCGCTCGATGCCGGGCGCGAGCGCGCGAAGCTGCAGCAGATCGCGGACGCCGCGCCGGAGGACCTGCGCGAATACGCCGTGTCGCTCTACTCGCTCATCTTTGAGCTCAGCCGCAGCTGCCAGAACCGGCTGCTCGGCGTCACGAGTCCGCTGACTGCCGAGATCGAGCAGGCCATCGCGCGCACACCGCAACTGTTCCCGGAGCACCCGGCCGTCGCGTGTCAGGGCGTGGAGGGCGCGTATTCCCAGCTCGCGTGCGACCGCCTGTTCACGATGCCGAACGTGTTTTACTGCGCCACGTTCGAGGCGGTGTTTGCCGCCATCGAAAAGGGCCTGTGCCGCTACGGCGTCATCCCGCTGGAAAACAGCACGGCCGGCTCCGTCAACGCCGTGTACGACCTGATGATGCAGCACAACTTCCGCATCGTGCGCAGCGTGCGCCTGAAGATCGACCACTGCCTGCTGGCCAAGCCCGGCACGAAGCTCTCGGACATCAGGGAGATCTACTCGCACGAGCAGGCCATCAGCCAGTGCGGCCGCTTCCTGCAGAGCCTGCCGGGCGTGACGGTCGTGCGCTGCGAGAACACTGCCGTGGCTGCCAAGCGCGTGGCCGAGTCGGACCGCACGGACGTCGCGGCGCTCTCGTCGCGCGCGTGCGTCGGACTCTACGGGCTCGAGAGTCTGGCCTCCTCCGTGCAGGATCAGGGCAACAACTACACGCGCTTTATCTGCATCGCCAAGGATCTCGAGATCTATCCCGGCGCCGACCGCACGAGCCTCATGATGGTGCTGCCGCACAAGCCGGGCTCTCTGTACAAGGTGCTCTCGCGCTTTTACGCGCTCGGCATCAACCTCAACAAGCTCGAGAGCCGTCCGCTGCCGGAGCGCGACTTTGAGTTCATGTTCTACTTCGATCTCGAGACGTCGGTCTATTCGCCGCAGTTCCAGCAGCTCATGGGCGAGCTGCCGGGTCTGTGTGAGGAATTCTCCTATCTCGGCAGCTATCGTGAGGTGGTGTGATGATGCGGTGCGGACTTCTGGGCGAAAAGCTCGGCCACAGCTATTCGCCGGCCATCCACGCGCAGCTCGCGGACTATACCTACGGGCTCTATGAGGTCGCGCCGGAGGACCTGCCAGCGTTTTTGACCGGCGGCGATTTCGACGCGCTCAACGTGACCATCCCGTATAAAAAGACGGTCATCCCGTACTGCGCCGAGCTCTCGCCGATCGCGCAAAAGCTCGGCAGCGTGAACGTGCTCGTCCGCCGGGCGGACGGCACGCTCTACGGCGACAATGCCGACGCTTTCGGCTTCGAGTACCTCGTGCGCCGCAGCGGCATCGACGTCGCGGGGCAAAAGGCGCTCGTGCTCGGCAACGGCGGCGCATCCGCGACCATTCAGGCTGTGCTCGAGCAGCTCGGCGCGCACGTGACGGTCATCTCCCGCCACGGGCCGGATAACTACGACAATCTCGACCGCCACGCCGACGCGCGCGTGATCGTCAACACCACGCCGGTCGGTATGTACCCGAACACGGGCAGGGCCGCCGTCGACCTGCGGCAGTTTCCGCAGTGCGCGGGCGTGCTCGATATCGTCTATAACCCCGCGCGCACGGCGCTGCTGCTGCAGGCGGAAAGCCTCGGCATCCCGTGCGCGGGCGGGCTGTATATGCTCGTGGCGCAGGCCAAGCGCAGCTGCGAGGTGTTCACCGATACGGTGATCGACGACGCGGAGATCCTGCGCATCCACCGCCTGCTGCGGCAGGAGATGGAGAACATCGTCCTCATCGGCATGCCCGGCAGCGGCAAGAGCACCATCGCGGCGCTGCTTGCCGAGCGGCTGCACCGCCCGGTGCTCGACAGCGACGCGCAGGTCGTCGAGACGGCGGGCATGTCCATCCCAGACATTTTTGCCGCCGGTGGAGAGGACGCCTTCCGCGCGCGGGAGACGGCCGCACTCGCCGAGCTCGGCAAGCGCTCGGGCGCGGTGCTTGCGACCGGCGGCGGCAGCATCTGCCGCGAGGAAAATTACCCGCTCCTGCACCAGAACGGCACGATTTTCTGGCTTCAGCGCGACCTCGCGCTGCTGCCGAAGGACGGCCGCCCCATCTCCCAGCGCAGCGACCTCGCCGCGCTCTACGCGCAGCGTGAGCCGCTGTACGCCCGCTTCGCCGACGCGGTCATTGACAACAACGGTACGCCGGAGGAGACGGTGCGCAAAATTCTGGAGGTGCTGGCATGAAGTTTCTCGTCATCAACGGCCCGAACCTGAACCTGCTCGGCCTGCGTGAGCCGGCCATTTACGGCAGCCGGAGCTTTGCCGCGCTGCAGGATTTCATCCGCGCATCCGCCGCCGATGCGGGCGTGGAGGTCGACCTGTTCCAGTCCAACCACGAGGGCGCGATCGTCGATGCCATTCAGGCGGCCTACGGCACGGCCGACGGCATCGTCATCAACCCCGCTGCCTATACGCACACGAGCGTTGCCATTCTCGACGCGCTCAAGGCCGTGGCCCTCCCGGCGGTGGAGGTGCACCTGTCGGACGTCAGCGCTCGGGAGCCTTTTCGCCAGATCTCCTATGCCGGCATGGCGTGCGTGAAAACATACATGGGTCTCGGCTTCGAGGGCTACCGTCAGGCCATTTTGTACCTGAAACAGTATCTGGAGGAGGCAAACGCATGATCTCGAAACAAATGGTCGCCTGGGGCGAGAGCGGCTCTTCCATCCGTGAGATCGCGGCCTACGGCGAGCGCCGCGCGGCCGAGATCGGCCCGGAAAACGTCTATAACTTCGCCATCGGCAACCCGAGTATCGACCCGCCGGACTGCGTGCAGGAGGCGGTCGAGCGGCTGCTGCGCACCGTGCCGCCCACGCAGCTGCATGCCTACGCGCCCGCGCCGGGCATGGCGTCCGTGCGCGAAAAGGTCGCGGCCTACCTGACGGACACCTTCGGCGAGGTGTACCGCGCGCAGGATATTTATATGACCGACGGCGCGTCGAGCGCGCTGGCGATCCTGACGCGCGCGCTCCTCTGCCCGGGGGATGAGGCCATCGTGTTCGCACCGTGCTTCCCGGAGTACGCCGTCTATGCCGAGGCGGCGGGCGGCAGCGTGCGCGTTGTGCCGTGCCGGGCGGACACGTTCGCGCTCGATCTCGATGCGCTCGCGGCCGCGGTGACGGAAAAGACCGCGCTGCTCATCCTGAACTCGCCGAACAACCCCTCCGGTGTCGTCGTCTCGCGCCCGGAGCTCGAGGCGCTGGCAGCGCTCCTGCGCGAAAAACAGGCCCGGTACGGCCACCCGATCTACATCATTGCCGACGAGCCGTACCGCGAGCTGGTCTACGGCGGGGTGGAGGTGCCGTTCCTGCCCGCGATCTATCCGAACGCGATCTACTGCTATTCCTACAGCAAGACGCTGTCCCTGCCCGGCGAGCGCGTGGGCTTTCTCGCCCTGCACCCGGCCATGGACGATTACGCCGCCGTGCACGCGGCCGTGCTCGGCGCGGGGCGCGCGCTGGGGTATGTGTGCGTGTCGTCGCTGTTCCAGCTCGCCGTGGCCGAGTGCCTCGGCCAGACGGCGGACATCGCGGCCTATGCCGCCAACCGCGAGCTGATCTACGGCGCGCTCACGGACATGGGCTATGCGTGCGCGCGGCCGGACGGCGCGTTTTATCTCTTCCTCAAGTCGCCGGAGCCGGACGCCCGGGCGTTTTGCCGCCGCGCGATGGACTATGACATCCTGCTCGTGCCGGGCGATGATTTCGGCTGCCCCGGCTATGCGCGCCTGGCCTACTGCGTGGCGCGCAGCCAGCTCGAGCGCTCGCTCCCGGCGTTCCGCAAGCTGGCCGGGAGCTACGGCCTGACCAAATAAATTTCGCAGACAAAAACGGCGTCCCCGAGCCCTCGGGGACGCCGTTTTTGCGCGGATGGTGTCAGGCGTACATGGTGTTGGTGTTCATATAGTCATAGATGACCTTGCCGTGGTGCTGCTCCTGCTTTTGAATGTCGTTGAGCACGTTGCGCGCGTTGGCATCATTGAATTCGAACACGCACGTGTCGTACAGGTGCGAGGCGTGCTTTTCCATTGCGAGCACGTCCGTGCACAGGTAGCAGTCGTTTTGCTTTTGCGGGGTCTCGGTGTTGTTGTAGGTCGCCGTGAACGTCGTCGGCACGGTCGCGGAGTCTGCCGGTGCGGCGACGGTGCCGCCCTCCATCTGCGTGATCGCGTCGAGATGCTGCTGCTCGACCTGCGCGATCTGCTCGAACAGGTTTTTCAGCTGCGGGTCGTTGGCGCAGGCGGCGTGGCGGTTATATTTGTCCACGCACAGCTGCTCCTGCCCTTTGAGATCTTTGAGTAAACTGGCCTCTTTTGGGGTCAACTGCATAAATATCACCTCAGTGCCAGTATGCCCACCGGCGCGGCGGGACATACACCGGCGGAAAAAAACCGGTGGCGTCCGCGCGCAAAATCGGTTATAATCGGGCTGACCCTATGGAAAAGAGAGATGCAGCTATGGCAAAGATTTTTGATATTTCGGACTTTTCCGCGCCGGAGCTGGACGTGTACGCCCGCCTGACGGAAAACCAGCTCGTCAACCGCGCTGACCCGGAAAATGCGCTCTTTATCGCCGAGAGCCCGCTCGTGATCGGCCGCGCGCTCGACGCGGGGTGCGTGCCGGTGTCGTTTTTGATGGAGCGCCGCCACGTGGACGGCAAGGCGCGCGAGATCCTGGCGCGCTGCCCCGCGGACATCCCGGTCTATGCCGCCGAGCTCGACGTGCTCACGCAGCTGACAGGCTTTCATCTCACGCGCGGCATGCTCTGCGCCATGCGCCGCCCGGCACTGCCGGAGGTCGCCGTCCTGTGCGCCAACGCTGCGCGCGTGGCCGTGCTGGAAAACGTGATGAACCCGACGAACATCGGCGCGATCTTCCGCTCGGCGGCGGCGCTCGGCGTGGACGCCGTGCTGCTCACGTCGGCGGGCAGCGACCCGCTCTACCGCCGCGCCGTGCGCGTGAGCATGGGCACGGTCTTTCAGGTGCCGTGGACGTACCTGCCTGAGGACGGCGACTGGCAGCAGACGCTGCACGCCCTCGGCTTTCAAACGGCGGCCATGGCGCTGCGGGACGATTCGCTGCGCATCGACGACAAGCGCCTGCGCGCCGTGCCGCGCCTCGCCATCGTGCTCGGCACGGAGGGCGATGGGCTGGCCGCCCGCACGATCGCCGCGTGCGATTACACGGTGCGCATCCCAATGACGCATGGGGTCGATTCGCTCAATGTGGCCGCGGCGAGCGCCGTCGCGTTTTACCAGCTCGCGCTGCTGCGCGGCTGAGGTGCAGCGGATAAAAAATCCGGCTTCCAACACGGAAGCCGGAGTTTTTTGTTATTCTCAGACGTCGAACCGGTCGTAGTTCCCGGCGCAGTCGAGGCACAGCTTCTGCCCGCCGACGAGGCGGATCCAGTTGGCGCCCGTCACCTCGCCGCAGCACGCGCACGGGTAGGAGTCAAATAGTTTGGCCGGCTCTGGCAGCGGGATGGTCGCCGGCTTGACGTCGAACAGGTCGGCCGGTTTCTGCGCCTGATAGTAGGCGAAGGATTCCTCGCGCGTCATCCCCTCCGGCCGCGGCCGGAGCACCAGGCGCACGGACTTGCCCGTGGCGCGGTTATAAAACGAGAACGCCTGTTTGCCGCGCATATGAAACAGCAGGTTGCCCTTGCCGATGCTGCACCCGAGCAGCGCCTGAATGGCGTCCACGCCGCAGGCGTCGTTTTCCGCGATGCACACGACCTGCTCGTCGCCGGAGAAGGACAGCTTCAGCAGCTCGGCGGCGTAGCACGCGGCCTTATATCCGATCGTCAGCCCGCCGCAGGCGTGGCCGTGAAATTGTACGCAGGTTTCCCAGTTGGTCATGATCTTGTCTCCTTTTCTTCGTCATCAATGAGCACGAGCCTGTGCCCCTGCACGTCCACGATGCTGCCCGTCACGCCGTAGACGTCCCGCAGGGCGTCGGCGTCGAAGATCTCTGCGCCGCCGTAACGGTACACCTCGCCCTCGCGCAGCAACAGAAAGCGGTCGCAGAACCGCAGCGCGAGGTTCAGGTCGTGGATGACGATCATCGCCGTGAGATTCTGCTCGCGGCACAGATCGCGCGTGATCTGCAGCACCTGATATTGATTGCGGATGTCGAGATTGCTGGTTGGTTCGTCCAGCAGCAGGAGCGTCGGCTCCTGCGCCAGCGCGCGGGCGAGCATGACCTTCTGCCGCTCGCCGCCGGAGAGCCGGTTGAGGAACCGGCCGCGCATGTCCTCCAGATTCAGATAGCGCATGGCCTCGTGCACGACGTGGTGGTCGTGCTCTGTCACGCCCCAGGTCATGTAGGGCCGCCGTCCGAGCATGACCATGTCGTGCACGGTCATCTGTGTGTCGGGCACGTGCTGTGCCACGAAGGCTACGCGTTTTGCGATCTCCCGGTGGGAGAGCGTGAGCAGATCCTCACCGTCGATACGGCAGTGCCCGCTGTCAGCCGTGAGGATACGGTTCATGCACTTGAGCAGCGTGCTCTTGCCGACGCCGTTGTTGCCGAGCACGGCCAGAAAGTGCCCGGTCTCCAGTTCAAAGCTCACATCGCGGAGGATCGGCCGCCCGCCCTTATAGTGATAGCAGAGATGGTCCACACAGATCATGTCCGACCCCTCCCCTTGAACAGCAGGTACAAAAACAGCGGGCCGCCGAGAAACGCCGTCAGCGCGCCGATCGGCAGAATGACCGGCATGATGATCACGCGCGCGGCCAGGTCGCTCAGCAGCAGCAGCGCCGCGCCGGCGAGCACGGAGCCGGGGATGAGATAGATATAGTTGTTGCCGACGACCATGCGCACGATGTGCGGCGCAACGAGACCGATGAAGTTGATGAGGCCGACGTGCGACACGATCACCGAGCAGACAAAGCACGTGAGCACAACGTTCGTGAGTGTCAGCCGCCGCACATGGATGCCGAGACTCAGCGCCGTCTCCTCGCCGGAGAGCAGGGCGTTATAGTCCCAGCGGTGCAGGTAGCAGTAGCCGATCAGCAGCAGTACGGCCAGCGCCATGCCGCGCAGGGACTGCCAGTCCGTGCTGCCGAGGTCGCCGAACGTCCAGAATACGAGCGACGAGAGCGCGACCTCGTCGGCAAAGTATTGCAGCAGCGTGGTCGCGCCGGTCAGCATGGAGCTGATGGCGACGCCCGCGAGCACGATGCCCTCCGAGGAGATCTGCTTGAACTGGCTCAGCCCCAGAATGACGGCCGCGACAAGCAGCGAGCCGAGAAACGAGCACAGCGGAATAGCCCAGCTGCCGGCCTGGCTCAGGCCGAGACCGATGATGGCGACGGCTGCGCCGAACGTCGCACCCTGCGACACGCCGAGCGTAGAGGCCGAGGCGAGCGGATTGCGCAGCACGGCCTGCAGGATGCACCCGGCCAGCCCCAGTCCCGCGCCGGCGACCATGGCGGTGCAGATGCGCGGCAGGCGGTTATTGCGGATGACGAGGTTGATCTTCGCGTCCGACGCCCGGCCGAAGATGCCCCGGATGAGCTCGGCGGCGGGCGTGTTGTAAGACCCGGCGCGCAGCGACAAAAAGAACGCGAGCGCCAGAATGGCCGCCAGCAGGATCAGAAAGCGGATGCTTCTGGCGCGGTTGCGGCTGTAGTCGGAATCGTGCGGCTTACTCGCCGAGTGTGATGGCACGGAATGCATACCCGGCCTCCTTCAGATCGGGATAGGGGTTGGAGCCGAGCAGCTCCGTAAAGATCTCGCCGGCCTTGGCCTCGGGGTCAATGTCGGCAAACTGCTCCGGATACAGCACGCAGGCGGCATAATAGGCATCGGCCAGCGCCGTCTCCAGATTGGAGGCCGAGGAGCGGAACGAGATCTGCGAGTAGACCTTTCCGCTGCGTACGGCGGTGAGGCTGTTATAAAATGCAGGATTCGCCTGATAATCTTCGTTGATCAGGGGCATACCATTGAAGTCCAGGAAGATCACATCCGGGTCCCAGGCGAGCACCTGCTCGGTGTCGATGTTGAACGCGCCGGTCTGCCCGGTCGTGTCGGCGAGGTTTTTGGCGTGGATGAGCGCAAACGGGCCGTAGCCTGCCTCTGTGCCCTCAAAGCCGTGCTGCCCCTTGAAGGACACGCCGCCAACATAGACCGTGGGCTTTTCCGCGTCGGGAATATCGGCCGTGCGCGTGTCGAGATCGGTCTGGATGCCCTTGAGGTAATCCGTGAGTGTTTGCGCGCGCGTTTCCAGCCCGTAGAGCTCGCCGAGCAGACGGATGGTCTCGTAGGCGGCGTCATCGAGCGTGGTGTCGCTGCCGGGCACGACAAAGACCGGGATGCCGGTCTTCGCGCTCAGCTCGTCCGCATCGCACGAGGCGTAGGCGCTCATGACGATGACCTGCGGTGCGACGTCGATGATCTGCTCCACATACGGCTCGCTGTTCGTGCCGGTGACGGGCAGGTCCTTGAATTTATCGAAGTTTACGTAGTTATACAGGCGGCTCATGCCGGCCTTGGTCTCGTAGTCCTCCACGCCGACCACGCGGTCAGCCGCGCCGACATAGCAGCTGTAGCGCAGCGAGCCGACGCCGACGCACACGATGCGCTCCACCTTGTCGGGTATGGTTACGGTGCGGTTTTTGCTGTCCGTGATCGTGCGTGTTCCGGCAGTGTCGGAGGTTGCTGTTTTCCCGCCGCAGGCCGTGCAGGCCAGCAGCGTCAGGACTGCCAGCAGCAGGCAGATGATGTTGCGTTTTTTCATGCGTTCCATCCTCATTTTCTGTTGTTTGCTCCGTTTCCGGAGCGCTGTCACCAGTATACCGGACGGCGCTCCACAGCGTAAGCACCCTGGGGGGATGAAAAGTTGCACAGTTTTTTTCACAATTTTTCGCTGACAGCCAAATGGAATTTGCCCGTTTTTCAACATGAATGAAGGAAACGGTATATAAACACAGGGAAATTTGCGCCATGTCGCGGCATTTTACAATTTTACACGCATTTTACATAAGCGCTCTTTTCGTTTTTACATCCCCTGCTTATCCTGTGAAGCGTAGGGAACAAAAAACCAAAATCAAAATCGAAGTTCGAAAGGAGCACTTCATCTTGAAAAAGATCATTACCATTTTGTGCATTGCCGTCATGGCGCTCTCGCTGTTTGCGGGCTGCGGCCAGAAGGCGGATGATAACAACACGGCCGCTGCCGGCGGCACGGTCTCGACCGACGGTTCCACCTCGATGGAAAAAGTCATCGGCGCGCTCGGCGAGTCCTTCATGGAAGCAAACTCGGGCACGACCTTCACCTATAACCCGACCGGCTCCGGCTCCGGCATCCAGGCCGTCTCCGAGGGCCGCTGCGACATCGGCCTGTCGAGCCGCGCGCTCAAGGACGACGAGAAGGCCTCCGGCCTGAAGGAGACCACCCTCGCCCTCGACGGCATCGCCATCATCGTCAACCCCCAGAACCCCGTCAAGGACCTGACCCTGGAGCAGATCGCCAAGATCTACACCGGTGAGATCACCAACTGGAAGGATGTCGGCGGCAACGACGCCGAGATCGTCCTCATCGGCCGCGAGGCCGGCAGCGGCACGCGCGACGGCTTCGAGTCCATCACCGACACGAAGGATGCCTGCCAGTACCGTCAGGAGCTGACCTCCACGGGCGATGTCATCACTACCGTGTCCCAGAACCCGAACGCTATCGGCTATGCCTCTCTGGCTGCCATCAAGGACAGCGTCAAGGCCCTGACCGTCAACGGTGTTGCCCCGACGGAAGCGACCGTCAAGGACGGCACCTACCTCGTGCAGCGTCCGTTCGTCCTCGTGACGAAGGAAGGCGTTGCCCTGAGCGAGACCGCGCAGAAGTTCTTCGACTTTGCGACCTCTGCAGATGCCGCGTCCATCATCTCCGCGGCGGGCGCAGTCCCGGTGGCCTGAGCCACAGACAAGCGTACAGGCGGCTGGAGACCAGCCGCCTTTCGCATATACAGAGGTGCTGGATATGAAAAAGAGATCTCAAGTTCTGGAGACGGTCGTGCATGGCGTGTTTCTGCTCCTTGGCCTTATCACCGTCGGGTGTGTGCTGCTCATCAGCGTGTACCTGATCGTCTCCGGCATCCCCGCCATCCGGAAGATCGGGCTCGTCCCGTTTCTGTTCGGCAAGACGTGGGCCTCCACGGCGGCAGAGCCGTCGTACGGCATTTTACCGTTCATTCTGACGAGTGTATACGGCACGGCCGGGGCCATCGTGCTCGGCGTGCCGCTGGGCTTCCTGACGGCCGTGTATCTGGCGAAGGTCGCCCCGCCGCGGCTCAAGACCGTGCTGGAATCGGCCGTGAGCCTGCTGGCCGGCATCCCGTCGGTCGTCTACGGCCTTGTGGGTATGCTCGTGCTCGTGCCGGGCATCCGCAAGGTGTTTCACCTGGCCGACGGCGCGAGCCTGCTCGCCGCCATCGTCGTGCTGGCGATCATGATCCTGCCGTCGATCATCAAGGTGTCCGTCACGGCGCTCGAGGCCGTGCCGCCCGAGTATGAGGACGCATCGCTCGCGCTCGGCGCGACGCCCATCGAGACGTATTTCAAGGTTTCCGTCCCGGCGGCGAAGAGCGGCATTGCCGCCGCCGTCGTGCTCGGCGTGGGCCGCGCCATCGGCGAGGCCATGGCCGTCATGATGGTGTCGGGCAATGTGCCGAATATGCCGAGCCTGTTTCAGAGCGTGCGCTTTCTGACCACCGCCGTCGCCAGCGAAATGTCCTACTCCAGCGGCCTGCAGCGGCAGGCGCTGTTTTCCATCGCGCTGGTGCTGTTTTTGTTCATCATGCTCATCAACGCCACGCTCAACTTCTTCCTCAAGCACAATAAGGAGGGGGGCAAATGAAAAAGAAAGCCATTTCCGGCGGCCGCAGGGCCTATATTCTCACCATGCGCATCCTCATGGGTGCGGCGGCCATTATCACGGCGGCGCTCGTGCTGTTTCTGATCGCCTACGTGCTCATCAAGGGCCTGCCGAACGTGTCGTGGACGCTGCTGTCCACCGCGCCGAGCTACCTGTCCGACCGCATCGGCATCCTGCCGGACATCCTCAACACGCTCTATATCGTCATTGCGACGCTGCTCATCGTCCTGCCGCTCGGCGTGGGCGCGGCCATCTACCTGACCGAGTACGCCACGAACCGCCGGCTCATCGGCGCCATCGAGTACGCGGCCGAGACGCTCTCCGGCATCCCGTCGATCATCTACGGCCTTGTGGGCATGCTGTTTTTCTGCCAGTTTCTGAACATGAAAACATCGCTGCTGGCCGGCGCGCTCACGCTCGTCATCATGAACCTGCCGACCATCATGCGCACCACGCAGGAGAGCCTCAAAACCGTGCCGCAGAGCTACCGCGAGGGCGCGTTCGGCCTCGGTGCGGGCAAGTGGCGTGTCATCCGCACCGTGGTGCTGCCCGGCTGCGTGGACGGCGTCATCACCGGCTGCATCCTGTCCGTCGGCCGCATCCTCGGCGAGTCGGCTGCGCTGCTGTTCACGGCGGGCTTTGCCCACGCGCTCAACGACTTTTTCGAGGGACTGAGCAGCGCGGGCGCCACGCTCACCGTCGCGCTTTACGTTTACGCCAAGGAGCAGGGCCGGTTTGATGTGGCCTTTGCCATCGCCGCCATTTTGATGATCCTTACGCTGCTCATCAACGGCGCTGCTACGCTCGTTGAGCGATACTTCAGGAGGAAAAGAAGTTTATGAGTGACATTATGACAGTCCAGGGGCTGGACCTCTGGTACGGAGATCATCAGGCGCTGCACGATATCAGCATGAATATTCCCGAAAAGAGCATCACGGCACTCATCGGGCCGTCCGGCTGCGGCAAATCCACGTTTCTCAAAACGCTCAACCGCATGAACGACCTCATCCCGGGCGTGAAGATCACGGGCGATGTGCGCTACCGCGATCAGGACATTTTCGCCCCTGGCACGGACGTCAACGAGCTGCGGCGCGAGATCGGCATGGTCTTTCAGAAGCCGAACCCGTTTCCGATGAGCATCTACGACAACATCGCCTATGGCCCGCGTACGCACGGCATCAAAAACCGCGCCAGGCTCGATGAGATCGTCGAAAAGTCCCTGCGCGGCGCGGCCATCTGGGACGAGGTGAAAGACCGCCTGAAGAAAAACGCCCTCGGCCTCTCCGGCGGCCAGCAGCAGCGCCTGTGCATCGCCCGCGCGCTCGCGGTCGAGCCGGAGGTGCTGCTCATGGACGAGCCCACGAGCGCGCTTGACCCCATCTCCACGTCGAAGATCGAGGAGCTGGCCATGCAGCTCAAGGAACAGTACACGATCGTCATCGTCACGCACAACATGCAGCAGGCGGTGCGTATCTCTGACCGCACGGCGTTTTTCCTGCTCGGCGAGCTCGTCGAGTGCGGCGACACGCAGCAGCTGTTCTCGCAGCCGCAGGATAAGCGCACGGAGGATTACATCACAGGGAGGTTTGGCTAATGAGAAGCCGGTTTGATGAACAGCTCGCGCTCCTGAACAAGGAGATGATCGAGATGGGCGCACTGTGCGAGGAGGTCATCGCGCTCGCATCCAAGGCCCTCACGGAGGCGGATCCGGAGCTGGCGCAGCGCGTCGCGCCGCTCGATGCCGAGATCGACCAGAAGGAGCGCAACATCGAGTCGCTGTGCCTCAAGCTCCTGCTCCAGCAGCAGCCCGTCGCGCGCGACCTGCGCCAGATCTCGGCCGCGCTGAAGATGATCACGGACATGGAGCGCATCGGCGATCAGGCCGAGGACATTGCGGAGATCATCCAGTTTCTCGCCGGCCGTTCGGCGGAAAATGACGATCTGCTGCGCGAAATGGCGCTCTCGACCATCCATATGGTCACAGAAAGTGTTGACGCCTACGTCAAGCGTGATACAATGCTGGCAGAGACGGTCATCGCCGAGGACGATGTCGTGGACAACGCCTTCGACGAGGTCAAGCGCCGGCTGATCGACAAGATCGCCGCCCACCCCGACGACGGGGAGTACGCGCTCGACCTGCTCATGATCGCCAAATACTTCGAGCGCATCGGCGACCACGCGACGAACATCGCCGAGTGGGTGATCTTCTCGGTCACCGGGGTGCACAAGGAGGGGTAAGCCATGATCTGGTGTGTGGAGGACGACGCCAGTATCCGCGACATTGAGGTCTATACGCTCTCGTCAACGGGGTTTGACGCCCGCGGCTTTGCCGACGGCGTGTCATTCTGGTCGGCGCTCCAGACGGAGAAGCCCGATCTGGTGGTGCTCGACGTGATGCTGCCCGGCGTGGACGGCATCGAGCTGCTGCAGCGCATGAAGGCGTCGGCGGAGCTGCGCGCCATCCCGGTCGTCATGGCCACGGCCAAGGGCGCGGAGTATGACAAGATCCGCGGCCTCGACCTCGGCGCGGACTATTACCTCGTCAAGCCCTTCGGCGTGATGGAGTTCGTGTCCTGCGTCAAGGCGGTGCTGCGCCGCTGCCAGCCGGAAAAAGCTGCACATCAGCTGCGCAGCGGCGGGCTCGTCGTCGATCTCGACGCACACACGGTCACGGTCGACGGCGCGCGTGTCGCGCTTACGTATAAAGAATTTGAACTCCTGCGCCTGTTTCTGTCCCATCCGGGCATGGCGTTCACGCGCGACCAGCTCTTTCAGGAGATCTGGGGCATGGACTACTGCGGCGAGACCCGCACGGTCGACATGCACATCCGGACGCTCCGGCAGAAGCTCGGCCCCTACGGACGGCGGATCGAAACGGTGCGCAATGTTGGCTACCGCATGGAGGCAACGACATGACCAAAAAGATCTTTCAATCCATCCTGCTCGTGGCCGGGTGCGTGCTGCTGGCGAGCCTGCTGATCATCATGGGCTTTTTGTACGATTACTTCGGCGGCGTGGAGAAAAACCAGCTGCACGACGAGCTGAGTCTCGCCGCAGCGGCCGTCGAGGACGGCGGCACGGACTACCTGTCCCAGCTGACGGCCGACCGTTATCGCCTGACATGGATCGCGGCCGACGGCAGCGTCCTGTACGACACGAAGACCAACGCCGAGAGTCTTGAGAACCACGCCTCGCGCGCCGAGGTCAGTCAGGCGCTGGCGACCGGCACCGGCGAGAGCACGCGCTATTCCTCGACACTCATGGAAAAGACCATGTACTACGCCCAGCGTCTGGACGACGGCACGGTGCTGCGCATTTCCATCAGCCGCGCGACGGTCGGCATGATCGCCGTCGGCATGATCCAGCCGCTGCTGATCGTGCTCATCGTGGCGCTCATCCTCTCCGGCCTGCTGGCCAGACGGCTGTCGCGGCGCATCGTCGATCCGCTCAACAGCCTCGATCTCGAGCACCCGCTCGATAACGACGCCTATGAGGAGCTCTCGCCGCTGCTCAAGCGCATCCACCGCCAGCACGTCGAGATCCAGATGCAGCTGCGCGAGCTGCGCGAAAAGACCGACGAGTTCACGCAGATCACCGGCAGCATGCGCGAGGGCCTTGTCCTGCTCGACGAGCACGGCAGCATCCTGAGCATCAACGCCGCGGCGCAGGCGCTCTTCGGCGCGGACGCGCAGTGCGTCGGCAGGGATTTTCTCACCATCGAGCGCAGCCACGAGATCAGCGCCGCCATTCAGGCCGCCGCTGCGGACGGCCACAGTGAGGTGCGCGCCGAGCGCGCGGGCCGCGTGTATCAGTTCGATATCAGCCGCATCACGTCCGACGGGAAATTCCTCGGCACGGTCATTCTGGCCTTTGACATCACGGAGCAGGAGTTTGCCGAGCGCAACCGCCGCGAGTTCACGGCGAATGTCTCGCACGAGCTCAAAACGCCGCTGCAGGGCATCATCGGCAGCGCCGAGCTGATCGAAAACGGCATGGTCAGGCCCGAGGATCTGCCGCGCTTCGTCGGCCATATCCACGCCGAGGCCGCGCGCCTCGTCACGCTCATCGACGATATCATCCGCCTGTCCCAGCTCGACGAGGGCAGCGTGGGCAGCGAAAAGGCGGACCTGCGCCTCGACGGCATGGCCGCGAGCGTCGTCTCCCGTCTGCAGGATGCAGCCGCGCAGCACGACGTCACGCTCCGCACGGAGCTGAAGCCCTGCCGCGTGCACGGCATTGCGCAGATCGTGGACGAGCTGATCTACAATCTCTGCGACAATGCCATCAAGTATAACCGCAAGGGCGGCAGCGTGACCGTCAGCACGGCGGAGGAGAACGGCCAGCCGGTCCTCCGCGTGGCGGATACCGGCATCGGCATCCCGGCAGCGGAGCAGGACCGCGTGTTCGAGCGCTTCTACCGCGTGGATAAGAGCCACTCCAAGGCGTCCGGCGGCACGGGCCTCGGCCTGTCGATCGTCAAGCACGCCGTGCAGTATCACCACGGCCGCATCGAGCTTGAGAGCACGCCCGGCACGGGCACGACCATCCGCGTCGTGTTCCCGAACCCGTGACCCGGTATGGAAAACAGAGCGGACTTCCGGCTGCGGAAGTCCGCTTTTTTCTGCCCCGCAGGGCTTGACACCCGGGCGGGGCGGTGTTATCATGCAGTTGAGATTAAACATATCTAACCAATCGGTTTTTCAAGGAGGTCATCCCATGTATCAGATCACACTGGGGATCGACGGCATGATGTGCGGCATGTGCGAGAGCCACATCAACGATGCGGTGCGCAATGCCTTTCCGGTCAAGAAGGTCACGTCCTCGCACAGCCGGGGCCAGACGGTCATCCTCTCCGAAACGGAGATCCCGGAGGCGGAGCTGCGCCCGGTCATCGCCAAGACGGGCTACGAGCTCACGGGCTACGTCTGCACCCCGTATGAGAAAAAGGGCCTGTTCCACCGGCACTGAACATAGCCGAACAGGACAAGCGGCACGCGGCGGTCATCTGACCGCCGCGTGCCGCTTCTTTTTATTTCGGCTCAAAGCCGTGCTCCATGCAGTACACGCGCAGGATGGCTGCCTGCGTTTTCGCGTCCGGGATGCGCCCGGCCAGCACATCGCGCGCAAGCTCGTCGAGCGGCACGGCCTGAAGATTGAGAAATTCGTCGTCGTCGAGCTGCTGCTCGCCGAAGGTCAGGCCGCGGGCGAGGTACATCCAGATGACCTCGTCCGAGTACGCGGCGGCGGGGTAGAACGGGCCGAGCGGGATGAGCTCGCGCGCCGTGATGCCGGTCTCCTCGCGCAGCTCGCGGCGCGCGGCGGCCTCGGGCGCTTCGTCGCGGCTGTCGCGCTTGCCGGCGGGGATCTCTGTGATGACCTCGTTCACCGGGTAGCGAAACTGCCGCTCGACGATCACGCGGCCGTCGTCGAGCAGCGGCACGATGCACACCGCGCCCACGTGGCGCGATAGTTCGCGCGGCGCGGTGCCGCCGTTGGGCAGGCGCACGGTGTCGCGGTAAAAGTCGAGAATGCAGCCGCTGTAGATCTTTTCGGATGTGAGTTTGGTTTCGGTCAGGTTGTCCATGGCGCGCCTCCTTACAGGCCGAGAATCTGCAGCGTGCGCGTGTCGGGCTGCCCGCCGAAGAATTTATCGAGCACGGCGGAAAACACCGGCTCGTCCGGCGCGGCGGCCGCGAAGAGCGTCATGCTCGAGCGCAGCTTCAGGTCGTCCGGAAAGCCGAACACGGCCGTGGGGTCGCTCTCGTCGAGTGCCAGCAGGGCGCTGCTGATCTCCAGCAGGTGCGCGCGCAGCGTCGGCTCGCGCAGATAGGCCCGCGCCTCGTCGAGCCCGGAGATGGCATAGTACTGCGACGTGCTGCTCATGCCCAGCCCCGCGACCTGCGGGAAGATGTACCAGATCCAGTGGCTGCGCTTGCGGCCGTTTTGGATCTCGCGCAGGGCGGCGGCGTAGTCCCGGCGCTGTGCGGTGAGAAAACGATCAAGATCATACATGGTATTGCCCTCCTTACGTGGGAATGAACGGGTCGTTCGCCTCTGATTATGCCCCTTTTCGACCGGCCTTGTCAAGCGCGGCGGCCGCGCAGATCGGGTTTTACAATGCGCGCCGGCTGCGTTACAATAGGTCTGCTGAGAAAGGAGCGTTCCCATGAGCATGACATTGGAGACCATCCGGGCGGCGCACGCGCGCATCGCCCCCTATATTGTCCGGACGCCGCTGCTGCGCCTGCCGGCGCTCGACGACGCCCTCGGCTGCGAGGTGTATGTCAAGGCCGAGTGTATGCAGCGCACGGGCGCATTCAAGCTGCGCGGCGCAATGAACAAGATCCTCACCCTGACGGACGCCGAGCGTGCCCGCGGCTTTGTCGCGGCGTCCTCCGGCAACCACGGCCGCGCGGTGGCCTATGCCGCGCAGCGCTTCGGCACGCACGCCTGCATCGTCATGCCGCGCACGGCCCCGCCCGTCAAGCAGGCGGCTATCCGCGCGCTTGGCGCGGAGCTTGTGCTGTGCGAGGCGTCCGAGCGGTTCGACGTGGCGGCGCGGCTGTGCGCCGAGCGGGGCGCGACGATGGTGCCGCCGTTCAATGACGAGGCGGTCATGGCGGGGCAGGGCACCGTCGGGCTGGAGATTCTGGCCCAGTGCCCGGAGATCGACACGGTCGTTGTCCCGGTCAGCGGCGGCGGGCTCATCGGCGGCGTGTCCACGGCCGTCAAGGCGCTCGCGCCGCGCGTGCGCGTCTTCGGCGCGGAGCCGGCCGCGCTGCCGCGCTATCGGGAGAGCCTGCGCGCCGGGCACCCGGTGCGGGTGGAGCAGAAGCGCTCAGTCGCGGACGCGCTCGTCGCGCAGATGCCGGGGGATGTGTGCTTCCCATATGTGGCGGCAAATACCGACGGCTTTGCGGCCGTTGCGGATGATGCTATTCTTCGCGGCATGAAGCTGCTGCTTCTGGAGGGCAAGCTGCTGTGCGAGCCGTCGTCCGCCATCGGCATCGGTGCGGCGCTGTGCGGCCGGCTCCCGGTACGGGAAGGGGACAAGGTCTGCTTTGTCGTCAGCGGCGGCAGCGTCGCGCTCGAGCAGCTACACCAGCTCGAGGACGTCAGGCTCTGACAGACAGCAAATATCCGCCCCGGCGCACCTTCCGTCAGAAGGGCGCGTCGAGGCGGATGCTGTCTCGGGTCGTTATTTGCTGCTTGCGAGCGCCTGATCGATGAGCTCGTTGAGCTTCTTTGCCTGATCGGGTGCGGTGATCCCGCCGACGATCGGCTGGCCGACGATGTTGCCGTTTTTGTCAACGACGTATGTGGTCGGGAACGAGTACAGGCCGGCGGTGAACTTACCGGCCTCGCTGTCGGAGGCGAACCAGAGGTTGGAGTAGGTCACGCCCTTTTTCGCCAGAATGTCCTTCGCCTCGGCGATGGCGGTCTTGTCGCCGTCGAGCGTGAAGGAGTTGATGCCGACGACCGCGCCGCCCTTCGCGGCGAGGTCCTTGTTGAGCGCCTCAAGGTCGGCCAGCTCACCGACGCACGGGTTGCAGGTGGTGAACCAGAAGTTCACGACCGTGACGCTGTTGCCGGCAAAGAGCTTGCTGCTGTCGACGTCATTGCCGTCGAGATCCTTGCCCTGAAAGCTCGGGAATTTCATCAGGTCGCTGCCGGAGGCGGTCATGCCGGCCTCCTCCGCGCTCACGCTGTCACCTGCGCCGGGCGCCGTGCCGCAGCCGGGATACTTCTGTTCGAGGATGGTGAGCTTGCCCTCGATCTCCTTGATCTGCTCGGCGCCGGCCTTGAGCGTCTTGAGCTCGTCGGCTGAGAAGCTGTCCTTCGCGCTCTCGATCGTGGCGAGCAGGAAGTCGCCGTAGTTCGTGCCGTCCTCGATCATGGTGCTGTTTTTGTTGGCAGACAGAAACACCTTGTTCCAGAGCTCGGAGTTTGCGGCGAGAATGTCGTTTTCCTTCTGCATGAGCTGCTGGTAGAGCTTGGCCGCTTCGTCGGCGCTGTTCGGCTCGGTTGCGATCAGGGTCGCAATGTCGGCGCTGCCGTCCGCCTTGTCCTTGTCTTTGCCCGACGAGCACGCCGCGAGGCTGAACACCAGCGCAAGCGCGAGCAGGAGCGTCACAAATTTTGTGATTTTCTTCATCATGATTCCTCCGTTTGATTTTGATGGTTGCTTACTTGTTTCGGATTCGTGTTTCCGCTCAGACCGAAGCCATAGCGGAAGCGGATGGCTTGCGTGGGGCAGGCGCGGATGCACTTGCCGCAGCGGATGCACTCCGTGTCGTTGGGGGACTTGGTGATGTCCACGTCCATCTGGCAGGTGCGCGCGCATTTGCCGCAGGAGACGCACTTGCCCGTGTCGACCTGAATGCCGAGCAGGGAGACCTTGTTCATCAGCGCGTAAAACGCGCCGAGCGGGCAGATCCACTTGCAGAACGGGCGGAAAAACAGCACGCTCAAAACGACGACCGCGATCAAAATGATCAGCTTGCGCGTAAACAGCGCGCCCAGCGCCGCGCGGATGCTCTCGTTTGCGGCTGCAAGCGGGATCGCACCCTCCAGCACGCCCTGCGGGCAGATATACTTGCAGAAATACGGGTCTCCCATGCCCACGTCGTTGACGATGAGCGCCGGCAGCAGCACCACGGCCAGCAGCAGGATGACGTATTTCAAATAGGTCAGCGGCTTGAGCTTTTTCGTCGATAGCTTTTTGCCCGGGATCTTATGTAGCAGCTCCTGCAGCCAGCCGAACGGGCACAAAAAGCCGCAGATGAACCGCCCGAGCAGCACGCCGAGTAGGATCAGAATGCCAGTGATATAATACGAAAAGCGGAATTTGGACGAGCCGACCACCGCCTGAAACGCCCCGATCGGGCACGCGCCCGATGCCGCCGGGCAGGAATAGCAGTTCAGGCCGGGCACGCAGACGGTCTTGCCCTTGCCCTGATAGATGCCGCCCTTGAAGAAGTTCGGCAGGTGGATGTTGGTCAGCAGCGTCGCCGCCGCCTGGATCCAGCCGCGAAACCGGCTCAAGAGCAGGGAAACAGACTGTTTTTTCTTATCCAATGCCGACACACTCCAAGCACAGCCGGATCGCCTTGTTGAGCACGGCGCCGGCCTCGCCGCGCAGCGCGCCGAAGCACACCATGGCGATGCCTGCAGCGATCAGCAGAACCTGCACAACGGCTTTCTTCGCACGAAACACCCGGATCACTCCCTTCTGTTTGCCCCATGATACCATGGCGCAGATAAAATCTTCGTTAAGAACGGAAACTTAACAGAGATTTTATGCTTTTGTGTTATCATATAACAAAGTTAACAAAGTCGGACATTCGTAAATACGCACGAGGAGAATGGTATGCATATTTTGATTGTGGAAGATGAAAAGGCGCTCTGCGACACGATCGCGCGCAGTCTGCGGCGGCTTGCCTACAGCGTGGACTGCTGCTATGACGGGCAGAGCGCCGCGGAGATGCTCGCCGTCGAGCGCTTTGATCTGGTCGTGCTGGATCTGAACCTCCCCGGCGAGGACGGTATGACGGTGCTCCGGACGCTGCGCGAGCGTGACCGCGACACCAAGGTGCTGATCCTGTCGGCGCGCTGCGAGGTCGCCGACAAGGTGGCGGGACTCGATGCGGGCGCGAACGACTATCTCACCAAGCCCTTTCACCTCGATGAGCTCGCGGCGCGCATCCGCAGCCTGACGCTGCGCCGCTTTACGCAGAGCGACGTGGTCCTGACCTGCGCCGAGCTGTCGTTTGACACCAAGGCGCGCACGGCGTCCGTGCGCGGCGAGACGCTGTCGCTCACGCGCAAGGAAACGGGCATCCTCGAATACCTGCTGCTGCATCAGGGGCGGCCGGTCAGTCAGGAGGAGCTGCTGGAGCACGTGTGGGATAGCGGGGCGGACGGCTTCGGCAACTCCATCCGCGTGCATATCTCCGCACTGCGGAAAAAGCTGCGCGCTGCCCTGGGCTATGACCCCATCCGCAACCGCATCGGCGAGGGCTATGTTATGGAGGCGCAGACATGAAGCGGTTATCTCTGCAGTGGCGCATCACGCTGATGACGGCGGCGCTGATCGGCGTGACGTGTGTGCTCATGAACTGTCTGATCGGCTATTCCGGCAAGCGGTATATGGATGCGATCGGCAGCGGCATCTCGGCTTACGGCGAGATCGAATCCGGTGCGCCCGACGCCTTCGACCCGCAGAGCAAACAGCCGGATGACGAGCTGACGATCATCATCAGCGGCGCGCAGGCGGCCTTCGGCGTCACGAACTGGTACATCACGGCGGCGGTCACGCTCACCGGCGGTGTGCTCGCGTATTTTGTCAGCGGCCGCGCGCTGCGTCCGCTGCGCAGTTTTGCAGCGCAGGTGGAAAACATTCAGCCGAGCAATCTGGCGCAGTGCAAGGTCAGCGAGGATGTGCTGCCGGAGTTTCAGCGCTTCAGCCGCTCGTTCAACGGCATGATCGACCGCCTGGACGCGGGCTTCACGGCGCAGCGGCAGTTTACGGGCAACGCTGCGCACGAGCTGCGCACGCCGCTTGCGCTGATGCAGGCGCAGCTTGAGCTGTTTTCCGCCGAGCACGCGGACGTCACGCCCGAAACGGCGGCGTTTTTGAGCCTGCTGCAGGAGCAGACGGAGCGTATGGCGCAGATGACGAAGATCCTGCTGGAGATGAGCGAGCTGCGCACCGTGCCCTGTGACGACCGGGTCGAGCTCGCGCCCATGATCGAGGAGATCTTCACCGATCTCGCGCCGCTTGCAGAGAGCAAGTGCATCGCGCTGGAGGCCGACGGCGGCGCTGTGCTCACCGGCAGCGACCCGCTGCTGTACCGGCTGCTGTTCAACCTGACCGAAAACGCCATCCGTTACGGCCGGCCGGACGGGGCGGTGCGCATCGCGGTCAGCGAGGCGGACGGGAATGTGCAGATCCGCGTCCGTGACCACGGTCCCGGCATCCCGGAGGCATACCGGGAGAGCGTTTTCCAGCCGTTTTTCCGCGTGGACAAGTCGCGCAGCCGGGCACACGGCGGCGTCGGGCTCGGTCTGTCGCTTGTGTGGGAGATTGCCGCGCTGCATGGCGGCACGGTGCAGATCGAGCGCAGCGGCGCGGACGGAACGGTCATGCTCGTGACGCTGCCGCGCGACGGCAAAGAAGCATAAAACAAAGGCGGCAGCCAGGTCATCCCCGGCTGCCGCCTACAGCTTGTCCAAAAACCTCGTAGAGTTTCGCCGCCGCAGCGGCGAAAGATAGTCCGATCATTTTCTCCGGCGACATGTGCGGCGGAGAAAATACCGCTCAGGCTGCAAGTGTGGAATTTGTGCGCCGGTGGCGCTCAAATTATGCGCGCAGCAGACTGCAGCCTCTTTGTCAAAAAGTATTACTTTTTGACAGTCTCAAAGGCGGCAGCCGGATAGCTCCGGCTGCCGCCCGTTTTTTGTTCGTGCCTTACCAGATGCCGAGCACGTGCTGCATCAGCAGGCTCATGCCCGCGATGCCGACCCAGCAGCAAAAGCCCATGATGAGCGGCTTGCCGCCGGTTTTGACGAGCTTGACGATGTTCGTGTTCAGGCCAACGGCGCACATGGCCATCACGATCAGGAACTTGCTGAGCGTCTTGAGCGGGGTGAACACGCTTGCCGACACGCCGGCGCTCACGCAGATGGTCGTGATCACGGACGCGAGCAGGAAGTAGAGGATGAACATCGGGAAGATCTTCTTGAAATTCACCTTCGTACCGTCGGTCTTGGCGCGCTTCGTGCGCACGAAGGCGAGCACGAGCGTGATCGGGATGATGGCGAGCGTGCGCGTGAGCTTGACGGTCACGGCCTTGTCGAGCGTCTGGCTGCCGAGCCCGTAGAGCGAGTCCCACGTGGAGGCCGCGGCCGTGACGGACGACGTGTCGTTGATGGCCGTGCCGGCGAAGATGCCGAACGCCTCGCCGTTCGTGGTCGAGAAGCCGAGCAGCGCGCCGAGCGCGGGGAAGAAGATGGCCGCGAGCATGTTGAAGAAGAAAATGACGGAGATCGCCTGCGCGACTTCCTCATCGTCCGCGTCGATGACGGACGCGGTCGCCGCGACGGCCGAGCCGCCGCAGATCGACGAGCCGATGCCCACGAGCGTCGAGATCTTGCCGGGGATGTGCATCAGCTTGTGCAGCAGCCACGCCACGACGAGCGACGTCGTGATCGTCACGACGATGATCGGCAGCGACTGCTTGCCGGTCTGCCAGATGACGGACAGGTTCATGCCGAAGCCGAGCAGGATGACGGCGTACTGCAGCACCTTTTTCGACACGAACGAGATGCCGGGCTGCGCCGCCGTCTTGTCGCGCCAGAGCAGGGTGAGGATCATGCCGGCGAGGATGCCGAACACCGGACCGCCGACGATCGGAAACCGCTGCCCGAGCAGCCAGCAGGGCACGGCCATGATGAGGCACACGAGGATGCCTTTCCAGTTTTTCTGAATGAAGTTCATAGTGGGTCGAGGATTCCTTTCTCTCCATGCGTTGTTTGCAGAGAGCATCATAGCACACCTGAACGATAAAGAAAAATGATTTCTATTTATCAAATGATAATTTTGCGTTATCATTAGCTGAAAACCTACAGGAAAGAGGGATGCCCATGCTGGATTTTCGCGTCGAGACGTTTCTGGCCGTGTGCCGGCACATGAATTTTACGAAGGCGGCGCGTGAGCTCAACATCACGCAGCCCGCGGTCTCGCACCATATGCACTATCTGGAGCAGGCTTATGGTACGGCGCTGTTTCAGCACAACGGCAAGCGCCTGCAGCTGACCGAGGCGGGGGAGATTCTGCGCCGTACGCTGATGACGATGAAGCACGACGAGCAGCACCTGCAAAAGCGCATGCAGCAGGCCGCCTCCGGCACGCGCGACTATTCGTTCGGCGCGACGCTCTCGGTCGCGGAGTTCATGATCAACGAGGCGCTCGGCCGGTTTCTGCGCCTGCACCCGGACAGCCACATTCAGATGCAGGTGGCGGATACGAAGGTGCTGCTGAGCAAGCTCGATTCCGGTGAGCTGGATTTTGCGGTCGTCGAGGGTGACTTTCCGAAGGCGGAGTATGATTTTTTCGTCTTCGGCACGGAGGAGTATGTCGCCGCCGGAGACCCGGAGAAGGCCGCGCGCTACCGCGGCCGCCCGCTGACGGACCTGCTGGGCGAGCCGCTGCTGCTGCGCGAGGAGGGCTCGGGCACGCGCGTGATCCTGGAGTATTACCTGAAGGAGCACGGCCTGGCGACGGCGGATTTTGCCCGCACGGTCGAGATCGGCAACATCGGCGCGATCAAGACTCTGCTTAAAAGCGGCTACGGCGTGTCGTTTCTCTACCGCGCGGCCATCCGCACGGAGGAGGCGGCGGGCGCGCTCGGCGTGATCGAACTGAGCGACTTTGAGCTGCGGCACGACATTATGTTCCTGTTTCCGAAAAACAGCAATTTCCGCGCCGATTATACGACCATTTTCCGCGAGCTGCGCGCCTGCGCCGAAGAAACCGGCGGCGCGTGACCCCACACCGCAGCAAAAAGGAAGCCACCGCAGCGCATGATGCGCTGCGGTGGCTTTTCAATTCACGTTTCGTCAGCTTTTGACCAATGCCACGGCGACCTCAATATGTTCCGTATGCGGGAACATGTCCACCGGCTGGATGCGTGTGACGCGGTAGCCGTGCCGGGTGAGATAGCCAAGGTCGCGCGCGAGCGTCTCCGGGTTGCACGACACGTACACCACCCGCTCCGGCCCGACGGCCGCGACGGCGGATAGAAAGCGCTCGTCGCTGCCGGCGCGCGGCGGATCGAGGATGATGACGTCGGCGTGTTCACCGGCCCTGGCCATGCCCTGCAGGAAGTCGCTCGCGTCGGCCGTGTAGAAGCGGACGTTGTCCGCGCGGTTTGCCTTCGCGTTGCTGATCGCGTCGCGCACGGCGTCGCGGTTATTTTCCACGCCGATCACGCGCGCGGCGTTCCGGCTGGCGAAGATGCCGATCGTGCCGGTGCCGCAGTAGGCGTCCACGACGGTCTCTTTGCCGGTCAGCCCGGCGTAGTCGAGCGCCGTGCGGTAGAGCACCTCCGTCTGCACGGGGTTGATCTGATAAAACGCGCGCGGCGAGATGCGGAACGTGAAGTCCCCGAGCTGCTCGCGGATATAGCCCGGCCCATAGAGCACCTCGCTGTGCGCTCCGAGCACAAGGCTCGTCTGCCCGGCGTTGATGTTCTGCACGATGGTCGTGATGTCCGGGTGCCGCTGCAGCAGCGCGCGCACGAAGTTGCGCTTGCCGGGCAGCATACCGTGCGCCGTCACGAGCACGACGAGGATCTCCCCGCTGCGCCAGCCGCGCCGCACGAGCACATGCCGCAGCGTGCCGCGGCCGGTGTCCTCGTCATAGGGACGGATCTTGAAGCTCTTGAGCAGGCCGCGGATCGTGACGATGATCTGGTCTGCGACCGTGTCCTCGATCATGCAGTCGCTGACCGGCACGATCCGGTGCGAGGCCGACTGGTACACGCCCGAGATGATCTGCCCCTGCCGGTTGACGCCGAAAGCGGCCTGCACCTTGTTGCGGTAGTGGTAGGGATCTTTCATGCCGATGATCTCCTCCACGTGGCCGAAGCGGCCGAGCAGGCGGATGGCCGTCGCCTGTTTGAGATGCAGCTGCTCGTCATACGACAGGTTCTGCAGCTGGCAGCCGCCGCACTTTTTTGCGAGCGGACATACGCGCGCTGGGGTGTTTGCCATGGTCATGACCTCCGGTCTTGCGAACTCTTTTCTTTATCCTAGCACATCATTTGTCGCTTTTCCACACGGTTTTTGCGCGCGGCAGGTCCCACTCGAAGTGCGCCGCGGCGCAGCGGATGACGATGACGACGACCACGCTGGTCAAGATCGCGCCCGCTCCCTGCCAGACCTGCTGCAGCAGCAGATAGAGGATCCCGCCCGCGATGGACGCGCTGGCGTAGATGTGCTTGCGCAGGATGTAGGGCATATCCCCGGCGAGGATATCGCGCAGCACGCCGCCGCCCGTGCCGGTCAGCAGGCCGACAAACACCAGCAGCAGCGGGTCGGTGCACCCGGCGAGCGTGGTGGCGGTGTTCATGCCCGTGATCGTGAAGATGCCGAGCCCGGCCGCGTCCATGATGAGCATGAGCGCGTCGAACACACGCTTGCTGCGGCCGATGATCCGCCGCACGAACGGGAAAAACAGCACGACCGACACGCCGAGCGCGACGAGCAGATAGATCGGGTCCTGAAACGCGCGCGGCGGCGTCAGCCCCACGACGAGATCGCGCAGAATGCCGCCGCCGACGGCCGTCGTGATGCCCAGCAGCCCCACGCCGAAAATGTCCATATGCTTTTCGATGCCGAGCACCGCGCCGCTGACGGCGAACGCGACCGTCCCGGCCAGCTCGAGCAGAAAGAGGAAGGTTTCCATCGTCATGACCTCCGAAAAAAGAGTACACCCCTGCTGTGGTGCAGGTGTGTACTCTGTCCTTTTACCTGAAAGATTGGCCGCGCGGCCTTGCTTCTTCGGTGCGGAATCGTCTCTCCAGAGCTCCGTCAGCCACCGGTCCTTTTGCCTGAGAGTGTCACTCCTTCGGCGGCCGCAGCGCTCTCCCGGCAGCGTCTTACGGCATACATCTGCCGACAGTATAGCAGATGCGGCGAAATTTGCAATGCCGAATTTTTTCGTGTACACTGTTTGCAGAAAATGACGGGAGGTACGCGCATGAAACGAATTTTCTGCGGCCTGTTGTGCGCAGCGGCGCTGCTGCTGACGGCCTGCGGGCAAAAGACGGCAGCACAGGCCGAAGCTGCGGCAGACCCCGCCGTCGCGGCGGCGCAGCGGTATCAGTCCATGGTGCAGGCGGTCGGCGACGGCACGCGTGCGGGCGTCGATCTCACGGACGCGCAGATCGCGCAGGCGGTGGCGCAGCTCTCGGACGCAGGACTCACGGCCGTGCACGTGGACGCGGCCGATCCGGTCACGCACCCGGAGACGGTGACGGCGTTCTGGGATGCGCGCGCGGCGGGGCAGACGGCCGAGGCCGCGCTCTACGAGGTCTGCCGCGACGGCGGGCTGCTGTGCCACACGCTGCGGTTCGCGGACGGTGCGGACACCGTCACGCGCACGCGCGTCGTCTGGCGCGACGGGGCGTTTTCCGTGAGCTACACCGATACGTATGCCGTCACGTCCCTGACGCTCGACGGCGGGCGGCTGACGTATGTCTATGACATGCCCGACAATCCGCCGGGCACGGATCACGACGGGCACATCGATACGCAGGAGATATTTACGATCGGCGAATCATAAAGCGGCGCGCCCCGTTCGGGGCGCGCCGTCTTTTCCTATCTTATGCA
>ENA-ORSJ01000958-ORSJ01000958.1-human-gut-metagenome-genome-assembly--contig:-NODE-958-length-27400-cov-11.284988_pt1 | contig 27400 bp, 26 predicted proteins | sample MGYA00242191_ERZ509158 | MGnify/ENA primary metagenome ERZ509158 (study PRJEB26280, sample SAMEA2338623) | human gut metagenome | biome: human gut; feature: human-associated habitat; material: faeces...
ATAATGCTCATGGAGATTTCAACTCCAGAAAGAATTCAGGAGGCGGAAGCTGCATACGAATACGTCTTTCAATGGCGGCGCCGTGATAGGAAAGGCTCAGACTTGGGATAGCTCCGTTGAAGATCAGCTCAAGAAGCGCCCGCCCGCTGCCGGTAAGTGTCAATGTTCCGCTGCGCTCATGCAGTTTAATAAACCCTAATGCCATCAGATTTTCACGCTCTGCTTTTGTAGAAATACTGTTCAGATCTTGGGGCCTGATGTTTTGGCACCAGCAGAGCAAACGCAGCACATCAACGTCTCGAACGCTGAAGAGCACACCGGCAGCACCTCCTCCTTTATTCCTGCGAACGCCGAAACTGTCCTTGCGCCATATACGGCGCAAGAACAATTTCGGCGTTCTTTGTCCGCCTCTATGCGGTGGCAATCTGTTACCCCCGCATAGTAGGCAGATAGGTGTATATTTTTTGCTGCCTGCGCCTGATAAAATCGCAAGCAGTCTCAATGCTTTTCGCAGCTTTATCCCCCAACAGGTCGGCGGCTTTGGAACACCCCCCGGGAAATGGCGGATTCGTGCAGGTATCGGTTGGGTGTCCCCCCCCGATTCACGCTTTTGCATTCAGCACCATTGTCCGGAATAGAAGTTTTGACTGGCATAATCACTGGAGTGTGCCGCAAAGAAGTCGTGAGCATCCTCCAGAGGAAGCAGCGTAATGTGGCAGCACTCACGTTCGAAGCATTCCGTAGAAAGGAGTGCTACGGCAAGGGTATGCTGATCATCATCCGGAATGAGCCGACCCTTGATAGCATTGCTGATGGCTTTCCATCCCTTGTTGTCCTGATCATAAATGTGACGCCCCTCTATGCTGGTATGCTCATCGATCACGAGCATGGCTCGAGAATAAAAAGGCAGCTTCTTCCCACACGTCTCGTATTCGTCCAGCAGGCAGCGAATGGTATCGCTCAGCCAGTTGGGGGTCTGATACCGGCAGTGCGGCAGCAGCGTATGAAGTGTGATGTGGAGCCAACCGTAACCGAAGGTCTCTACGCTGCCTGTGATATCCATATAGGGCAGCGCCGGCCTATGAGCAAACCCGCCAGCCCCCGGCGAATATCGTTCGCAGAGTCGGCGCAATTCCAGTGTGGTCCGCTCAAATTGTTCCATCGTCTGCTCCAGCGTCTTTTGCAGTTTATTTGGATTCATCTGCCCACCGTCAGTCAATGCCACTAATGATCCAGTCTCGCTGAAAGCCATCCCCACAAGCTCCTGAATACGGATCAGGTCTCGCTTCATGTCATTCATCCCCATACTCCGATCTGCCCCTGCGCAGGTCAGTGGGCGATGTGGTGATTGCTTCATACTCCTTAGGAGTTGTGTGAAAGGCCACGGGCACGTGGTTATAGCCAATGCAAAGCAGTCCTTCACCACGTCGAAAGCGGGTAATTTGACGCACCTCATCTTCAGATAAGTTCAACTTATCTTGGATGAGCCTTGCTTCCTGTTCTTCCATTTGCATGACGAGCTTGATACGGCTGGCATCCAGAATACCTTTGCCGTAGCTGCCGCCATCCAAGCCAAAAAGGTCCTGCATCCCCTGCGTGCTCGTGACAGCAATCCCGCCAAGACCGCGAATCGTCTTCACCATTTCCAGAACGAAACCGGCAGCCTGTGGATTGGCTGTAGCACCCACAAGGCTCCACAGCTCGTCCGCCAGCAGAGCGGAGAGATCGCTTTCACAGCTCATGATAAGATCATAGGCAATGCTGGTCGCCCAAAAGGTGCCGTCAGCGATCATGTCATCCGGCATTCCTGAGAGGTCAAGAACAATGTACTTGTTATCAAGATCAATATTGTTTCGGCTTGCCATAGCAGCGGCAGAGCCTGTGACATAACGGGAGAGAACTACTGACAGATAACGCGTATCCGGATTTTGAGAAAGTACATCGTACCAATCTGAAATGATCGGCATGGTGCGGAAATCCCCATTCTCGTCCACGATGGAACTGTTATCAAAGGTAATGCCATAGCGCCCGTACACCTCTACCAGCGATGAATCGAGGCGGCTCTTATCCTCCTCGCTCAGGTCCTTTTTCTTGAGCGCAAACCAGATAATAAGCTGTGAGATCTTATCGGCCAGCACGGAATCGTCGCGGGCGGCGATGTTTTTCAGCTTTGCGTAGGAATCCAGCGACTTGCGCCGAATTGCCATCAGGTTCGGACAATCCTTAGAGGAAGGCGACATTCGCAGATACAGCCCGCCCAGCTTTTCGCAGAGCGGGCGGAACTCATGCCCTTTTTTCGGGGCAATGATGATAACGCGCTTGCCCTGCTGGCGAAGCCTGCCGCCGAGGCACTGGAGCGTAACGGTCTTGCCTGCACCGGTAGAGCCGCCGATCCACCAATTTCCGTTGGTGTACTTGTAGTCATCGTATGGGTCAAGGAATACCGGAGAGCGGTTATAGAGATTCAGCCCGAGGAATATCCCGTTGTGATCACTCAGCTCATAAGAGGCAAAAGGAAATGCCGCAGCCACACCGGATGTCAGCGCATTGCGCCGAGCCTTACGTTCAATGTCTGGATCAAGGGCCAGAATGGGAAGCGAGGATAAAAACGCCTGCTCATTTTTGTAGTCACAGCGCCGGGCGATCATGTCCACGGACACACAGAGCTTTTCCACTTCTGTTGCCCGCTGTTCCAGTGTCTCTGGATCAGGAGCCGTAACTTCAATGAGGGTGTGCATATAGTAAAAGTCCTCACCTTGACGGTTCATGACGTCCTTGAGGTAAAGGCCAGAATTGATGGCGCTATCCAGTTCTTCGTAGTCCTGACGGGTATCGCCTACGTCTCGCATGCGGGAGCGGTTCACCATCGTCGTCTGAGCGATTTTAGAAAGGATCTTTTCTTTCGACTGCCGCTTGACAAGAAAGCTCATGTTGACTCCCTCACCAGCCTCTACCAACGGGGCAAGCCAGCATGAGCCGACAGTGGTTGCATAGCCATACCCTGTGATATAAAGATAGGTATGGTATACGCCGTCTACAACAATGTAGTCCTTGCTTTTCGTATCCACAGTGGTCGGTGCCAAAATATCGAGGATCGTAGTAGATCCGGCCTCCAGTTCTGTGAGGTCGGGTCTCTCTTCACCGAAGATCACACGCTTCAAAAGCGGCTGTTCGGTTCGTTCTTTCTTTGTGCGCTTCTCTTTCGGAGGCGCCTTTTGGATTTTTTTCGTCGCTGCATTGCGGGACTTCTTTTTCACTTGCATGATTACTCCTCATAAATGCCGTGTACGGCCGTCGTCATATCAAATACGCCATCCGGCAGCCGGACACGCTGACTGGTTTTCTTACTTAGGATCTCATAAAGCAGTTTTAGGACAAAGTTATCACTATACCGAGGCTCCAGCACCTCAAGTTCGCAGACATCAAGGTATCGCCGCGCGGTATCAGCCTCTTCGTTGAGTCTCTGAATAATGGAATCTACGGTGTTGCGTTTGGCTCTCATACTTGCTTCGTATTGAAAGACAAGGAAAAAGCGATGCCGCATGGCATCACTCGCGATCCCGTTGCCGATCTCCTGAATGTTATCTTCAATCATCTCCCGGCAGGCCTCATTGTCTTCCTTCTCGGCATAACGCTGCATCTGCTCCACATATGCCTGCGTATCCGCCGGCAGTGTACGCGCCACCATCTGCAAATCATTTGGGGCAATTTTGAGATATGCAGCAAAAGATGAAATGATATTTTGCCTGTCATTAGGGGACTTCAAATAGATATTGACCGGCAGGAGTTCAAGTATCTTCACAAATCGGCCATCCTTTGTAATGACAACCCCACCGATGATATTTTTGATGGGCAGCCATGCCTGAATGCTGTCGCGGTATGTACCTCCGTCGCCTCCCGACTTCACCCCGCCGCCAAAAATTAAATCCTTCAGATTCATGTTCTGACCTCCCCTCGAAATAAAATGATCCGACGTCTTCTCCGCCATTGCCACCAGTAACCCAGCCACCGTGTCATACTGTCATCGTTGATTCCAATAAGGCCGAAGCCTCCCACCGGTACAACGACCACCAGTGTCACTATGATCTTTGCAGTCAGCCCAAATGGGAGAAATGCAATGCAGAGATATAAGGCTGGGACTGTCAGAATCACTGCCTCTACCAGATTTCGAAGTTCAAAAAGGCCCATGATGCGTCCTGCATCTGTAAAGTTTGAGGGAATGTGGTAGACTTCATAATTCACCTTTTTCCACCTCCACGGTTTCTAATAAGTGTCCGCGATACTGTCGTATCATCTGCTCTAACCCAAAAAGCGAGCTCTTGCGCGAACGGATGATCTCATCTATCGCACAGCCAAGAACTTCTTCGTTGTTTGCCGTGCGGCTGACATTTCCCAGCTCCAGCGCACTCAGATATTGATTGCTGACGTGGCTATGACGCTCCAGCTCGACCAGTGAAATACCATATTTCAAGCGTATCGCACGCAGACGGGTCATTCTTTCCATCAATTTCCCTCCCGATAGTCAATATAGGGGAGCTTTCCCCAGCCTTGCCAGTTTCGGTCACTGACCTTGGTTTTCACAACGCCTTTGCTTGTCCCCATGGCTTCTATGGCATATCCACCGCCGATATAAACGCCTGCGTGCCCGCTTTTCCAAAGCATCAGGCCGGGAATTTCAGGCATGGTAGATACGGTGCCATAGTCTTTATTCAATGTTCCGGCGTTTTTGCACGCATGGTACATCTGGTCGGCACCGTAGTCGGGCATCCCATTCGTTGCATAGCGGATAGTCATGCTTTTTGTATCCAGCCAGCCGTAGCCCTTGATGAGACCGATACAGTCTGCGGTATGGCGGCCAAGCCAGTGTTCCTTAATAAAATCGGCGTAGTTTCCTACACCGTCCGGATACTGCTGTTTTTTGTACTCAAAGAGGGCTGGCGTAAGAACATTTCCATAAGTGCCCCACACATAGCCCCAGTTGTTCGCCCATGCCTGTATGGCGTAAGCCGCAAGATCCAGATTGTTCTTTGTACTGGGATCAACAAATCCAGATATATCGATCTCGTTATCGTAGCCGCTGCCGTATTCAACATCGCCGGAATATGGCCCATCGCCGCCGTAGCCTGGCTGGTAAGCCTCATAGTAGGACTTGTACTTGTTGATGGCATCACTCTCTTCGAGTGTTTCGTAAAGCGCTCCTGCCCATTGCCGTGCCTCACTGTCAAAGCCCAGCTCGTCCATGAGTTTTTCCGGGTCAAGGTGCTTGACCTCTATTCGCAGGGTCGTTACGACGCCATCATCGCCGCTATCCATAAAGCTGAGTGAAGGCGTATAGGATAAGCTCGATTTGCAGAAGTTGCGGATAAGATCAGCGCTCATAGTATTGAGGTCCTGTTGATGCGCGGCAGAGTTGATAGCAATGACCCAAAGAAGGTCATCATCTGTCATAGCACTGGACACTACAATATGATCAATAGTCGTTCCGTTTTTCTCGTACTCTGCGGCAATGCCTGTCACGACGGAGTCAATCTGCGCTCCCTCAAAAATGCCAAGTGTCATGTACACGCCGCCAAGTGTCATGGCTTGCTGCGTCATCTGTACGACGGTATCAGTGCCCGAGGAATTGTAACCGAAAAAAATATTGGGAAGTGCCGTAAAAATCACCATAGGCACCGCAATGAAGACGACAAGTACAGCAATCAGGACTTTTAAGAGAAGTGGAAACGCTTCTCTGGCCGTGGCAGCTGCGGCTCCATGCACACCGGATGCCGCAGCCGCCTGCATAATACGTTTGGCAGCCCTCGCAGCATGGGCAAAATCTACCGCTGTTTGAAGCCCTGAGCAGGATTTATCATTTTCGTTCATGCTTTTCCCTCCGCTGTTTTCTACTTGAGGATATCTCTTTGCTATTTTTTACGCTGCCCTTAATAAGGGTGGACGGCATTGAGACGCTCTTTGATGCCGCGGCGCGATTTCCTGTTGTTGGCCGCGTCAGCGTCCCTTGAGAGACATCCGCTCTATTTCCTGCGGGGTCGGGGCGCTGAGCGGAAAACATTCCTTTTGCCGAAGGCTCATTTCGGATCCCAATCGGTCGCGTTTCCTGCTGGGCAGGGCTGTTATTGGACTTCCGTGTTTGATTAGGAGGAACATTACTGCCCTGTGGGATGTTCCTGTCAGGCCGTGAACCGGCGATAGGCTCTTGAGTAGATGAGGCAGGATGTGCTGCTCGTCCACTTGAACTGCGTGCCGATTCAACGGCGGAGGATGGTGCATGCTGTGTGGGCGATGTTCCTGCGTGGCCGGAGCGAATTGCTTCCGGTTTCTGCTCGCCGACACCTCGACAAGATGGACGCTGCGTGTAACGTGTTCCCATCCCGAAAGGCTGTGACGAGTGCTGGCCGCTGACCGCGGGCGAGGATGAGATTCCTGCGCCGCCGGGCGACGGTCTCTGCGCCGCGGCCGGAACTGCGTGATCAATGGACTGTGCCGCTGCATTTTCCGTCTGTTCAGGCCGTTGTGCAGAGCGGTCATTCACCTTGCTCCGCACACCCTGCATATTTGCCTGAGTCATACGCGTAGACATGGGCGCAGGTGATCTTCCTGCCATCTCGTGCTGTGAGGCGTTTCCTGATAAGGAGTGCTGAGCAGAATTAGCTGTTCGGATAGAAGCCGTCACATTGCTCTGCTCTCTTACCGTCGAAGTAGTCTTGTTACCCGATGTATCATAACCAGCGGCGGGTGTTTGCGCACTGGACGGAGAAACGCGATCTACAGAGGTCACATAAGCAGGCGCTCTCCGCATCCCAGATGGCACAGAGCTCTTTCTTGCTTCCGCTCCTCTAAATGCTGTCTGCCGAATCGAAGAAGTATTCTGCATCGACGAATTCGAGAAATGTTCCTGCGTGGCCGTCTGTGCTCCACCTGATTGAACGCTTTCACGCTGAGAAACAAAGCCTTGTCCATCCGCCCCCTGCGAAGTATTCTGTTGCTGCGAGGCTTGATAAGTCTGATAACTTGCAGTATGACCGGCAGCATTGTGCGCTCCGGATGGGCCGCCGCCTATGCGCGGCCCTCCTGTGGTCGAGCCGGACGCAGCTCCTCTGTTACCTTTTCCGGTGGATTTACCGATGGTCTTGGTAATATGAGATGTAGCGGAACGCATGACCATATAGGTCAACGTGCCGGGGAAGCCCCGACCGAGAGAGTCACCGGTGATGGCGGGGTTCAGCCCGATACGAGTAATGATAGCATCCGCTTTCCTGGCAACCTTTACAATCGTCAAAACCAGAACGATCCACGGGATTATATCGAGGCCGCTTGGTACATTAGACAAGACGGAAAGCAGCATCTTAAAAAAGATTACATTCGTCACCATCAGCGTACACATACTCCCGAACATCCGGCACCAGCCCCCGAATATCTCTGACGTACTTTTGCTGCCTCCCATTGCAAATGCCAGCGGTGCGGTCATCGTAAGCACAGCAAGGATCACATATCTCTCCGCGATCTCCAGCAAAAGCCTGAATACCTTAAACATGATAATCAGGCCAAAGATGATCACCAGCAGCCAAGCCGCACCGAGAGAACCGAACACTCCTTCGTCCACAAGTGTCACGTTGATGGCATCAGGTATCTCTAAAAGCTCTATGATTCTTGCAGTGAGGCTTAGTCCCACTTCGCAGATCTGCGGACTCGCCATCAGCAGGAAGGCAAACACAAAGGTCCTGGTAAATAATAGTTTCGGGTCTTCTCCTTCAAAGCCGAGGCCGACTGCCATACTTTTGAGGGCTTGAAAGACAAGATTGCCTATCAGGAGCGCCCAGCCAACGGCCAGAAGCACCTGTGCGATGCTGACCATCACGGGGACATGACTTTTCATGTACGCATAATCCATGCTCATAATACTCAGCAGCGATGATGAAAAATATTCCCAGCATTCCAGCGCAAGCCCATAAGCCCACTCCATAAATCCCTGGAAAATCAGCTCAAGCAATGTGGACACCTCCTTTTGCCGGAGCTATCTCTACTTTTACGGGGTCAGTGTCGCAAGGCCGTTGAACAGCGGCGCAACATATGCAATGAATGCGCCGATGCCGTTGATGATTGCCCAGGCGATCCAAATGCGTTTGAGCCAGTCCCACGCCTGATCAACTTTGTGCTGGTTATTGGAAAGCTTTGCGCCGATCACCGCCACGGCGGACATCAGCCCAGCCAGAACTGTGCTGACGCCAACGATCTTTCCGTAAACATCTACGATGATCTTGTTAGCTACTGTCCACATATCATCCACGGCAAAGGCGCTGACGATCATCATGGGCATAGTCAACGTGAGAGTCATACAAGTTAAATAGAAATGGTAAATTCTTTTCATAAGGTTCTCCTTGGAACTAAGACGATAAACTGGGTTTCCAGTCATTTTCCTCGAGCATCTTGAAGTAATGATAGGTCTCAGGCGCAGCATCTTGCAGCATTGCCATCTTTTTGCCATCGCCGCGATTTTTGATCCAGTACACAAAGCAATCCGCAAAATATTCCTGCGCGTCGGTAAGCGCATATGTACGGAGGAGCGATGCTGCCGATGCAGACTCCCTTTGATAAAAGCCCTTCGTCCGGGAAGGAAAGCCCATCATTCCATCGAGAAAGTGTCCAAATTCGTGAATAGTGGATTTCGCTGAGGATACGATGATTTTACGGCCTTCATAGATGGTCGCCCCGGTGCAGCCAAGATCATATTTTTTGCTCAGCTTTGCAAGGTAATCGAAATCGATAACATACCGCCAGTCCTTTTCGGCAAATGACTGCATCATTGATTCGGGAATTTTTTGAATCTCCAACAAGTAGTTGTTCAAAGCGACGCCCGCTTTGTTGTCCAGAGGTATGTTATCTAACATAGGCGGCGGCACAACAGCAAACGTCTTGGTTAGCAGCGCATAAAGAAGCTCCGCAGCCTCTCCTCGTGTGATGATTTCTGTCCCGTCGCATGTCTCTTCGCACAGGCCAAAATCCGCAGCAGCACGAAGAACTTCGCTCTGTTGGGACAGCTTGCCCTCGTTCGGGTAGAGCTGTAAACTGTAAAGGTCAACACCAAAGGCGGCAAAGCCGCTTTTGTAGATGGCATAGCGGCAAAGGTCAGAATCCGGTGCCGTAATAGCTGTCATCTCCAGCCATCCATCTGAGTAGCCCTGCCGAATACAGTCATCATCATAATTAAGCGGGTCAGCGTCGCCCAATGCGCGGCAGATCATCGTTGCCCACTGGCGCACGGTAACAGGTGCATCCGGTACGTATCGACCATTTCCTTCACCGCAAACGATGCCGCGTTCGGCGAGATAGAATATGCTTTCATGGAACGGTGAATCATTCGGGACATCAGAAAAGGTGTCGAAAGCGGCACGCGAGAAAGTGGACAGTGATATACTGATAAGCACCATCATGAGCACAGTAATAAATCCTTTGTTTGGTTTCATTGGTCATCTCCTCATGCTCTAAGAAAGAGTAATGTCTCTCTGCCATTTTTGCCGCCTACATCTTTCCTTGAAATTACGACCGCTGTCTGCTATAATCGACACCATGTGAGGTGAGAATTTTGGTTTTTACGAGCGAAGAGATCGCAATGATTGACGGCATAATCGAGACTCTTTTCTCCGGAGCAAATGTCTCCGCAGACGTTCGCGACGCATATTTGCTGGTACATCGTCACCTTACAGAAGATGCTTTAGAGGTAAAAGACTTCAAGCGCATCGCGAATGCCATGGAATTTGCAATGAAGAATCAGTTCTGTGATTCCTGCAGCAGAGAGAGCCAGCGTGTTTTGACAAGCGTCCTTATCAAGGCAACCACCGCCTCTTGAACCGCTTATATCATTGAATTAGTTAGGGCAGCGATAGTTTTCTATCGCTGCCCTTTATCGTTTTTAGTAGCCGGTTTTAGGAAGAAGAGGCTTCCTAACGGGAGTGAGATTGCGTACAATGGTAATCCAACTTGCATTAGCGGACTGCCAGGTCTCTCCAAATTTTCCACCGGCATCAGCTCGGTTTGTCACATAGTATTTATTTGCTGTTCTCGGGTTAACAGATACCATGAGAGTCGGCTTTGTCACACTCTGAAAACCAGAGGGGACAGTTCCAAAGTCGAAGTAAATATCTGTCACGACTTCGCCGGCCATAAGCTGCAAACCGCTTAGGCCAAAGGAGTAATTATTGGTGCTGAGAAGATTGCTGGCCAACACGCGATAATCATTGTAGTTGGTCTTATAAAGGATTCGGTAAGTGAGCCGTGCATTATAGGTTCCGGTAGTCAAAGCAGACACGGTCGTTACATCATAAGGAATCTTGTCATGGAAATAGAAATTCTGCAAATCCACATTAGAGGTGTTGGCGATTGTAAAGCGGTAGGACATTTTACTGCCCGCCAGTACTTCTTTGATTCCGGTCTTCGTCAGTGTAACTCCCAGCTCAGCAGGCTTATTATAAGCCGCCAGCTTAATGATCTGTCCCGCGTATTTGAGCGTTACATCAAAGGTTTCGGCAGACACCTGATAGTACGCTGGCGCAGATACCTCTCGGATGAGATAACGGCCTAATGGGAGCGGTTTGGAAGCCGCAACGCCTCTCGCATCGGTGGTAATATAATCTACTACCTTGCTGCTGCGCTCGCGGACAATTTCAAAGGTTGCCCCTTTAAGCGTAACGCCACCAGCCTGACCGGTAATAGCATTGGACTCAGCAGCATACTTGGTAATCTGAATTTGACCAGTAACAGCAGTATTCTCCCACTCGATGGTGCTGGTTTTGCCAGCTTCCACATAGACGGTTTTATACTGCTTGTCAAGGATATAACCGTCCGCCGCTTCCAGTTCACGGATATAGTATTTTCCTGCGGCCAGTTCTTTATCAACATAGGCATATCCGTCCTGATCCGTTGTGACCTCCATGATGGGGTTCCTGCCGGAATCGTAGATAACGAAGGTAACGCCATAGATGCCATCGCCGATGTTGGCGTCGACCTTGTGGATGAGGATGGAACAGGCCTTGCGATTGGCGATCTCCAACGTGGCCGTCCGACCGTCCTTGACCTCAATACGATGAGGTGTGGTATCCAGCAGGTAGCCGGACGCAGCCTCCAATTCCGTCACGGTGTACCAGCCGCTTTCAGCTTCGGGGAGATAGATGACGCCGTCGCTGTCCGTTGTGTAGGTGCCGATGATCTCACCATTCATCTTGCGGATCTCGAACTTGACATTCCCAATTCGCTCACCAGTGTCTTCGTCGGACTTGATGATCTGCAATCCACCGGAAGGGGCATTGTAGAAGGTCAAGGTTTGGAGGTCGTTGGGGTTGATGACAACAGTCTGACTGCGAGTGTTCTCATCGATGATGTAGCCGGAGAGCGTCTTGGTTTCTGTAACAACAAAAGTTCCGATCAGCCCGGAGATCAATACCTCTCCATTCTTATCGGTTCTGTAGATGCCGTTGGAGCTGATCTGACCGTTCTTGTCAGGAACAAAGCTGCCGTCAGCATAGGTTACTTTGAATTCGACACCCTCTAGTGGCTTATGCGTGATACTATCCAGCTTCACGATCCGAAGTCCGCCCAGCGGCTGGTTTCTGAACTCTACCGTGACAATATCATTAGACTTGACCTTGACGGTCTGCGGCGTGTCATCCAGCAGGTAGCCGTCTCTTGTGCGCGATTCCTTGATGATAAGCGTCGTACCAGGTGCAACATCCATAATCGTGAAAGTACCTGCGCTATCCGTGACAAACTTGCCGTTGGCGTTGCCGATAAGGCTCCCGGCAGAATCCGTGACGAGGAACTCTACATCGGAGATAGGTTCATTTGTTACGGAGTCAACTTTTTTCACCAAAACGCCGCCCTTGGGTTGATTGCGAAATTCCAACGTCATGACAGAGTTTCGCTTGATCTTGATGCTCTGCGGGGTATCGTCGAGGATGTAGCCATCCTTGGCACGCACCTCTTTTGCAATGACCGTCATGCCAGGCGTCAGACCGTCAATGCGAATGGTACCTGCGCTGTCAGTCACATAGCGGCCATTCGACGTGCCGATCACGCTGCCGTCGGAATCTGTGACAAGGAATTCAACATCAGAAATGGGGGCACCGGTCACAGCGTCCTTTTTAACGATCAGGAGGGAACCCATCTTATCGTTGCCAAAAGTAACTGTGACGACATCCTGATCCTTACCAGAAAGATAGACCGTCTCTGTAGCATCGGTAATGACGTACCCATCTGGGGCCGAGATCTCCTCGCAGACGTAAGTGCCTGCCTTTAGGCCAGTCACAACGAAGGTGCCATTGCTGGATGTTTTGTACTCACCAACCACAGTGCCGCCTGTACCGGAGGTGCCGCCGAGGTAGCGGATGCGGAACCACGCACCTTCCAGCGGCTGACCGCTCTCACTGTCCACCTTGCGGATGATGATGGCAGAAAGAGGCGTGTTCTCAAAGGTCAGCACCTTGCTCTCGCCACCGGAGATGAAGCATTCCTGCGTGGCAGGCTCTTTGATGGAGTAGCCGTGCGGCGCTTCCAGCTCCGTTACCTTATACCAGCCGTCCTTGATCTCAGGAAGAATGATTTTTCCGCTTGCGTCAGAAAAGTAAGTGCCGAGGTCATTGAGCTCGCCGGTGTCGGTATGGTTGCTGGCATACCAGATCTGGAACTTAGCGCCCTTGATGGGATCGCCGGTAATGCTGTCCACCTTACGGATCTCCAGCGTCGGTTTGAACGCATTGAAAAAGGTGATGGTGGAGGTTTCGCCGGGCTTCAATGCCACTTCCTGCGGGATGGGGCAGAGAATGACATGACTGGGAACATTGATCTCCGTGACCTTGTAGCTACCCACAGAGATGCTTTCAAGAAAAATGCGCCCATGGTTATCGGTCGTGGCGCTGGTGGAGTAGCTGCCGTCGATCTGCTCAATGAGATAGGTGACGCCCTCGATAGGCTCCCCGGTGGCGATGTTCTTCTTTAGGATCTCAAGGCCGGGCTTTTCGTAGTCCACAAAGGTGACCTCGGAGGTTTTGCCGGGGCGCAGCGCCACGGTCTGCTCGGTATTGGTTACGATGTACGGCTCGGGAACGGATTCCTCACGCACAACATAGACACCGGCAGGAATGGCCGAGAGCGTTGCGGAACCGTCCGTGCCAGTCGTGACGGAGGTTGAATAACTTCCGGTAACGGACTTAATGGAAAACACCGTGCCGGCGATAGGTTTGCCGCTCATGGCATCCCGCTTGGTGATCTTCATATCGGGCTTTTCGTAGTTGACCGCCGCAACGCTGTATTCGCGGTCGCCCTCGGACACATCTACATAGACGCTTTTGGGCGTGGGATCGACGCAATAGCCGTCCGGTGCGGAGGTCTCGACAAAGCTCCAAAGGCCGGTGGCGGCGTTCTCAACATAGATCTCACCCTGCGCATTGGTGATGTCGCTGCCGACGATCTGGCCGTTGAAATAGATGCTGAAACGTGCACCGGCGAGGCCAGTTGTGGTACCGCCAGCAGTCTTTTTCAGCACGATCTTGCCCGTGCCACCCGTAGGCTGCTCGGGCTGGTCAGGCGCTGGCTCGCCCGTTACGAGCTTGCGCGGTCCATAGTAGTTAAAGAATGACTGATTTTTGCGGTTGCTGGAGATCGCATACACCGCCCATCTTGCACTCTCATCCTCCACGATGGTTGCGGCAATGCCCTGCGCAGCGTACTCCTCGATCTGGCGCTGGAACTCGGCATCCTCAGCTGCTTTCTTTGCAAGGAGAGAGTCGATGAGACTCAGATACAGATCATAGGTGTCGGCGTTGGCGTAGCCGCCCGCGTCGCCGTCTCCACCGGGCTCGCCTTTATAGCTTTGGTGATCCCATACATACGTCTGCACGGCCATAAAAAGCTGGCCAACATTGGATGCCTTGCAGTCGTTGAGGTAGGTCATCATCCATTTGACGTTCTCGACGGTCGCGGTGTCCATTTCACTGAGGCCGCTGTTCGTGACAGCCGACTGCAATACGGCATCTGCATCTGCACCGGTGCCGGACGTCCATGTAAAGGAATTCAGGTACGAAGGCGTTGCGTAATGATAGCCGAGGCCGCTATCCATGCAGTACACGAGCTTACCGTCCACAAGCGGCGGGCGGTAGCTGTATGGGGTACCGTTGGCGAGCAGGCGCGTCGACCAATATGCCTGATTCTGTGTGATCTGGATGCCGGAGCCGGTCTTCGACGCAGCGAAGACCGAGGTCGGCAGCAGGCTCAAGATCGTCACCAGCGCAAGCAATAATGACAAGAATTTTGTTCGAATCGTTTTCAAGGTTATTCCTCCTTTTGTAAAAGAAAAGCAGGCCGAGTAAACTCGGTCTGCTTTGTTTGTATATCGTTTAATTTTCAGTTTTCTGCAAGCTGCTCCTCGCAGAACTGCTTCAGGGTGGGAATGTCATTGACCGCGGTCTCCCAAATGATCTCGCGATTCATGCTGCCGTAGCTGTGCGCGACAAGGTTTCGCATTCCCTTCATCGGTCCCCACTGCACGCGGCTGCTGGTCGCTTTGCGGTATTCTTCGGATAATCCGCCGCTCAGCTCACCGATCTGCAAAATGGAAAATGCAATGGAACGCTGATAATCTGCATCCTGATCAAAGACCGCGAAGCCTTCTCCATAGCGTTCGATGGTCTTGCGGATCTCTTCGCAGTAATCGCGGATATGCTGGATGCGCTGGCGGTCAGGCTGCGTCATATACATTCAGTTTCTCCTTCATCACGGTTTCACGGAACATTTCCTCGCTGGGCATTTGCGCACGTTGTTCCAGCGCGCTGACAGTAATCAAATCGATCGGCTTTTGCAGCGCCGCTTCAAGGTCGCAATACAGCGCGCCCAAAGAGAGAAGACTGCGCAGGTTCGTTCCGCTGGTATCGACCAGCAGGTCGATATCGCTGTCCTCACGGGCTTCACCTCTTGCGTAAGAGCCAAAGAGGAATACTGCTTTCACACCGTACTGCTTTGCCACCGGCGCGATTCGCTGCTGAATTTCGTAGATTGAATAAATCATAAGCACTCCTCCTTTGATTTCATTATACCCAACAAACGCCGGAATGTCCACGTTTTTGTTCTGACAGCTCTGATATATCATTTCATTGCAGTCGTATCCACCCAAGTGACTTCACAGCCGTCCAGCAGGAAGACCTGCACGCAGTACCAGCAGTCAAGACCGTTTTGGTTAACGCCTCGCACCAGTCCAACGCCGATCTCGCCGTAGCGGGAGCTTGTCATGTTGTCCGCGTGAGCCTTGGAATTGGACCACAGATTGACCACCGCCTCGGAGAGCGTTTTTTGCTGTTGCTCGAGGTACAACTCCGATATACTGAGAATATTTTCTCCAGTGTATTTGCTGTCGGTGACGGTATTGCTCTTGCGCCCATCCGGACGTGTGTGAGAGTAGACGCCGCTCGCTGCCATCTCGTCGGCTCGTACCTGCGCCGCCTGCATGAGCTTGTCGTTGACGCGCAGCGCGGCAACGCCTTTTGCACGCCGCAGCGCATTGGTGCGGTCAATGATGCCCTGCTTTGCAGCGGCGACATCTGTCTGCGCAGGCTGCTCCACGGGCTTTGCCTCCGCAGACGTTACCGACGCTTCACCGGTGTAGGGCTTTTTCGATTCGACCTGTACACATTTGGCATCGCTGTTCCAATAGACATTGAAGCCGACCGTTCTGCCGACGTCACGCAGCATAACGTAATTGTTGCCGTTGATGTTGTACGCCGTCAGGTGTACTTCCTGTCCATCCACATAAATGCGGTTGGTGCTGCGCTCCGCTGTGATCCCGGCAGCCAAAACGGATGACCCGCCAAAAAGTGTAATGCCAATCAAAATACCGGCAATTAAGTAAAGGCTCTTCTTCATTTGACTACGCTCCCTTTCGATAAAATGTAGTGGTTACACTGGCAGTCATGCGGCAGGTATCCGGATTGAAAACACAGCGCTCAAACTCGTAAATGCCAAGCCGCTCAGCCTGCTCCGCTACTTCCGCAGGAAGATCGACCGTAATGTCCATTTGGACTCGGATCTCATCGTCCTTCCTCGGGGACTTAAATTCCTGTATCAACCAAATACTTCCTTTTGTACTTCTATTCTCCGGAGTGGTTTGAGAATAATACAGAAATCATGCTATGTCAAAGGTTTATTTGAAATGCCTACGCCGATAAAACGCACCTGACGAAAGCCTTAGTGCCGCAAGGGCTTTACTTCACCTCTACAGCCTGAACGCAAACCCTTTTGCTGGGCTGATTTGCAAGACAGGTGGTGATGGTAATACGATTATCGGATGTCGCCTGTAGGTAGCTCCAGTCTGAACTGGCAATTGTCTCTACCGTTACAACCTCATAGGTACGGGTTCCATAGACCGTTGTGTAAGTGATTGTATCACCATCCTTCAAGTTTTTGATGTTGCCGATGGTGTACTTGGCGCCGCGGTTATGCCCACAAACGCCAATATTCCCATCCCACCCGGAAGTAGAGCTATAATGGCCGAGTCCCTTTGCCATGCTGGTGTTGGTTTCGCCCTCCCAGACCTTCATATTGATGTTCAAGGATGGGATTTTCAGCGTACCGATACTGCCATCCTTGCGTTCCATACCGTCAACGCTTGTATAGGCGGAAGGCTGGTAGCTGGTTGATGGAATCTGCGGTTCCTGCTGAATCGGATTCGTGATATTACTCTTGATACCGCTTCCCCCGATAGAGTCTACCAAGCCAGGAAATCGAACCTTTTCCATACATCCGACACTTGTATTGCTGGACACTCCATAGGGTAATGCCGGCCACTGGTAGTCCGTTGCATTGCTCCCGCCATAATTGTATTTAGCACCATAGAGAGATTCATAGCTCGTGGAGGGATAATATTCGGTATCCTCTACGCCGTCAAAGTCGTACTCTAATGCTTCTACGCAGATTCCCAGCGAAAGCGTTAAGCAGGCGGTGAGAGCCGTGACAAACCAGCGCTTTTTACTCTTCATGTTCATCTTCCTCCTCTGAAAAATCTTCGTGATAAACTGTATCCTCTTGGCGTCTCTTGTGGCAACGCCAAATGAGTACAGCGGCAGTAATTGCAAGAACGATAACAACAAGGGAAATTAAAATAACGGGGAAGTCCTCTGCGCTTTTGGCGGCTACTCGCTGCAGGATACTCGACGGTGTACCGGTATAGATCACCGTATAAGTAACACTCTCGATACCCTCTGCAACGATATCACCGATATATTTTGCAGTCGTAACATATCCGGTCGCCGCGCGATAAGATGCTCTCCCTGCGTAGGTGGCAACAGCTTTGTACTGAGCAGGCACGAGAATGTCATCGACCAACGACGTTCCCTGCACCTGCCAATCTACCGATTGGAGCTGAACTGTTACGCCATTTTTTGTAGTCGTATCAGGGACGTAAGCCATGTCGTTCGTATCGAGATTGTCAATTTCTTTGGTCGCACTGACGGTGTAGCTCTTCGTTGTGTAACCAGACGCTACCGTGCTGATCGTCGAGTGGTCAAGATAGAGCGTTCCTCGAAATTCTCCGTCGTCATACTCGATGGACGGGGATAATGCCTTCAGCACCACGGACAGATCACTCTTCTCCGTGTCCGCTGTTACGGTCTCAGTGTGATGCTCCTTCTCCGAATAGGACCGCTCTTCCTTCGTCATGGACGAATAGGTATAAGTATATCCGTCGTATTCAAAAACATCATCGATCAGCGACTGCGGATCTGTGTCCGGTGCGACCGTATAGATCTTAATATACTGCCGTACACCATTGAGGTCCTGAATGGTCGTATTAGTCGGTACTTCCATTGCAAAAGCACTGATGGAGCATGCAGCAGAAACCATCAGGGCGATACAGGTACTAATGATTTTTTTCATGTGCGTTGTGTCCTCCGTTTCATAATGATAATTCCGGCAACAACAATTGCGGCCGAAATGCGGTAAATCAGCTTTTTCACGCCGTGGCCTCCCTTTGAAAATCGAAGTTGCTTGTACGATCCGGATGCTGCTGGATGTCCGACAGTATGTACAGAGATTGATCCAGAGCTTTCTTCGTATCCCGAGGCTGCCGCTTGATAAAGGACGTCAATAAAATAACATCCTCATTCTGCACCGTGAAAACGATTCGAATGAGGACTTTGCCCTTTTCACGCAGTTCATACATCTGACTGTATCTCTCCAGTGAAAAGTGCTTAAAATGAGGTTCCTTTAGTTCGCAGGCAGGAAGATTTCTCAGTCGAAAGATTTGCCACAGGAGCTTAGCCTTGAGTTTCCCGTCCAGAGCATCAATGAAAGCGTAAAGCGGAGGTTCCACTCCGGGCGGGCAGTAGACTTTAATTGCTCGCATTACCCTACAGACAAACGCCAGAACAGAGGCTTCAATCGTATTCTTTAGACGTTCATTTTCTTTGCGAGAGAGTTCAAAGCAAAACTCATAGCGGTTAACCAAGACAGTAGGATTAGATGTCACATTTGTAGGCTTATCAGAAAAATGATTCGAAAGAAGCCCACAATAATCCTTCACTATTTGAGTCCACTTAGAAAGGAAATCGTCTTCGTTCATTAGATGGTTGTGCTCTTGCATGGCTTCATGGATGGAATACTGTTTATACGTTTCTGACAGAGCAGACCTAAATGAATTCACTGCGGTCTCATTAAAGTCAAAGCCAAATAGGTCGCAGAAATCATGATATTTTTGCTTTGTTCGTGTAGATGCAGTGCTATCAGCAAAGTATTGACTGTATAGCTTGAACTCTTTTCCGACGGCAAAACTTTGCAAAATGCCAGATAAAAACTCCATTGAAGGATTAACTGCCATGAAAGAAAAAATCCAAAAATCATTTGTTACAGAATCAAACACCAAGGTTTTCACGCAGTTTAGTTTTGTTACTTCCCAAGATTTCATCAGGTCATACGATAGTTTGATGTCATCGTTTGAAACGTCAGGAAACGCGCAAGACGCGATGACTTGATGGAAACAGGTCTGGTGATTTCTTATAAAATCAAGGCAAAACTGAATCTGCTCTTTGTCTGCCAAAGGCTCATATATTGCGATGTAATAAAAATATAGGACGATAAAAAGCTTGTCGACCAAATCTGTATCAGGATGTATGTCAGTAATACTATAAACTTTTTCGCTTAGAATGGTTTCATTTCTATTATCAACCAATGACTTAAAAAAGTTGAGACGGTCATACCTCTCAAGAAGCGAAAAATCTCGAAAAGGAGAAAACCAATCATACATTCCGATCACGAAGCTGTCTTTGATTGCAACGGCATTTAGCGGGTAAATATTTTCTACAACAGCAAGCTGATATATCTGAGCTGTAAATGAACGGAGATTCTCAGTGTCACTATAAGCGGGATTACGAAATAGTTCAAACCTAAGGTTATCAAGGCCTCCGCGCTTACGGGCATCTGCTAAATCTAAGTATTTTAGTCCGTTATAAAACTCAAAGCAAATTGCACGGAATATAGGGAATTCTTTCTTCTTTTCATTAAAACTGTGGTATGCCTTCTGCAATGCATCTGCCATGCAAAAAAATAAATCGCTATTTTTCGCGCCAAAGAGCCTATTTGCACATTTGATATACTCGGAATTAAAAGCTGTTTGATCCGTATCACCGCTAACCGACAATAGCATTTCATTCATAGCCGAGAGTTCTTCTTTTAAACCGTCTATGCTGGCAGTGCTTGCAGATTTTATGACATCGTCTACAACCATTGAGAATTTTTCTTGGGTGGGGGCACTTACTAAGTAAGACCGAATTTCCGACCTATAGAACTGGTAATCTGAGAGTAGCGAAAAGCAGTCCGTCATCAATATCAAAGAATTAAATAATGTTACAAAAAAGGTTAATTCCAGAAGGTTGTACCATTGATAGCTTGTGCTGACAAAGGCAATTATAATCATGAACATTTGCAGAATGGCGACGGAGTTATAAGTCAGTAAAACCGGTCTCAGACGCAGTACATATTTAAGGACTGGAACGCCGTATAGGGTATCCTTGGACATACCTGTAATAAGCGCAATGATAGCCAAAGGTAAAACGGCTATTGTCACCTGTATCTGTAGGATCACAAATGAACTGTCGGTAAGTGGCAGATCTGTGAGTAGCCATGATGGTAATGGCAGATGAAATATTTGCCAGATAATTACTACTATAAAGGCTACCCCTACAAAAATACAATAAGCAATATCATATTTCTTTTTTATATTTACAGGCTTCATTTTACTCTCTCCTTGATAGGCGTTAGGCGAAAAGCAATACCCGGATAACCGGTAGGTCCTCTATTTGCTTTTTGAATCATCCTGACGGTCAACTACCTGCGCCGATGCTTCGATCATTTCTGTGACCGCCGCGTTTAACTGAACGGCATTCTGCGAAGTAATAACAGGCTGTCCGGTTTCCGCCTCAAGCTGCTGCCGCGCAACATTTGCAACATTGCCGCCACGCTTGGCAACCTTTACGCTCTCATCAAAACCAACGGGCTTTGATGCCTTGGAAATATCTCGTGTGGAAGCCTCCGCCAGCATGGTCAGCACGAGTTCAGTATCGCTCATGTTATCCCTCAGATTCTCTTTTTTTAGTCCCTTGAGATTTTTGTACTGCCGGGTTGTCATACCGGACCACGCCCTTGAAATCTCATCGGTCAGGATCGCAAATTCCCTGCCTTTTTCCACTCCGCGCTTCTGCCATTCGTCGGTGAGCTCATTGCGGATACGGATGGAAAGGAGCCTTTGGTGCACCCAGTCGGGATCATAGCCCTTTTTGAGATAGGTTTCCAAAGCACGGTCAATGGCCTGTTCCGGGTCAATGGTTTCCTCAATGCGCTCGCGGCCAACCTCGGCAAGCCAGCGTTTCACTGGCTCCGCGCGGGGAGACGGAACGGACTGGATGATACGCAAGAGCTGTTCCGTAGTAGCAACATCGGTTGCGCGGCGCTTTCCGTCAGATGCGGTCATTTTCAACTGCTGACAATTTGTCAGCAGTTCATCTGCGCCCTCTTCTTTCAGCCGCTGCTTGAGTTTGGCCCAGTAGTTGCTCGCTCCACGAGCGGTCTGCTGACCTGTCAAAACAGAAATGACATCGGTAACTGAAAAATACCATTCTTCTTTTTCTGTATCCCATGCTGTGCGGATCTTTTGATCTTCAAAAAGCTGGATTTTTTCCTGTTCGCTCATAGCGTTCGGTATCCTTTCTTTTATTCTTTTTCATTATACATCAGCCGACCCGCTGCCGCAAGAACGCCAAAAACAACTCTTCAAGTTCCTTGTCGCTACCCAGCTTTTGAAGGTACGGAGCGAACTTCCTGCGGTCAAAGCTGATCTTCTTTGGAGGTGCAGTACGGCGCTGGGCTTCCTCGGCGCGAGCCTGCCGCCATACAGCGTAAATCTCCTGTTTTCCCGCAGAAGGGGGCGGACAGGTGCGGGTGATTTTCTGCACTGTGGCCTTATTGAGCGTGTAGCCCTCGATAGAGCACATCTCCACAAATGCCTGCTGGGTGGTCGCGTCATAGTCAGCAATCAACTCAGCGCAAGCAATCGGCAGCTTGCGTGGAGTGTCTTCCAAAATATCCGCAAGCGGTTCAATCAGGCCTGCCAACTTGATTGCTTTGCGGATCTCGTACTCGGTCACGCCAAAGAAATCCGCCACTATTTCACGGGTGAGGAACTTCTGGCGATTCTCGCCAGAAGTTCCGATGTCTGTTCTTGCCCCTTGCCGCTTTTCCGCATCAATCACGGCTTTGTATGCCTTGCCGCGCTCAATGATGGTAAGGTCCTGACGCCGCAGGAGGTTGGTGGCAACAGCAATAGAGACAGCTCTCGCGTCGTCGGCACTCACCACCTCGGCTGGGATCATGTCATGCCCGGTCATCTGCCAAGCCCTCGTGCGGTTATGACCGGCAAGGATCTCATAATCGTTGCTGTCTGGGATAGGGCGGACGATAACACGCTCGTAGATTCCCTGCTCGGCAAGCTGCTGTGAAAACGCTCTGAGCTTTTCTGGCGAATAGGGATGGAACCCAATGTCGGCAGTAAAAAATGGGCGAAGCCTGTCTATCGGCAGATCACAGAATCTCGATGCCTCCGGTGCTGGTGCACCTCTAAACAGCGTTTCATACGCCTCGTCGCCCACCACAATTTCAGCAGCCTGCTGTGTGGCGCTCATACGCTTTTTTAGCAGGTCATTCATGTCGCGTTTAGGCAAGATGAAGCACCTCCAGAGCAAGGCTGCGGTATGACTCGGCAGCAGGATTCTTGGGTGCATAATCAAGAATGCTCATTCCTGCAGCAGGGCACTCGGCGGCCTTGATTGTCTGCTCGATCGGGCGCTCAAAAACATGGAGGCTCTCGCCGTAGATATCATTTACACTGTTTCGAACGCTCTGACAGAGCTGAGGGCGCGATTGATACATAGTCAAGAGAATGCCTGCAATCTTCAAATCAGGATTGAATCGGTTCTGAACATTTTTCACCATTTCCAATACATCCGGAATTCCTTCACTTGCAAGGAAATGTGCCTGCACTGGAATAATGCAATAATCGGCAGCGGCGAGTGCGTTGATGGTCAAAAGCTCATGTTTCAGCCCGCAGTCAATAATAATGTAATCATATTGCTCGCGGAGAGAAGTCAGCAGCTTGTCCATTATCTTCTCGCAAAGGGCATCGGAGAAACCGGCGGCATTATATTGCGAAAGCTGCATGACCTGTAAGCGGGCCGCAGCGTCCGCAAGACGTTTATTGGCGGGAATCAGGTCAATACCGGTTTCGGTATGTATCACGGTGCGCGGAAGGTGCAGGTCTAAATCTTCTGGCGAGTCAATTTGAACGAGCACGAGTTTTGCCAAGGTGTTTTTCTGCTCCCCAGGCGTATAGCCCAATGCAGCAGTGAGGTTGCCCTGCGGGTCGTTGTCGATCAGCAAGACTCTTTTCTTCGCTGCCGCAAGTGCAGCACCAAGATTTAATGCGGTGGTAGTCTTCCCAACACCACCTTTTGAATTTGTAATAGATATTACTGTGCTTTCCCTCATATTTTTTTCTCCTAATACTTAAAAGAAGTTGACACTTTAATGACTCAAAATGCTGGTTAAAAATATTCTCCCAAGGTCATACTTCCCCAGCTTTCTATTCCACAATAGCAAACTGCTCTTCTAACACTCTTCTAACAATTTTCTTCAGAACCAGATTTTTTCAAACTCTGATTTTTCAATCGCCGACGCTTCCACTATGCCTGAAAGCCTTGTAACACAAGGGATTCAGAGGGATGCAGCGTGAACATACGAGAACAAGCGTAATCGCGCTTATTAGACTACGGACCAGAAGGCCGGGGGTTCGAATCCCTCACGGCGTACCAAAAGTCCTCGAAATCGTCTGATTTCGAGTACTTTTGCTTTTCATAAGTTCCGTTTTTAGGGTGTTGCTTTTTTCTGACCCAAACGCTGACCCCAACGGGAGCGGGTAGCGGAAACCGTCAGACGGCACGGGAAAGGATATTGCCCATCGTCTGGGCGGCTTTGAGCTGTGCGTCGGTGGTGACGTGGGCGTAGGTGTCCAGCGTAAAGCCCGCGGAGTAGTGCCCGAGCATACTGCTGACGGTCTTGACGTCCACGCCGTTTTGCAGGGCCATGGTCGCGAAGGTGTGACGGAGATCGTGGAATCGGATGCGGGGCAGCCCCGCGCGTTTCAGCACTCTTTGCAGCATATGCAGCACGCTGTCCGGGGACATAGGGCCTCCGGCGGGGGACGGGAATACCCATTCGCTGTTCCCAACTTTGCATTTCTGCATTTTCAGAACGCTTATCGCGTCTGCCGACAGCGGCAGTGTGCGGTAGGCGTTTTTCGTTTTCAGTGGGGCTTCTACCACCTTGCCGTTTTGCCGGGAAATGGCCCGTTGGATTTTCAGTATGCCACGGTCGAGGTCGACGTCCGTCCACTTTAGTCCCAGCAGTTCGCCCCGCCGCAGTCCGGTAGCGAGGTCGAGGTAGTAGAGCTCGTACACGCCGCTGTCTTTGGCCTCCTGGAAGAAAGCACTGAGTTGGTCGGCGGTCAGGGTTTTCATCTCTTTGTGCTCCACCTTTGGCAGGGCGCAGCCCTGCGTTGGATTCCTGCTCACCAAATTCTGCTCCATGGCGAGGTTGTACGCCGAGCCGATCATCTGGTGGATATTGCGGACAGTCTTTGGGGCCAGACCTTTCGGCTTTTTCTTGGCCTCAATGCGGTCTACTCGCCCGCCGTCCAACAGGTGTTTGTAGAATCTCTGCAAGTCCAGAGAGGTTAGGTCTGCCAGCGGAACGCTGCCGATCTGCGGCTTGATGTGGTTTTTCAGAAAACCTTGGCTGGTCTTGAACGTGGACGGTCTGAGTTTCACCTTGGCGTAGTTCTCCATCCAGACCTCCAGCCATGTTCCCACCGTGTAGGTCTTGGCCCGCCCGTAGTCGATGCCGACGTTTTCCTCGATGGCTTTCTTCAACTTCTCCTTGACCTCGGCCTGCGTTTTACCCAGCACGTTCTTGATGATGGCCTTTCCGGTTTCCGGATCGTGGCCGACAGTGTACCGCCCCTCCCATCGGCCGTCCTTTCTTTTTCGGATGTTCCCCTCGCCGTTTGCTCGTCTTTTCGGCATGGTATCAGCCCCTTTCGACAACGAACAATACCGTAACCAAGGGGACAAAGCTATCGGAAAACCGGACTGTTATCAAAAAGTTATCATTTGAAGGGGATGCCCTATCTTTGTCTATGGCGGCGCAATTTCTGCGCTGCCGGGGACATCCTCTTTGGTTACAGCGGTGCGATTTTTGAACGGTCAAGAAGCCTTTTCATTGACTACAGCGGCGCAAAATATACACGTTTTCCTCCGAAAATCGCCGCTGCTCAAAGAGCACTTTTTTGAGTTGTTGAAAACTGCGATTTCCTCAAACGCCTGCGGAACGTCCACCTTGAAAAGTCCGCCGCCACGGGCCTTTTCCGTGCCTGACGTTCACCTATGACTGCGAAAGTGCCTCTCAAGGTGCACCTTAGACTGCGGTTCCAAAACCTCGGAAAGCCCCGCACTGCGGGGCTTTGTGGCCGGGCTGCGGGCGCTTGCGACTGCGGCCCTTTATCTTGTGCTTTAATCGAACGGCTATAAGCATCCAGAAAATCGACTCAAAAAGTTCGAAGTCTCACTTAAAATCACTTCCACGAATCTCGCCAAAAAGTTACCGTCACAGACTCTATCTCAAACCGTTTCTCATCGCGATTTTCAACTTCTCTCACAAACGGCCCACGTTCGCTTTCACTCCCGAAAGCGGGTACACACTCGCCTTTCAGAGAAAGATCGCACACAACGGCTCACACGCCGAAACAGGGGGCCTTCCCTTCTGCGAACACAGCGTGGCATTGCGCTGCCAGCGAAATACCTTTTATTCCACCGTGCTTTTATATACATACATTTCCCGGTTCTCTGTGAACCCTCACTATCAGCAGAAGAGAAATATCCGGCAAAGCTGCCGCCATAAATTTTATCCCCAACCGCTTTTCATCGTGTTTTTCAACTTCTTGCACAAACGCCCCACGTTCGCTTTCACGAGTGAAAGTGGGCACACAGAAAGATTGCACACAACGGCTCACACGGCGAAACACGGGGCGTTTCGGATGGGGGCGCTATTACTACCCTCGGAGCGTTCCACACGTTTCGGAAACCCTGCGTGGCCGGGGTTTAAAACGGCAAACTTTGCCGCTTTTGGGTCTTGGTCGGAGACGCTCCTGAAGAACGCAGAAAGCCTTCGGAGCAGCGATGCGCTTATGCGCGTCGCTGCTCCGAAGGCGTCGCGGCCCCGCTGGGCTGCGTGATCTGTTTGCAATTTGGTGATGTTGCTGTTTTTTCACTCTGTGCGCAGTACTTTCTGAATGTGCGAGGCAGGGGGTATTACTACCCTCGGCGTGCTTTACGTGCTGCTGAAACGCCGGACGGCCGCTTGTCAAAACGGCTCATTTGCCGTTTTCTGAGGTCAGGTGGGCGTAGTTCTCCGCACGATTCCTATTTTCTTGCGAATACACAGAATTTTCTGTTGGCAGTTCCAGTTGCAAACGCTTTTGCGTTATGGTACGATAAGTTCAGCAAACTTGAAATTGATTAGTAACCCCAATTGATTATTTCCCAACTCTTTTTATGATTCCAGGTACTACAACAATCAGATTCCTGCTGGCAGCTACAGCATCTATTTCAGCAGCTTCTTCTATAGCCCATGCCGGTTGCAAAACCGAAATTAAAACCGCGATTGTCATAAGCAACGATATCAATTTTTTCACTTGTGTGCTCTCCTTGCTTTGCCTCTGTTTGGGTTTTCCTTCCTACTTTTTTCTTATTTCATTGATCACCTCCACAATAATGGAAATTATATACCCTAAAACCATTATGCCCACAGGCACTACTACAAAAATTAGGAAAAATTTACCAATATATTCATATATGGCCGCTTCTACTATGCTCCCCATTTTTATCCCCTCCTGTCCTTTCCAGAGTAATAAAATGCGACGGGGCCCTAAGCATACACACTTAAGCCTCGTCGCATTTTGCTACTTTCATATTCCGAGGCCAGTACGGTCTCATTTTCATCGCACAGTTATTATATTATATTTCACCATTACTGTCAACGGGCACATAATGTTCAAGTGAAAGTCTGACATATGTTTGCGCAATGATAATGGGAAATACGAAGATTATATACCCTTCATTGGTTATTCTCTTTGTGATACTTCTCAATTTCTTCTGCAAATCTGTTTTCAACATCCTCGTCATAGCGAAGTTCAGTAAGTGTGCAACCTTCAAAATCTTTTGCAAATTTTTTCTCTATGACATCAAATGCTTCCTTGATTGAATTTTCACCATAGAGTGCAGAGTAACCAACAACACGTTTAACATTTGATACATTTCCTCTATTTCCAGTTAATACAAGGACTGTTGCCACACCTGAAATTACTAATACAGCACATATCACAATTATGCTTTTCTTCTTCATACAATCACATCCCTTTGTCAAATTCCGATTTGTTGCATAATTATCGCATTTAAATTGTACCATAAAACTTGTGACCAATTCTACCGCAACTTTGGAATATATGAGAAAAGTCCGAACAGTTTTCTGCCCGGACTTCCTCGCTCAATATAAATCAATTCCACTTTGGAGGTCAACGGTATTCGGCTGGACTGCGCTTGACCCAGTTTTGACCCAGAACCCGAAAAAAGCAGGCAGGGCTGGATGGAAACAATGGAAGATTCGCCGAGCGAACAGTGGTAAAAAGCACAAATCGGAGCCGAAACGACCCCGATTTGTGCGTGAGACAACCTACGGACCAGAAGGCCGGGGGTTCGAATCCCTC
>ENA-ORSJ01000959-ORSJ01000959.1-human-gut-metagenome-genome-assembly--contig:-NODE-959-length-27388-cov-3.219478_pt1 | contig 27388 bp, 25 predicted proteins | sample MGYA00242191_ERZ509158 | MGnify/ENA primary metagenome ERZ509158 (study PRJEB26280, sample SAMEA2338623) | human gut metagenome | biome: human gut; feature: human-associated habitat; material: faeces...
GCTCTAAAATATTTTTTATAACTTGCCACTGTTTTTCAGTCAGGTCGGTTGGATAGTGTGTCATAACTTTATAGTTTGGTACCTTTAAAGATATAACATTTTTCCAATTGGCCTGCTGATTTCAAATTTTAAGGAGACTGTAACATTATTCTTGAATCAATTCAAAACAGTTTCTTAATCGGAAAATTTAAGCGACAGGCTTTTATATATATGCAAAATTAAAATAATATTCATATGAAGAAATTGTATTTACTTGCATTACTGCTATGCACAAGTGTATTTGCACAGTCCCAACAACTTGCTGTCGGATTTTCCGGCAATGGCTATATAACCCGCCAGCAAGATGGTGCGCAAATTACAGAAAAAGGAATTGCGCATTGGACAAATCCTAACACAATCATTAGCATTTATTTTTATCTGCATCAACCCACGACAGCTGATTTGTCATTATATGCCAAAGGACATTCTGAAATCAAAGTCAGTTATGGGAAGAATAGCTTTAAAGTCAATTTACAATCAGATGACTACACAAAAGTTCCTGTAGGAAGTGTCAATATACAACAAGTTGGATATGTCCGCATCGACTTACAAGGAATCTCCAAGCGTGACGATAATTTCGGAGAAATCAAACAATTAATAGCAGACAATGTTACGGGAAAAAGTAATTACGTAAAAGATTTCTCTGACTATTGGGGGCGCCGTGGCCCTTCCGTTCATTTGGCATATACGCTGCCAGAAGGCGATACCGAATGGTTCTACAATGAAATTACAGTGCCCAAAGAAGGTGAAACAATGCATAGCTACTACATGGCAGCCGGATTCGGGGAAGGCTATTTCGGAATGCAATACAACTCCCCGACAGAACGCCGTATCCTTTTCTCCGTATGGAGTCCCTTTGACACGCAGGATCCCAAAGAAATCCCTGATGAACAAAAGATTAAATTGCTTCGACAAGGCAAAGATGTACATATCGGTGAATTTGGCAACGAAGGGTCAGGAGGACAAAGCTATTTGAAATATCCCTGGAAAGCCGGTCAGACATACAAGTTTCTGATGCAAGTAAGACCGGACGGAAAGGGCAACACAACCTATACGGCCTATTTCTATGCAACAGATGAAAAAAAATGGAGATTAATTGCAAGCTTTTTACGCCCACAGACCAGCACGTGGTATAAACATCCTCATAGCTTCCTTGAGAATTTTAATCCAGAACAAGGATATTTGTCACGCAAAGTGTTATTCGGAAATCAATGGGCACGCAGCAAAGAAGGCAAATGGACCCGGCTCACTGAAGCAACTTTTACACACGACGCAACGGCAAGTGCCCAAGTCCGCCTCGATTATCAAGGGGGCTATACTAAAGACAATCGGTTTTATCTGAAAATGGGAGGTTTCTTTAATGAATCCGTTCCAATGGGAACAAAGTTTCATTGCAAGCCAACAGGCAAAGAGCCGGAAATTGACTGGGATGCATTGCAGCAACTGTAAACAAATTCTGCTATGATGGCAAGAATTCGGATATAGTGAAATATTGCTGTCCGATAAAAATGCTTTGGGAATACATAAAGAAATTGCTCGGCCATTGTTTTCAGTGGTCGGGCAATAGCACGAAGGAATATTCATTAAATAGCATAAAATCAGTCAATAGAATCATACATAGAACATTGTGAGTTCGTCAGCTTTTTTGTTTCTTTGTTTCGTAAAATACTGCATACCATGAAAAAGACATGCCTAACTTTTGCCATCGCTTTCTTCGCTTTGGCGGCCCAAGCGCAATACTGCAATACAGAAAAAGGAACTGCTCTGCTGTATATCAGTTCAGACCGGCAGGCAAACGAAACCCGTATCGACACGACCCTAATCTCCGCAGTCAGGACACAAGACGGAAAAACACTTGTGGAGCAGACGCTATGCAACCCGAAAACAAGAGGAAAAGATTCGATTTTTGATGACAACAGTACGATAAAGTTCGCTTACGGAACAGACAAGACCACAGAGCGAATCATCATCGATGAAAACTGGGGAGTTGAAACGATGCAGACACTTCAGAAAGAGCTGGCACCTCAGGAGAAAGGCATGCCATTCGATCCTGAGGAACTGGAAAGAACAGCCGGAAACCACAAGGGAGCAATTACAATCCCCTTACGGAAAGACATTACGGAAGGAGAAAAGATTCCTTCGGGAAAATTCACCATAAAGGCAAGTTTCATGAAAGCCGGGCTCGAAGTCAGCAAAGGCAGGTACGAAGGATTTGAGAAGGTAACCGTCCCGGCAGGGGCATTCAACTGTCTGAAAGTATCATACAAGCTCCGGAAAAACATCCTCTACCTTCCCCGGACTGTCTATGTCACCCAATGGTACGCCGAAGGCATCGGTCTGGTAAAGGAAGAAACGGCAGACAAGAAAGGCTACCTGAAACAAAGCAAAACGCTGTTCCGCATCATCTCACCGGAATAATCAGCTGAAAAAAATGCGCCAAAGCATGTTTCCAGTGCTATGGCGCATCCATTTTTTATTGCCTCATTCTTCGCCGAAGTCAAAAGAGAGCTGTCCGTCACCCAGCAGATTGAACGACATGCGATGGTAAGGCGTTGTACCATATGTCTTAATGGCTTCCCGGTGCTTCTTTGTAGGATACCCCTTGTTCTTTTTCCAGTCATAAGCCGGATACTCCGCTGCCAGACGGTTCATGTAATCGTCACGGTACGTCTTTGCCAAAATGGAAGCCGCCGCAATGGAAAGATACTTTCCGTCGCCCTTCACAACCGTTGTATGCGGAATGCCGGGATAAGGAGTAAAACGGTTGCCGTCGACCAACAAGTGCTGGGGACGCATCTTCAACTGGCCGACAGCGGTGCATGGCGAGAAATGAGGCATTAAGGATGTTGATTGCATCAATCTCAGCCGGTTCAACCACACCCACAGCCCAAGCCAGCGCTTCCGCCTCGACCACCTTGCGCAACTCATAGCGCTGCTTCTCCGTCAGCTTTTTCGAATCGTTGAGCATTTCGTTCCGGAAGTCCGCAGGCAGAATGACGGCAGCCGCGAATACGGCACCCGCCAGACAGCCGCGTCCGGCCTCATCACAGCCGGCTTCTATCAAATCTTTATGCAAATAAGGCAACAGCATACTTCATCTGATTTTCGTTAAAGAATAGTTCAGCCCAGACTCGTTTTTCTCAAAATCACGGTTCAGCAAAGTCAAAGTCTGCGCATCTTTGTCACACAGGAAATTATAAACGTCTTCGTCCCGGTCGGCCACCAGCTGCCATACAACGGCATCCTTGTCAGACGGAATGCCACGCTGCGTATAGCGTCTGCCGACATACGTATAAACGGCATCCTTTCCGTTTTCAGCCTCAAGATAGGTGAGCCGGAGCAGAAACGTCCCATCCCCGCTATGCTTGCGGCTGCGTATGTCCAGCTGATATCTGATGCCCGGACAATCGGCGGCAGGAAGCACGCCTTCGTAAGAAGAATCTTCCCATGGACCCAGGCTTGCGTCATTGTCGCTTGCAGACTGCCTGAACAAAAGCTTTCCTCTTTGGCTGACGGTCCAGCAGCCGTCTGCATAACGCACATTCTTTGTATCATCGTCTTCCACATTCCATACGTGTCCGCCGGAAGGGAGCGTGCGGCGGTCCAACATTTCCGGCTTGCCCTGTGCCGGACCGAACAGTTCCGCCTTCGATGAGTCAGGACTGAACACGATGTAGACAGCACGTCTGCTACCGTCCCCCGCCTCCGTTCTGATTCCGGACTTGAACAAACGGATCAGTTCTGCCCCGGGAGCGTTTCCCCGCGACGGAACCGCCCTGCTTGCAACCGTATCTTCCACCATCCCTTTATCATCCGCAGAGCGGGAAAAGTATCCGCAACTCCCGAAAAAGGCGCAGGAAACCGCCAGCAAAATTTCTTTTTTCATCCTCAACAACACCGTTTATTCTTTCTTCAAAGACATTTTTTTCACATCTACCACTTGATACACACTCGCATAAGATTCCGCAAATCCTTCGTCCGACTTGCCCATGTCAACCACCTCCAGTTCAGCGTATACCGGAGTTCCGTTCTTAACGCCTTTCGTCAGTTCATCATACTTTCGGGCCAGATCGCCTGTCTTGTCTGTCACCCAATAAGAAACAGAATCTCCGGCCGGAACAAACGAACGGACTTCATGGGAAAAGACCAGCGTGCCTTCTGTCTGGAAACTGAGTTTCTTTGCCGGAACCAGTTCGGCCATAGGCACCGTATCTCCGCTCTGTTTCCCTTCGCTTCTGGAGTATCTCAGCACAAGCGTCCCTTTTTTCAGAATCAGACTGTCTTGTGTCAGCTTCTCCACCAACAGCGTGTCAGAAAAAGGAATAGTCAGTCCGTTTCCGATGCTTTTCCCAGAAAGGACAAGCTGACTGCCTTCGCGTTTCCAGGATTCATACTGCAAGGTCGCCATGTTGACCGACGACGCTTTGCCGCCTGCCTGCAACGAAATACCCTGCATGCAGTTTTCCATGCCGGGAACAGGCTCTACCCATTCCCCTTCGATGCTTGCATCAGACGTGCAAGCAACCAATGCCGCTGCCACAACAAGCCCGCTTGCCGCAGCCCATAAGCTTCTGTTTGTTCTCATAACTGGTTTCTATAATAAAATCATTCGGTTTTCGCCATGTCTTTACAGAATGGACATACTTACAAATATACAAAAACCAGTGCAATTACGGACGAATTTAGAAAGAATAACATAAAACCGCCAGAAATATGCGCCTTCCGCTAGGCGGCAGCCTGTGTCCCTTTTCAACCGCATAAACTTATCGGAAAATGCGGCAAGGTTATTCCAACGTTTTTTCATAATTTTGCGGCGTAAAAACAGACAGCAATGCAGATATGATACAGATTGACGATGTAATAGTAAGTTTGGATGTATTCCGCGAAAAGTTTTTGTGCAACCTGGAAGCATGCAAGGGAGAATGCTGCATAGAAGGAGATGCAGGCGCCCCTGTGGAAGAAGACGAAGTGAAGAAACTGGAAGAATGCCTTCCGGCAGTATGGGAGCTTCTCTCGCCGGAAGCAAAAGCCGTCATCGAAAAACAAGGAGTTGTCTACACCGACGAAGAAGGCGACCTGGTAACCTCTATCGTGAACGGGAAAGACTGCGTATTTACATGCTATGACGAAAAGGGATGCTGCTTCTGTGCCATAGAAAAAGCTTTCAGAGAAGGGAAGTGCGACTTCTACAAACCGGTTTCATGCCACCTCTACCCCATCCGGATCGACAACTGCGGCCCGTTCAAAGCCGTCAACTACCACCGATGGGATGTATGCAAGGCAGCCGTGCTGCTCGGGAAAAAAGAAAACCTGCCCATCTACAAGTTTCTGAAAGAGCCGTTGATACGCAAATTCGGCAAAGACTGGTATGCCGAACTGGAACTCGTGGCAGAAGAACTGGACAAACAGCATATGCTCTGATTCGCCCCAACTTTCCGCCCCCCTTCCGTATAAAGGCAAAGGCGGACTGCCGAAATCTTGACCTTCAGGTTAAAGACATATATCCCCAGCCTAAAGACATGCATCTCTAAACTGGAGATGTATATCTCCAGGCTGGAGATAAAGAATCCGAACCGCACATCCGGAGTTTTATACTCGGAAAACCCTCTTCAGAAAGTGCGGATATTCAGAAGAATACACTATCTTTGCAGCCTGTTCTATTCAAAAAAACGCAAAATACAACCGAAAAAATGGGATTATTCATTCGAAAAAGCATAGAGTCACTGCAAGATGAAGCTGCCGAAACCGGGTCGAAAACGTTGAAAAGAGTGCTCGGACCTGTCAGCCTGGTAGCCTTGGGAGTAGGAGTAATCATCGGAGCCGGACTGTTTTCCATCACCGGAACCGTTGCGGCAAGCTATTCAGGCCCTGCCATCACCCTGTCATTCATCATAGCGGCCATCGGCTGCTGCTTTGCCGGACTGTGCTATGCCGAGTTCGCCTCCATGATTCCCGTGGCCGGAAGTGCCTATACGTATTCGTATGCCACGATGGGCGAACTTATCGCATGGATTATCGGATGGGATCTTGTGCTGGAATATACCGTTGCGGCAACTACAGTAAGCATCAGTTGGAGCCGGTACCTTACGGTGTTCTGCCAGGGCATCGGCATCGAATTCCCTCACGCCCTGACAGCTTGTCCGTGGGACGGAGGCATCATCAACATCCCCGCCATGGTCATCGTAGTGCTGATGAGCATCATTCTGATGAGAGGAACGGCGGGAAGCTCGTTCTTTAACGGCCTCATCGTGTTCCTGAAAATAGCCGTCATCCTGATTTTCGTGATATTGGGATGGAAATTCATACAAACCGACAACTATATCCCATACATTCCCGAGAACACAGGAAAGCTGGGAGAGTTCGGCATCTCAGGCATACTCAGAGGTGCAGCCATTGTCTTTTTCGCCTTTCTGGGATTTGACGCGGTGAGCACCGCAGCACAAGAAACCAAAAACCCGAAACGCGACATGCCGATCGGGATTCTGGTATCGCTGCTCATCTGCACCATATTATATACACTTTTCGCCCATGTGATGACCGGCGTGGCGCATTATACGGAGTTTGAAGGCCAGGTGGGAATCGCTCCGGTTGCCGTAGCTATCGAGAAGATGGGCTATCCGGATGCAGCCGGCGTTGTCCAGCCCGTCTATCCGTGGCTGAACAAGGCAATCATACTTGCCATCCTTTTCGGCTACTGTTCGGTAATCATGGTCACCCTGCTCGGCCAAAGCCGGGTATTCCTGAGCATGAGCCGCGACGGACTGCTTCCGCCTTTCTTCTCAAGAATCAACGAAAAATACCGCACGCCCGTCCACAGCAACTGCCTTTTCATGGTGCTGGTCAGCCTGCTCGCCGGGTTTGTTCCGGCAGAAGTGGCCGGAGAAATGACAAGCATCGGCACCTTGCTGGCTTTCACCCTGGTGTGCGCCGCCATTCTGGTGGTACGCAAAACCATGCCCGACATCCACCGGGCTTTCAAGACACCTTTCGTGCCTTTCGTCCCGATTATGGGCATACTCACCTGCCTCTGCATGATGTGCTTCCTGCCCGCCGACACGTGGATCCGACTCGTCTTGTGGATGCTTGTGGGACTGGACGTATACGCATGCTACGGCATCAGGCACAGCAAGCTCGAACATGGGAAAGCTCACCGGCAGGGCGACATCGTGCTGAACGTACTCGGGCTGGTTCTGTCGGTACTGAGCGTCATCACAGGACTGTGGCACCAGCAAACCGTGGGATGGCAGGAAGACAAGACATTGCTCACCGTTTCATTCGTGTTCGCCTTTGCCCACTGCGCCTTTTATATGTGGCGGATATGGAAGCACTCGCACGCACATGAAAACGCGGACAAAAACGCAAAAACGGAGCCAAATCCTTAAAATAAGTTATAGAAGAAAGACTTGAACAAAAAAAACGACTTTTAAGCTATATCCCATCTTTAAAAAAGCTGTTATTTTACAGCAATTTATGTATTATGGATAAAAATATTTTATACGTTGCCATTCAGGCTGCCCTGAAAGCCGGGGCGGAAATCATGAGGGTTTACACTGATCCGAACGCTGATTTTGAAATAGAAAAGAAGGCAGACAACTCACCGCTGACCGTCGCCGACCGCAAGTCACACGCAGTGATTGCGAGTATGCTGGCCGACACTCCCTACCCAGTATTGAGCGAGGAAGGGAAAAAGATGCCTCAGGAAGAACGGATGAGGTGGAATGAATTGTGGGTGGTCGACCCGCTGGACGGAACCAAAGAGTTCATCAAACGAAACGGAGAATTTACCGTGAACATCGCTTATGTCAAAAACGGAAGCCCCGAAGCAGGAGTAATCTATGTACCCGTAAAACGGCAATTGTATTTTGCGGACACGGAATGGGGAGCGTACAAGGCCGAAGATATCCAGGAACTGAAAGAAGGGACAACCATTGACAGCCTGATAGCAGACTGCCGGCGTCTGCCGGAACCGGGAAACAGACACGACAACTTTGTCATCGTGGCATCGCGCTCGCATCTCACGCCGGAAACGCAGGCTTACATCGACGAGATGAGCAAAAAGCACGACAAGGTGGAAACCGTTTCGAGCGGCAGCTCACTAAAGCTGTGCCTGGTAGCCGAAGGAAAGGCTGACGCTTATCCGCGGTTTGCCCCGACAATGGAATGGGACACAGCGGCAGGACACGCCATCGTACGCGCGGCAGGAGGTGAAGTCTACAATGCCGGAAGCGACAAGCCGCTCCAATACAACAAAGAAGACCTGCTGAATCCATGGTTCATCGTGCTGCCCGCAACGGAACGCCGCACAGATTCAGACGAACGATAAACTATCTGATAAAAGAATATGAATTTTGAAATAATATTTGTACTGCTCGGACTGATCGGAATGCTGACAGCACTTATCCTAGACAAGATGCGTCCGGGCATCGTACTGCTGTCGTTGGTTGTCGTATTCATGGCAGCAGGAATTATTACGCCCAAACAGATGGTAGCAGGATTCAGCAACCGCGGAATGATAACCGTAGCCCTTCTGTTTCTCGTAAGCGAGGGCGTAAGGCAGAGCGGCGCGTTGAGCACCATCGTAAAGAAACTCCTTCCCGAAAAGGAAACGACAGTGACTAAGGCCCAGCTCCGCCTTCTTCCCATAGTGAGCGCATTCTCTGCTTTCCTGAACAATACGCCGGTGGTGGTGATATTCGCTCCGATAGTGAAAAACTGGGCGAAGAAAATCGGCCTGTCGTGCACGAAATTCCTGATTCCCCTCTCGTATGCAACCATCCTGGGAGGCTTGTGTACGCTCATCGGCACATCAACGAACCTGGTTGTACACGGAATGATGATCGACAAGGGACTTGGAGGACTGAAGATGTTTGACTTGGCTTTCATTGGCATTCCCATCACGGTTGTGGGACTGCTTTTCATCATTCTGACATCAAAGAAGCTGCTTCCTGCCGAAAGGCCCGACAACTTCGAGGAAGAAGAGGCAGACGCAGCCGTAGAAAAAGGACAGCACATCGTGGAGGTGGTGCTGGCATCCCGCTTTCCGGGACTGAAACGAAAACTGAAGAACTTCGACTTCAAAAGAAAATACGGAGCTGAAATCAAGGAAATACGCCAGGGAGGACAGATCATCACCGAAAATTTGGGAGAAGTAAGGCTGCAGCAAGGCGATACGCTGGTCTTGCTGGCCGATGATGACTTCACCAAGACCTGGGGCGACTCGTCTGTGTTCTTGATGATGACCAACGGCAAGGAAATTCCTACCCGCCCCGTACCGTCCTGGAAGAAATGGACTGCACTGGCCCTGCTTCTCATCATGATCATCGGAGCTACAATAGGCGAGCTTCCGGCCATTCAGGAACGCTTTCCCAACGTAAAGATGGACATGTTTTTCTTTGCAGCCGTCACTGCGGTTGTCATGGCGTGGCTCAAGATGTTCCCTCCGAAAAAATACACCAAATACATCAGCTGGGACATTCTGATTACAATCGCCTGCGCTTTTGCCATCAGTGCGGCGATGGAAGAATCCGGACTTGCCGCTCTGATTGCAAACTTCATCAAAAACGTGGCCGGCTCGCTGGGAGCATGGGGAGCGCTGGCCTTGCTCTATTTTGTCACGCTGGTTATCACGGAACTTATCACCAATAACGCAGCGGCCGCACTTGCTTTCCCGCTGGCTCTGGAAACAGCCCAGAAATTCGGAGTAGACCCGATGCCGTTCTTTATCGCGATCTGCATAGCCGCATCAGCCGGGTTCGCCACTCCAATCGGCTACCAGACCAACCTGATCGTGCAAGGCGCCGGAAACTATAAGTTTACGGATTTCATGAGAATCGGTATTCCTATGGACCTGATTGTCATGATAATATCCGTTTCACTCATCCCTTTAATCTGGCCGTTTGTACCGGCTTAACAAAAACAAAAAGATTATGGAACATATCTATCCTATATTCGACAAGATGCTGACCCGTTCCGACAAGGAAAACCTGCTCGGACAGCATGGACTGATGATCTGGTTCACCGGACTGAGCGGTTCGGGAAAAAGCACCATCGCCATTGCGCTGGAACGTGAACTTCAAAAACGGCACTTGCTCTGCCGCATCCTTGACGGCGACAACATCCGAAGCGGAATCAACAACAATCTGGGATTCTCGGCCGAAGACCGCACGGAAAACATACGGCGCATAGCGGAAGTTGGAAAGCTGTTCGTTGATACGGGCATCATTACAATCGCCGCATTCATCAGCCCGAACAACGATTTGCGTGAAATGGCGGCCGACATCATCGGAAAAGACGATTTCGTAGAGATTTATATAAGCACACCGATCGAAGAATGCGAACGGCGCGACGTAAAGGGTCTGTATGCCAAGGCACGCAAAGGAGAGATCAAGAATTTCACAGGAGTGTCCGCACCGTTCGAAGCCCCGCTTCACCCGGCTCTCTCGCTTGACACATCGAAACTGTCAATCGAAGAATCTGTCGGCCGGCTCCTGGAACTGATATTACCGAAAGTAACTAAAATATAACTATACAATCATGCAAGAAGAATATAACCTGAGCCACTTGAAAGAACTCGAAGCCGAGTCTATCCACATCATACGTGAAGTGGCCGCCTCTTTTGAAAACCCGGTAATGCTCTACAGCATCGGAAAAGACTCTTCCGTAATGGTGCGTCTGGCCGAAAAAGCATTTGCCCCGGGAAAAGCTCCGTTTCCGCTGATGCATATCGACTCGAAATGGAAATTCAAGGAAATGCTGAAGTTCCGCGACGAATATGCCAGGGAGCATGGATGGAAACTGATTGTGGAAAGCAACATGGAAGCGTTCCGTGCCGGAGTAGGTCCGTTTACCCACGGAAGCAAGGTGCATACAGACCTGATGAAAACACAAGCCTTGCTGCACGCACTCGACAAATACAAGTTTGACGCGGCCTTCGGAGGCGCACGACGCGATGAAGAGAAGTCACGCGCCAAGGAACGCATATTCTCGTTCCGCAACGAGTTTCACCAGTGGGATCCGAAAAACCAGCGTCCGGAGCTGTGGGACTTGTACAACACGCGCATCCGCAAGGGTGAAAGCATCCGCGTGTTCCCGCTGAGCAACTGGACAGAACTGGATGTATGGCAATACATCCGTCTGGAAAATATTCCGATTGTACCGCTGTATTTTGCAAAGGAACGGCCTACCGTAAACATCGACGGGCAACTCATCATGCCCGACGATGACCGTCTGCCGGAAAAGTACCGCGACAAGATTGAAATGAAGAAGATCCGTTTCCGCACCCTCGGGTGCTGGCCGCTGACCGGAGCGATCGAAAGCGAAGCCGATACAATTGAAAAAATCGTGGAAGAGATGATGACAACCACCAAGAGCGAACGCACAACACGTGTCATCGACTTTGACCAGGATGCCAGCATGGAAGAAAAGAAGCGTGAAGGATACTTCTGACAAGCAATGAATAATCAAGGATGAATGACGGGCAGCAGCCTGCCGATACGTTCTTAATTATCAACAGTTAACTATTAATTGAAAAAATGATGGAAGAATTAGATAAGACCAAATCAGGAAACCCGATGGAAGGCGAAACAAGAGGTAAAATGTCTATCGAGGAGTTTCTGAAAAAAGACGAGCAAAAGGACTTGCTCCGCTTTCTGACTGCCGGATCTGTAGACGACGGCAAATCGACCCTTATCGGCCGCCTGCTTTTCGACAGCAAAAAAATTTATGAAGACCAGCTCGACGCTTTGGAACGCGACAGCAAACGCGTGGGAAACGCTGGAGAGCATATCGACTACGCACTGCTGCTCGACGGACTGAAGGCTGAACGCGAACAGGGAATCACCATCGATGTGGCTTACCGCTACTTCTCGACCAACAACCGCAAGTTCATCATTGCCGACACTCCGGGACACGAACAGTATACACGCAACATGATTACCGGAGGGTCTACCGCCAATCTGGCTATCATTCTGGTAGATGCGCGCGCCGGTGTCATCACCCAGACCCGCCGGCACACATACCTGGTTTCTCTGCTGGGAATCAAACATGTGGTGCTGGCTGTCAACAAGATGGACCTGGTGGACTTCTCAAAGGAAGTATTCGACAATATTGTAGCCGACTACAAGGCTTTCATCGCGCCATTGGGAGTGCCCGACGTCACTTGCATCCCTCTGTCGGCGCTTGACGGCGACAATGTGGTAGAGAAATCTGAACGTACACCCTGGTACGAAGGCCCTTCGCTGCTGGAATTCCTCGAAACCGTACACATCGGAAACGACCACAACCTGACAGACTTCCGCTATCCGGTGCAGTATGTACTGCGTCCGAACCTCGACTTCCGCGGATTCTCATCAAAGGTAGCTTCGGGAATCGTACGCAAGGGAGATGAAGTGGTGGCACTTCCTTCCGGAAAGAAAACCCACGTGAAAGCCATCTACTCGCCCGACGGAGAATGCGACTACGCTTATCCGCCGATGTCTGTCACACTTACTCTGGAGGACGAAATTGACGTGTCGCGAGGCGACATGCTGGTTCATCCGGACAACATGCCGATGGTAGGACGAAACTTTGAGGCCATGCTCGTATGGATGGACGAAGAAAAAATGGACATGGAAAAGTCCTTCTTCCTGAAACAGACAACCAATATGAGCCGCACACGCATAGACTCCATCAAATATAAAGTGGATGTGAACACGATGGACCACCTGAGCGTGGAAAACGGAAAGCTCAAAAAAGAAGACGTGCCTCTGCAACTCAACCAGATCGCACACGTTGTGCTGACTTCATCGAAAGAACTGTTCTTCGACCCGTATACGGAAAACAAGGCCACGGGCGCTTTCATCCTCATCGACCCGATTACGAACAACACGAGCGCAGCCGGCATGATCATCAGCAAGGTAGAAGACAAGGACATGCATACAACCATGGAAGTGCCGGTGCTCGACCTTCCGCGCCTGGGTATCGGTCCGGAACATTACGAAGCGATAGAAACAGCCGTGAAAGATCTGGGACGACAGGGATACACCATCGAAATCAAAAAATAAACAATTAAAAAATCAACAGTTAATAGCGGAGATTCGTTATTCCAGTCTTCGCTGTTAACCATCAACTGAACGACATGGGATTACTAGAATTCAGCAAACTGCCGGTGAATACACTAGTCGGAGCCGACTGGAAAACATTCAACGAAATCACCAAAGGACGCACGATTGACCCGGCATACAAAGGAAAATTCCGCTTGACCAAAGCGGTATGCCGCCTGCTTTCCGTCTTGAAGCCATTGCAGGACAAGAAATATGAAAAGCTGCTGGCCGACAAACCGCTCGAACACGACCCGGTGTTTATCCTGGGACACTGGCGGAGCGGAACAACATTCATGCACAACGTGTTTTCGTGCGACAAGCATTTCGGCTACAACACGACTTACCAGACCGTATTCCCGCATCTGATGATGTGGGGGCAGCCGTTCTTTAAAAAGAACATGAGCTGGCTGATGCCGGACAAGCGGCCCACCGACAACATGGAACTGGCTGTAGACCTGCCTCAAGAAGAAGAGTTCGCGCTCTGCAACATGATGCCGTACACGTACTACAACTTCTGGTTCCTTCCCAAACACATGCAGGAATACGCTGACAAATACCTGCTTTTCGACGACATTTCGGATGCCGAACTGAAGGTGTTTGAGGAAGTGTTCACCAAACTCATCAAAATATCTTTGTGGAACACCCGCGGCACCCAGTTCCTAAGCAAGAACCCGCCGCATACCGGACGCGTAAAAGAGCTGGTAAAGATGTTCCCGAATGCAAAGTTCATTTACCTGATGCGCAATCCCTACACCGTGTTCGAGTCAACGCGAAGCTTCTTCACAAACACCATCAAGCCGCTCCAGCTTCAGGAAATCAGCGCGCAGGAGCTGCAAGACAACATCTTGTCGGTCTATGCAAAGCTATACCATAAATACGAAGCCGACAAGAAGTTCATCCCCGAAGGCAATCTGGTGGAAGTCCGCTTTGAGGATTATGAAAAAGACGCCTTCGACCTGACACAGGAAATCTATCAGAAGCTTTCTCTTCCGGGCTTCGACGAAGCTCGTCCTGCGATAGAAGCTTACGTAAATAAAAAGAAAGGTTATAAGAAAAACCAATACCAGTACAAGCCCGAAACGGTGGAACTGGTTGAAAAGAACTGGTCGTTTGCCCTGGAGCAATGGGACTATAAGCTGTAAATGCGATGAAACGCAGGAACAAAGAGAGCAAAAAGCTTCTCCATGTTTCTGCGTTTTTTGCATCAACGCCATTCGTTCCCATAAGAAGATCTGATTTATCCTGCAACAATCCCAATTCCACAATGCTGTTTTTATATTCCACAGTGTGGAACACACAAACCATAATGCGGAACATATAAACCACAATACGGTTTACAGAAAGCAAGCGGCAAAATACCAAAAAGATGCGGAAGAACAGATAAAAAGGCAGGCGCACAAACCGTGCAAATGCTGCGAACGACTCAAAAAGAATCGGGACAAACATCATCCGGCACCGTTTTTCCACATCAGGAAATTTTCCCCATCTCCACCTTTTTTATACCTTTGCAAAATCAATCGCCCCGAACATGAGAAAACTATTTATTCTATTAACGCTGGCCATGACATGCGGACTTATGGCATGCTCCGGCCACAAAAAGAAAAACAATATGGAAGAAACTACTGTACGTCTGGAAACCACAATGGGAAGTATCACCGTAAAGCTGTATGACGAAACGCCCAGACATCGCGACAATTTCATCAAGCTGGTGAAAAAGGGCATGTACGACAATACGCTTTTCCACCGCGTCATCAAAAACTTCATGATACAGGCAGGAGATCCGGAAAGCAAAACGGCCTCGGACACCGCATCATTGGGAAGCGGCGACGTAGGCTATACCATCCCGGCCGAATTCAATCCGAAGTTCATTCACAAGAAGGGAGCTTTGGCGGCCGCACGCAAGGGGGACGAAGTGAACCCGAAGAAAGAATCGTCCGGATGCCAGTTCTATATCGTGACGGGGCAGGTGTTCAACGAAGAGCAGCTGCTGGACGTGGAGCAACGCATGAAAGACGCACGGCTGACAAACATCTTCAACTCACTGGCTCAAAAACACATCAAGGAAATCTACAAGATGCGCCGCGCCGGTGACAACGACGGACTGATGGAACTGCAGAACAAGCTGGAGGAAGAAGCATACAAGGTTATGGAAAAGGAAGAACCCGTAAGATTCACTCCCGAACAGATTCAGGCTTATACGACAGTCGGAGGTGCGCCGCACCTGGACGGCGAATATACCGTATTCGGTGAAGTTGTAGACGGAATGGATGTAATCGACCGCATCCAGAAGGTGAAAACAAACCGGAAAGACCGTCCGGAAGAAAACATCCGCATTCTGAAGGCAACGGTAGAGGAATAATATTGTAGAGGAACGGAATAAAAATGATAGAAGTAAACCATCATACGCTGGATAACGGACTGCGCATCGTACACCACGAGGACAAATCAACCCAGATGGTAGCTCTGAACCTGCTGTACAATGTAGGAGCGCGCGATGAAGACCCCGAACATACGGGATTCGCACACCTGTTCGAGCACCTCATGTTCGGCGGTTCAATCAATGTGCCCGACTATGACACGCCGGTACAGAACGCAGGAGGAGAGAACAACGCATGGACCAACAACGACATCACCAACTACTACATCACGCTCCCGCACCAGAATGTGGAAACCGGATTCTGGCTGGAGAGCGACCGCATGCTCAGCCTCGACTTCAATCCCAAAAGTCTGGACGTGCAGCGACAGGTAGTCATCGAAGAGTTCAAGCAGCGCAACCTCAACCAGCCGTATGGAGATGTTTCGCATCTGATGAGAGAACTGGCATACAAGCAGCACCCCTACCGCTGGCCCACCATCGGGAAGGAAATCAACCACATTGCAAATGCCACGCTCGATGAAGTGAGGGAGTTCTTCTATCATTATTATGCACCGAACAATGCCATTCTGGCCGTAACGGGGCATATCTCGTTCGAAAAGACCTTGCAGCTGGCGGAAAAATGGTTCGGCCCCATACCGAAACGCGATATCCCGGCCCGCCAACTTCCCAAAGAAGAGAAGCAGACGGCAATCCGCAGAAAAACGGTAGAACGGAAAGTTCCGGTAAACGCCATCTACATGGCGTTCCACATGTGCAACCGCAAGCATCCGGACTACTACGCATACGACATGATCACCGATGTGCTGTCCAACGGACGCTCATCGCGGTTTGTGCGCTCGCTGATCCAGGAGCAGAAACTGTTCACCGGAATAGACGCCTACATCTCCGGAAGCATAGACGACGGCCTGCTGCAGATTACCGGAAAACCGGCACAGGGAATCACGCTGGAACAAGCCGAACAAGCTATCTGGGAGGAACTTGAACGGATGAAAACCGTTCCGGTAGACGACCATGAACTCGAAAAGGTGAAAAACCGCTACGAAAGTGAACAGATATTCAGCAACATGAACTATCTGAACGTGGCCAACAATCTGGCTTTTTTCGAACTGATCGGGAAGGCCGAAGACATAAATGACGAAGTGAAAAAATACCGTTCGGTCACCGCATCGCAGATACAGCATGTGGCGTCCCGATGCTTCGTCGCTGAAAACTGTTCTGTCCTATATTATAAAGCAGCCGAATGAAACTCAACCACTATTGCTCATTGCTCAAACTGGGTTTGCCCATCATCATCGGACAGATCGGAGTGATTGTGCTGGGATTTGCCGATACGCTGATGATCGGACACCACAGCACGGAAGGGCTTGCCGCAGCAAGCTTTGTCAACAACATGTTCAATCTGGCCATCATTTTCTGCACCGGCTTTTCTTACGGACTGACTCCGGTTGTGGGAAGCCTGTTCGGGCAGAAGCGGATTGACGGAGTGGGACGAGCACTGAAGAACAGCTTGGCAGCCAACACCCTGCTTGCCGTCATCGTCTGTCTGGCCATGGCTGCCCTTTATTTCAATCTGGCCAATCTCGGACAGCCGGAAGAGCTGCTTCCTTTCATGAGGCCTTATTTTCTGGTGCTTCTCGCCTCCCTGCCTTTTGTACTCTGGTTCAATGCATTCAAACAGTTCTCCGACGGCATTACCGACACAAAAGTATCCATGTGGATTCTGCTTGGCGGAAACCTGCTCAACATCATAGGCAACTACATCCTTATCTACGGAAAGCTCGGCTTTCCGGAACTGGGACTGACCGGAGCCGGAATCTCCACACTTGTGTCCCGCATACTCATGGTTATCGTTTACCTGATGCTTTTCTTCGGCACTTCACGCTACAGAATATTCCGCCAAGGTTTTCGCACAGGACGCATCAACAAAAAAGATTTCAGCCTGCTCAACCGCCTGGGATGGCCCATCGCCGGACAAATGGGGATGGAAACGGCTTCGTTCAGCCTCAGCGCCATCATGATAGGATGGCTGGGAAGCACTGCGCTGGCCTCGTACCAGATCATGATTGCCGTATCGCAGATCTGCTTCATGATTTATTATGGCATGGGAGCCGCCGTTTCGGTCCGCATAAGCAACTTCTACGGGCAGAAGGATATAGAAAATGTGTGCCGGACAGCCAATGTCGGCTTTCACCTGATACTGATGATGGTCGTCTGCACTTCCGTTCCCATCTTCTTGCTCCGCCACCATATCGGCGGATGGTTCACCGACAACGAAGCGGTCAGCCTGATGGTAGCGCAAACCATCGTTCCCTTCCTCCTTTACCAGTTCGGCGACGGGCTGCAGATAAATTTCGCCAATGCGCTCCGGGGAATAGCAGATGTCCGGCTGATCATGCTTTTCTCCTTTATCGCCTATTTCCTCATATCCCTTCCGGCAGGCTATCTGTTCGGCTTCGTCTTCAATTGGGGAGTAACAGGCATATGGGCAGCATTTCCTTTCGGACTGACCAGCGCCGGCATCATGTATTATCTCCGCTTCCGGTATAAAACAAGAAAAATGATATAGCCATGTTCTCCACTTCCACTAAAATCATCGTCGGATATATTGTTCTGATCGGCTTGCTGTTCGGAGCCATTGTATATACATTCCAGCAGATGAGCCTGCTGGCCGAACCGACCGGAGTGGAAGAAAACATCAATAACCGGAGGCACATCACACACCGCATCATCAGCAAGCTGTATGATGCGGAGATAACCGGACAAACATTGCGCATCGGCAAACTGGGAGAATACTCCAACTACATAAAAAAGATGAAAGAAGTCAACGCCTCGATCGACTCGCTGGAGGCTATGCTCACCGACACGATCCAGCTGGCACGCCTGGATACGGTTCGAACGCTGCTGAAAAGCAAGCAGTGGAACATGTTTGCCGTTATCGAAGCCATGCAGGACAACCCCACCGATGCCCTCTACCAGCAGGAGCTCGACAGCCTGATCGCCTCGCAGGATTCCCTTCTCAACGCCCCGCACATACGCAGGAAGGTTGTGACGCATCACAACTCATATACAATCCGGCACAAGAAGAAGGGTTTTTTCAAAAGACTGGCCGACGTGTTTGCTCCCAAAGAAGATTCGACACTGGTCAACAACGTCATACAAGAAGAATACACCGATACGCTCAACGAAGTATACAGCCCGGTAGACACAATCACGAACATGCTGGCAGGAATCCAGCATAAAGTGTTCCAGACAAAACAAAAGCAGACACGCATGCTGAACGCGCGCCTCGAACGCCTGCGAATGGCCGGAAACAACCTGAGCCAGCGGGTAAACCAGTTGCTGGAAAACATTGAAACTGACGAGCAGACTGCCTACAAAGCGCGCCTGACACAAGAAAGGGAAATCCGGCAGAAAGCGGCACGCACCATGGCAAACATAGCCATCGCAGCCATCGCCATGGTACTCATATTCTCTATCGTAATCGCTAAAGACATCGCCCGGGGGAATCATTACCGGAAAGAACTGGAAAAAGCCAAGCTTTACGCTGAAAACCTGCTTGTCGCGCGCGAAAAGCTGATGCTTACCATTACGCACGATATCAAGGCTCCGGCAGGGTCAATCATCGGTTACATTGATCTGCTGGTGCGCCTCGTCAAAGACAAAAGACAGCTTTTTTACCTGAACAACATGAAGAGTTCGGCCAAACATCTGCTGGACCTGGTGACTTCACTGCTCGACTATCACCGGCTGGAAGCGGGCAAAATGGATGTACAGCGCATCGCATTCAACCCGAACGAACTATTTGCGCACATTCATAACGGCTTCCTGCTTCTCGCCGAGAAAAAGGGCCTGAAACTTAACCTGAATATAAGATTCAACCCTTCGCTCACCCTGGAAGGGGATCCGTTCCGCATCCGCCAGATAGCGGAAAACCTGCTTTCTAATGCCTTGAAATTCACGGCAACGGGAGAAATCACCCTCAACGCTGACTACAGCAAAGAGGTGTTCACATTCAGCGTCACTGATACAGGATGCGGAATGACGGAACAGGAACAGCAGCGCATCTTTCAGGAATTTACCCGGCTGCGCAGCGCACAAGGACAGGAAGGGTTCGGATTAGGGCTCTCCATCACACGCAAACTGACAGAGCTGCTCGGAGGAGAAATATCAGTCAGCAGTGCCCCCGGAAAAGGCAGCACCTTCCGGGTTGAGATACCGATGCGGCAAACCGAAACGCATGACGCGGCCGAAAAAACAGACTCCCGACAAGAAAACATCCATAAGAAACAACTGCACATTCTCCTCATAGACGACGACCGCATACAGATGAACCTGACAGAAGCCATGCTGACAAGTATCCTTGACAACCACCAAGGAAGCAGCCCCGACATATGCTGCTGCGAACAGCCGGAAGAAGTGTTCAGCCTGCTGCTGTCAGAGCAGTTCGATCTGGTTTTCACCGACCTGCAGATGCCGGCAATGAACGGCATTGAACTGCTGCAACGCATCAGAAACTTAAATGTTGCGCAAGCGAAAACGATTCCAGTCATTGCCATCACCGCCCGAGGGGACATGAATGAATCCGACTTTCAGGCAAAAGGCTTTGCAGGAATGCTTCAAAAGCCATTCAGCCGGCAAGACCTGATGCTGACATTGAAAAAGACGCTCCCAAAAGACGAAACGGCAGACAACGCCTCCCCCTGCCCGGAACATTTCCAAACATCTGCCGGAAAGAATGAATTCAATTTTGCTCCGCTCACTGCATTCTCAGAGAACGACCCAAAAGCCGCACTTGAAATCATGAGCACATTTATCAATGAAACGGAACAAAGTATCCAGAAACTGGCTCAGGCCGCAAAAGAAGAGAACATGGAACAAGCATGCGCCATCGCACACAAGATGCTGCCTACATTCATCATGATCGAAGCGAAAGAAGCGGTCCCGGCATTGCAGTGGCTCGAGCGCAAACGGGGGGAAACAAAATACACGCCCGAAGCGGACAAAGCCGTGCATCTCGTCATCGAACAGGCGCAAAACGCGCTGAACAAAGCTGAAAATGCAACAGGACAGATTGATTGAAAAGAAAAATCGCTATCTTTGTAGAAAGAAACAACTGACACATATATGGCTTCATCTTTATTGATTGTGGAAGACGATCTGACTTTTTCGACCATGCTGAAGACATGGCTTAAAAAGAAGGGGTTTGAAGTAGAAACTGCAAGCACGCAGGCGCGTGCCCGCAAACTGCTTGCAGAACAGCCCTTCGACCTTATACTTTCCGATCTGCGGCTTCCGGACAAGGACGGGATGACGCTGCTGTCATGGCTGCGCGAACAAAGCAACCAGGTTCCGTTCATCATCATGACCGGGTATGCCGAAATTCAAAGCGCAGTGAAAGCCATAAAGGAAGGAGCAACCGACTATATCTCCAAGCCTGTACAGCCGGATGAACTCCTGAAGAAAATAAAAGAAGCAATCAATACAGAACATGCCTCAGCCGAAGAAGAAGAGGCTGGAATCTCCCAACAGAACTTTCTGGAAGGAGAAAGCGAGGCTGCGCACCAATTATATAACTACGTCAATCTGGTAGCACCCACACAGATGTCAGTGCTGATAAACGGTGCAAGCGGCACAGGCAAAGAGTATGTGGCACATCGCATTCACAGGCTCAGCAAGCGTGCCGGCAAGCCTTTCATTGCCATCGACTGCGGATCGATTCCCAAAGACCTGGCAGCATCAGAGTTTTTCGGACACGTCAAAGGTTCTTTTACCGGAGCTTTCAACGATAAGGTCGGGGCATTTGAAGAAGCAAACGGAGGAACACTTTTTCTGGACGAAATAGGAAACCTGAGCTATGAAGTGCAGGTACAGCTGCTGCGTGCTCTTCAAGAAAGACGTATCCGGCGCATCGGTTCCAGCAAGGAGATTGAAGTAGACGTGCGGCTTATCAGCGCAACCAACGAAAACCTGAAAGAAGCCATCGCCAAAGGAAACTTCCGCGAAGACTTATACCATCGCATCAACGAGTTCACATTGTACATGCCTTCGCTGAAAGAACGGAAAGACGACATTCTGCTATTCGCCAATTTCTTCCTCGACCAAGCCAACAAAGAGCTTGACCGAAACCTCATCGGGTTCGACCAGGAAGCTTGCGAGGCATTGCAGAACTACCCATGGCCGGGAAACCTGCGACAGCTGAAGAACACGGTAAAGCGAGCGACCCTCGTGGCACAAGGCGAATTCATCTCACCGAGGGATTTGGGAGAAGATTTTAACAATGCAGGCCTGACAGATATTCCTGCATGTGCCGACGAACCGCTTCTTCTTCACAACGAAGAACATGAAAAGCAACGGATTCTTCAGGCACTCCAGCACACCAACAACAACAAGAGCAAAGCGGCCATACTTCTGGGCATTGACCGGAAGACATTATACAACAAGCTGAAACTGTATAACATTCCACAATAAAGTGTGGAATATTTCCACAACAGCCAATTGAGGATTCCACAAATTATCCACAAAAAAACGACCATGCCAGTGCAAACAATTCGGACACTTCGCTTGTTATTACTAAATAAAGGAAACAATTACAAGTTGAATAACAAGACGATAAATAGAAAATAAGATATCCGTTGCCAAATAAAGCAAAAGGATGGCACGCTTTGGCACGGAGATTGCATTAAATCATATATACGGAAATTAAAAACAAAACAGTACACAAAAAAGATTAGAACTAGATTTTAAACCCAACCCCATTTAAGAATTGAGAGAATTTAAGCTTTAAGCTATAATCTCTTATAAATGAAGATGCCTATGTGTTAAAGAGAGGAGAACGCTGTGAAGCCTTCTCCTTTCGTCATTCCAGACCGATCCCTTCGAAGCACCGCCAAAGCCCGTCATCGGGAAGAGGAGCCGTCAAATCAATAAGCGCCTTCGAAACCGGATGCACAAATCTCACCCTGCGCGCATGCAGCGATATGCCGCCGTCCGGGTTCGAACGGGGAAAACCATACTTCAAGTCACCCTTGATGGGACAGCCCATTTTCGCCAACTGGCAACGGATCTGGTGATGCCTGCCTGTCTTCAGGTCAACTTCCAGCAAGAAATAATTCTGCGAACAGCCTATCAGACGATAATGAAGCACAGCTTTCTTGGCATTCTTCACTTCCTTGTCATAGGCATACGACTTGTTCTGCTTCTCATTGCGCACCAGATAATTGACCAGCTCAGCTTCTTCCAGCTCCGGACGCTGGCGGACAATGGCCCAGTAGGTCTTTTTCACCTCTCCTTTCCGGAACATCTCATTCAGCCGCTCCAGCGCCTTTCCCGTCTTGGCAAACATCACAAGTCCGCTCACCGGCCTGTCCAGGCGATGCACCACACCCAGAAACACATTGCCGGGCTTGGCATACTTCTCCTTAAGATACTGCTTGACTGTTTCAGAGAGCGGCGTGTCGCCCGTCTTATCGCCCTGAACGATTTCAGACACAGTCTTGTTGACTACAATGATATGATTGTCTTCGTAAACAACTTCCATAAATACTTCGCATATAAACGCAGAAGACGCAAAGACGCAGAGATCCGGTCCCTGCGTTTCTGCGTCCCTACATCAAACAAATGTTCTCAAAAATTACATATTCATGCCACCGTCAACCTGAATAACCTGTCCTGATACATAAGAAGACAAGTCGGATGCCAGGAACAATGCGATGTTGGCCACATCTTCCGGCGTACCGCCGCGGCGCAACGGAATCCGCTTGTTCCATTCAGCCTTCACTTCGTCAGAAAGCTGCGCAGTCATGTCGGTGATAATAAATCCCGGAGCGATGGCGTTCGCGCGGATGCCGCGTGAGCCCAACTCCTGAGCGATAGATTTTGCCAGCGCAATCAGTCCGGCCTTTGAAGCCGAATAGTTGCACTGTCCGGCATTGCCGTGTACGCCTACCACAGAAGCCATATTGATGATGTTTCCGCTTCTCTGACGCATCATGATCGGCGTGCAGGCATGGATAAAGTTGAAGGCCGACTTCAGGTTTACGGCAATAACCGCATCCCATTGTCCTTCGCTCATGCGCATCATCAGGCCGTCTTTCGTGATTCCGGCATTGTTCACCAGAATGTCAATCGAGCCGAAGTCGCTGTGGATCTGCTCCACAACCTTGGCGGTTTCTTCAAAACTTGCGGCGTTCGAAGCATATCCCTTCACCTTCACGCCATAAGCGGCGATTTCCTTTTCTGTATTCTGACCGTTTTCATCAATTACCAAGTCTGTAAACGCTATGTTGGCTCCTTCAGAAGCAAACTTCAAGGCAATGGCCTTACCGATACCACGGGCAGCACCCGTAATGATAGCTGTTTTTCCAGTTAATAATCCCATTTTCTTTTTATATTAAAAATTAAACTATAAGTTGTCGCGTCTGTTCTTGCAGCCCAATGCGCCGAAAACGATCTTCGACACATAGCGCCACCCGATTTCATCATCCAGATCGTCGGCGATTTGCCCGCGGATATACGGCACTTCAATACCTTTTATACAATAATGCAGGATATCGGCCATGATATCCACATTGTCGAGATCAAAATAACCGGCATCCTTCCCGTCCTGAAGCACCTTCCGGAAAAGAAGGATTTCTTTATGGTCGAACTCCTTCCTTACAGCCTCAACCTTCCAGATATCCCTGAAGAAGCTTGCCTTCAACGTTCCGTTACGGTAAACGACCATTTTGATGGCCTCGAGATGTGTCATTATCAGTTCCATGATTTTATCGTCGGGGGCCGTATGCCTTTCGGCGGCCTGTTCCATCTTGGTGGAAAGCACTTCAAGCTCCGACTCTACGACAGCCAGATAAATCTGATCCTTGCTTTTGAAATAAGTGTACAAAGTCCGCCGCCCTTTCTTTGAGGCCACAGCAATATCGTTCATCGTCGTCTCTTCAACTCCTTTTTTCGCAAAAAGCTGACGGGCGACATCGACCAATTGGGCTCTCGTTCTCTGTACAGTCATTGTTTATTGCACATAATGATATTGATGTGAGCAAAATTAGTGCTTTTCTTTCTATTACACAAATATAGACACCGCAAATTGGCAAAAAAGGCGAAACCCGAAAGCGCATCCTTCCGCTTCCGTAAAGCAAGGAACGGCATGCCGGCTATTTCTTCATCTCCAGGCTGAAGATACAAATCTCCAACTTAAAGATACATATCTCCAGCCTGAAGACATGCATCTTTAGCCTGAGGATGAAGCTTGCTTCCCGACAAGCCCACGATTCCAGCGTATCTTTTCATGTCAAAAAAACGCCCTGCACAGGTGTCCATAACCGTTTATGAAGAAGCATTGAAAAAATATTGCATAAAAAATTTGTTTTTTCAGAAAAGAAACCGTACCTTTGCAGCGGATTTGAGAAAGAGTATATATCGCGGAGTGGAGCAGTTGGTAGCTCGTTGGGCTCATAACCCAAAGGTCGTCTGTTCGAGTCAGGCCTCCGCAACCAAAAGATGCAGAAAGAGCCTCACAAAGGCTCTTTTTTTATTTCACGCAAACAAAAAATAATGTAACTTTGTTGTCATAGACATATAATACAAATCAAATCCTCTTATCATTATGACACGAATTTACTCTAAACTGACCGATTTAATCGGACATACCCCAATTGTACAACTTAACCGGCTGGCGGAAAAACACGGAGCGCAAGCACCGCTGTTCGCCAAAGTAGAATTTTTCAACCCCGGAGGAAGCGTAAAAGACCGCATCGCCCTGGCTATGATTGAAGACGCCGAAAGACAAGGCAGACTGACTCCGGAAGCCGTCATCGTTGAACCCACAAGCGGAAACACTGGTGTAGGACTTGCGTGGATCGCTTCCGTAAAAGGATACAAAACCATTCTGACCATGCCCGAAACCATGAGCATAGAGCGCAGAAAACTATTAAAGGCACTGGGAGCCGAAATCGTGCTGACACCCGGAAGTGAAGGAATGGGAGGAGCCATACGCAAGGCCGAAGAACTGCGGAATTCCATCCCGGGAGCCATCACACTGCAGCAGTTCGAGAACCCGGCCAATCCGGAAGCCCACGCACACGGAACGGCTCATGAAATCTGGGAAGACACGGACGGAAAGGTTAACGTATTTGTAGCGGGCGTAGGAACCGGAGGCACAGTAAGCGGAACCGGGAAAGCCCTCAAGCAACTCAACCCGCATATTGAAATCGTGGCCGTAGAACCGGACAGCTCCCCCGTACTCTCGGGAGGGAAAGCCGGACCGCACAAGATCCAGGGAATAGGAGCCGGATTCATTCCCAAAACCTACAACCCGGATGTTGTGGACAAGATCATACGGGTTACAAACGAAGACGCCATGCAAACCGCCCGCGAACTCGCCAAGACAGAAGGCCTTCTGGTAGGCATCTCATCCGGTGCGGCCGCTTATGCAGCCCTTCAGCTGGCCAAGAGCGACGAATACAAAGGAAAGAATATCATCGCCCTGCTTCCGGACACCGGAGAAAGATACCTTTCTACTGAACTTTTCAGCACGGAAGGATAGCAGCAAACGGCAGGGAGCGTGCGCAATAAACGCACAACGGTCACATATTGCAGGGAGAACAGCAAAAAAAGAGCTGCAAATTTTTCCAAATCAAAAAGAATCAGTATCTTTGCAACCCGAAAACGACCATTGCACACGTTTTTTGTGTTACCAGGAAATAATAACAATAAAAGCATATACAAAAATGAAAAAAGGCATTCATCCTGAGAACTACCGTCCGGTAGTATTTAAAGACATGTCAAACGGTGACATGTTCTTGTCACGCTCCACTTGCGCCACAAAAGACACTATTGAATTTGAAGGCGAAACTTATCCGCTGATCAAGTTGGAAATTTCAAGCACTTCACATCCGTTCTACACAGGTAAAGCTAAGCTGGTAGACACTGCAGGACGTGTCGACAAGTTCATGAGTCGCTACGCAAACCACAAGAAAAAATAAGCAAACCTTTTAAGAAAACAGGCACTCCTTTTCAAGAGTGCCTGTTTTTTTATGCCCGGACGGAACAAAAAAAGACAAAAAAAAGAATGCCATCCGATGATGGCATTCCCTTGAAAGACATTTGAATCTGCCTTTAAGCTTTCACACGGCCCACATACGAACCGTCACGAGTATCCACCTCAATCATTTCGTCTGTATTAATGAACAGAGGTACACGCACGGTAGCTCCGGTTTCAACCGTAGCAGGCTTCGTTGTATTTGTTGCAGTATCTCCCTTCAAGCCCGGCTCAGTGTATGTAACCTTCAGCTGAACTTTCACCGGAAGCTCTGCATAAAGAATCGTTTCAGTAGAAGCGTCAGAAACCACGTCAACCACCATTTCTTCCTTCAGGAAATCAACGCCTTCAATCTGGTCATGTGCGATGGGCACCTGCTCAAATGTTTCCTGATTCATGAAAATATAATCTTCACCTTCCTTATAAAGGAACTGGTAAGGACGGCGTTCAACACGGACATCTTCCAGCTTTTCACCGATATTGAAACGGCGTTCCAATACATATCCGTCAACCACATCTTTCAACTTAGTGCGCATGAAAGTATTTCCCTTTCCCGGCTTTACATGCAAAAAATCAATGCAGAAATACAGCTTTCCGTCCATACGGATAGCTGTTCCGATTTTAATGTCTTGAGCATTAATCATAACTAGAAATCTTTTATATTATTTACTGTGTTAATCGTCTGAATCTGATTTCGAGCGCAAAATTAATCTAAATCAAGAAAAAACGCAAAAAGATTTCAGTAAAAAAGACTTAGCACTTTGATTATTTAAAAAAAGTCACTAATTTTGCAGCCCGAACGTATGGAATAATAACATAATAATATATAGAAAGATGAAAAGAACCTACCAACCCTCT
>ENA-ORSJ01000965-ORSJ01000965.1-human-gut-metagenome-genome-assembly--contig:-NODE-965-length-27334-cov-10.116133_pt1 | contig 27334 bp, 38 predicted proteins | sample MGYA00242191_ERZ509158 | MGnify/ENA primary metagenome ERZ509158 (study PRJEB26280, sample SAMEA2338623) | human gut metagenome | biome: human gut; feature: human-associated habitat; material: faeces...
GCCGGGGCGGCGGGGGCATAGGTGCGCGCGGGCGCAAATGCCGGCGCTGCGGGCGCGGCCGGGGCTGCTTTCGGCGCAGCCGGCACGAACGGGTCTGCCTTCGGCGCGGGCGCCGGTCTGGCAGCCGCCTTCGCCAGCGTGGTCACAGGCGCTTTTTCCGCTTCGAGCGCGGCGCGCGCGCCGTAATACACGGCGTCAAACACCGCGCGCTCGTGCGTGAACTTTACCTCGGTCTTGGCCGGGTGGACGTTCACGTCCACGGCCGCACAGCTGAGCTCCACATATAGCACGCACGCGGGGAAGCGGCCCACGAGCAGCGTGTTGCGGTAGGCCTGTTCGAGCGCGGCCTGCAGTGCGGCGGAGCGGATCCACCGGCCGTTGCAGAAGAAGTACTGCTGCGCGCGGCTGCCGCGCCCGGCGGCGGGCGAGGAGATGAAGCCGTGCACGCGCGCGCCGTCGGACTCGCCCTCGCAGGGCAGCAGGCTCATGGCGAGGTCGCGCCCGAGCAGACTGTAGACGCAGCTGTCGAGCTTGTTGTCGCCGGGGGAGAAGAAGACCTCCTCCCCGTCGCGGATGCAGCGCACGGACACGTCCGGCCGGCCGAGCGCGCACCGCAGCGCGGCGGCGGCGCAGGCCGCGCCTTCCGCGCGGTCGGACTTCAGGAATTTGCGCCGCGCGGGCGTGTTGAAAAACAGGTCGCGCACGATCATCGTCGTGCCCTCGGGGCAGCCGGTCTCGTACATGTCCTGAATGTCGCCCGCGTCGAGCGTCATGTGCGTGCCGGATGCCGCGCCGCGCTGCCGCGTCGTGAGCGTGATGTGCGACACGGCGCTGATCGCGGCCAGCGCCTCGCCGCGAAAGCCCATCGTGCCGATGGCCTCGAGCCCCTGCTCGTCGTGCAGCTTGCTCGTCGCGTGGCGCAAAAACGCGATGCCTGCGTCCTCGGGCGCCATGCCGCAGCCGTCGTCCGTCACGCGCAGATACGTCGCGCCGCCGCCGCGCAGCTCCACCGTCACGGTGCGGGCCCCGGCGTCAAATGCGTTTTCCACCAGCTCCTTGACCACCGAGGCGGGCCGCTCCACGACCTCGCCCGCGGCGATCAGATCCGCCAGATGCGGAGAGAGAATTTGAATATCGGGCATCGTTTGCCCTCCTTTAAGTACAGTCCATGGGGCGCGTGCGCCCCGCGCGTATATTATAAAGGATTGTCATTGAAAATTCCACCGCGAAATGCTACAATATTCTATCACACTTCAAATTTTATCCGGCCAGGCCGGACAGGCAGGAGCATCGCATGAGCTATCAGAGAACGGAGATCCCCGAATCGGACATCCAGCACCAGTTGGATATCTGCGCGCAGCTGCGCGCGCACTTTACCGCCGGCGGCCGCCAGCCGCTGGCCATGGTCGATACCTACGGCTGCCAGCAGAACGAGGCCGACAGCGAAAAGCTGCGCGGTTATCTGCGCGCCATGGGCTTTGATTTCACACAGGACGAATTCGCGGCCGACGTTGTCGTCATGAACACCTGCGCCGTGCGCGAGCACGCCGAGACGCGCGTGTTCGGCAACGTCGGCGCGCTGACGCACACCAAGGCGCGCAACCCCAACCAGATCATCGCGGTCTGCGGCTGCATGGCGCAGCAGGCGCACGTGGCCGAGAAGCTGAAAAAGTCCTACCGCATCGTCGACCTCGTCTTCGGCCCGCATGAGCTGTGGCGCTTCCCGGAGCTGCTGCGCACCGTCTGCACCGAGCACCGGCGGGTGTTCGCCATCGCGCCGGCGGACGGCAGCGTGGCCGAGGGCATCCCCCAGCAGCGCGACGGCAGCGTCAAGGCATGGCTGTCGATCATGTACGGGTGCAACAACTTCTGCACCTACTGCATCGTGCCGTATGTGCGCGGGCGCGAGCGCTCCCGCCACCCGGACGAGATCGAGCGCGAGGCACGCGAGCTCGTCGCGGCGGGATATAAGGACATCACGCTCCTGGGGCAGAACGTCGACTCCTACGGCCGCGACCTCGACGAGGACGTGGACTTTGCCGACCTCATCCGGCGGCTCAACGCCATCCCGGGCGACTTTGTCATCCGCTTCATGAGCAGCCACCCGAAGGACGCGACGGAAAAGCTCTTTCGCGCCATGGCCGAGTGCGAAAAGTGCGCGCACCAGATGCACCTGCCCGTGCAGAGCGGCAACGACCGCGTCCTGCACGCGATGAACCGCGGCTACACGCGCGAGAAATATCTGGCGCAGGTGGCGCTCGCGCGGCAGTACATGCCCGATCTTGTGCTCACGACGGACATCATCGTGGGTTTCCCCGGCGAGACGGACGCCGAATTTGACGACACGCTCTCGCTCATCGAGACCGTGCGCTACGACGCGATGTTCACCTTCATCTACTCGCCGCGCGTCGGCACGCCGGCGGCGAAGATGCCCGACCCCTACACCCGCGCGCAGAAGCAGGTGCGCTTTGACGCGCTCGTCGCGGCGGCCAACCGCATCTCGGAGGAAAAGCACCGCGCCTATGAGGGCAGCGTGCAGCGCGTGCTCGTCGACGGGGCCGACGGCCGGGGCGACCATCCGCTCACGGCGCGCACGAAGGGCGGCCGCCTCGTGCATATGCGCGGGGACGCGTCCCTCGTCGGGCAGTTCGTGGACGTGAAGATCACCGGCAGCAACACCTGGGCGCTCTATGGCGAGGAGGTATGACGCATGGCGGAACTGACGCCGATGAAGCGGCAATATTACGAGATCAAGCAGCGCAACCCCGACTGCCTGCTGTTTTTCCGGCTGGGCGATTTCTATGAGATGTTCGACGACGACGCGCGCCTGGCCGCGCGCGAGCTCGACCTCACGCTCACGACGCGCGACCGCAATGTCGAGGATCCGGCCGAGCGCACGCCCATGTGCGGCGTGCCGTACCACTCGGCCGAGGCGTACATCGGCCGCCTGATCGCCAAGGGCTACAAGGTGGCCATCTGCGAGCAGCTGGAAGACCCCGCGCTGGCCAAGGGGCTGGTCGACCGCGACGTGATCCGCATCATCACGCCCGGCACAGTCACGGCCTCGTCCATGCTCGAGGAGAACAAATCGAACTACCTCTGCGCGGTATATCTCAGCGGGCAGTCCGGCGGCACGGCGTTCTGCGACCTCTCGACGGGGGAATTCTGCGCCGCGAACTATCCGGCCGACGCCGTGAGCCACATCCTCAACGAGCTCGGCCGCTTCGCTCCGCGTGAGGCCGTGTGCGCCGACGCGGCGGCGGAAAATGACGACATCCGCACCTTCCTCACCAAGCGCCTCGGCAGTCTGGTCGAGGCGGGCGGCGACCGGTTTGAATACATGGCGGCAGCCGCGCGCGTGTGCGAGCAGTTTGGCGTGCAGAGCACGGACGCGCTCGGCCTCGGCGAAGCGCCGGCGGCCGTGTGCGCGGCCGGGGCGCTGCTGGCCTACCTGCACGAGACGCAAAAGTGCGACCTCGGCCACATCCGGCGGCTGGAGCTGCTGGGTGACGACCACTACATGGAGCTGGACTACACCACGCGCCGCAACCTGGAGCTGACGGAAAACCTCCGCTCCGGCGAAAAGCGCGGCAGCCTCCTCTGGGTGCTCGACAAGACGAAAACGCCCATGGGCGGCCGCCTGCTGCGCGCGTGGGTGGAGCGCCCGCTGCTCAGCCCCGTGCAGATCCGCCGCCGCCTCGGCGCGGTGGAGGAGCTGGTGGGCGACAACGTCCTGCGGGGCGAGCTCATCCGCTGCCTGCGCGAGATCGGCGACATGCAGCGCCTTGTCTCCCGCGCGGTGTACGGCTCTGCCAACGGGCGCGACCTGCACGCGCTGGCCCTGTGCTGCGCGCAGCTGCCGAACCTGACAGCGCTGCTGAAGGATGTGCACAGTGCGGCCCTGCGCGATGTTGCGCAGATGGACACGCTCGCCGATCTCTGCGCGCGCATCGACCGCGCCATCTGCGACGAACCGCCGTTTTCCGTGCGCGAGGGCGGCATCCTCCGCCCAGGCTACAGCGAGGAGGTCGACCGCCTGCGCAACGTGCGCGACCACGGCGCGCAGACCGTCGCCGAGCTCGAGCAGCGCGAGCGCGAGCGCACCGGCGCGAAAAAGCTCAAGGTCGGCTACAACAAGGTTTTTGGCTACTACATCGACATTCCGAACAGCGCGGGCGTCACCGAGCTGCCGGACGACTACATCCGCAAGCAGACGCTGGTGTCGAGCGAGCGCTATTTCACGCGCGAGCTCAAAGACCTCGAGAACACGCTCCTGACGGCGCGCGAGCGCATCGCGGAGCTGGAGTACACGCTCTTCAACGAGGTGCGCCAGCTCGTCGCGGGCGAGGTCGCGCGCGTGCAGGCGGCGGCGGACGCCGTGGCCCGGCTCGACGCGCTGTGCTCGCTGGCGGAGACGGCGGTGAAAAACCACTACGTCTGCCCCGAGGTCGATCTCTCGTGCACGCTCGACATCCGCGAGGGGCGCCACCCCGTCGTGGAGCAGGCGCAGAAGGACAGCCTCTTTGTCCCGAACGACACGTTCCTCAACGACGCGGACGACCGCGTCGCCATCGTGACCGGGCCGAACATGGCCGGTAAATCCACGTACATGCGCCAGACCGCGCTCATCGTGCTCATGGCGCAGATGGGCTCGTTCGTCCCGGCCAAGAGCGCCGTCATCGGCGTGGTCGACCGCGTGTTCACGCGCATCGGCGCGTCCGACGATCTCGCCGCCGGGCAGAGCACGTTCATGGTCGAGATGAGCGAGATGGCCAACATCCTCCGCCACGCCACGGCGCAGAGCCTGCTCATCCTTGATGAGATTGGCCGCGGCACGTCCACCTACGACGGCATGGCCATTGCCCGCGCGGTGCTCGAATACTGCGCCGACCCCCGCCGCCTCGGCGCCAAGACCATGTTCGCCACGCACTACCACGAGCTGACCGCGCTCGAGCAGACGCTGCCCGGCGTGCGCAACTACAACATCACGGCCAAAAAGCAGGGCGGCACGCTGCTGTTCCTGCGCAAGATCGTCGCCGGTGCGGCCGACGACAGCTACGGCATCGAGGTCGCCAAGCTCGCCGGCGTGCCCGACGCGATCATTACGAAGGCCAAGACCTACCTGCGCGAGCTGGAGTCCGGCGCGACGGAGCTGGCCGCGCCCGCCCACGCGGCGCAGGATGCGGCGCAGATGACGCTCGGCGACGCGGCCGGGGACGAAATCGCCGAGCAGCTGCGCAGCATCGACCTCAACACGATCACGCCACTCGAGGCCATGCGCCTGCTCTTTGAGCTGCAGCAGAAAGCGAGGGGCTGACGTGGAACATCCCAACACGGCGTGGACAGACCCCATGCCGCGCGGCGCGCGCATCGCGGGCTGGGTGTATTTCCCCATCCATGCGGTCGTGCTGCCGCTGACGCTCGGCATGCTGCTCCTGGCGGTGCTCGGTGAGCTGCCGTCGGACGTGACGTGCAACGTTCTGTATTACCTCTGCGGCCTTGTGTTCACGCTCATCGCCATGTGGCGGTTTCTGCGCCGCAGCTTTGACACGATGGTCGGCAGCATCCTGCGCTGCCTCGGCATGATGTTTGCCGCCTACGGCATCGACGTGCTGCTCTCGCTCGTGCTGCAGCTCGGCACGAGCCTCATCGGCGAGCTGCCCGTGCCGAACAACGATGCCGTGACCGGCCTCGCCCGGACGGACTACAAGCGCATGATCGCCGTCGCGGTGCTCATGGCGCCGCTCGTGGAGGAGTGCCTGTTTCGCGGCGTGGTCTTCGGCACGATCCGGCCGAAGAGCCGCTTTTGGGCCTATGCCGCGTCGATCGCGCTCTTCTCGCTCTACCATGTCTGGCAGTATGTGCTCGTATATCAGGATCCGAAGCTGCTGCTCTCGGCGCTGGCGTATGTGCCGGTGTCGGCCGCGCTCACGTTCTGCTATGAGCAGACGCGCTCGATCTGGCCGCCGGTGTTTTTCCACATGTGCATCAACGCGCTCTCACTCACGGTGCTCGCCGGGTGAGGGCAGAAAAAACCGCCGCTTTCCGAAGAGGAAAGCGGCGGTTTTGAGTTTGTCGGAAAAACCGGAGGTTTTCCCGACAAAAGGCTTGCAGTCTGAGAAGTATTTTCTCTCACGCACATGTCGCGCGAGAAAATGATTGCACTTTTTTGCCGCCTGCGGGCGGCAAACTCTGCGAGGCTTTTTATTCTTTCACTTTTTCGTACACGCAAAACTGATAGCCCACGCCGTCGTGCTCCGCGCGCGGCTCGGCGGATACGCAGCGCCACGCGGGGTCGGCGTCCAGATCCGGGAAAAACACGTCCGAGTGGGGCGCGGCGTCGATTTTCGTGACGTATACGCGCGTCAGGTGGGGGAACATCTGCCGAAACACGCTGTCTCCGCCGATGACGAAGCAGCGGTCATACTGCGCGGCGGCGGCCGCGGCCTCCGCCGGGGAGTGCACCACCTGCGCGCCCTCGATCACGATGTTCTGCCGTGTGAGCACGAGGTTTTCGCGCCCCGGCAGCGGCCTGCCGCCCGGAAAATCGTCCAGTGTGCGCCGGCCGACGATCACGGCCGCGCCCATCGTCAGCTCGCGGAAGCGGCGGCGGTCGGCCGGGATCACGAGCGGCTGCGTGCCCTTGGCCCCGATGCCCCAGTCGGCATAGACGGCGACGATCGCATCCATGGCTCAGTCCTCCTTACACCGCGATGGGGATCTTCCCCGTGAACTCGCTGTATTCGTACCCCTCGACGCGGAAGCTGTCGCGGGTGAAGGCATAAAAATCGTGCACGTCCGGGTCGATGAAAAACTGCGGTGCCGGTTTCGGCTCGTTCTGGATCAGCTGCTCGATGACCGGCACGTGGCGGTCGTAGATGTGCGCGTCGGCAATGACGTGCACCAGCTCGCCCGCCTGCAGACCGGATACCTGCGCGAACATGTGCACGAGCACGGCGTACTGCACGACGTTCCAGTTGTTCGCCGCGAGCATGTCCTGGCTGCGCTGGTTGAGGATGGCGTTGAGCGTGTTGCCCGAGACGTTGAACGTCATCGAGTACGCACACGGATAGAGCGCCATCTCGTGCAGATCCTCGAACGTATAAATATTCGTCAGGATGCGGCGGGAGGCAGGGTTATGCTTCAGGTCGTAGAGCACGCGGTCCACCTGGTCGAATTCACCCTCGGGATACTGGTGCTTGACGCCGAGCTGGTAGCCGTAGGCCTTGCCGATCGAGCCGGTCTCGTCGGCCCACTGATCCCAGATGTGGCCGCGCAGGTCGTGGATGTTGTTCGACTTCTGCTGCCAGATCCACAGCAGCTCGTCCACGGCGGTCTTCCAGTAGGTCCGCCGCAACGTCAGCAGCGGAAATTCTTTGGACAGGTCATAGCGGTTGACGATGCCGAACTTTTTGACCGTGTGCGCCGGCGCGCCGTCGTCCTCCCAGTGGGGGCGCACCGCCTGATCGGTGTCCCAGACGCCGTGCGTCAGAATGTCGCGGCAGTTGCGGATAAAGACCTCGTCTGCGTAGCTCATCGTTCGGCTCCTTTCAAATAACACTTTGAAACAATAGTTTATCATATTATCTGAAGCGTTGTAAATGGGGAAAAGAAGAAAACGGTGTCTGTGTGGGTTGTAATATTAAATGCGAAAGGAAACGAATTCCCCCGAACGGGAATTACGAACCTTCCGCATTTATTTTTTTATACCACAAACCACGATAAACCGCAATAGAAACGGGGTGAAGACATGGCGGGAAATTATAGGTATCTGGATTTTGAGGATCGAAAGAAGATCGAGGCGTGGCACGCCCGCGGGGATCGCCCGCTTGAAATCGCCGCGCGGCTTGGCGTGCATACCGCGACGATCTACCACGAATTGCAACGAGGCTATACCGGAGAAGTGGACGCGGCGCAACGCAAGATTTACAGCGCGGAGCGGGCGCAAGCGGTGGTTCGGGAAAACTTCAAGCGCAGAGGGCGAAGAAGTGTAAACCAATAACGACGAAAGGGTTGTTTATCATGATCTATACGCTTGAAAAGCGGCACGAATTCGGCGGCGGGACAATGACAACACATTGGGAAGTTCGCAGTTATACGCATGTAACGAAGATCGGCGTGTATGCAGGCGGGAAAACCTTGAAAAGCGGAACAAAGCCGGAATGCGAAAAGTTTTGCAGGATCAAAGGAATTAAACCGGAAGTGCGATAAAACACGGGAGGTTTTAACGGTGACTAATTTTGAAAAGCTGACGCAATCCCCCGCGGGGCTTGGGGCATTCCTTCGGGGATTGCCGATTTTAGAAGGGCCGTGGGACGACGAATTTCACAAGCGGTATTGCCGGAAATGCCCTTCTACGGATTGCACATATTGTCCGCATGAGAAGTTCCGGAATAATCCGGAATGGTGGTTAAGTCTGAAAGCGCGAAAGGCGCGAAAGGAGCTATTCAAACTATGAAAAACAATGCGTGCGTTCGGCTGACGCAGAAGACGGCGAAAGCCCTTATTCAGAGGGAATTAAACCTTTCGGCTTCAAGGCTGAAAACAGAGCGTGCAAAAGGCGGCGTGTATATCTACAAAATGACGCTTGGACGCTTTGAAATCACCGTTGAAAACGATTGGTTCGAGCGCAACGGCCTTTATGTGCTGGAAATATCGTCCGGAACGGGCGAGGCAATGCGGCTTTACTATGATCCGGACACGCTGGAAGAGAATTGCGAAGCCGAGGACAAAAACCGCGCCGAAATCAGGAAGGAACATTGCGAAGGGTGCGCGCTTATGCAGGCCGCGCCGCCGTTCGCCTCTTCCCTTCTTGCTTCTGGCCGTGGTGGTTGTCGGGTGCGCCTTCGCCGCGGCGGTTGCGGCGGTGGTTCCGATGGAGGCCGAGCGGGACAAGCTGGACGCGCCCGCGGCGGCAACGCCGACACCTACGCCCGCCCCATACATACCGGACGAAGCGGAAGTTGAAATGCTGGCGCGCCTGATATGGGGCGAAGCCCGCGGCATTCCTTCGGATATGCACAAAGCGGCGGTTGTGTGGTGCGTCCTGAACCGCGTTGACGCGGAAGGCTGGCCGGACACCGTGGCCGAAGTAGTAACACAGCCGCACCAATTCGCCGGATATTCGCCGGACTATCCGGCAACAGAGGAATTCAAGGCGATTGCCGCCGATGTGCTGATACGGTGGGAGCGGGAAAAACGGGAAGGCGGCGAGGTTGGCCGCGTCCTTCCCGCTGAATATGTCTTCTTCACGGGTGATGGAGAAGTAAACCATTTCCGGACGGAATACGAAGGCGGCATGTTTTGGGATTGGAGCTTGAAAAATCCATACAGCAGTTAAGCGAAAGGAGCTATTCAAACTATGTCGAAGCAGAAGCAGGACAAGCAGGGCGGCGGCTGGCAGTTCCCCCGCCCGATCGAAATTATCAAGTGCAAAGAGGGCAACAAAGAATACATGAAGGAACGCCCCGCACGCAAGCCTTACGGAAGGATCGTCAAGGTGTGCGAATTCAGCCTTGAAGCCGTCGCAGAGTTTGGCGACGACGACGCGCGGGCGGTGTGGAGGCTGGCAAAGCGGGCGGCGCGCGACTTCTTGCGGGTATCGTGGATCAATACGGCCATTGTAACCGCCGCGAAAACCGATCACCCTTATATGGCCGTGATTGTTTACGGCAAATATTAAGGGGGCGGCGGGAATGTCAAACAAAGCGGAGCTTTTGAAGAAAATAAAAGCTCTTGCCGATCGGGGCGTTGACGGAGAGCGCGAGAGCGCACAAACCCTTCTTACCCGCCTGATGGAGCAATACGGGATCAGCGAAACCGAGATTGAAGAGGAACGCCGCGAAACAGCATGGTTCCCTTACAGTCAAGAAACCGAACGGCGGTTGTTGAACCAGATCATTTATATGGTGACAGGTGCGGGCGGCTTCGGGTGCGTTGGCGAATATAGCGGGCGCAAGCGAAAAAAGATGGGGACGGAATGCACCGCCGCGGAACGGTTGGAAATCGAAGCGAATTACGCCTTTTTCAAAGAGGCAATGAAGAAAGAGCTTGAAATATTTTATTCAGCATTCGCAAACAAAAACAATCTTTTCCCGCCCGCCGACAAAGTGAAGCCGCGAAGCATTGAAGAGCTTTCGCCGGAAGAAAAAGCCTACTATGCGAAAGTGGGATTGATGGCCGAAGGTATGGAGCGGCACACATTACGGAAGGCCATTGCCGCGGGCGAAACCGAGTAAAGGAGGATCACACATGCAAAGAGCTATTCAAAACACACAGGCGGCCACGCGCCGCCGTTCCCGCCCTCTTCGGGTAGCGGGAAGCACATTGACGGCGAATGTTGCCTTTGCCGTCCTAAAATACGCCGCCCTTACCGTGGCGGGCGTTCTTCTCTTCCGTTGGGGGCAGGGGTACGCCCTTGCCGAACGCGGATACGAGGCGATCGGCGGTGAAGCGTTGCTTTTAGGGTTGCCGCTGTTCTGGTATCTGACGGAAACCACGATCCGCGATACCGTGCGGGACTTCCAGAAGGGAGGCCGCCGCAAATGAAGATAAAGAGCATTGCCGCGATATGCAAGAAAAACAAACAGGTTGTTTTGTTCAACCGATACAGCGATAGCGGCACAATATCGCAGTACATAGGCGACGGAAACGCGGTTTACCCTATTTCCGGCCTTCCGGAGCTGGACGAAGAAAGCATTTTAACGATCTTCGATGTGCCGGAGAAACAGCGCGAAGACTGGCTTGTGCAGTATCGTGACATTCCGGAGGGGATCAGCTTCGAGGACACCGACGCAACCGAAAAGATCATTGAACAAGGCAACCTTTCGATTGTGTATAGCGGAAAGACCTTGAAACCATTGCAGACGCGCCGCGGGCTGGTTTTCATCGAAAGCCGCTATTTGTCGCCCGTTTCAGATGTGCTTGATGTATTGGAGCTTTACGAGCGGGTAACGCCTTTCGGTGCGCCGTATATCGTAGCAAAAGCGGGCTTCCTGCTTCAAGCGGTAATTATGCCGTGTGATGTTATAAGCGCGCAATTCGTCCAACGCCTGCAAGAGCTGACACGGCAATGCGCCGTTTCTCTTGACCTTCGGGAACAGGAGCGGGAGCGGCAGGCCGCCGCAGAGAGCGCGGGGCAATTCAAGGTTGATCCGGAAACGGGGGCAATCATTGAATCGGAAAGCGAGGCGGGCGACGATGATTAGGACGCAGAGGCATTCCCGCTTTGTGCTGATGTCGCTTGATGAAATCCGCGCCACGCGGGACATTGTATTGCAGACGGAGGAAACGAAAAGCAATTTTTCCGGATCGGGCAAAACGGTTTATATTTGCGAAGTTGTGCGCCCTTGCGATTATCAAAAGGAAACGGACACCGCCGCGGACAAGCTGGCCGCAGAGATCGAGCGGGTAAACGCTGACAACCGCGCCTTGCGCCGGAAGATCGAACGCCTTGAACGGGAATTGCAGAAAGCGAGGGCGGGCGCATGAACAAGGCTTTGTTATCCTCTAAAAATATGTGCTGGTGTACGCCGCAAGACTTCTTCGACAAGCTGAACGAAGAATTTTCCTTCACGCTGGACGCGGCGGCCACAGACAAAACGGCAAAATGCCCGCTATATTTCACGCCGGAAACGGACGGGCTTAAATCCTCTTGGAAGGTTGCGGGGGGGGGTACAGTATTTTGCAATCCCCCGTATGGGCGCGAAATCGGCAAGTGGGTTCAAAAGGCATACGAAGAGGCGCAGGCCGGAACGCCGATTGTTCTTCTCATTCCAGCGCGTACCGATACAAGCTATTTCCACGATTTTATATACCACAAAGCGGAAATTCGCTTTATTCGTGGGCGGCTTCGGTTTACGGACGACGACGGCAACGCCGCCGATCCCGCGCCCTTCCCCTCTATGCTGGTGATTTATAACGGAAAGGCGGTGAAATCGTGAAATACAAGGTTTGCGATCGGTGCGGAAGTCACCTTGACTATGGCGAAACATGCGAATGCGTGAAAGAGGCCGAATAGGAAGAGAGGGTGCGCAATGCTGAAAATCAGAAGGATCAAAACAGACAAGTTCAAAACCGCGGCGTTTTGGATCGAAAAGCGGGATAACGAATACATAGCGTGCCGAACGCTTGTAAATGCCCTTTTGGGTATTGCTTCCCCTTCTATTATGAGCAGAGGGCAAGAGGCGTTGAAAAAGGCGTATGAAACGCACCGAATTTGAAAGGAGCTATTCAAACCATGAAAGATAATTACGAACGCTTGCGCAAAGAATATTTGAATATTTGCGACGAAGATTGCGGCGGCGATCCGTCAACGGGAATTCAGCCTTGCCCGTTCTTTGAGTATGAAGAAGGTTGCTTGCTGAAATCGGAAAAATTTAGAGCCGCCCCCGGCGAGCTGAACAATCTTGCCGCCGCGGTACATGAAAATGCCGTTGCGCATGGCTGTTGGGAGCAGGAACGGGAATTGCCCGAAATCCTTATGCTTTGCGTTTCGGAGCTTGCGGAGGCTTTGGAAGAGTACCGCGCCGGAAGGCCGAACATTTATTACAATGTCGAAGGCGAAGAAATACTTTATGCGAACGGGGAGGCGTGCGAAAAGTACGAGCGGCGCAAGCCGGAAGGCGTGGCGGTGGAATTAGCAGATTGCATGATCCGAATTCTGGACTATTGCGGGCACGCCGGAATTGATATTGAAGAGGCAATACGGATCAAGCACGAATACAACAAAACCCGCCCATATCGCCACGGCGGGAAGAAATGTTGACCGCAGGAGCGGGGCGGCTGGTATCGCCCTTTGTAAATGATCCGTTCGCGTTGGTTGCGCTGGCCTTCAAGAACCTTTACCCCGAACGGGAATACGCGGCCTATTTTGCGCCGGAGGTAGAAGACGGAAGCGGCGGCGCGGCTTGCGGGGTGACAACCTTTCCGGAAGACGGATCGCCGCCCGTTGTGGAGGTATCCGGAGAAATCCCCATTGCGGCAGGCGTTGAAATATTCGCGCACGAATTGGCGCATGTCGCCACGCCGGAAGATCGGGAGCATGGCGAAGCGTGGAAGACCGCCTTTGACCGGATTCTTGAGGAATACAACCGGATCGCGCAAGACCTTTTCGGGGAAGGCGGCGAAGAACCATGCTGAACGAGCGGGAGCAGGCCGCACACGATCCCACGATTGCAGAAACGGCGCAGGGGCTTTCCCTTGCGTTTGAAAAATTGAAAGCCGATATATCACAATCACGCGCCGCCCGCTTTGTGTTGGCGGTGCTGGAAAAATTGAAAGGAGCTATTCAAATGGAAAAGACTTTGAAAACCGGAAAGATCGGACAGTTTGGCGCAGAAAGCCGCATTACATACGGCGGCGTGAAGTGGGTTGTGCTGGACGCACGCCCGAATATGTCGCTTTGCCTTGCGGAAGATGTGTTGAAGGACGAAAACGGCGAAGTTCGGTACATGGCTTTCGACACGGACAACAAGAACGATTTTGCCGCCTCTTCCGTCCGCGCTTTCCTGAACGGTGATTTTCTGGAAGAGCTGGCCGGAGCGGGTGCGGACAAAGAAGCGTTTGTGCCGATCGTCCTTGACCTGACTTCCGACGACGGTTTAGACGATTACGGCACGGACAGCGCAAAGATCGGGCTTATCACGGATCAGATGTACCGCGCATTCCGCAAAATCATTCCGAAAGCGTCGGAAGACTATTGGACTTGTACCCCGTTTTCAACCGAGCGGAACGGCTATAAAAGTTTTGTGCGCTATGTCTACACTTCGGGGGCGTTGTACAACTTCGACGCGTTCTACGGCAACTGGGGCGTGCGTCCGCTTTGCGCTCTGAAATCTGATATTTTGGTATCCTATGACGAAGGCGAAGTGAACGAGCGCAAGCCGTCGTTCGGTGAAATGATCGGGAAAGCCCTTGCGGAAGGGCTTAACAAGGCCATTTTTGGGGAAGGCGAAGAGCCGAAGGGCATTCTTGCCGAAGCGGAGGCGCAGGCCGCCCGCAAAAAGGAGCAGGAAGACGAAGACCAGAAGCGCGCGGACGCGGTGGACATGATGAAGCACATTGCCGCCGCCTTCGATATTCCGGCCACAATCGGAGAAGGCAAACAGGAAGAGCAGGAAAAAGAAGCAAAACAGCTTTTCGGCTGGTATTCGGAGCTGAAAAAGGCCGGATTTACCGACGCGCAGGCGTTCGAGCTTATCAAGGGATAACAGAAAAGGCCGCCCCGCACGATGGGGCGGCCTATCCCCTATACATTATATATAGGAAAGGACGGGTTCAAAATGACGGCATTTGAATTTATGGTTGCCGCCTTTTATGCGCTTGTCGGCGTGGTTTGCCTTTCCGTGGCGGTTGTGATCGCGTATGCCGTTGTGGTAGGCATTTACAGAGGATTGAAAGGCGGTGGACACCGTGGCAGAAAATAAAGCCTTAAACGAAGAAGCCCTTGTTGAAATGGCGCACACGATGGGTTTTGACCTTGCGCACGCGTGCGCGGCGGCGGCTGACGCATTCGCCCGCGGCGTGGCCGATGGCTTCACCGCCTATGCGCAAGAGCTGGCCGCCGAAAACAGCGGCGTTGAGCTGGTACACGATGAAGAAGACGAAGAACCGGAGTTGAAAACGGATATTCAGGATTGCCGCCGTTGCTGGTGCGATACATGCGGCAGGCTGGAAGAATGCGAAAAGCACCGCGACGGCACACAGCCGGACGGCTTGCGCCCGCTTCCGTGTATCGGGTGCGTGAATGGCCTTCGGTTCAAGCCGAAGGAAGAAGAGCCTTGCGAAGAGTACACAGAGGCCGCGGGCTTTAATAACGGATAGAAAAGAAGAAGGCGGCTTGCGTTGCCTGCAAGCCGCCTTTCCCCCTTCGCGTCGCCGCGAAAAGAGCTATTCAAACTAACGACAGTATAACACCGCGGCGGCAGAATGTCAAGAAACGCCGGAACACGGCGTATTACGGGCTTGTAATGGGTATTAACACATGGACGGAAAAAGCAGAATTCCGGAAGTGCTGGTTTGTATTCAATTCCCCGTCGCCTGCTTTATCAGGATCACGGAGGCGGCAAGCTGTCAAGGGTGCGACAGAACCGCGAAAGCGGCTTGCCCTTGATGGGTTGTTGCCGGAGTGATAGAAGCAGGAAAGGCGGCGGGGATAAATGCAAACCTTCCGGCCTTGCGTGTTCAATTCCTTTGAGCCTGCTTCCCCCTTTAGGGGGACGGGAGGGGGTGAAACCTTTACCACGAGCAGGGAGGAAACAACATGCCGTACAACAGCGCAAAATATGAATTCCTCTTTGACCTTTCCGGAGAGAACACCGAAAGGGCGTTTGATCGGTTCCGGCACAGGAATGTTTTTCGTTATCGTACCCGCACGATCAAGGCGGGAAATGTGCTTGAAGTTGAGATATTCCCGATATGGAACACGCAAAACGAGGTTCGAGAGGCAAAGAAACACACAACACGGGAAGCACAAAAGAACCTGAATGACAAAAACGCAAAAAAGAAGTTCATTCGGAAGATCAATGCGAATTTCACGGAAGAAGACCTTTGCGTAACGCTGACATATTCAAACGGCTTTGTTCCGGACGAAGAGCAGGCGCGCCGCGATATTCGGAATTACCTTCGCAGGGTGCGGGAGTATCGCCGGAAGAATGGCCTTCCCGAATTGAAATACGCCTATGTGATCGAGTTCGGCGGGAAAGATGGGCGGCGCAAGCGTGTTCACCACCATGTCATTATGTCCGGCATGGATCGGGACAAAGCCGAAGCCCTTTGGAATGGCCGTGGGTATGCAAACGCCCGCCGCCTGCAACCGGACGATTACGGATTAGAAGCCCTTGCGCGCTATATGACGAAGGAGCCAAACGGCGGCAAACGGTGGGCGGCAAGCAAAAACCTTGTTGATCCGAAAATCACGGAGGCCGACACCAAAATAAGCCGCCGCAAGGTGGAGCAGATGGCCGAAGACTTCGAGGCGAAACCCGCCGCAATCTTCGCCGCGCTTTTCCCTGAATACAGCTTTAACGAATGCGCCGTGCGGTATTCGGATTTTGTGGCAGGCGCGTACATATACGCAAAATTACACCGGAAGGCCGCGCCGCCGCAGAAGCAGAAAAAGAAACGGAGGGTACGCAATGAACACAACGGAAATGATGGTAATTTGCCGCGAAGTTGACCGCGCAACGGGCAAAATAGCGGTTTATCGGATTGAAACCGAAGTAACCGAAAGTCTGATTTTCAAATTGAGGCTTCGCGCACGCCTGAACCCCGAATTGCAATACTTTGTCACGACAAAAGCGCATTATGAAGGCTTCGGGGATACGATCACGGCGGTTTTGAAGCGAAGAACCGTAACGCCCGCGGCCATTGCACGCGTTGGCGGGATCGTCCAGCTTTGAGGGGGTGCGTGCGGTGGTAGAAAATCCAGAGATTGGCGGGCAATATTGGTTTGTTACGGACATTTGGGAACGCTTCTGCCCTGTCCCCGTGACAATCGTTGCCGTGAACGAAGAATACGGCGCATTCCTTGTCCGTTGGGATATTGGCGAAAGCGAATACTTCGAGCAATACGAAGGCGTGTGGCCGAACGAGCTATACGAAACACAGGCAGGCGCGGAGGCAGAATGTCGAAGAAGAAACGCCTTGCCGTGTGGATATGTGGAAAAGGCGGTGAATTATCTTGAAGAATAACGCCCCTTCCCTTCCGGTTCCAACGGAGAGCGTGGAACAACAATGCCTTTTCAGGTGGGCGGCATTTCAAAGCGGGCGTTTCCCTGAATTGGCGTTGCTTTACCATGTGCCGAACGGCGGAAGCCGGAAGAAAGCAGAGGCCGGACGCTTCCGCGCCGAAGGCGTGAAGGCGGGTGTGCCGGATTTGTGCTTGCCCGTCGCCCGCGGCGGTTTTCACGGCCTTTACATAGAGCTAAAGCGGCAGAAAGGCAGTAAAACAAGCGACGATCAAAAAGCGTGGTTGTCAAACCTTGAAAAGCAAGGCTATTTTGTGGCCTTGTGCAAAGGGTGGGAGGCCGCCGCAAAGGTAATTACAGAGTATTTGACAATGGGAGACGAAGAAGGTTGAAAAAGAAGCGGTTTTTGAAGCTGGTTATGTCTTACGGTATCCAGCGGGACAAAGCGGCGCGCATGGCCGCCCGCGTTGGCAAATTCGGATCGTATGAAGCCCTGTTTTTGTCTTTGCGCCCGTCGCTGGCATTCTGGCAGATGGGCGCGGCGGTGCGCAAGGCTGGCCGGACGATCCGGCAGGCCGCCCGCGCTTTTGGCGATATGTTCGCCGCAATGGGGACAGCCCTTGCCGCCTGCTTCTCCCCTGCTTTGCGCGGGTATGTTGACGACGCGAAGGAGCGGGAACAGAAACAAGCGGATTTTTCGGCGGCGGGAAATGTGTTCTTGCCGTCAACGCATGAAATCATAGCGGGCGCACAGCCAGAAGAGGAAAACACCGCGGCGCGCTGGTGGGTAAAGACACCGAACCCGAATTACAGCAAGCCGCAGGCAGAAGAAAGGCAGGGTTAAACATGGCGAAAATGTCTATGCGGGTGATTTTGAAGAGCGGCGCAGAATTTACGGTGAAATGCGATAAATTCACGCTGGAAAGAAACGGGCTTGAACAGGTGACGGGGTACAATATCAGCGGGATCACCGAAAACAAGCCCGTGTATCTGGATTTTGACGAAGTGGCCGCAATCGTTCGCGTGTTGTCGGACGAAGCGGACGCGCCGCCCGAAGATGGCGGCAACGAAGAGTAAACGGAAAGCGAGGGTTCAGACATGGGCAAGAAAAAAACGGGCTTGATTACCGACGAAGTGCGGGAGCTGATAAACGAGGTTGCGCGGGAAACCGCTTCTATGGCCTATATTGACGGCATGGGCGGCGAAGTAAATTATTTCCGCGCAATGGAAAGTTTGCTTTTTAATTATAAAAAGCTGGCCGCGCTGGTGGCTGATTATGAAGCATATACACATGTGGAGCTTCAAGGCCGAAGCGCGAGTATTTCAAGCTATTCCCCTTCGAGCGGGTACACATACCGCACGGAGGAAGATATACTTGACGAAATGAAGCGGGATAAAATCATATCTTACCACAGGACGCGGGCACGCTTTGAAGAGATTGACCGCGTTGTAAAGCTGTTTGCAGAGCGAAAAGAATTCCATGTGATCCGCATGTATTACTTCGGAGAGGACGCGCAGGGCAACGAGCGTCCGGCAGGCGCAGAGCCGTACACATGGGAAGCCATAGCCGCAGAGCTGGAAGGAATGGGGCTGATCCGCGACGCGAAGAGCGCGCGCAGATGGCGAAACAAAATCGTTAATGATATGGCCGTGTGCATGTTCGGCAAGCCCGCGGCGGTTAGCGTGGGTACATACCGGAAGGAGCAGGACAAATGAGATATTCAGGAAGCTACACAATAACGCCCGACATGCCGCAAGGATACATTGAGGATACCGCAAAAAGAGCCGAACAAGATATTGTAAAAGCCTTGTTGTCGCAGTTGGAGTTCGGGCAATGGTACGCCGTAAAGATGGAACACCATACAGAGCATGAAGGCGGCGTATATAGGGGCGTTGTTTCCTTGCATATTGACAAAGCGAGAACAGAACGCATAGTGCTTCCCACGATGGAAGAAGCATACTTGCCGCCCGCGCCTACTGTCTGGCAGAGGGTGAAGAATTGTGCCGCATACTTGCGGGCAGGAATGAAGAGATAAAAACAGGCCGAAAAATGCCCGTTTCGCGCCCGTTTCGCGCCCTTGTGTGTACCGTCCATATATGCTATAATTATTACGCTGATTAAATGCAAATAAACAGCGCACTTCACAATCCTTCGCGGGTTCGCCCGTGAGGGCTTTTTTATTGCCCGAAAGGAGGCGGCAGGCGTGAAGGCATGGGCTGAACAGTTCTACAATTCGGACGCGTGGCGCGCGTGTCGTGAAGGCTTCTTGCAATCGAAGGGTTATCTTTGCGAACGATGTTCCACGCCCGACAATCCGGTTGTTGCGAAGATCGCACACCACAAAATCTATTTGACGAAGGAGAATATAAACAATCCGTACATTACGCTTTCATGGGATAACTTGGAGGCACTTTGTCAAGATTGCCACAACAAGGAACACCACAGAGGCGAACGGAAGAAGCGTTATTCTTTCGACGCAAACGGCAATCTTGTATATCCCCCCCCCATTCGCCGCCGAATTAGGGAGGGCGAAACACCGAGGGCGGGAGGTTAAAAAAACTCCGCAGGCGCGCGCATAACGGGTGTACCCGTGGGGGGTGTGGTTGACGGTGTAGAAAGGGGGCGTTTTTTGTGGCGACAAAGAAGGAGCTTACGAAAGAACAGAAGATCAAAAAAGAGATTGCCCGATTAAAGCGGGTTTTCAAAGACCTTGACAAAAACAAGTTGCAAACCGTGGAAAGCCTGATAAAAAACGCCGCGTTCATGGCCGTTTCGCTGGAAGAGCTACAAGAAATCATCAACGCCGAAGGCTATGTTGTGGAGTACCAGAACGGCGAAAACCAGAAAGGCACGAAGCAAAGCGACGCGGTGAAAACCCATATAGCAATGACAAAAAACCATGCCGCAATCATTAAGCAGTTGACCGATCTTGTGCCGCCTGAAAAGAAAAAAGAAAGTAAATTGCAGGCGTTGAGGGACGAATAATGCCCTTTGCGAATTACATTTACGAATATTTTTCAGGTATTCAGAGCGGGAAATATACGGTTGGCAAATGGGTTCGGCTGATTTATGAAATCATCATAGCGGGGCTTGAACGGGGCGAATATTTCTTCAATGCGAAGAAGGCCAACAAAGCGATCAAGTTTATAGAAAACTTCTGTCACCATTGCGAAGGCCGCGAAGACCTTTTGAAGCTGGAAGTGTGGCAGAAGGCTTGTGTTTCCGTTATCTTCGGGATCGTGGACGCGGACGGCTTGCGCGTCTTCCGTGAAGTGTTTATTGTCATAGGCCGGAAGAACGGCAAGACGCTTTTTGCGTCGGCCATTATCGCATATATGGCGTATCTTGATGGAGAATACGGCGCGAAAATATATTGCCTTGCGCCGAAGCTGGATCAAGCGGCCATTGTTTACGATAACTTTTACCAGATGTTGAAGAAAGAACCGGAGCTTGCGGAGCTGGCGAAAAAGCGGCGTTCCGATATTTACATAGAGGACACGAACACGGTTGTTAAGCCGCTGGCGTTCAATGCGAAGAAAAGCGACGGCTTCAACCCGCATTTGGTCGTCAATGATGAGGTTGCAAGCTGGCGCGGCGACGGCGGTTTGAAGCAATACGAGGTTATGAAATCCGCGCTTGGCGCACGGCGGCAACCGCTGATCCTGTCCATTTCCACGGCGGGATATGAGAACGACGGAATTTACGATGAATTGATGAAGCGAAGCACGGCTTTCTTGAAAGGCAATAGCAAGGAACGCCGCCTTTTGCCGTTCCTCTACATGATTGACGATGTGGAAAAATGGAACGATATTGAAGAGTTGAAGAAGGCAAACCCGAATATGGGCGTTTCCGTGTTCCCTGACTTCTTCCGCGAGGAAATAGCGGTTGCGGAAATGTCCGCAAGTAAAAAGGCCGAATTCCTGACGAAGTATTGCAATATCAAGCAGAATTCTTCTATTGCGTGGCTTGACGCGCACATAGTAGAAGGCGCAACGGCAGAAATCACGCTTGAAGACTTCCGGCATTCTTACGCCGTGGGCGGCATTGACCTTTCGCAGACAACAGACCTTACCGCGGCAACCGTCATTGTGGAGCGCGGCGGCAAGCTATACGCGTTCACACAATTCTTTATGCCTGCAAACCGCGTCGAGCGGGCAACGGCGATCGACGGCGTACCCTATGACATATTTGTGCAAAAGGGCGTTGTTACCCTTTCCGGCGAAAACTATGTAGATTACAAAGATGTTTATAACTGGTTCGTCATGCTGAAAGAAAAATATGAAATCTATGTGCTGAAAGTCGGGTATGACCGTTACAGCGCGCAATACCTGATTGACGACATGGCGGCATACGGCTTCCACATGGACGATGTTTTTCAGGGTGAAAACCTTGCGGGCGTGATCCGCGAGTTTGAAGGGATTTTGCTTGATGGTAATTTCAAAATACCGGATAACAGCTTGTTAAAGTCGCATTTCCTGAATGTGGCCTTAAAGCACAACATGGAAACGCGCAAGTTCCGGCCTGTCAAGATTGAACAGCGGGCGCGGATCGACGGCTTTGTATCAGTCATTGACGCAATGACCGTCCGGCAAAAATACTATAACGAAATCGGCGTAATGCTGAAAAATGCGGGGTGATTTGAAAAATGGGAGTGTTTGAAACTATCTTCCGAAGGCCGCGGAACAACCTTGTTCCAACGGGCTACTTCAAAATGCTAAACGGGTACACGCCCGTTTTCACAAACGCGCCCGAAAGTGTGTACGAAATGGAGATCACGCGGGCGGCTATTCATTCATTCGCTACTTTTTGTAGCAAATTGAAGCCGGAAATTACGGGGAGCGCGAAAAAGCACCTTGAACGAACATTGCAGTTCAGGCCGAACCCGTTTCAAGACACGACAAAGTTTCTTTACAGGCTGGCGACAATCCTTGCCGTGAATAACACGGCTTTTATTGTGCCTCTTGAAGACGAATTCGGCGGCATAGCGGGTTATTATCCCCTATTGCCGCAAAATTGCGAGGTTTTAGAGGTCGGCGGCGCGCCCTTCTTGCGGTACACCTTTTCCAACGGACAGCGGGCGGCGATCGAGTTTGACCGCGTGGGGATTTTGACGCAATTTCAATATTCAGACGATTTTTTTGGAGAGGACAACCGCGCCTTGCGGCCAACAATGCAGTTGATCCACGCGAACAATCAGGGCATTATAAACGGCGTTAAAAATTCGGCTTCGATCCGGTTCCTTGCCCGTATCGCTAACATGCTTTCGCCGGAGGACATAAAGAAGGAGCGGGAACGCTTCACCGAAGACAACCTTTCCGCGGACAATCAAAGCGGAATGATTATCTACGATCAGAAATTCGCAGATGTAAAACAGGTTGATAGCAAGCCCTTCACCGTCAACGCGGTTCAAATGGGGCAGATTAACGAAAATGTGTTTAACTACTTCGGCACTTCGGCGGGGATCATTCAAAACAAATACACCGAAGACGAATGGAACGCGTATTACGAAGGGAAAATAGAGCCTTTCGCCCTGCAATTATCCCTTGTCATGTCAAACATGACCTTTACGCCGCGGGAAATCGCCCACGGAAACGCAATCGTGTTCACCGCGAACAGGCTTCAATACGCAAGCAATCAAACGAAGCTGAACATTTCAACACAGCTTTTCGATCGCGGGTTGCTGAACCGAAACGGCGTTATGGACATTTGGAACATGGCGCATGTGGAGGGCGGCGAAAAATACTATATCCGCAAGGAATACACCGAAGTTTCACAGCTTGGAAAGGAGGCGAACACAAATGCCGGTAATGAAGGATCGGGAATATCGGTCGATGGTGCTTCCGTTGACGGCGGCGGCGAAGAAGGCGACGAAGAGGTTTGACAGCGAATTCTATGTAGAAGGTTATGCAACCACCTTCAACAAGCCGTATCTTCTCTATGAGTTCGACGGGGTGCAATACTTTGAAGTCATAGACCGGAACGCGCTTGTTGGCGCGGACATGTCCGATGTTATCATGCAATACAACCACGAAGGCAAGGTGCTTGCCCGACAATCGAATAAAACGCTTGGAATAGAGGCCGACGAAAGCGGCCTCTTTACTTTTGCCGATTTATCGAAAAGCCGTGCCGCACAAGACCTTTACGAAGAGATCAACAACGGCTTAATTACAAAAATGTCGTGGGCGTTCAAGGTTTTAGAAGATGCATACGACAGGGACACGCACACAAGAACCATTTTGAAGATCAAGAAGGTTTACGATGTTTCGGCGGTATCTTACCCCGCAAACAGCGATACCGAAATATCCGCGCGTTCTTTCTTCGACGGAGTGATCGAAGCAGAGAGGCGGGAGGCGTTAGCGCGGAAAGCACAGCTATTAAAACTAAAAATCATGTTGGAGGTATGACACTATGAACAGATTACAGGAAATTGAAGCCCGCCTTGCCGCGATTGCGAACGAGATCGAGCAGAGAGGTGCGGAGCTGACCGCGGAGCAGTTGACCGCGTTTGAAACCGAAGTGAACAACCTGAAAACCGAGCGGGCGGGGCTGATGGCCGCCGCCGAACAGCGCAACAACCTTCTGAATTCCATTGCGGAGGGCAGAAGCGGCGGCGCGGTTGTCCGCACCTTCCCTTCCCCCTCTTCCCCCGCAGGCGGTGAACAGAGGAACGAAGCCGATCCGCTGGACAGCATGGAATATCGCCGCGCATTTATGGCATACGCCCTTCGCGGCACGCCTATTCCCGCAGAGTTCCGCACGGACGCTGTTTCCAAAACCGCGGACAATGGCGCGGTGATCCCGACAACCATTCTTAACCGGATCGTCGAGAAAATGGAGGCCGTGGGAATGATCCTTCCCCTTGTGACGCGCACCGCGTACAAGGGCGGCGTTTCTATCCCTACTTCCAGCGCGAAGCCCGTTGCCTCTTGGGTAGCGGAAGGCGCAGGGAGCGACAAGCAGAAGAAGACCACGGGAAGCATTACTTTTGCTTACCATAAGTTGCGTTGCGCCGTGGCCGTATCCCTTGAAGTGGACACAATGGCACTTTCGGCCTTTGAAAATACCCTTGTCAACAATGTTGTCGAGGCTATGACGAAGGCAACCGAACAGGCCATTGTATCCGGCACGGGTAGCGGACAGCCGAAGGGCATTCTTACCGAAACCCCGAACGAGGGACAGAAGATCGAGAGCGACACGCCCACATACAAAGACCTTGTGAACGCCGAAGCCGCATTGCCGCAGGCATACGAAAACGGCGCGGTGTGGTGCATGGCAAAGAAAACCTTTATGCAGTATTACGGCCTTGTCGATGAAACCGGACAGCCCGTAGGCCGTGTGAATTACGGCATTGCAGGCAAGCCGGAACGCGCCTTGCTTGGCCGCCCCGTCATTTGTTGCGACTATGTGCCTTCCGTGGCAACCGCGGCGAAGGGCGGCGCGTATGCGTTCCTGTTCAACTTCAAGGACTATGTGCTGAACACCAATTACACCATGACCGTGAAGAAGTACGAGGACAACGACACGGACGACATGGTAACGAAGGCGATCATGCTTGTTGACGGCAAGGTGATTGACAAGAATTCCCTTGTTGTCGTCGCAAAGGCCGCAGGCGCGTAATTCGGGAGGGATAAACCATGCTTGACAAGGTGAAAAACGCCTTACGCGTAAAAACGGCGGCTTTCGACGATGAAATACAAGACCTGATCGACGCTTGCAAAGCGGATTTGCGCCTTGTCGGTGTGAATGTTCCGGAGGATACGCCCGCCGAAGGCAAAGAGGCCGCGGCGGGCGATCCCCTTATCACGCGGGCGATTGTCCTTTACGCAAAGGCAAACTTCGGATATTCCGAAGACAGCGAGAAATACCGCGCGGCCTATGATTACTTGAAATGTTCTTTGAGTTTGGCGGGTGATTATCATGCGTTGGGGTGATGAAATTACCTTGATCGCGCAGAAGCCGCCCGACGAAGCGGTAAACGCAAACGGGTTCCAGAATGAGCCGGAAGAAGCGCGGAAATCCATTTTTTGCAATGTGAAATCCGCGGGTTATTCCGAGTTCTACAAGGCCGCGCAAGCGGGCTTTCAAGTGGAATTGAAGGTTGATGTTTACACGGAAGAATACGAGGGGCAACAGGCCGCGGAGCTGAACGGGAAGCGGTACAGGGTTTTGAAAACCTATGTCAACAAAAGCGGAGAAATTACCGAATTGACGCTTTCCGATCTTCCGGTCGAAGAAAGCGAAGAACCGGACAGCGGCGCGGAAGGAGGCGACGGCAATGGCGCGGTTTGAGGTATCCGGAATTGAAGCGGCGCAGGAAGCGTTTTTGCGCCGGAGCGAGCGGGCGGCGAAGGCCGTTCCGAAGATGTTAAAAGCTGGCGGCGCGGTGCTTGTGAAGGCCGAACAGGAGGAAATACGGCGCACATTTACAAGTAACCGTGTTACTGGCGATCTTGCAAATTCTATCAAATGCACCGCCGTAAAGAAGCGGGGTTCGGGGCAATGCGTGGAAGTGTACCCGCACGGGAAAAACCGCAGCGGGGAGCGGAACGCAACCGTTGGCTTTGTCCACCAATACGGGCGAACCAACATGCCCGCGCGCCCGTGGTTCACGCGTTCGCACCAGAAGGCAACGCCGGAAGTTCAAGCGGCTATGCGGCAGGCATGGGAGGACGAACAGGAATGATAGATACAGTTGACCGCCTGTTAAAATCCACGCTTGACGCGCTTTGCCCGAATGTGGCGCGCCTCTTCTTCCGCGGGAAGGCTGGTACATATATCACATATCAGCTTGTTTCTTCGGAAGATATGGCCGCCGCAGACGACGAAACGCACGGCACGGAATACACATACAGGGTTGATATTTACTCGAAACGCGATTATATCGCCCTTTTGCGCCGTGTGAAGCAGGCGTTGAAGGCGGCGGGCTTTTACGGGCTTGTAATTGATCCGGAAGTGTACGAGAGGGACACGGGGTTTTACCATGTCCCGATTGAAGCGAAATATTACGAACAAACGGAGGTATAAAAACTATGGCAACTATTGGTTTACGCGATCTTTACCGCGCGCCGATCACCGTGGGCGAAGATGGCGAAGAAACATACGGAACGCCCGTGCGCATGGCGAAGGCCATTAGCGCGGAAATGTCCGTAGAGGTAGCAGAAGCGATCCTTTACGCGGACGACGGCGCGGACGAAGTGGTAAAAGAATTCGTTTCCGGAGAGCTGACGCTGAATGTAAACGATCTTATGCCCGCCGATCTTGCGGCCATTTTGGGGCAGACGCAGGACGACGATCAGGTTGTATATGCAGGAGAAAACGACGATCCCCCGTATATGGCAATCGGCTTCCGCGCGAAGAAGGCGAACGGCATGTATAAGTATATTTGGCTTTACAAGGTGAAGTTTGCTATTCCTTCGGAGAGTTACCAGACGAAGGGCGATAGTATCGAATTCACCACGCCGGAGATCACAGGGCAGTTTATCAAGCGGCCTGACGGCCTTTGGAAAGCGGAGCATGTGGCACTTCCCACAGAAACCGCGGCGCAAGGCTGGTTTACGAAGGTTCGTGAACAGAACAACACTTCGGGCGGCTAATTCTGGCCGCCTGTCACAAAACAAAATATGAAAAGGAGGCACGGGGAAGCCCTTTGACGGGGCTTCCCCTATTTTGTTATGAGTGCGATTAAAGACGGGCGTTTGCCGATCGTCCTTGATAAAGAACGGCATTTGCTGTTTTCCCTGAATGTCATTGACGAAATGCAAGACAAATTCGGGGGCTTTGACAAGCTGGCCGAAATGCTGAAAGGCAAAGACGGCATTAAAAATCTTCGCTGGCTTCTTACCCTGCTTCTGAATGAGGGCGCAGACGACGGCGAAGAGCAGTTGACCGAAAAACAGGTAGGAAAAATGATCCACACAGGCAACTTCAACGAGGTTAAAACCGCGATTTTCAAGGCGTTTGCAATGGGAAACAGCGGCACAACGGAGCCGCCGCAGGACGATGAAGACGACGAACCGGAATATGCGGAAGAAGAGAGAAAAAACGCACAGGCGGGCAAGGAGTAATAGACCTTGCCCGCCTGCTTTATATCGGCGTTACGCTTCTACACTGGCCGGAACGCGAAGTGTGGCGCATGACACCGTATAAAATCCTTGCTTTGTTCCGAATTCACAGAGAATTCAATCCGGATCGCTTCAAACCGGAGGAAAAAGAAGCGGACATTGACGATGTGTTAGGGGGGTTATAAGTGGCCGGAAAAGAAGACCAGATCAAAACCGAAATTGCCGTTGACGGCGAACAGGAATACAAGAAGGCTTGTAAAGAAATCGACGCTTCTTTGAAGGCCATTGCGTCCGAAATGAAGGTTGTTTCGGCAACTTTCGAGGGGAACGCCGACAGCATAGAGGCAATGACCGCGAAGCAAGATGTTTTGAACAAGCGGCTTGAAGAGCAGAAAAAGAAGGTTGCCGAAGCGGAAGCCGCCTTGAAAAAGTATCAGGACGCGGGGCAAGGGACTTCCGAAGCGGCTAAAAAGATGGAAACAAACCTGAATTACGCCCGCGCCGCAATGATTAAAACGGAAAACGAGATCAGAAACATCGGTGTACAAGGGGTACAAACAAGATAAAATAGAAATGAGGGGCGA
>ENA-ORSJ01000968-ORSJ01000968.1-human-gut-metagenome-genome-assembly--contig:-NODE-968-length-27287-cov-3.886237_pt1 | contig 27287 bp, 21 predicted proteins | sample MGYA00242191_ERZ509158 | MGnify/ENA primary metagenome ERZ509158 (study PRJEB26280, sample SAMEA2338623) | human gut metagenome | biome: human gut; feature: human-associated habitat; material: faeces...
GGAAGTCGCCGTGGTTACGGAAACTGAAAAGATACAGCTTCAGGCTCTTGCTCTCCACCATATCCTCACGGGGAATGTAGCTTATTATGATTTTTGCGAAGTCAGGTTGTCCGGTCTTCGGGCAGAGGCTCGTGAACTCCGGGCATGTGAACGTCACGAGATATTCGTTGTCCTGATGCTTATTCTTGAATGTTTCAAGCACCTCCGGAGCATACTGGTCCGGATAGCGTGTGGCGGTGTTGCCCAAAAGGGTAACGCCTTTCAATTCCGATTCTGTTCTCGACATCTATTTTCTACATTAAATATATGTTATGCCTGCGGCATTCTTCTATTTGTTCTTCCGGCCATACACTGGCTTGTACCTCGCCGATGTGCGCTTTTTGGAGCAGGAACATACACAGACGGCTCTGTCCTATTCCCCCGCCGATGGAATATGGAAGCCCGCCCGAGAGCAACGAGCGGTGGAACGGCAATTCGGCACGCTCCTCACATCCCCGCGCTCTCAATTGCTCCATCAGCGATTCCGCACTGACACGTATGCCCATCGACGACAATTCAAAAGGAATCCGCAACACCGGATTCCACAGCATAATGTCGCCGTTAAGCCCGCGGTAGCCGGCACTGTTGGGAGTAATCCAATCGTCGTAGTCGGGAGCGCGTCCGTCGTGAGGCTTTCCGTCCGACAATTCCGCACCGATTCCGACGATAAACACCGCGCCATATTTGCGGGCAATTTCCGTCTCACGTTGTTTTGGAGTGAGCGACGGATAAAGTTGCAGCAATTCTTCGGAATGCACCACGGCTATTTCGTCGGGAAGCACCGGAGTGATATGCGGGAAACGCTCATATACGATTTGTTCAGTCTCCTTCAAGGCCGCATAAATTTTACGCACCGCCGCAACGAGATAGTCTAGGCTGCGGTCGCTCTCGCGTATCGCCTGTTCCCAGTCCCATTGGTCGACATAGATGGAATGAATGTTATCCAAATCCTCGTCGGTACGGATTGCGTTCATATCCGTATAGATGCCGAATCCCGGAGCTACACCATAAGCCGCGAGTTTCGACCTCTTCCATTTGGCCAACGAATGCACTACCTCGGCAGTCCTGCCACCTAATGACTTCACAGGGAAACTGACAGCTTTCTCGACGCCGTTAAGGTCATCGTTCAGTCCGGTGCCCGAAAGCACGAAAAGCGGAGCCGTTACCCGCCGCAGATTCAACGCCTTTGCCAACCGTTGCTGGAAAGCGTCCTTAATCAGCTTAATGGCAATCTCCGTAGTCTCCGGCAACAGTTTCAGCCTGTAATTATCGGGAATTATCAACGCCATAGCCTGAATCATTTAAGACCTAAAGCCCGCGCTATACCGCTATACGTAAGCATTATGCCTACTTGGTATCCGCTGCGCTGCGGTGAAAGCTTCGAATATTTCTGATGCATGAAATATGGCGACAACCGCAGCGAAGAAGTGTATTGCTCCCGGCGGCCGCTCAGGAAAAACGGCTTGTCGGAAACTACCGTATGGAAATTCCAGTCAAAATCGAGCCCGGCCATATAATTGAAATTATGGATAGTATTGCGCCGTATTTCCGAATTACGCACGAACTCCGTCTCAGGATTATTGCCGGGATTGTCAGTATTCACCACAAAATCGGCCACATCCCACGCATAATTAGTCCAGCCTCCGCCCACATTGACAGTAATGGCGAAACGCTTGGTGTCGAGCACACGGTAGCCCAATGCCACAACGCCCGAAAGCTGGTTGGCATAGCGGTTGACAGCCCACTCTTTCTCCCTCCCGAAAAGCTCGCCGCGCATATCGTCGAGCCGCGGCTGCCCATAGGAGATGTCGGCTTTCAGGAACAGACGGTCGTAACCCGCCGTCAATCCGATATTAAACAGCCAAGCATAACCGAAAGCGTCGGCAATTTCGCCGGTAGGAATCAGCGCTCCGGTACCAATATACCAGCCATAACTGAACTTTCCGGGCTTGACCTCGGGAACGGCCGGCAACAGAAACTCGTCGAGCTGCTTACGCACGAAATATTCCTCCTCCTGCAAGCGGTTGTCATTACTGCCATTGACAGTCCGCTTTGCTATGTCGGCTATATATCCGTCATAAAGATTCTGATAGTAGGCCACACGCTTGTCAGCCTCAATGCCGGTCATTCCGGTATTGAGGTCGGCTTGCAAACGGCGGCGCATCAATTCCAGCAAATCGAACTGCAACTGATGATAGCGCAACATCTGGCTGCTGCGGTAAGCCGTATCGGCATACGACTGAGTCTTGTCCATCTCGGCAAAAGCGTATGTCGAAACGGTTGTCTCTATATTAAACCGCGATTTTTCCTCCTGAGTAATCTCCGATTTCACGACCAAGCGGCCTTTGAAATAGGTAGGCGTTGTCTTCATGACCGGATTCCCGGTGAAATCGCTCCACCGCAGCGCCCCTTCATCCCAATACCGTACGCTGCCGTCGGCAAAGGCAAGCAACGGGACAAGCATCAATATGAATATAAGCCGTTTCATAATCACATTATTTCTCATAAACTTTCAAGCATACGTTTCAACACCACCATCGCAGAAATTTCACGGTTGGCAGCCTCCGGAATCACGATGGAGCGGTCGCTCTCTATCACGTCGTCGCTCACAATCATATTCCTTCTGACAGGCAGGCAGTGCATAAAATAGGCATTGTCGGTCAACGCCATTTTTTCCGCCGTGATTGTCCACGAACGGTCGGTGCTTAGCACCTTGCCATAATTAGGGTCGGCAAACGCCGACCAGTTTTTCGCGTACACGAAATCAGCCCCGGCAAGCGCCTCGTCCTGATCATACAGGACAGGTACACCGGCTGTGAATTCCTCCGAAAGCTCGTAACCGTGAGGATGGGTAATCACAAAATCATAATCCGCCGCGCGCATCCATTCCGCAAACGAATTAGGCACGGCCTGCGGCAATGCCTTAGGATGCGGAGCCCACGTAAGAACCACCTTCGGCCGCTTCTTTGCCTTATATTCCTCGATTGTTATCAAATCAGCAAAGCTCTGCAACGGATGGCGGGTAGCTGCCTCCATGCTGAACACCGGCCGTCCGGAATAGCGGATGAACTGCTCTAATATCTTTTCGGAATAATCGTCCTGCTTGCTCTCAAACCGGGCAAACGAGCGCACACCGATAATATCGCAATAGCACCCCATCACCGGAATAGCCTCCAGCAGATGCTCCGGCTTGTCGCCGTCCATTATCACGCCCCGCTCGGTCTCGAGCTTCCACGCCCCTTGGTTCACATCGAGCACAATAACGTTCATGCCGAGGTTCATCGCCGCTTTCTGCGTACTCAAACGCGTACGCAACGACGAGTTGAAAAAAATCATCAGCAACGTGCGGTTCTCGCCAAGCCGTTTATAGGCAAAACGGTTTTTCTTCACATCCAAAGCCTCCTTCACGGCAGCCTCGAGATTACCAATATCGTCAACGCAAGTAAACTTTCTCATAACAATCTTTTATGCAAACATACGGAAAAATCTGCAATTTTTCCGTATGTTTGCAAGTATTAACAAGACTTTTATGGATGCTTTTCGAGTATATATCTTAGGTTGCGGGTCGGCAAAGCCTACGACACGCCATTATCCGTCATCGCAAGTCATAGATTTCCGCGGCAATTTGTTTATGATAGACTGCGGAGAAGGGGCGCAGATGCAATTCATGAGAATGCGGCTAAAGCCCAACCGCTTACGCCATATTTTCATAAGCCACCTGCACGGCGACCATTGCTACGGACTGCCCGGACTGCTATCCACTCTCAGCCTTGGCGGCATAGAGGGACATGTCACCGTGCATCTTCCTGAAGAAGGAATCCGCCTGTTAAAACCGCTCATCGACTACACTTCACACGACCTGCAAGTAGAATTTGCGCCGTATGAATATGGCAGCAACATAATCTACGAAGACAAGTCTCTGACTGTAAGCACCGTGCCTCTCGTCCACCGTATGCCTTGCGTAGGCTTCATTTTCCGCGAGAAAGAAAAGCTGCGCCATCTCAACCGCGAAATGGCCGATTTCTATCAAGTGCCTGTGGCAATGCTCGCCCGGATAAAGGCCGGTGAAGACTATGTCAAGCCCGACGGCACTGTGGTGCCTAATGAAATACTGACCACAGCCCCAGACCCGTCGCGCACATACGCCTATATTTCCGACACGCTTCCTTTAAAAGCAGTTATAAATGAGATTAAAGACGCAGATTTGCTTTACCACGAAGCGACATTTATGAGCGATATGCTCAAAAGGGCGAAACAGACTTGCCACACCACGGCAAAAGACGCGGCGCGCATTGCCGCCGAAGCCGGGGTTAAACGGCTCGTAATCGGGCACTTCTCGTCGCGTTACATTGACGAGACTCCGCTACTCGAAGAAGCGCAATCAGTGTTTCCATCCACTGTCCTCGCCCGCGAAGGCCTCATCCTCGACGTGTAAGATGTTAAATTTCCGATTTTATGGTTTAAAATTTGGTTTTAATCCATAAAATCGCGATATTTACAAGTAATCAAATATTTAATGCTTATGAAAACTGATTCTAAATTATCCCCGGCATCCATTTTCCTCAAAGTTGCAGCGGCCATATTGATTTTGCCGTCTTTGCAAGGCTGCGATGACGACGGAGGCAGCGACATAATTTGGGATATTGCTCCAAGCGACATTGTTGTTCATGTGGTTGACCATAATGGACACAATCTCTTACTGCCCGAAACGCCCGGATACATAAACCCGGAAAACGTAGCAATTGAATACAAGGGCAAGACTTACGAGTATGTAAATACCACCGAACAGGAATATCCTTGCTACTATACACATTCCCCGCAAGACAACGGCACGAGGGCTATGCGGTGTATCTGGTATGGACTGCACGAGGGGCATAATCCTGACGACCCGACACTGAACATAGGTCAACTGCGCCCTGAAGACGGTTACCGCAACGAGCAGTTCGACATTGTCTGGCCTGACGGCAGCCGTGACAGGATTGGCTTCGACCTGTTCCTTAAATGGAACGGCGACCGTACGGATTTCCTTTACATAAAGAATCTCTATCTCAACGGCAATCCTGTCGAGACCATAACAATAGTGAAATAATCTGCTTAGTAGTCCATATCTTCTCCGCCGCCCATAGCACCGGCTTCGCCCTGCGTGTGCTTGTTGGGCTTGGCTTTCATATTGCCGAAATTGTAGGACACGGTGATTTGAAAACGCCTGCCGCTGCCCCAGTTCTTGGAATACTGGCTATAGCCGTTGCCGTAGGTAGTTGACTCCCGCGAGCGTGAATCGAGGATGTCGCGCACATTCAGGTTGACAGCCCATTTCCCGAAATCCTTGCGCAGGCTGGCATCCAGACGGTAATTGCCGTCGCGTTTGCCCTGGGCGATTACCATCGGGGCATTGTACCCGCCGTTGACCTGCGCGCTGAATCCCAACGGAAGCATCACGCGGGCTATGGCGCGTATGTTCCACGAGAAATTGCTGTCGCCGTCGTCGCTCACCACTTGCCTTGAATTTTCCGGAGTATAAGAGAATCCATCCAGTTGGTAATAGAACAGGTTGACAGTAGTGGTAAGATCAAGAATATTGAAAAAATTATCTTTGAAAATAACTTCCGCTCCTGTCGATATGGATTGCGACACATTGTCGAACGTAGTGTTCATCACACCTGTCTGGTCATTAATAAAATTGATGCGCTGGATGACATTATCGGTACTGCGGTAGTAGGCCGACACCGACGCCATATGTTTTTCCCAAGTCTTTATATAGTTGAGTTCAAATGCGTTGGAATATTCAGGGTCAAGATACGGATTACCGTAAGATATGTTAGTCGGGTCGGACGTGTTGTGGAACGAATTCAACTGCCCGCCCCACGGACGGCGTATGCGGCGTGTGTAATTAACCTGCATCTCGTTTTGCTTAGGGAATGAATAGGAAACGAAAGCGCTCGGGAAAAGCTGGAAATTATTATCCTTGAACATTTCCTTGCCGGCTTCGCTCTCTCCGTAAGCAAGCGATTTGGTACGCACCTGCCAGTATTCGCCACGTACGCCTCCCTGAAAGCTCAGTTTGCCTACAGTGCCTCCGATAGTTGCATAGAGTGCCTGTATGTTCTGTTCGTAGATGAAACGGTTATACAAATCTTCGTCCAATTGCATGTTATCCTGCGAGTCGCCGCTGTAAGTGACAGTCGGGCTATTCTCACGGCCATGCCGTCCCTTGTAACCGGTCTCGAAACGGAACTTCTTAGCTATCGGAAGCGTATAATCGGCCTGATACTCGAAGTTGCGGTTTGCGATGTCGGTGCTTTGCATCTGCCAGTCCTGCCATGTGCGCAATTGCGGCTCGTTGCTTTCATCTAAAAATTCTTCCTCGTACGTGTAGTTCTGCCAATTTTCGTTAGGGCCTCCGCCGCCCCATTTGTTAAAATTAGCTGATATGTCGAGTGTATGATTTTCGGCAAAAGTATGCTTATACCCCACTATGGCCATACCTCCGCGCATCTTGTTGTCGTTCGAGCTTGTCTGTCCTATAAGGGTTTGCCCGGGCTGGTCGGAGTCGTATACTGTCGACCCGTCGCGCGAGCCTTTTCCGAACATCCCGAATCCGTTCATATAAAATTCGTTGTAATCGTCGAGATAATAGGCCACGCCTCCGCGCAAGAACATATTATTGCGGTTGTTTTCCGTCTTTTGGTCGGAATTGAGGAAAGTGCCGTCATCGTATGTCCGCCGTGACAGGCTGTTCCGGTCATTCTCGTTGTGGCGGAAACCGACACCTATGTTTGTTTCCCATTTCCCGAAATTAAAATTGCCGCTCACATTTGCATTATAGCCTTTCTGCGAGTTTACACTTGCGCGCGCCGACCCGAAATAACCCAACAGGGAGTTACGCTTCATTACTATATTGATGATTCCCGCCGTACCTTCCGGACTGTATTTAGCCGAAGGATTTGTTATGATTTCAACCCTCTCGATGCTCTCTGCCGGAAGTTGCTCGAGAATGTCCGCCTGATTGTCGGAAGTGAGCCCGGCATCTTTTCCGTTTATCCATATTGTCACGGAAGAATTTCCACGCAACGACACTGCTCCGTCGTTGTCAACCTCGATAGAAGGAATATTTTCAAGCAACTCGCTCGCCGACACGCCGGCCGCGGCCAAATCGGCCTCGACATTGAACACTTTGCGGTCCAATTCAAACTTCATCTGCGATTTCACGCCCTTCACTTCCACTTCCTGCAATACCGTAGAATTCTCCCCCATTTCCAAAACACCGGCATTTACAGAGCCTCTGTTCACAACAATCTGCTTGCTTGCAGGATTATAGCCAACAAAAGAAGAAGTAAGCGTATATTTGCCATTTGGAATGTCCGTGATTCTGAAACTGCCGTCAACTCCAGTCACGGCTCCATATGAAGATTTCCCGACCGAACTTTTTGCAATCACATTGACAAACTCCATAGGATTGCCACTTTCATCAACCACTTTCCCGCTTACAATTGCCGCTTTAGTTGTCAGCACACTCGCCGCGATTAAAACTGTGACACAAACAAAAAATTTCATTATGTTTTTATAGTTATCGTCGTAAAAATATAACAGTTCTTATTCAGGTGGCAAAATTAATGAGATAATATAAGAAATGAAACATAGCAAACCTTAAATCACCGTCTGTCCGATAATAAAATATGTTATTAATTTGCCGTTATTGTGAATTTAAGTAACTTTGGACAAAATTTCAGCTCATTCTATGAAACGGATTGCTTTATTTGTTATATGTGTATTAATCACGGTTTCGACTGACGCCCAATTGTTATGGCGCATTACCGGCAACGGTCTGGAAAAGCCGTCATATCTTTTCGGCACATACCATATTGCCCCTTTCAGCTTGGTTGACAGTATTGAAGGACTTGCCTCCGCGATAAGCAATGTAGACAAAGTATATGGAGAAGTTGTAGCCTCCGACATGCTTAATCCCGACACGCTGGCATATATGGCGCAACGGCTGACCTTGCCGGGCGACACGACCTTGGCCGGGCTGCTCAGCCCTCAGGAATTCTCGACGGTGGAGACCTTTTTGGAAAACAATTTAAAACTGAGCCTTGACGACATCAATATGGCGAAGATGTTGCCAGTAGCAGTCACCAACCAAATCACTGTACTGACAACTGTGAAAGGAGTTCCGGACTACGACCCTTCCAATCCGCTCGATGCCGGGATTCAGGAGCTCGCGAAATCGCTGGGAAAAGAGGTAGAAGGGCTTGAAAGCGTCGGCATCCAAATGGATTTGATGGTGAGCCAGCCTTTGCGCAGGCAGATTGAGCAGCTTGTATGCACTGTCGAGTCGTTCGACTCGCTTGCAGCCCAGTCAAGACAATTGACCGACGCATATTTCTCTCAAGACTTGTTGCGGATAGAGGCATTGATGATTGGCGATGGAGAGGATTCCGCTTGTGATTATACGCCGGAAGAGAAATATGCCCTTATCAACGAACGAAACGAGGCGTGGATGCGGAAGTTGCCTGACATTATGGAAAGCGGTTCCACCCTGTTTGCTGTCGGAGCCGGGCATCTTGTCGGCAGTGACGGATTGATTGCCATGCTCATCGATGCCGGTTATGAAGTAGAGCCGGTCGAAAAGCCCATGTACGAACGAATGGAATAAGAAAAATGGATAATTTTATGGAAGTGTGCAACGTGGTGAAACGTTATTCAGGGCATACGGCACTGGATGGCGTGAGCATCAACGTTGGCAAAGGACGTGTTTTCGGGCTGCTCGGCCCCAACGGGGCGGGAAAGACTACGCTCATACGCATAATCAACCGAATCACCATGCCCGACGAAGGAGAAGTGATTATCGACGGACACGCTTTGCGTGCCGACGACGTGTATAATATCGGCTACCTTCCCGAGGAGCGCGGACTTTACAAGAAGATGAAAGTAGGCGAACAGGCGTTGTACCTCGCGCGCCTTAAAGGTTTGGGGAAAGAAGAAGCCACACGGCGGTTGCGCTGGTGGTTCGACAAGTTTGACATCAACCCTTGGTGGAATAAGAAAGTGGAAGAACTGTCGAAAGGAATGCAGCAGAAAGTGCAGTTTGTAGTCACCGTGCTCCACGAGCCGCAACTGATGATATTCGACGAGCCTTTCTCGGGTTTCGACCCTGTAAACGCCGATTTGCTGAAGCGTGAGATTCTCGAATTAAAAGAAAAAGGACACACCATAATATTCTCCACCCACAATATGGGGTCAGTGGAGGAGATTTGCGACGACATAGCATTAATCAACCATTCCAAGGTAGTGCTCGACGGAAGCGTGCTCGATGTCCGCTCCCACTACCGCACAGGACTTTACGAAATAATTGCCGGTGGCGGATTGCAGTCGTCGGGGTGCTTCGAGGTGCTTTCCACGTCACCGTCGCACGGATGCTGCAAATATCTGGTAAGGAAAAACGACAAGGAGTGCTCTAACTCGTTGCTGCTGGGCGAGCTGGCAAAGCAGGTGGAAATATATTCGTTTGCGGAACAGACACCTTCGATGAACGATATTTTCTTGAAAGTGGTTGGCGGACAGGATTTAGAAATTACGGATTATGGAAAGTAAGGTTTGGATTGTCGCCCAGCGTGAGGCGGCTACACGCATAAAAAAGAAATCGTTCATAATAATGACGATATTGATGCCTTTCCTGATGGCGGGATTGGTGTTTCTTCCGTTGCTGCTGTCGATGATAGGCAGCTCGGAGCGTATGACTGTCGCCGTCATCGACAACACAGGCAAATATGCCGAAGCATTGAAAAGCAACGACGACTACCTGTTCGTCCCAACCGACAGGATGCGTGACTCTTTCCGCTCTGATTCCACGGATGTCGGGGCGGTGGTGCAGATTACGGCCGACCTTGTCGATTTCCCGCATTCCGCGGCGATATTCTCGCAAAGGGAAGTGCCGATGGACTTGCGTGGTTATGTGGAATCCGCGCTGACGGAGAAAGTCCGTGAGGAGAAGTTCAGCCGCTACGACATACCGGAGTTGTCGAGCATAATCGACGACGTGCAGAAGAAAGTGGAGGTTTCCACTATCCGCTGGACCGACGAGGGCGAGCAATCGTCGATGTCGGAAGTGGTAATGGTAGTCGGCATGATACTGACGTTCCTCATCTATATGTTCGTGCTTTCCTACGGTTCGATGGTAATGCAAGGCGTGATGGAAGAGAAGACAAACCGCATTGTCGAACTGATGGTCTCGAGCGTCAAGCCTGTCGACCTGCTGCTCGGCAAGATAATAGGAATCGGCTTGGTTGGGATTTTCCAAATGCTCATCTGGGGACTGCTTCTTGCGGTCCTGCTCGTCGGAGGCTCGTTGATTGCAGGAATCCCGATGATGGCAGAAACGGATATGCAGGCGATGGCAGCCGCCGGAGCTTCGGCCGATATGGCGGAATTGGCGCAGCTGTTCACCGCGCTCGGCAGTCTTCCGGTTGTAGAGATAATAGTGCTTTTCGTGCTGTATTTCATAGGCGGATATCTGCTTTATGCCTCGATACTTGCCGCTTTCGGCGCGGCAGTCAACGACCAGCAGGATTCGCAGCAATTGATGCTTCCTGTGATGGTGATTATGATGTTCGCATTCTATGCCGGCTTCTACAGCGCCGACAATCCGGAAGGGCCGTTCGCTTTCTGGATGTCGTTCTTCCCGTTCACATCCTCGATAGTGATGATGGTGCGTATTCCGTTCGGAGTACCGGTATGGCAGGAGCTGCTTTCGGTTGCTCTGTTGTTTGCCACCGATTTCTTCATACTGTGGATTTCCGCTAAGATTTACAGAGTCGGTATTTTGATGTACGGCAAGAAGATATCTTTCAAAGAGATGTGCCGCTGGGTGAAAATGAGCTAAAATTAACATCTGTATCCCTCTTTTGTTAAAACGCGCCTTCAACAATATGTTCTTTAGCATATTTTAAAGGCGCATTTTGTAATTTTATGACATATATCATAAATCATAGGACACATTCGCTGTAACTTTGCAACGTTTCACTTTGCCTATATAGTGTGCATAAAATAATAATAGTAAAATAGATATTGAAATTTAGTTTTTTATGAAAAGAAGAATGATGAAGCCTTTATTGCTATCAGGGCTGATTTTAGGATTGAGTTTGACTTCGTGTGGAGGTAAGGATCAATCACAGATGGGACAGCAGGCTGTCCCGAATGTAGCGGTCATTACAGTAAAGAAAGGTACGGCAGATTTGGAATCCGCCTATCCTGCAATTATCAAAGGAAAGAAAGACGTTGAAATCCGTCCGCAGGTGACGGCATTCATCACTAAGGTTTGTGTCGACGAAGGTCAGCAAGTGTCTGCAGGCCAGACATTGTTTATCCTCGACCAAGTTCAATTCGAGGCTGCCGTAAATCAGGCAGAGGCTGCCGTTGCCGTTGCGCGTGAAGCGTTGAACAGCGCAAAAATCACTGCAAGCAACAAGCAGAAACTTTTTGACAAGAATATCATAAGCGAATATGAGAACCAGCTTGCTCAGAACGACCTCGCTTCCGCAAAGGCACAGCTTGCACAGGCAGAGGCAACTTTGGTCAACGCACGCAAGAACTTGTCGTATACGGTAGTCAAGGCTCCGTCGGCAGGCTATGTAGGGTCTATTCCCAACCGTGAAGGCTCGTTGGCTTCTCCGTCGTCGGCTTCTCCGTTGACTACAATTTCAGACATTTCTGAAGTGTATGCTTATGTATCTTTCAACGAAAAGCAGATTCTGGAGATGACCAATAGCGGAGCCACCTCTTTGAGCAGCGCACTTGCAGCCCTCCCTCCTGTGAAGTTGCAGCTTTCCGACGGTTCCATGTATCCGGAAACCGGCAAGGTGGCTACGTTGACCGGCTTGATTGACAACACAACCGGCTCGGCTTCTGTACGTGTGCTCTTCCCTAACAAGAACGGAATGCTCCGCAGCGGTTCTACCGGCACAATCCTTATACCGGTACACGAGGAAAACGTATATACGATACCGCAGAACGCCACTACCGAGATTCAGAACATACGCTATGCTTATGTAGTAGGTGATTCCAACAAGGTGGTTTCCAAGCAAATCAAAGTGCTTGCCAACAACGACGGCAAAAACTTCTTCGTCACTTCCGGTCTCAATGACGGCGACCGTGTTGTAATAGAAGGTGTAGGCATTTCAGTGCGCGACGGAAGCGTAATCAATCCTGTCGCTCCTTCACAGCAGGCACAGGCTCCGGCTGCCGCAGCTGCTGAACAGAATAAATAATAAAGGAACTTTAGTAGAAGAAATATGAAACTTGATGCTTTTATTAACCGTCCGGTGCTCTCGACGGTAATCTCAATATTCATCGTGATATTGGGTATAGTCGGGCTGCTTTGGCTGCCTGTGTTGCAATATCCTGATATCGCGCCCCCTACGGTCAACGTGTCGGCCAACTATACAGGTGCCAACGCGCAAACCGTGCTCAACTCCGTGATTGCCCCGCTTGAGGAGCAAATCAACGGTGCCGAAGGTATGATGTATATGCAATCTACAGCTACCAATACAGGTAGTGCGGATATTACCGTATATTTCGAACAGGGCTTCGACCCCGACATGGCTGCCGTAGATGTGCAGAACCGTGTGTCGATGGCCGAGAGCCTTCTTCCGGCAGAAGTTACAAGCTACGGTGTCACAACCCGTAAGCGCCAAACTTCAACTTTGCTTGTGTTCTCGCTTTATTCTCCGGATAATACTTATGACAACTCGTTCATAGAGAACTATATGAACATCAACATCATTCCGGAAATCAAGCGTGTGAACGGCGTGGGTAACGCGATGTTGATGGGTCAGGACTATTCTATGCGTATATGGCTGAAACCTGATGTCATGGCACAGTATGGCTTGATGCCTACCGATGTCACGGCTGCTCTTGCCGAGCAGAACATCGAAGCAGCTCCGGGTCAGTTGGGCGAGAACTCCAACCAGAGCTTCCAATATATATTAAGGTATAAAGGACGCCTTGTAACCCCGGAACAGTTCGGCGAAATCATTCTCCGTACCAATTCCAATGGCGAGGTGCTTTATCTTAAGGATGTGGCGGAGCTTGAGCTCGGACGTTTGGACTACGGTTTTGTAAGCCGTGTTAACGGCAAGAATGCGGCTTCCGCTATGGTGCAACAGACTGCCGGCTCAAATGCGACAGCCGTTGTAGAGGATGTGCTCGAAGTGCTGAAAAATGCCGAGAAGAACCTTCCTAAAGGATTGGAATTCAACATATCAATGAACGTCAACGACTTCCTTTTCGCTTCTATCCACGAAGTGCTCAAGACGTTGATTGAAGCGTTCATCCTTGTGTTCTTGATTGTGTATATCTTCTTGCAGGACCTGCGTTCTACGATTATCCCTGCCATCGCAATACCTGTGGCGTTGATAGGTACATTCTTCGGTATTTATCTTATCGGATTCTCCATCAACTTGATTACCCTTTCCGCTTTGGTGCTTGCCATCGCGATTGTGGTGGACGACGCCATAGTGGTGGTCGAAGCCGTCCATGCGAAGCTCGACGAGGGATATTCTTCCCCGCGTATGGCTTCTATCGACGCAATGCGCGAGATTGGCGGCGCTATCGTATCAATCACGTTGGTCATGATGCTCGTGTTCATTCCGGTGTCGTTCATCGGCGGAACGTCGGGAGTGTTCTACCGTCAGTTCGGTCTTACGATGGCAATTGCCATCGGTCTGTCGGCTATCAACGCCTTGACATTGTCACCGGCAATGTGCGGTGTGTTCCTGCGCGCCCACAAAGAGCATAAGCCGGGCGAGAAACGCACTCCGGTGCAGAAATTCCATGAGGGATTCAACAAGATGTATGCCGTTGTGCTTGACCATTATCACGGATATGCAAGTTTTTTCATCCGTCATAAGGTTACAGCCTTCAGCATAGTTGCAGCCTCTATCGTTGCATTGGTATTGTTGATGGTCAGCACGGCCACTGCATTGGTTCCGGATGAAGACCAAGGCGTATTGTTCGGCATGGTGGATATGCCGCCGGCAACCTCACGCGAACGCACTACCGAAGTGATGGACAAAGTGGACGCAATCATCGCGCAGAATCCGGCAGTGGAATACCGTACGGAAATCGTGGGCTACAGCTTCCTTTCCGGACAAGGTAACACTTACGGTACGTTCATCATCAAATTGAAAGACTGGTCGGAGCGTACAACCGAGGAAACGCAAATCGGCAATGTGCTGATGCAGCTCTATGGAGCGGTAGGCAGCCAGATCAAGGACGGACGCGTGATGTTCTTCCAGCCGCCTATGATTTCCGGTTATTCTATGACCAACGGTTTCGAGTTCAAGTTGCAGGACAAGACCGGTGGCGACATCAACAAGTTCTTCCAGATTTCCCAGTCGTTCCTTGCAGAGTTGAACAAGCGTCCTGAGATACAGTCGGCATATACTACATTCAACCCGACATTCCCGCAGTATATGGTGGATGTGGACGTGGCGAAGACGAAACAGGCCGGTCTGAGCCCGAGCACGGTGCTCTCCACGCTTCAGGGATATATGGGCGGTATGTACGTTTCCAACTTCAACAGTTTCGGTAAGCTTTACCGTGTGATGATGCAGGCCAATCCGGAATCGCGTGTGTCACCGGAATCGCTTAATCAGATAAAGGTGCGCAACGGAAGCGGAGAGATGGCTCCTATCACCAACTTCATATCCTTGCGCCGTGTATACGGTCCTGACGTTATCAACCGTTTCAATATGTACACTTCCATCAGTGTGACAGGTACGCCGGCAGAAGGATATTCCAACGGTGACGCAATCCGCGCCATTCAGGAAGTTGCCGCACAGGCACTTCCGCAAGGATTCGGCTACGAGTTCTCCGGTATGACAAGGGAAGAGCAGAACACTTCGGCATCTTCTACGGCAATCGTGTTCGGCTTGTGCTTGATTTTCGTCTACCTGTTGCTGGCGGCACAGTATGAAAGCTACATCCTGCCGTTGGCGGTAATATTCTCGATTCCGTTCGGTTTGATGGGTTCGTTCATCTTTGCGAAGATGTTCGGCATTGTCAACAATATCTACTTGCAAATCGGTTTGATTATGCTTATCGGATTGTTGGCCAAGAACGCCATCCTTATCGTCGAGTTCGCTCTTGCCCGCCGTAAGACCGGTATGAGCATCGTCAACGCGGCAATTGCCGGAGCGTCGGCACGTCTGCGTCCTATCTTGATGACTTCGTTCGCATTGATTATCGGTCTGTTGCCGCTGATGTTCGCTACAGGCGCAGGCGCAAACGGTAACAGGGCATTGGGTACTGGTGCAATAGGCGGTATGCTTATCGGTATGATTCTTCAGGTACTCATCGTTCCGGCGTTGTTCGTGATATTCCAGAAGATTCAGGAGAAGTTCGTTCCGATGAAGTGGAAGGATACTCAGAACGAGGAAGTTGCCGACCAGATTGAGCAATATGTACGTAAATAACCAAACATTGAGAAAAGTTATGAAATACAATAAAATATCAATGGCAGTCATCATTGCGGCAAGTGCCGCAATGATGAGCAGCTGCCACATCTACAAAAAATTCGAATTGCCGGAAGAGGGCATATCGGGAGAGATTGCCGCCGCCCAGAAAGAGGAGGTCGACTCTACGGCTTTAGGCAACATCGAATGGGATGAAATGTTCACCGACCCGCAGTTGCAGGCCTTGATACAGATTGCGCTTGACAAGAATGTGGATTTGGAAAATGCCCGCTTGAACGTAGAAATAGCCAATGCCCAGTTGCTTGGAGCAAAGTTGAGCTATGTGCCACAGATTTCATTGTCGCCGAATGGAGGCACGGCTTCTTACGGCGGCTCGAAAATAACGAGCGACAGTTGGTCGTATCAGATTCCGGCTACCGCCACGTGGCAACTCGACTTGTTCGGAGGACTGCTAAACTCGAAACGTCAGGCTCAGGCATCCGTAAAGCAGACAGAAGCCTACGAGCAGGCCGTGCGCTCGCAAATCATTGCCGGCGTGGCAAACTGCTACTACACTATCGTGATGCTTGAAAAAGAGCTTAAACTCTCGCAGGAAACTGCCGAATTGTGGAAAGAAAGCGTGCAGACAATGAAAGACTTGAAAGAGGCCGGACGCTACAACGAGGTTGCAGTCGTTCAGGCACAGGCCAACTACAACTCGATAATGGCGCAGATTCCACAACTTGAGGACCAGTTGAATCAGGCATACAACTCATTGTCGCTGATGCTTAATTCCGCTCCGCAACGCTGGACTGTCGACACGTCGTACGAGCCGGTATTCCCTGAATATCTTGAAGAAGGCGTGCCTATGAAGTATCTTGCGGCGCGTCCCGACGTGAAGGCGGCAGAGCAGTCGTTTGCGATGGCTTACTATTCGACAAATCTTGCCCGTGCGGCATTCTATCCTAATATCACCATTTCGGCAACCGGCGGGTTCACCAATCTGCTCGGCTCGGTGATAAAGAATCCGGGCGAATGGTTCTACCAGCTTGCGGCTTCGCTTACAGCTCCGCTTTTCCGCAGCCAGAACATCGCGAGCCTCAAGGCGGCAAAGGCGCAACAGCAGCAGTCGCTCAACACGTTTGAATACACTGTGCTCAGCGCAAGCTCAGAAGTGTCGAACAACCTCGTTTCCTTCAATAAGAACCGCGAGCGTGTTAAATTGTTGGAAGAGCAGGTAAAAAATTTGGAAAAAGCTGTGGAATATAATAATGATTTATTAACTTTAGGCACTGCCACCTATTTGGAAGTCCTGACTGCACAACAGTCGCTATTGGCTGCCCAGATGTCGCAGTTGCAGTGCGATTTGTCAATCAGCCAGTCGGCTATCAGCCTCTATCAGGCACTTGGTGGCGGACGTTGATTATTGTGCGACAAACTAAAATAGTATAAAGCCATGATTAGTCCATTAGCATTTGTTGACCCCGGAGCAAAGCTCGGCAACAATATTACAGTACACCCTTTCGCTTTCATCGACAAGGATGTTGAAATAGGCGACAACTGTGAAATAATGCCGTACGCGAGCATTATGCACGGTTCGAGATTGGGCAACGGAATCAAGGTGTTCAACGGCGCTGTTGTAGGTGCCGACCCTCAGGATTTCCGTTGGAAAGGCGAGCATACGTTGTGTAAAATCGGCGATAATGCCATTGTTCGCGAACAGGTAATCATCAACCGCAGTATCCATGAGGAAAAGGCGACAGTGATAGGCGCGAATGTGGTGCTTATGGCAGAAACCCATATCGGACATGACTCCGACATCGCTGAATGGTGCGTGCTTGGAAACGGCTCACAGATTGCCGGTGACGTAAGAATCGGTTTTGCCTCGATTCTTTCAACCGGCGTGAAAGTGAATGCCGGCAGCCGCCTTGGCGACTGGGTGTTCATCAAAGGCGGATGCCGCATATCCGGCAATGTCCCTCCATACGTGATTATGGCACACAATCCGGCCGCATATTACGGCGTAAACGCGATGATTATGCGCGACCGTGCAGAGCGGTTCACTGAAGATGAGATTGACGACATAGCGAAGGCTTACCGTCATATCTACCAATGCAACGTTTCGCTTTTCAATGCCGTGAAGCGCATTCAGGCCGACATAAAGCCGAGCGCACCGCGTGACGCCATACTGAAGTTCATCAGCGAATGCAACAACAAGCTCATTGCATTGCCGAAAGTCGATATGTACGATTAATCAATAATTGTTTTCATAGTAAGCGAGCGGCGGCACGGATTAGTCTGTGTCGCCGCTTTCTTATTGAGCTCCATCATTGGATGAAACATATTCAACGTTGATTCGATGTTATTAGCGGGAACTCTCTTATGTACAAAAAAGCAAGTACCTCTTTTCCCTCCCCGATTAACTTCTTATTATAAATGAGAAAAAGGGGCATCGTTCATTACGACACCCCTCTGTATTGTGGCCTACGCCGATAGACCGTTTTTTCTTTGAATTTTATTCTTCGATGCCTACGACTTCAACATCGAATACCAAAGTCTCGTTAGACTTGATACCTGCATACGGCTGTCCTTGCACGCCATAAGCGAGGTCGCCGGGGATATAGAGAATGTAGTGCGCACCCGGTTTCATCATCTTCAAGCCTTCTCCAAATCCCGGAACTACGCCCGACGGAGAGAATGTGCGGGTCTCGTCGCCGCTGCTGTCGAATTCCTTACCGTCGATGTGCTTGCCAGTGTATTTCACTTTCACACGGTCGGAAGCCTTGATAGTAGTGCCTTCGCCTTCTGCGATGACTTTATAGACCAATCCTGATTCAGTTTTCTTCAGCGACGGATCTTTCTTCATTTCGTTAGCGATGAATGCTTCGCCGGCGTTCTTGTTAGCAATAGCCTCAGGCGACTTTGCAAGACGCTCGTTCTTGATTTTGTCGATAAGGCTCATTACTATTGCCTGTGCCTCTTCTGGAGAACCTACAGAATCGGCAAGGAACGCTTCCTTGAAAGCGGCATACACTTTCTGACGGTCAACGTCAATGCTGTCGCGTTGCTGCAGACTTTCAGTCACACCATAAAGCTGCAAGCCAATCTGCAATCCTTGTATGTAAGCCTTTTGCGAAGTATCGGCAGCAAGAGCGACCTGCATACCCTTAAGAATCTCATTCTTGTCAAGGCCTTTCACGTTGGGATTCGACTGCATCTCGGAACCGATACCGTTACCCCACATTTGACCGAAATAGTATGCCAATGAATCTTCCGGAGTTTCCAGACCCTCATTGGTTACGCCTCCTTTGCAGCTTGCGCCAAGCACCATCAATGCCGCTGCGCCTGCGAGAAATAATTTCTTCATTGTCTTTAGAATATTTTAGTTTGTCTTATTTGATTACTCTTAGAAGTTGCACGTCGAAAATCAACGTCGAGTCAGGTCCAATCAGACCTCCTGCCCCATTCTGCCCATATGCCAAATCCGAAGGAATGTAAAGCCGCCAACTGTCGCCTTCGCGCATCAATTGCAAAGCCTCGACCCATCCGGGAATTACTTGCGTCACACCGAACATAGCCGGTACGCCACGCTCAACAGAACTGTCGAATACAGTACCGTCAATCAACTTACCGGTATAATGTACTTCCACACGGTCGTTAGCCGTAGGATGCGCGCCGTTGCCCGATTCTATAATTTCGTATTGCAATCCACTTTTAGTGACATGTATTCCTTCACGCTTGGCGTTTTCCGCAAGGAAAGCCTCTCCTGCCTGACGGTTGACAGCCGCAGCCTTCTGTGCTTCCGCCTGCATTTCAGCCTCTAATTGCGTGAAAAATTCCTGAACCGTGCGCTTCGCCTCGTCATAGCTCATTTCGGGCTTCACGCCATCGTAAACGGCAGCTACTCCGTTGGCAAAATCAGCGACATTAATTTTTTTTATCCCGGAGCCTTTGAAGTTGTGCCCCATACTCATGCCCAAGGCATAGCTTAATTTATCCATTTATCGAATTGTCTTTTTCGTTTCCAAGTTGCAAAGGTATGTGTTTCTGCATTCTTAAAACAATTTATTCTTGAAAAAATAATTAAAAAGCTCTCGCCTTTCACTATATTTACATAATCTAGGATGCGGCTCGGCAATGCAAATTGAGCAAGCTCTTTGCATTGCTCTCGCCTTTCACTATATTTGCATAAAACAAGAATTAATGAAGAAATACAAAGCATATCTTTTCGATTTCGACTATACGCTCGCCGACTCGTCGCGCGGAATCGTCATGTGCTTCCGCCACGTGCTCGACCTGCACCGCCATGATGGCATATCCGACGAAGAAATAAAGCGCACAATCGGAAAGACTCTCGAAGAATCGTTCTCGATACTGACCGGCATCACCGACCCGGCTACGCTCGCTTCTTACAAAAAAGAATATGTGGCGAAAGCCGACACTTGCATGACTGCCAACACCCGGCTTTTCCCGGAGACAGCCGATGTTTTGCATGCCCTAAAAAAGCGGGATGCAATGATAGGAATCATCTCTACCAAGTTCCGTTACCGCATAATGGATTTGATGGACAGGCATTTTCCTGCCGGGTTCTTGGACATCGTTGTCGGCGGAGAAGACGTGAAAGCGTCGAAACCGTCGCCTGAAGGACTGCTCTACGCAATCAGTAAACTTGGTTGCAATGCCAAAGAGACCTTGTACATCGGCGACAGCACGGTTGACGCGCTGACCGCCGAAGCCGCCGGAGCCGACTTTTTCGGAGTGACGCACGGAGCTACCTCCCCGGAAGAACTCGCCCGCTATCCACACATCCAGATAGCCCCCGACCTCTCCCCGCTCATTTGAGATAGAAACGGTAACCCACAGTGAGACCGATTGTACGGTTCTGCCAACCGGGCATATCCTTGACAGTAGAAGTCAGTCCGAGCGTGTAGCGGGCATCGACGAACACACCCATTCCGCTCTCGTATCCCAAACCGAATACCAACCCGAAATCCACCGGCACCTTGTCGCCGTCCGCAACGGCCAAACCGCCGTCATATTTCAACGGAACGCCCAACTGCGGGCCTGCCTGCAAATTGAAGCCCGTGCAAGGAAAGAATTTCAAAAGCACCGGTATGTCCAAATAATGCTGGCGTACTTTCACTCCGTTTTCAGAAATGTTGCCGGCATCGTCAGTCACATACAGGTCGTCCCAGTCCAACCCGCGCATCGTATAAAGCACCTCGCCCTGCACATCAAGCCATTTATTGATTTGACAGGTTGCGGCCACACCGGCATGAAAGCCCGTAAGACTTGAAGGATTGCCGCCGTAGCTTTCCGGAAAATTCACTTTCGACCAATTCAAACCTGCCTTCGGGGCAACGCTCCACTGCGCGGCCGCCAACATAGCTACAGCAGCCGCCACTATCGACAACACAAAACGTTTCATCGCTTCAAATTTTAAACCTCACATATAAAACGCCCACCTCACAGATTTTATTTTATTAATCAGCAAAGTTTTTTACTGAAATAAAGCATATCCGTCAGGATGATGCCGCCGTCGACTATGGGATGGTCGTAATTGTCGGTGAAGAAGTCTTTTATGCGGTAAGAGTATGTAAAACCGCAACGCTCATAGAACGGCACTGTGGCAGGGCTGTCACCTGTACCGACAATCAGACTACGACAACGACCCACATAGCGGGAAGCCACAAAATCAACCATCATCCTCCCATAACCACGCCGTTGGCATTCCTTCGCCACCGCCAGATTCTTAATCTCCGCCACTTCGCCATCAACTGTCACCACGCACACTGCTACCGCCAGACCGCCGGTTTCCGCCACAAACATATCCCCGCGCTCCAAATAACGGTCAATCATCGACTCTTGCTCATCGGCGAGCAACAGCAAATCAAGATAACACTTCTTGTCCGAGACAATTTCTTTAATCACAACTTCCATCACTACAAAATTAAGCATTACGGGAAAAACGGACAAAAAGCATCTTGCCCGCCAGCAGAAACCGGCAGGCAAGATACCTTGGAACCATATTAACTTAACTAACAAAACCTAATCGACAGGCTTGAACAACACAGCATCTGCCGCCACAATCTTATCTGCACCTTTTTCCGAGATTTCCACATAGCAACCCGGCGACAACTCAAACCGGCCTAACCGAATCCATTCGCCTAAGGTCTGCCCCACTACGGCAACATCGCTGATAGCAACGTTGCAATCCACCGACTTTTCACCATCGTTAACAACGACTGTCATCGCCGTCGTCTCGTCGTCAATCTTGGGAACATACATATAAATGTCATACCTGCCCCTGTCCTTGACAGCCGGCTTGAACTTCATCGAAAACGCTTTACCTTTACGCACATCGCCGACTTTGAAATCAGGGCCGTATGCGCGGTAAGAATCATTATAAGGCTCCCAGTTGCCTATCATTTCCACATATTCGGAATCAAGATTGTCAACTAATATTTCCGGCTCCGTCCCGTCCATCAACGGATTTTTCTCCAGATAAGCCATCAATACGGAGGAATCTACATCCTGCACGTCCACAGAGCCGTCAATCGCGCGGCTCGCGGCAAGTCCTGCCACCTGTCCGAGTACCATAAACACCGGCTCCATACGTATCGAGCCATACGCTATATGCGAAGCGGAAAGGCATACCGGGACAAGCAAATTTTTCACTTCCCCGCGCTTAGGCACAATAGAACGATATGAAATAGAATATGGAGGGAAACCGCCTACCTCCACGTTCCCCTCATTCTTCACCATACCATTGACCACATGGCGGTCGCAGTTATGCGAATCCATCGTGTAAGCAGCCATACCGACAGGGTCACTTACGGTATCGCGTCCCTGGCAATGATGCTGAGTCATAACCACATCGCCGACCATACGGCGCGCCTCGCGCACATAAAGCTGCGGCGACCAATGCCCGTTATCCACATATTCATCCTTAGGATAGCCCCAACGCAGCATCTCTTCACGGATAAACTCCGGGACACGGCTGTCGTGACCGACAAAATATAGCAATCCTTTTGTATATTCCTCATGACGCCTGATAATTTCCTGACGTTCCTGATAGCTTGCCTCCGGATAATCCCAGTTCATGCCAATCATATCGGTTGAAAAGCCGTTGATATTGTTTATATCGGTCTTTCCTCCCGGCATACGGCTCATATAAAGCACATCTCCAACCGATTTCCATGGGCTTACCTCCTTAAGACGCAACAATAATTCATAGCGGGTAGAATCATAACCAGCCGGACGAGTTATCGGAATCATATTTTCAGGCTCATTGGTCAATGCTATACGGTAATTATAAGCCTGTACCTTCTTGTCGCCTGTTCCGTTAGGCTTTATCGGCTCGCTGCTTATACCCCACAGCAGCCCGCTCGCCGGATTACCCGGCTCTTTGTAAGGGTCGACACCATCCGGGAACTGATGCCTGTCAAGCATCTGGACACCGTTCAATGTCTCTCCATACACGCTATTACCTTCACGTCCTACAGTATACGAGACACCGGATTCCGCCATCAAATCACCCTCATAGCTGCAATCTATAAACATCTTTGCACCTATGCGCAAATCATCACGCGACCCATCGACCGACACTACATCTATCGACTTTATAACTCCATTTTCCGTATCGGCTTTATCTATATAATAACCATATTCTACGGTCAATCCGGCACGGTCAATATAATAGTTGAAAATATCCTCAGCCACGTGCGGCTCGAATATCCATTGTTCGAATTTTCCGTAATGCGCTCCGACGCGGCGATAGAAATCACGAGCCAGACCGGTCACCACATATTTATTTCCGATATCAGTCAGTCCCAATCCTCCGGAACTCATGCCGCCGGGATGCTTGCCGGGGTCCACCATAATGACCGACTTACCATCCATTTTTGCCGTATATGCCGCAATCACACCCGCAGAAGTAGCGCCGTAGACACATACATCAGCCTCCCGCCGCTCAACGGCAGAAACAGGCAATACGGCACAAGCGCACAGCAATCCGGTCAAAATCGCAATTTTCATCTTTTCACAACTTTAACAGTATTATGTTTTCCTTTAGCTATATACAATCCTCTATTCCATTCCGAAGTATTCACAGTAGCGTCGCCACCTTTGAACATCAGCTTTCCGTCAACCGAATATATCATACAATCGCCCACGATATGCAGTTCGCCGGAGAAACAATGCGGATATACCTCGAAATCTGAAACTTCGGCAACGTCCACTCCTCCGTCAGGCTCGCCCACGATGGCCAGCTCCGGAGCAAGTTCAGGATGCTCGTACGATTCTGTGGCATAGAAACGGCATAACGAATAGCCATCGGAAGTGACCGATATGCGGAATGTGACATTCTCCGCCCCTTCCGCCTTTTTTGCTTTAAGCCAGTCAGTGACATCGAAGCTAAGATACGTGCCTACCTCGGCTTGCGCCACCGTCCGGTCAGAAGAAATCTGTTCGAAAGGATATTCGTCTTTATTGTCCCAGCACAATGTCCCGCCGTAGGTTTCCGTATTCCCTTCCAGCAAAAGATTTTCCATCACGTTTTTGTCCATTTCCTTCAGATAAAGGCGCAACACCGCACGCTCATCCTTTTCGGTAAACACAGCGGTTGCAAAAGTCAGATAAATCTGCCTGCCCCAGCCTTGCCCGCTTTTCAGCTCCAGCAACTCGTCAGCCGTATGACTTTGCTTTTTGAAGTTCTCGTGTGCGAAAGCATCATAAACCGGAGATTCCCTACGTTGGGCAAGCGCAACGCTGAAATTGCCATCCGCAACAGCCTCCCTTCCTTCACTGTCGGTAAACGAAACAATAGAGACCTCATTGCCCACAGCAGCGGCCGGCAATTCAAAAAAGAAAGGATTGATATTGATTTCAACATCTTCCTGCCGCTCTCCTCCGACGCTATACGAAAGCGTATACGGATACATCCCTCCTACAGCCTCGACCTTGCACCACGGCGTCTCACCGTCGAACACTACAATGTCCTTTGCCGACAATGACGCGGTGAACGGCACTTCCACGCCGAGCACACGCGACATCTCGTCCACGAATATCTGCGCCATCTTCTGCTGGATATATTCTCCCTGACCGCGCTTGGGATGCCAACCATACTCCACGCCGTCAATCCACTCCCTGTCCGCGCAATACTGCAAGCTCGGCTGACGACCGTCGACAAGCACGTCTTTCGTGAAACCGATTTTTTCGTCGAATTTCACCAACGGCAAATCCCATTTTTCAGCCAATTCGCGGATTGCCGGATTGAATTTGGTGCGGGAATCGTGCCAATGAGTGCAAAGCACAATCACGGCAGGCTTTCCTGATTCCGTACCGTAGTATTTCGATTCCGGATTATCTTTCAGATTATAGCAATCATCCTTGTAACGGCGAATCACATAATCGTATGCCACAGCATAATTCTGCGTCGGCATAGAATAATCGTTGTAATCATCCTCCAGTACCGTCTCGTCGGCCACGTTCTGGTTGTGCACATGGTCGATTACCAATATGTCGGTATTTTCCAGTTCTTCAAACGTATAGAACGTGTTTGCCGCCATCCGGTTGGCCGTATGGTATATAGCCTCGCCCGAAACAGCCTTGTTGATTGGAGTAGCCCCTAATTGGGCGCACCCGAGTTCGAACCATCCGTTCTCACGCACTGCAAACGACGCTCCGGTAAGCATTATCGTCAAACCGTCGTCATCCGCGTCTTGTGCCGCACATGGAACAATAGCGGCCATCGCCGCCATCGCGGTAATCATATATTTTATAAAGTTTTTCATTTTCTGTCGTCTTTAATTTTAATGTTCACTGATTTCCTGACATCGGAAGAAGAAGCAGCGGCGTGGATTGTAAACGTGTCCTCCTCAACAGTCCATTGTCTTGCGGCATCATCATAGAACGCCAACGACGACACCGGTATTTCCACTTCAACTTTACCCTTCTCTCCTGATTTCACATATACTTTTCCAAAGCCTTTCAGCTCTTTTACCGGGCGCATGACAGACGGATTCTTCTGCGACACATAAATCTGCACAGTTTCCGCGCCATCGACATCACCGGTATTTTCCACCTCGACCGTTACTTTTATAGTATCGTCCGTAGAATATTCCTTCTTGTCGGTTGCAAGATTATCGTATTCAAATTCAGTGTACGACAACCCGAACCCGAACGGAAACAAAGGTACTATTTTCTTCGTGTCGAACCAACGGTAACCTACCAATATATCATCTTTGTAGTACACTTGCCCGTCGACACCCGGATACGACTCCTCACCGAAATAATGGGCAGAATTATCCTCCAATTTCACAGGATAAGAGAACGGCAGTTTTCCCGATGGATTAACAGCGCCTGAAATGACATTGGCCGTAGCCGTCCCCGCGTACGAGCCCAGATACCACGATTGCATCACCGCCCGCACTTCATCTATCCACGGCATCTCGACAGCATTACCGCTTACAATCACCACCGCCATATTAGGGTTGACCTCGAGTAAATCCTCTATCAGCCTGTCCTGCCCGAAAGGCAAATGATAAAAACGCCGGTCATCGCCTTCGCAATCCTGTGTGAAATTCTTGTTCAACCCGCCGATAAACAATACCACATCGGCACGCGCCGCCAGCTCCAAGGCCGCAGTACGCAGCGAATCGGCATCGTATGGCGACGGCATTTCATAACTATAATTCGGCTCGCCGGAAGCATATCCCAATGAAAATTCCACAGCATCGCCATACATATCGCGCAAACCCTGCAACGGAGAAATCTCCACTTTCGGCTTCAATTCCGAGGAACCGCCGCCCTGTGTGAGCTTTTTCACGGCATTTTCTCCAATCACAGCAATCTTTTTATACCTGCCCGGAACTATAGGAAAGAACTTCTTGTCATTTTTCAGCAATACAATGCCTTCTTCCGCCACCCTTTGCGCCACACGGGCATGCTCCTCTGTCTGGAACGAGCCGTACGGACGGAAACGGTTCATATTCGTACGGAAAGTCAACCGCAAGATACGCCGAATTTTATCGTCGAGCACGGATTCAGGAATCTCGCCATCCTTGATTTTCCGTTTCAACGGTTCTGCCATATAATAATTATCATAAGCAGAACTTACGCCCCACGTCAGCCCATTTGTCCACGAGCCCATTTCCATATCCAATCCATACATGGCAGCCTGATAAGTGTCGTGGGCAGACCCCCAGTCGGTAATCATCACACCGTCAAATCCCCATTCTTCCTTAAGGATACGGTTGATTAATGTGTCATTATGCGAACAGAACTGATTCTTATATTTATTGTAAGAACCCATCACTGCCCATACACCGCCTTTCTGCACACCCGCTTTAAAAGCCGGAAGATAAATCTCGTTAAGGGCACGCTCACTGACATTGACATTGATATGGTCACGGTCTTTTTCCTGATTGTTCAGGACAAAATGCTTCATGCACGCGGCCACGCCGTTGCACTTCTCCAACAGCTTCAAGGAATACTTCGGCATCTCACCAACCAAATACGTGGAAATCAACCGCAAGAAACCGGACAACCACAACAATACGGCTGAATAGTGCGGCTATCGCCGCAGGTTATGGGTTGGTTAGAGGTTATGCAGCTTCGCTACTGGTTAAGGGTTACAGGTCTGAGGCTATAACCTGTACCGGCAGCGAAGCTGACCCGCCCGGTGTCTCCCTCTGTTTGCGCAGCAAATAGGGGAGTGGCACAACGTGCCGAGGGGGTTGCCGAATCACTGCAGAGCAGTGAAACCTACACCATCCCACACTTTTGCTTTCACCGTAA
>ENA-ORSJ01000969-ORSJ01000969.1-human-gut-metagenome-genome-assembly--contig:-NODE-969-length-27283-cov-12.941421_pt1 | contig 27283 bp, 21 predicted proteins | sample MGYA00242191_ERZ509158 | MGnify/ENA primary metagenome ERZ509158 (study PRJEB26280, sample SAMEA2338623) | human gut metagenome | biome: human gut; feature: human-associated habitat; material: faeces...
AGAGCGTCGGCACAGGCGCGGGCGCCGGCGCGGACAGGACGGGGCCCTCGGGGCAGAGGTTGCGGACCCGGAGGCCGAGGCGCAGGGCGCGGCCGACCGTATAGCGGGTGCCGCCCGTGCTGCCGTCGTACCAGGCCACCACCTCGTCGGCATGCTCCACCAGAAAGTCGTTGCGCACCCGGTAGCAGCCGGGGCCGTAGGCCGGACGGAGCACCACCCGCTCGTCGGCCCGGGCGACCGCCTCCGCATAGCGGGCCCGGTCGCGGGGCGTGTAGAAGCGCTCCTGCCCCGCAAAGGGGATGACGGCCACCAGACGCACGTCGGAACAGCGGCTCCGCAACGCGAGCACCGCCTCGGCCGCCGCCAGGTCGAAACCCACGGCCATGCCGCTCAGAAAGGTGCGGAATCCGCGGGCGTACATCGCGTCGAGCAGCGCCCGAAGCGCGGCGTCGCCCCGCCCGTCGTAGGTGCGATGGCCCGTAAAGGCCGCATGCAGGTTTGTCTCCATCGTAGACCAAAGATACGCCTTTGGCGCGGACTTTGCAAGAGTTCCTGCCGAGTCAAACCAAAAAAACAAGCAACCATGAAAAACACCGGTATTGCCATCGTATCGCTGGTGGGCGGCCTGATTATCGGCTCGGCCCTCACGATGCTCTTCACGCCGCAGTCGGGTCCCGAACTGCGCCGCAAAATCAAGGAGTCGCTCGGCGACGAAATCGACCGCATGAAGGAGAAGCTCAACGAGGTCGAGGAGCAAATCGAGCAGGCGCGCTGCAAGTGCGACGACTAACCGACCCCTCGTTGCCGATGGAAGCGCAAGAAAGGCACCGCACGCCGGGCGGCGCGCCGGAGACGGGGAGAGGCAGCGGGCGCCTGCTGCTCGTCGTGCTGCTCTTCGTCACGACAGCCATCCTGGCGCTGCTGCTTCTGCTCACGGCCGCCGTGGTGGGGCTCTCGCTCCTCACGGGGTCGTTCATCGCCTCGACGCTGATTCTGGGAGGCTTCTTCGCCCTCATGGCGGCGGTGGTCTACCTGGCGGCGCTCCGCGAGGAGGTGGAGCGGCTGCGCGCCCGTGCCGAAACGGTCTACGAGGTGGCGCGAGCCGCCCGCAGCGGCTACGAGTGGCTCGCCTCTAAGGTTGCGCTTCTCAGCCGCCTCGGCGACGCACTGCGCCGGGAGTAGGGGTGCCGGGGGCCGGGAGCCGCCCGCGGTTGAAAGCACCCGCGCCGGGACCACATCCCGTCCAGCCGCAGCCACGCCTCCCCGCCGCTGCCACCGTGAGCAGCCGCCGGAGCCCCTTCCTCGCCGCCGCGCACAAAAAAAAACCGATACCGGATAACCGGTATCGGTTTTTTGTTCAACACCCCTGAGGGCGTCTCGGTCGACTATTTGCCGAAGTAGCGCTTGTAGAGACCCTCGAAGCCCTTGCCGTGACGAGCCTCGTCCTTGGCCATCTCGTGAACCGTGTCGTGTACGGCATCGAGGTTCTGCTCCTTGGCCAGACGGGCCAGACGCATCTTGTCCTCGCAGGCACCGCACTCGGCGTTCATGCGCTTGTAGAGGTTGGTCTTCGTATCCCATACCACCTCGCCAATCAGCTCGGCGAACTTCGAAGCGTGCTCGGCCTCCTCCCATGCGTAGCGCTTGTAGGCCTCGGCGATTTCGGGATAGCCCTCACGGTCGGCCTGACGGCTCATGGCCAGGTACATGCCCACCTCGGTGCACTCGCCCATGAAGTGGTTCTGGAGACCCTCCCAGAGCTCGGGGCTGGCACCCTTGCCGTCGCCCAGCTTGTGAACGGTCACGAAGTCGAGGTTGCCCTCCTCCTCTACGACCTCTACGAACTTATCCTTGCCTGCCTTGCAGAGCGGGCACTGCTCGGGTGCCTCGGGACCTTCGTGGATATATCCACATACGGTACAACGCCATTTCTTTGCCATAACTGTATCGATGTTAAGTTAGTGTGTTTGTAATTTTGGAACTGTTTGCATTGGTTTGCACGACAAAGATAAGAATTCTTTGCGGAAATCCTATAAAAGACCTATTGTCTTTTTTTATGGAGCGATAAGCCGTGCCTATAGCCGAGCCCGGAGGGGTTGCCCGGGGGTGTTCGCAGCGGTCGGGAACGGGGGGCGCCGCGGCGGAGGGAGGTGTTCGTGCCACCCGAGGGTCTGTGCGCGCCGCCCGGGGAGAGTGTCCGCGGCGACCTGGGAGAGTGTCCGCGGCAGCCGGGGCCTGTCCGCAGCGGTCGGGAGTCTGTCCGTGCCGCCCGGGGGGGCTATCCTCGCCGTCCGGGAACCTGTCCGTGCCGCCCGGCAGGGGTTCTGTCCGCGGCGACCGGCAGGGGTTCTGTCCGCGGCAACCGGAGAGGGTCTGCGGAGGCGGACCGATTCGCAGCGAGCCCCACCTATTCGTGCCGCCCGGGAGCCGTCCTCGCCGCCCGGGGAAGTCCCGCCTATTCGCGACGGTCGATGACCTCCTCGATGTAGGGGACGTCGGTCGAATCCTTCACCAGCACGCGCTTGCGGCTGTCGAGCAGGTAGAGCGCCGGAATGGCCTCCAGGTCGTAGCTCCCCGTCTCGCGGATGACGCAGCCGTCGTCGTAGCCGTTAATCCACGCGGCGGGAATCTGGTCGCGGTAGGCGCGCCACTCGGCCAAATCCTCGTCGGGATAGAGCGCCAGCACCTTCAGCCGACCACGCTCCTGCATCTCGGAGAGCATCGGCGAGGAGACTATCGCCTCGCGAATCTGACGGCACATCGGACAGCCCGGATTGTTGATGAAGAGCAGCACATACTCCGCGCGGATGTCGTAGAGGCGCCCCGTGGCACCCGAGGCGAGCGTATAGCGGAAGTCGTTGGCCGGCTGCCCGAGGCGGTTCTGCAGCGCTATCTGCAGGTCGTACTCGGGCCCCAGCTTCTCGTACTGGTCCAGATAGGGGCTCGCAAGCTGCGCGCGGAGCACCGGGATGTAGAACTCGCCGTTGCGCAGCGGCGAGTTGGGGTCGCGCAGCACCCGCTCGGCCAGCATCGAGAAGTAGCGCAGCATGGGTGCCGAGGCCGAAGCGCGGCGCATGAGCGAATCCATCGGCGCACCGTCCGTCGGATGTTCCGAGAGCAGCGAGACGTAGGAGGCGAAAGCCTCAAGCATCGAGAGCGTGTCGGCCTTGTGGACGAAGAGCGTGTCCGAGAAGTCGAAGCGGTCCCAGTAGTGGCACCGCAGGTAGTCGCGCTGCTCGGCGGGGGCGAGGCCCGAGGGGGCGATGGGGGGAAGAAAGACCTTCATCTCGGCTGCTGCTGCAGCCACGGCCTCCTGCTGCTGTTGCCGGGTGCGGCGCCCGCCGCACGAGAGGGCGAGGGCGGCCACCGCCGCAAGGAGGAGCATCTTCAGCGACGTCTTCATGTTCATGGCTGTGTAACGTTCTTGTGAGAAACAAATATAGGTCTTTTCCGGCAACTTTCCGCGCACGGAGGGGGCAAAAAGCGTGCGGCGACGTTTTTTGCACGGTAGTTGCACCTGGCGCAAGCGTCAAATTCACAAAAGAACCGAAATTCTATGGATGCAAAAAAAACATCGGGTACGGGGTTCAAGCTGAGTGTCATGACGCTGGCCATCATGAACGTGACGGCGGTCGTCAGCCTGCGCGGACTCCCTGCCGAGGCGGTCTACGGACCCTCTTCGGCCTTCTACTACCTCTTTGCCGCCATCGTCTTCCTCATCCCCACGGCGCTCGTGGCCGCCGAGCTGGCCGCCATGTTCGCCGACAAGCAGGGCGGCGTCTTCCGCTGGGTGGGCGAAGCCTACGGCGCACGGACGGGCTTTCTGGCCATCTGGCTGCAATGGATTGAATCGACCATCTGGTACCCCACGGTGCTCACCTTCGGGGCGGTCTCGATTGCCTTCATCGGGGTCAACGAGGCCCACGACATGACGCTCGCCTCGAACAAGCTCTTCACGCTGGTCATCGTGCTGGCCATCTACTGGCTGGCCACCTTCATCTCGCTCAAGGGGCTCGACTGGGTGGGCAAAATCAGCAAGTGGGGCGGCATGATAGGCACCATCATCCCCGCCGGACTGCTCATCGTGCTGGGCATCGTCTACATCGCCTCGGGCGGCCACAACAACATGGACATGTCGCAGGGCTTCTTCCCCGACCTGACGAAGCTCGACAACCTGGTGCTCGCCAGCGGCATCTTCCTCTTCTACGCCGGCATGGAGATGATGGGCATCCACGTGATGGAGGTGCGCAATCCGTCGCGCAACTACCCGCGCGCCATCATCATCGGCTCGCTCATCACGGTCTGCATCTTCGTGCTGGGCACCTTCTCGCTGGGCTTCATCATCCCGGCCAAGGACATCAGCCTGACGCAGTCGCTGCTCATCGGCTTCGACAACTACTTCCGCTACCTGCACATGTCGTGGGCCTCGCCCGTCATCGCCGTGGCGCTGATGTTCGGCGTGCTGGCCGGCGTGCTCACCTGGGTGGCCGGCCCCTCGAAGGGTATCTACGCCGTGGGCAAGGCGGGCTACCTGCCCCCCTTCTTCCAGAAGGCCAACCGCATCGGCGTGCAGCGCAACATCCTGCTCGTGCAGGGAGGCGTGGTCACGCTGCTGGCGCTGCTCTTCGTCGTCATGCCCTCGGTGCAGTCCTTCTACCAGATTCTCTCGCAGCTCACCGTGCTGCTCTACCTCATCATGTACATGCTGATGTTCTCGGCAGCCATCGTGCTGCGCTACAAGCTCCGCGACACGCCGCGCCCGTTCCGTCTGGGCCGGGGCAACGGCCTGATGTGGCTGCTCGGGGCACTCGGCTTCTGCGGTGCGCTGCTCGCCTTCGTGCTGAGCTTCATCCCGCCCGCCCAGATTCAGACGGGAAGCAGCGCCGTCTGGTACTCGGTGCTCATCGTCGGCTGCATCGTGGTGGTGGCGGCACCCTTCGTGATTTACGCCCTGCGCAAGCCCTCGTGGCGTGACCCGCAGGCCGCAGCCGACTTCGCACCCTTCCACTGGGAGGCCGCCGCGACTGCTCCGAAGACCGCTCCGACCGCCGCAACGGCTCCGAAGGCCCCCTCCGCCGCTCCGAAGAGCACGCCGTCCGCCCCGACCGGCTCCTCCGCCGCGGGAAACAAGGGCGGCCACACCCCGAAACAATAACCAACACACACGTTACCACCATGTTACATCGAATCGACAAAACCACCGTCCGCAACGCGCTGCAGCAGGCCTACGAGTGCACCCGCGAGACCAACTCGGGCAAGAATGCAGACTACATCCCCTACCTGGCGAAGGTTCCCTCGGAGCTCTTCGGCATCTCGGCCTGCCTGCCCGACGGCGAGGTCATCACCGTGGGCGACACCGACTGCGCCTTCGGCATCGAATCGGTCTCGAAGGTGCCCACGGCGCTGCTCGTCATGGAGCAGTACGGGCCCCAGAAGGTGATGAACCGCATCGGCGCCGACGCCACGGGCCTCCCCTTCAACTCCATCATCGCCATCCTGCTCGAGAAGGACCACCCCTCGACGCCGCTGGTCAACGCCGGCGCCATCAGCGCCTGCTCGATGGTCAAGCCCGTGGGCGATGCCGAGGGGAAGTGGAAGGCCATCGTCGACTTCATCGAGGGGCTTGCGGGCTCCGAGGTGACGCTCATCGACGAGCTCTACCGCTCGGAGTCGGCCACCAACTTCAACAACCGCTCCATCACCTGGCTGCTCAGGAACTACAACCGCATCTACGACGACCCCGAGATGTCGCTCGACCTCTACACGCGGCAGTGCTCGCTCGGCATCACGGCGCGTCAGCTCTCGATTCTGGGTGCGACGATAGCCTTCGGCGGCCGCAACCCGGTGACGCGCAAGCAAATCTTCCGCACGGAGCTCACCCCGAAAATCGTCTCGCTGATGGCCACCGTGGGCTTCTACGAGCATACGGGCGACTGGCTCTACACCACGGGGCTGCCCGCCAAGTCGGGAGTCGGCGGAGGCATCGTGGGGGTTATTCCGGGGGTTATGGGCATCGCCTCGTTTGCGCCGCCGCTCGACGCCTCGGGCAACTCGGTGAAGGCGCAGCTGGCGCTGAAGTTCGTCATGGACCGCCTCAACCTCAACATCTTCAACCCCGACCGCTGCATCACGGCCGTACCGGAATCGGTCGCCTGAACGGGGCCCGGGTGGAGAGGACGTCCCCCCGCCCACCGGCGGGAAAACGACGACCCGCCCCGGGAGCAAGGGCCCCGGCACCCCGCTCCATTCGGGAAGGGCTCCGGCGCTCCGCCCGGCGGCGGACAAGCGACGGCCCGACCCGAAAACAAGGGCCCCGGCGCCCCGCTCCATCCGGGAAAGGGCCCCGGCGCTCCGCCCACCGGCGGACAAACAACGGTTCCGACCCGAGAACAAGGGCCCGGCCCCGCCCACCGGCGGGAAAACGAAGCGGGCCGGTTGCACAGCGCAGCCGGCCCGCTCTCTTTTGCGGTCAACGACCCTATCAGCAATCCTGCTCGACGGCGTGGAAGAGCTCCACGTCGCTCACATCGGACTTCATCACGTAGTCATATGCCTCGGAAACCTTGCCGTCGGCCAGCTTCGCATAGATGCGGGCCGAGTTGACATACTCCTCCGACTCGCCGGCCTGACGGGCCAGCAGGTAGGTGATGATGATGTGTCCGGCGGTCTCGACCAGACGGCGGGCATGGAAGTCCTTGAAGCCGGCAGCCTGCTTCTCACCCTCCTCGACGTGGGCAATCATCTCGGCCAGACGGCCCTTCAGCTCGGCCAGACGGGCCACAATCGGCTGCATCGCCTCCGAATACTCGGCGGCGGCATAGCGCTCAATCTGCTCCATGAAGGTGCCCTTCGTCACGGCGTTGATGGCCGCCACGACCTGCAGCTGCGAGGTGCCCTCGTAGATGTTCATGATGCGCGCATCGCGGTAGAGACGCTCGCAGGGATAATCCTTCATGAAGCCCGAACCGCCGTGAATCTGAATCGCGTCGTAGGCCAGCTGGTTGGCATACTCCGACGAGAAGAGCTTCACCAGCGGCGTGAAGCCGTCGGCCAGGCGGTTGTAGAACTTCATCTCCTGACGCTCCGCGCCCTCGAGCGGACGCTCGTGCGAGATGTGGGTGTACTGCTTGTAGATTTCGACGAAGCGCGTGGTCTCGTAGAGCAGCGCGCGGGCGCCCTGCAGCTTGGCCTTCATGTTGGAGAGCATCTCGGCCACGGCGGCGAACTTGACAATCGGCTTGCCGAACTGCTCACGCTCGTGGGCATACTTCAGCGCCTCGCGGTAGGCCGCCTCGCACGTGCCGACCGACTGCGCGCCGATACCCAGACGGGCGGCGTTCATCAGCGACATCACGTACTTGATAAGACCCATCTTGCGGTCGCCGACCAGCTGCGCCGGAGCGTTCGTGAAGACCAGCTCGCAGGTGGGCGAACCCTTGATACCCATCTTGTTCTCGATGCGGCGCACCTTCACGCCGCCGTCGCGCTTGTCGTAGACGAGCATCGACAGACCGCGTGCGTCGGTCGTACCCTCCTCGGTGCGGGCCAGCACGAGCGAGATGTCGCCGTCACCGTTGGTGATGAAGCGCTTCACGCCGTTGAGCAGCCACGTCTGGCGCTCCTCCGACCAGGTGGCCTTCAGCATGACGGCGCCCAGGTCCGAACCGGCATCGGGCTCCGTGAGGTCCATGGCGCAGGTGGCGCCGGCCGATACCCACGGCAGATACTTCTGCTTGAGCTCCTCCGAGGCGAACTCGTTGAGCGTCTCGGCGCAGTCCTGCAGACCCCAGATGTTCTCGAATCCGGCGTCGGCGCGCGCCACCATCTCGTTGGCCATCACGAAGCAGACCAGCGGGAAGTTCAGACCGTCGTACTTGCGCGGGAGCGTCAGGCCGCTCAGTCCGGCATCGACAATCGCCTTGAGGTTCTCGACCGTACCCGAGGCGTACTCCACATGGTCGTTCACCACGCGGGGACCTTCGTGGTCGACGCCCTCGGCATTCGGAGCAATGACCTCGCCGCAGACCTCGCCGGCGATTTCGAGCACCCGGCGGTAGGAGTCCATCGCGTCGTCGAAATCCTGCGGCGCATAGTCGTAGAGGTCCTTCTCGGCAAATCCGCGCTCCTTGAGCTCCACAATCTTGCGCATCATCGGATGCTGGAGGTGGAACTGCAAATCCTTGTTATCTGAAAAGAAATTAGCCATTACTTCGAATTTTGTTTGTAGTACTTAATCATCTTGGGGATAATCTCGTTCACGTCGCCCACAATCGCATAGTCGGCAATCTTGTTGATGGGAGCCTCGGGGTCGGTGTTGATGGAGATGACCATCGACGACTGGTCCATGCCGGCCGTATGCTGAATCTGGCCCGAAATGCCGCAGGCGATGTAGAGCTTCGGACGCACCGTGACGCCGGTCTGGCCCACCTGCCGTTCGGGCTCCGTGAAGCCGGCATCGACGGCCGCACGGCTGGCGCCCACCTCGGCGCCCAGCACCTCGGCCAGCTCGTGCACCAGACGGAAGTTCTCCTTCGAGCCCATGCCGTAGCCGCCGGCCACGATGATGTTGGCACCCTTGATGTCAATCTTGCGCTCCTCAATCTGACGCTCGACAATCTTCACCGCCAGGTCGCTGTCCTTGACATAGCGCTTCCAGTCGATGAACTTCACCTCGCCGGCGGCGGGGTGTGCGGCGTACTCCTTGCGCATGACGCCCTCGCGCACGGTGGCCATCTGCGGACGGTGGTCCGGGTTGACAATCGTGGCGATGATGTTGCCGCCGAAGGCGGGACGAATCTGGTAGAGCAGGTTCTTGTACTCCTTGCCGCTCTTGGCGTCGCGGTGGTCGCCGATGACCAGCTGCGTGCAGTCGGCCGTCAGACCGCTGTGCAGCGCCGACGAGACGCGCGGAGCGAAGTCGCGGCCGATGCAGGTGGCGCCGAAGAGGACAATCTGGGGCTTCTCCTGTTCGATGAGGCCGCACATGACGGCCGTATGGGGCAGCGTGCGGAAGGGGGCCAGCTCCTTGTCGTCGGCCACCCATACGGTGTCGGCGCCGTAGCGTGCCAGCTCCTTCTCCATGCCGGCAAGATTTTCACCGATGACGACCGCCTCGAGCTTCACGCCGAGCGTCGCGGCCAGTTCACGGCCTTTGGTCAGCAGTTCGAGACTCACGTCGGCCACAACGCCTTTCTCGGTCTCGATGTATACGAATATGTTGTTCATCTCTTTCAATCCGGATTAACCGAGCGTGTGGCTCGCAATAAGTTCGACCATCAGGGAGTTAATGTCCTCGTCGGCGGCCGTCAGGCGCTTGGCCTCCTTGGCTGCGAAGACGACGTTCTCGATTTTCTTGACCTTCGTGGGCGAGCCCTGCAGACCGAGCTGCTGCATGTCGGGTTCGACGGCGGCGGCACCCCACTCCGTGATGCGGAGGTAGTCATGCTCCTGTGCGCGCCGTGCGGCGGCCGATTCGGGAGCGGCGGCAATCTCCGATGCGGCGAGCGCACCCTTGTACTTCATCACGCGCTTGGCATTGCGCGGACGGCACTCGGCGGCCGACTCGTTGACCGTGATGACGGCCGGAACGGGGCACTCGACCACCTCGATGCCGCCCGTGATGCGGCGCTTGATAACCAGCGACTGCTCCTTGACCTCGACAATCTGCTCGGCATAGGTCACCTGCGGCAGGCCGAGCTTCTCGGCCACCTGGGGGCCTACCTGGGCCGTATCGCCGTCGATGGCCTGACGGCCGGCGAAGATGACGTCGGGACCAATCTTGCGCAGCGCGCACGAGAGGGCGTAGGAGGTGGCCAGCGTATCCGAGCCGGCGAACTCGCGGCCCGAGAGCAGGTATCCTCCGTCGGCACCGCGGAACATCGCGTCGCGGATGATGTCGGCGGCACGCTGCGGGCCCATCGTGAGGATGTGCACCGTAGCACCCGGCATGCGGTCCTTCAGATTGAGCGCCATTTCGAGTGCATTGAGGTCCTCCGGGTTGAAGATGGCCGGCAGCGCAGCGCGGTTGACCGTTCCTTCGGGGGTCATCGCATCCTTGCCCACATTGCGGGTATCGGGTACCTGCTTTGCCAGCACAACGATTTTAAGCGGTTGTTTCATAGGTTGTCTATCTGTTGTAAGATTTGTTTTCGGTTCTTTCATTGCGGTCGGTCACCGTGCGGCGGCCGCCTCTTCACGAAACGGCCGCCGCGCGGCGTCGGGGCCGATGCTAACGGACGATGGTCTCGCCGCGGTCGGGGCCAATCGAGATAATCTTCACGGGGACGCCCGTCTGCTGCTCGATGAACTCGACGTAGTTGCGGAACGCCTCGGGGAACTCCTCATAGCGGGTCACCTTGCGCAGGTCGGACTTCCAGCCCGGGAATTCGCGGTAGACGGGCTTGATGTCGGCCTCGGTCTCGAAGGGGAAGCGCGTCGTGCGCTCGCCGCCGATTTCGTAGGCGACGGCCACCTTCACGGTATCGAAGTCGTTCATCACGTCGGACTTCATCATGATGAGCTGCGTGACGCCGTTAATCATAATCGAATACTTGAGTGCCACCAGGTCGAGCCATCCGCAGCGGCGGCGGCGGCCCGTGACGGCGCCGAACTCGTGGCCGATGGAGCAGAGCTGCTCGCCCGTCTGGTCGAAGAGCTCCGTGGGGAAGGGGCCGCTTCCGACGCGGGTGCAGTAGGCCTTGAAGATGCCGTAGACTTCGCCGATGCGGCGGGGAGCGACGCCCAGACCGGTGCAGACGCCGGCGCAGACCGTATTGGAGGAGGTGACGAAGGGATAGGAGCCGAAGTCGACGTCGAGCAGCGTGCCCTGGGCGCCCTCGGCCAGAATGGCCTTGTCGTTGTCGAGCAGCGCGTTGATTTCATACTCGCTGTCGATGATGCGGAAGCGCTTGAGGTACTCGACCGCCTCGAACCACTGCGCCTCGAGCTCCGTGATGTCGTACGAATAGTTCAGCGAGCGGAGAATCTGCTCGTGGCGTGCCTTTGCGCGGGCGTAAATCGCGCGGAAGTCGGGGCTCAGCAGGTCGCCCACGCGCATGCCGTTGCGGCTCACCTTGTCCGTATAGGTCGGGCCGATGCCCTTACCGGTGGTGCCGATTTTCGAGCTGCCCTTGGCAGCCTCGTAGGCCGCGTCGAGAATGCGGTGCGTCGGCAGAATCAGATGCGCCTTCTTCGAGATGCAGAGCTGCCGCGTAAGGTCGTGGCCGCTGCGGGCCAGCTCCTCGGCTTCGGCACGAAAAAGAACGGCGTCGAGCACTACGCCGTTGCCGATGATGTTGGTCTTTCCGCCCTGGAAGATGCCCGAGGGAATCGACCTCAGTACGTATTTCTCGCCGTTGAATTCCAGCGTGTGACCGGCGTTGGGTCCGCCCTGGAAACGCGCCACCACCTCATAGTGGGGCGTCAGCACGTCCACAACCTTGCCTTTACCCTCGTCGCCCCACTGCAGGCCGAGAATGACGTCTACTTTTTTCATGATATCCGAATTATGTTATTGGCTGCAAAAGACATTTTTTGCATTCAAAGGTACGAAATATTCCACGAAATACCCAACTCCGGGGGCGACTTTTCGACAAATGGCCCCGAAAAGGGCTTTCGGGGGCGTGTTGCGGCCCATCGGGGGAGGTTTCCGGGGCCCCAACCGGGAGAGGGCCAGCGTGTTCAGCAGCGCGGGACGGGGACGGGCTGGGGGTTCTGCGGTGGAGCCGGGGCGGGACCAGCGCGTTCAGCGGCGCGGGACAGGGCGGTGCAGGGGGTTCTGCGGTGGAGCCCGGAGGCGGAGCCAGCGTGTTCAGCGGCGCAGGACGGGGGCGGAACAGGCGGGGGTTCTGCGGCGCAGGCGGGGGCGGGGCCAGCGTGTTCAGCGGCGCGGGATAGGGGCGGGACGGGGAGTTCAGAGGTGCAGACGGGACGGGCCGGCCGCCGGGAGGGAGGGAGGGGCATTGCCAGTCGACCGCCGCCCCGCCCCCTCCCAAAGGCCGCTGCGGGGTGCAAAGCCGACGGCCGCGCCGCCGGGACGCAAAAAAAGTGTTCCGAAGGGAAGATGCGCCCGCCGCCAGGACGCAAAAAAAGTGTTCCGAGGGGAAGGTGCGCCGCCGCCCGAACACATACGGGCACAAAAAAACGGACCTCGGTCCGTTCACTTCTATTTCTGCTACACTACTCTGCTACTCTACGGGCTTCTGCTCCGGGATGCTCGTCCGATACACCCTGCCGCACGACAACGGCTCCGCACTCCGGGAGCCCGTCTCTTTTGCGGGAGACTTCCGGCAGCATGTTCTCCTGCAACAGCCTGTCTGCCTTCGATTTCGGTCTGCCCGTCGGTCGGGGGTCGCAGCCGTGAAAGCCTCCGCCATCCGGAGCCTCAGCCGCTCAGCCGCCCGCCGGTCGGGGCTCAGCCGCCTGGCCGCCGGAATCTCAGCCGTCCGGGTAGCCCCCCGTGAAAGCCTCCGCCCGCCGCCCGGGTCACAGTTCTCAGCCGCCCGGGTCACAGTTCTCAGCCGTCCGGGGTCTCGGCCGTCCGCAGCCCGGAACTTGCCGTCCCTGCTGCTCGCCCCCTCCGCCGCCGGGGTCACAGCACCACCACGTCGGTATGGCCGTCCACCTGCAACTGGCGAATCTCCTGCGTCGAGCTTACGTAGAGCGTCTCCAGCTCGGGACTCGACTGCGTATCGACCCGCTCCATGACGGCAGCGCAGCCGCTCACGTCGAGCGTCCGCAGGACGTTGCCGCCGCAGACGAGCGTCGAGAGGGCCGTATCGCCCCTCAAATCGAGCGAGGAGAGCAGGTTGCCGCTGCAGTCGAGCGTCGCAAGTATCGCGAGCCGCTCGACATCGAGCCACGAGATGCGGTTGCGGGCACAGTTGACCTCCACGAGCCGCGGGCACGACGAGAGGTCGAGCCGCGTGAGGTCGTTGTCGCTGCAGTCGAGCCGCTGCAGGTTGCGGAAGTCGGAGATTTCGTCGAGCGAGGCGATGCCGCACCCCGAGCAGTCCATCCGCACGATGCGCTCGGCCTCGTAGCGCGAGATGCGCCCGTCGTCGTTCAGGTCGAGCGTCTCGAGGCAGTAGCGCTCGAAGGCGGGGTCGGTAAAGCGCAGGTATTCGGTCCGCGCCGCGTCGTCGTACCCGTCATCGAGCAGTCCGCACGAGGTGCAGAGCAGCACGAGAAGCGATGAAAGGGCACGGCGCATGTTCTATGATGATGTTGTTGAAATTGAGTCTTTTACAGGTCAGATGTCGATATCGTCGTCGGTCTCTTCGAGCCCCTCCGAGCTGCCGTCGTCCTGAATCTCGTCGGCGCCCTTGATTTCGTCGTCGTAGTAGTCCTTGTCGTCGTCATCCTGGGCGTGGTCGTCGACCTTCACGTCGATTTTCACCAGATAGGCAACCTCGTCCGTATCGAACGGTACGGCGTAGAAGAAGTCGCCGTTGGGCTTGTCGACACGCATCATGGCGTCGGTGAATCCGAGGGGATACTTCTCCCGCACGGCTTCCTGAAGTTCGGGGCTGAGGTTGTGGAGACTCGCAACGATATGTTTCTTCGTGCTATTCTGTTTGGTCATGGTACAGCGTAAAACTAACGTGTAAAAATTTTCTGCAAGTATACGCAAAATTTGCAAACCGCACCACCCCGGAATATTTTTTATTGCATTTTTTTCGAATTTCGATGATGTTCTGAACAAATTGCGTACCTTTACACAACAATACATATATTTAATGCCCCCACGGGCTGCCCCGCCGGCCTCTTCGCCGGCGGGAGGCGCCGCGACGGGCCGCCGCCCCGCCCCACTCGGCACCGGGCGGCAAACGGACAAACACGATGACACCCCAGGAACGAATCGAGGAGCTCCGCCGGGAGCTCGACCGCCACAACTATAAATATTACGTCGAAAACGCCCCCGAAATCTCCGACTTCGAGTTCGACACGATGATGCGCGAGCTCATCGACCTCGAGCGGGAGTATCCCCAGTATGCCGACCCCAACTCGCCGTCGGTGCGCGTGGGCAGCGACCTGACCTCCGACTTTCGGACCGTCCGCCACCGCTTCCCGATGCTCTCGCTGGGCAACACCTACTCGCTCGACGAGCTGCACGAGTTCATCGACCGCATCGAGCGGGAGGTGGGGGCCGCCGACCTGGTCTGCGAGCTGAAGTTCGACGGCACGGCCATCTCGCTCACCTACGAACACGGCGCGCTGGTGCTGGCCGCGACGCGCGGCGACGGTGTCGAGGGCGACGACGTGACGGCCAACGTCCGCACCATCCGCTCCGTGCCGCTGCATCTGCACGGCGAGGGGTGGCCCGAGCTGTTCGAAATCCGCGGCGAGGTGCTGATGCCCTACGCCTCGTTCGACCGGCTGAACGCCGAGCGCGAGGCGGCGGGCGAGCCGCTGCTGGCCAATCCGCGCAATGCGGCGGCCGGCACGCTCAAGCAGCAGGCCTCGTCGGTGGTGGCCCACCGCGGGCTGGACTGCACGCTCTACCAGCTGGCGGGCGACAACCTCCCCTTCACGAACCACTGGGAGAGCCTGCAGCAGGCGCGCACGTGGGGCTTCAAGGTATCCGACGCGATGCGCATCTGCCACACGCGGGCCGAGGTCGACGCCTTCATCGACCACTGGGATACGGCGCGGCGCGAGCTGCCCTTCCCGACCGACGGTGTAGTCATCAAGGTCAACGACTTCGCCCTTCGGCGCCAGCTGGGCTTCACGGCCAAGGCACCGAAGTGGGCCGTCGCCTACAAGTTCAAGGCCGAGCAGGCCCTCACGCGGCTCACAAGCGTCGACTTCCAGGTGGGGCGCACGGGGGCCATCACGCCGGTGGCCAACCTCGAACCGGTGCTGCTGGCCGGCACCACGGTCCGCCGGGCGACGCTCCACAACGCCGAGCAGATGGCGCTGCTCGACATCCGCCCGGGCGACATGGTCTATGTCGAGAAGGGGGGCGAGATTATCCCGAAAATCACGGACGTCGAGCTCTCGATGCGCCCGGCCGACAGCCGCCCCTTCACCTACATCACCGAGTGCCCCGTCTGCCACACGCCGCTGGTGCGCTACGAGGGCGAGGCGAAGCACTACTGCCCCAATGCGGACGGCTGCCGCCCGCAGATTCTCGGCCGCATCATCCACTTCATCGGCCGCAAGGCGATGGACATCGAGGGGCTGGGCGAGGAGACCGTCGAGCTGCTCTACGACAACGCGCTGGTGCGCAACGTCGCCGACCTCTACGACCTGCGCGCCGAGCAGCTGGCCCCGCTGCCGCGGCTGGGCGAGCGGTCGGCCGAGAACATCATCCGCTCCATCCGCCGCTCGACGGAGGTGCCCTTCGCGCGGGTGCTCTTCGCGCTGGGCATCCGCTTCGTGGGCGAGACGACGGCCAAGTATCTGGCGGGCCACTTCGGCTCGCTCGACGCCGTGATGAAGGCCTCGCGCGAGGAGCTGGTCGAGGCCGACGAGGTGGGCGGCCGCATCGCCGACGCCATCCGCGAATACTTCGCCGACGAGGAGAACCTGCGCATCATCGACCGCCTGCGCAGAGCCGGGGTGCAGCTGGAGGCCCGGGCCCGCACGCTCGCCTCGAACCGTCTGGCGGGCAAGAGCTTCGTCATCTCGGGACGTTTCCTGAACCACAGCCGCGACGAGCTGAAGGAGCTCATCGAGCTGCACGGCGGGCGCAACCTCTCGGCCGTCTCGGCCAACGTCGACTACATCGTGGCGGGCGAGAAGATGGGCCCGGCGAAGCTCAAGAAGGCCGAGAAGCTGGGGCTGAAGATAATCTCCGAGGAGGAGTTCGACGCCATGCTGGCCGAGGCCGACTCGCCCGAGGCAGTGCCCGAAGCAGGAACGGAACCCGAGGCAGGAGCGGAACCCGAAACAGGAGCGGCACCCGAGGCGGCGGAGGAGACTCCGACCGAAACGGAACCGGCAGCCAGCCCGACCGGGGAGCAGGCCGAAACCGGTGCGAAGCCCGAGGCAGGCGCGAAACCCGAAGCAGAACCGAAGCCCGAGGCAGGCGCGGCACCCGACGCCGGAGCGAGACACGGCAGCGACGGCGCGGCGCGGCAGGGCGAACTCTTCTGAGGCGCGGCGGGTCCGGGGCGGCACTTCCGGGATGCGGCGGCTCCGGCCGCAGACAACCATCAGCACCATGAACAGGGGCACGACCGGTAACCGGTCCGAGGCCCGCAAACCATAAACCCTAAACAGCGAACAAACCATGTTACAGAACAAACTGGCCGGCGCAGGCGCCGCCATGATAACCCCCTTTACGCCCGACGGACGGGTGGACTACCAGGCTCTGGCCCGCATGCTCGACTACGTCATCGAGGGGGGCGTCGACTACATCGTGGCCCTGGGCACCACGGCCGAGACACCGACGCTCTACATGCCCGAACGGGCCGTCATCGCCATGTACATCACCGACCACATCCGCGGCCGCGTGCCGCTGGTGATGGGCTGCGGCGGCAACTCCACCTCGGAGGTGCTCGACCAGCTGCGCGAATTCGACCTGCGGGGCGCCGACGCCATCCTGAGCGTGACGCCCTACTACAACAAACCCTCGCAGGAGGGGCTCTACCAGCACTTCCGCACCGTCTCGGAGCACTCGCCGCTGCCCGTCATCCTCTACAACATCCCCGGCCGCACGGGGGTCAACATGACGGCCGAGACGACGCTCCGCATCGCGCGCGACTTCCCCAACGTAATCGGCATCAAGGAGGCCTCGGGCAACATCGAGCAGATGCAGCAGATTCTCGACAACCGCCCCGAAGGGTTCCTCGTCCTCTCGGGCGACGACGGCATGACGCTCGAGCTGATGCGCCGCGGCGGCGACGGCGTCATCTCGGTGGCGGCGAACGCCTTCCCGCGCCGCTTCATGGAGTGCATCAACCTGGCCAAGCGCGGGGCGTTCGACGAGGCCGACCGCGCCTACGAACGGCTGCGCGAGGCGGTCGAGGCGCTCTTCGCCGAGGGCAACCCCGTCGGCGTGAAGTGCGCCCTGGCGACGATGGGGCTCATCGGCCCCACGATGCGTCTGCCGCTGGTCGAGGGGACCGAAGCGCTGCGCCGCCGCTTCGAAAAACTCATTGCGGAATACGATTTGCGGTAGGCTGCACGTTAGTTATCCATCCAGTAACGTGCACAACCGCTGCCTATGAAACGATTCGAACAAGTGCTCCTTGCACTGCTGCTCCTGCCGGCGCTGGCGCTGGCCAAGGTGCCCGACGACGAAGACATCCTCGACCGGACGATGAACACCGCCTCGCCCTTCTACTACACGAAGCTGATGATGCGCTACAACGCGGGCGATTCGACGATGACCGACGAGGACTACCACTACCTCTACTACGGCTACGCCTTCCAGGATGCCTACAAGCCCTTCGCCTCGAACCAGGCGCTCGACCGCATGCTGATGATTGCCGCGCGCATCGACGTCGAGCGGCCGCTGCGCGAGGACCTCGAGCTGCTCGTCTCGGCGGGCAACGACGCCCAGAAGGTCGACCCCTTCAGCCCGAAGGTGCTCAACCTGATGGCCTACGCCTACGGGGCGCTGGGCGACACCATCCGCGAGCGGGCCTACTACGAACGGATGAACCGCATCATCCGCACCATCGAGCAGTCGGGCGACGGCTACACGCAGAAGACGCCGCAGCACATCCTCATGTTCGACCATGCACTCGACGTGCTCGCCTCCGAGGGGCTCCCCTACGGCCGCAGCCGCGTCATCAGCCGCGAGGTCGAGTTCGTGCCGCTCGTCTCGCCCATGGTCATCGAGGGGAAGAAGCGCAAGGGGTTCTACTTCGACTTCAGCCGCATCTACCGCAACAAACCCGAGGGATACACCTATAAACGTGACCGCACATGGCAATTCAACAATCTGAAACCCCGCACCTACAAATAATCGCACGCCGCCTGCTGCTGCTCGTGCTGACGGCCGCCGCGGCCTTCGGCTGCTGCAAGGAGGAAGGCGAGCGGCAGCGCCTTGAGAGCAACGTCGCGAGCGTCGTGCTGCGCTCCGAGGCGGGCTCCGAGGCGTCGTTCACCGTCTCGTCGAGCGGCCCGTGGTCACTCACCACGACGGGCGAGGAGTTCGAGGTCGTCGGCCCCGCGAGCGGCGACCGCGGCGAGACGACCGTCACGGTGCGGGCGCTCGCCGCAAATGAGGGGCGGCTGCGCCGCGAGCTGGGCAGCATCACGCTGCAGCTCGACAAGGGCGGGCTCCAGACGCAGGTAGGCGTCGAGCAGAGCATGGCCACGGCGCCCCAGACGCTGCTCATGTACATGCCCTGGTCGGGCGACCTCACCTCGTTCTTCGAGCAGAACCTCGCCGACATGGAGCAGACCGTCGCCGCCGGCTACCTCGGCGATACGCGGCTCGTGGTCTTCTTCATGCCCGATGAGCGGCGGGCCGAGTTCTTCGAGCTCTACCACGACAACGGGCAGTGCGTCCGGCTGAACCACCGCACCTACGATACGGCGCCCGACTTCACCACGGCCGAGGGCATCGCCTCCATCCTCGAGCAGGTGTGCCAGACGGCCCCCGCCGAGCGCTACGCCATGACGATTGGCAGCCACGGCATGGCCTGGCTCCCCGTCTCGGGCATCTACGCGCGGCCCGGCAGCGCGGCTCCGCGCGAGCGGGAGTACTGGGAGTATGCGGCCGAGGGTGCGGCACTGACCCGCTGGTTCGGCGGCAAGCTGGACCAGTACCGGACCGACATCACCACGCTGGCCGAGGGCATCACGCTGGCCGGCATGGAGATGGAGTACATCCTCTTCGACGACTGCTACATGTCGTCGGTCGAGGTGGCCTACGACCTGCGCCACGTCACGCGCCACCTCATCGGCTCGACGTGCGAAATCATGGCCTACGGATTCCCCTACGCCCTGATGGGGCGCTACCTGGTCGGCGAACCCGACTACGAGAACATCTGCGAGTCGTTCTACCGCTTCTACAGCTCGTACCAGTACCCCTACGGGACGATTGGCGTGACGGACTGCGCCGAGCTGGAGCGTCTGGCCGACATCATGAAGCGCATCAATGCGGGCGATGTCTTCGACGGCTCGCAGCTCTCCGAGCTGCAGGTGCTCGACGGCTACAACCCGACGCGTTTCTTCGACCTGGGGGACTACGTCCGCCACCTCTGCACATCGCCCACGCTGCTTGCCGAGTTCGAGGAGCAGCTCGCCCGCACGATCCCCTACCACCGCCACACGCCGGAGTTCTACTCGATGTCGAGCGGAGCGAAGGCGATTCGCACCTTCTCGGGCATCACCACCTCGGACCCGAGCACGAGCGACGCCACGCGGACCAAGCAGCAGACCGCATGGTGGCAGGCCACGCACGAATAGCGGGCCGCTGACCGGGGTGCCGACCGGCCGCCCGCGCGACCTGCCGACCATAGCTCCGCCGCCAGCCCATAAAAAAAGAAGAGAAGCGACCCCGCAAGGGTCGCTTCCCTTTTATCCATTCATTTGCCCGGCCCGCCTGCTCCCGGCTCACCCGAAGCACCGGCGCGGGTCCTCTCTGCGCGGTCCGGCCCCGCCTGCTCCTGCCGCCCCTTCTACTCCCGGACCGGCGACGCATACCCGACCCGGCCCGCATCGGCCCGCGCGTAGATGACCTGCAGGCGGCGCGTCATGAAGAACTGCAGCACGCCGCGCAGGAACATGTAGAGCATGAAGGCGAGCCAGAGGGCGTTGTTGCCAATCCACCCGTAGAAGAGGTGGTAGATGGCGAAGTAGGCCGCCGTAGCCCAGAACATCGAGTTGCGCATCACGCGCGTATGGGTCGCTCCCACCATGATGCCGTCCATGATGAAGGGCATGGCGCTGGCGATGGGGATGATGATAATCCAGACGATGTAGCGCCCGGCAAGCTCGACGATGGTCGGGGCGTCGGGGGCCGACGCGTCGACGAAGAGCCCCACCAGGTCGCGCCACCAGACGATGTAGATACCCACGAAGAGGGCCGAGACGGCCGTTCCCCAGAAGATGCAGCGCTTGAGGCATGCGCGCAGCGAGCGGCCGTCGCGCGCCCCGATGAAGCGCCCCGTGAGCGCCTCGGCGGCATAGGCGAAGCCGTCGTTCATGTAGGAGAAGAGGGTGAAGAGCTCGAGCAGCAGCGTGTTGACCGCCAGCATCGCCGGGTTGTCCATGCGGGCCGAGGCCCCCGTGAAGAAGGTGTAGACGGCCACGATGCAGAGCGTGCGCAGCATGATGTCGCGGTTGACGATGAAGAAGTGGCGCAGCGGACGCAGGTCGAAGACCTCGCGCCAGTCGATGCCCGTCAGCACGTGCCGGTAGCGCCACACCAGCAGCAGCGCCGCCAGCATCACCCCCGTCCACTGCCCCGCAACGGAGCCGTAGGCGATGCCGACGATGCCCATCTTCATGCCGAAGGCGAACCAGAGGCTGCACCCCACGTGGACGATGTTGACCGTCACGGCCGTGCACATCGGAATCAGGGCGTTCTGCATGCCCGTATACCAGCCGTTGAAGCCGAAGAGCATGATGCCCGCCGGGACGGCCCAGATGCGGGCGTAGAAGTAGGCGCGCGTCATCTCGCCGCCGTTCATGGCCCAGAGCGCCAGCTCGCCGATGGGGTACTGCAGCGCGACGACCAGCAGCCCCATCGAGGCGGCCACCACCAGCGCACGGGCCAGCATGTTGGTGCACTCGCGGAAGTCGCCCGCACCGAAGGCCTGCGCCGTGAAGCCGCTCGTGCCCATCCGCACGAAGGAGCAGTTCCAGTAGATGAAGTTGAAAATCGAGACCCCGATGGCCAGCGCCCCGATGTTGGCCGCCGAGTCACCTGCCGAGTGGCCGGCGATGGCCGTACCGACGATGCCCATCAGGGGCACCGTGATGTTCGAGACGATGTTGGGCAGCGCCAGGCGCAGGATTTCGCGGTTCATCGACATGGGCACTCGCCGCCGGAGGGTAGATGCCGCAAAGAGCCGCCGCGGCAGGGGGTTCCGGCGAAGCGAATACAAAGATACACTTTAATTCGACAAAATGAAGGCCCCGCCCCCCTTTTGTTTCCGATTTCGGCACGAAGCGTGTGCAGAATCCCGAAAATTGAATTACCTTTGCGCAACCTTGTCGACGCGTGCGGGTTAGCGCATCGGAGGGGAAGCCCCCTTCCCGTGCCCGGACCCATGCGCAGGGCCGCCGCTCCGCACGGCGGAGACGCAGCCGCCGACCGGGCAAAAGGGGCAAATGCCGGCAGGAATCCGGGCGTCAGCGACGCCCCGAAACGAGTTCGACGTATTCCGCCGCCGGCAGGAGCCTCCGTTCAGCAAACAGACCATACCGAAAAAACATCCACGTCGAACTCGACCATTCGTATGAAAGAACACAAGAACGACTCAACCGACGCACTCGCACGCTTCGGGCGTGACAAGCGGGTGCGTACCGCAACGGTCACGGCGGAACGCGTTGAGCGCAGCCCGCGTCCGCAGCGCGATGCCGCCGACTCGGAGCGACCCACAACGGACCGACAGCCCCGCAAACGGGCTTCGTACAACCCCAACTTCACGGCCGACAACCGCCCGCTGCACGAGGAGCAGCAGGGCCGCAGCTACGGCGAGCGTCCGCACTACGGCGAGAAGGAGCACTCCGGACGAGGCTTCCAGGGCCGGGGAGGCGCCGCACGCGGAGGCGAGAGCCGCCGCGGGCAGTACGCAACGCGCGACCGCGACGAGCGGCACGAGACGCGCGGCCGCTATGAGCGCTACGAGCGCCGCGACCGCCGCGAAGAGCAGTACGGTTACTACGACGAGGAGCCGCGCGAGGAGTACGGCCGCTACGGGCAGCGCGACGAGCGTGACGAGGAGCGGCGTGCAGGCCGCGGCCGTGACGACCGCCGCGACGACCGCCGTGACGACCGCCGCGAACGCCGCGCCGGGGAGTACGGCCACGCACCGCACAAACCCAACAAGCGATACGACAACAACCGCGCAGAGGGGCGCTCCGCCTCGGCATACGGCGAGCGCAAGGCTCCGCGCAAGTATGGCGAACGGTCCTCGTACGACGGGCGCCGCGAGGAGCGCGGCGGACGCTTCGCCTCGGAGCGGCGCGGCGAACGGAGCTCCTATCCGCGTTTCGACGCGGCGAAGGGGAGCGGCGAGATTCGCCTCAACCGCTTCATCGCGCAGTCGGGCCTCTGCTCGCGCCGCGAGGCCGACGACTACATCCAGGCGGGCGTGGTCACGGTCAACGGGCAGGTGGTCACGGAGCTGGGGAGCAAGGTGAAGCCGACGGACGACGTGCGCTTCAACGGCGAGCGCGTACAGGGCGAGAAGAAGGTCTACCTCGTGCTCAACAAGCCCAAGGGATATGTGACCACGATGGAGGACCCCCACACCGACAAGACGGTGATGGAGCTGGTCAAGGGAGCCTGCACGGAGCGCATCTATCCGGTTGGCCGGCTCGACAAGAACAGCGTGGGACTGCTGCTCTTCACCAACGACGGCGACCTGACCAAGCAACTCACCCACCCCTCCTACCGCAAGAAGAAGATTTACCAGGTGACGCTCGACAAGCCCCTCACGCGTGCCGACATGGATGCCATCGCCGAGGGCATCACGCTCGAGGACGGCGAAATCTATGCCGATGAAATCTCCTACGTATCGGAGAACAAGGAGGAGGTCGGCATCGAAATCCACTCGGGGCGCAACCGCATCGTGCGGCGCATCTTCGAGCATCTGGGCTATACGGTGCTGAAGCTCGACCGGGTCTACTACGCCGGTCTGACGAAGAAGAACCTCAAGCGCGGACAGTGGCGCTTCCTCACGCGCGAGGAGGTTGAGCGCCTCAAGTCGGGACAGTACGAATAGTGCCCGCACACTATCCGCCGCCGGACCACGGAGGCCGCCATCGGTGCGGCCTCCGTTTTTTATCTTCCACCGCCTCACCCCGGCTGTTCCGGCATCCTCTCCGCCACCCGGTCCGGCACTACCCCCCCCACACACACAGACAGTCGCCTACCCGACGACACAAGCGTCCAACACTCGCTTGCCCCACGACCTCCTCTCCGGCGCCCAAACCAACCGCCCACACACACCTCCTGCCGCGCCTCCCCGCGCCCCCCTCCCCGACAGACACAAAAAAGCGGCTCCCGGCACCGGAACCGCCACCCTACATCCGCATCCTCGCCCGCACCATCCGCCCCCCGAACCGGCTGGGAAAAAGCACCCTCTTCCTGCCACGTCTTCCACGTCCGCGCCGCCCGGAAAAGCGCCGCCCCGCACCTCTCTCCGCCCCCACGCACCCGCCCGCACCAGGGAAAAGCTCCGGAGCCCGCCCCCACACATCCGCATCCTCGCCCACCTGCACCTCTCTCCGACTCCCTGCTCACGCGCCCCACCCAAGCTCCCCCACTCGCCACCCCGCAACGCCCGAAAAAACGTCACCCCGCATCCCGCCGGCCGCCTCCCCGCGCCTTCCCGCACCTCCAAGTGCCTCCCCTCCCCGGCAGGCACAAAAAAAGCGGCAGCCCGCTAAAGGCTGCCGCGCTTCGTTCAAACCGCCGGGCGATTAGTTACCCTTGATTTGGTTGTAGAGGTCGTTGTACTTCTTGTACTTGTCCATCATGCCCTCCTCGTCACGCAGACGGAAGCAGAGCGACTTGAGGAACTCAACGGCGTCCGGGTCGTTAGGCTTCAACTCGAGGACCTTCTCGAACCAGGGCACTGCTGCCATGTAGACCGCATTGACCGTCTTCAGGTCGGCATCGTAGTCGGCCTGGCTGCTGTACTGACGCTCGTTCATCTCCTTGTTCATGGCATCGCCCTTGAGCGCATAGAAGAGGCCGAGGTAGTAGTTGCCCTCGTACATGTCGGGCTTCAGCTCGACAATCTTCTCGAACGACTTGATGCTCTCGTCGTAGTTCTTCAGCGCGTAGAAGATACGGCCGCGGCCGAACCAGAGGTCCGTGTTGGTCGGATTCTCGGCAATGGCGGCGTCAATCATCGTCACCAGGTCGGCGGGGTCGCCCACGCCCTTCTCGGCCGTGTAGAGCTGCATCAGACCGTCGAGAATACGCTCGTTCTTCGGGAACTTCTCGATACCCTCCAGCAGCGCATCCTTGCTCTTCATGACGAAGGCTGCGTCCTTATCCTTCTGGCCGTAGTAGCAGTGGAAGAGGTAGTAGTAGATGTTGCCATCCTCGTCCGTATAGCCCTGCTCGAGCGCACGGTTCAGGTAGTCGGCACCCTCGGCATAGGCCTCGGGGTTCGTCGAACCCTCGACCGTCTTCAGATAGCCCGCATAGTAGAGCAGCGCCAGGTTGGGCTTCTCGCCGTAGGCGGGGCTGCTCTGTGCGGCATAGGCCGTCATGTAGTACTTGGCCGCGTCGGCATACTTGCCCGTGGTGATGCTCACGTCACCGGCCTGTGCGCAGAAGTCGCTGATTTGCTTCAGACCGACCTTGACCTTCGATGCGGTCTTGGGGTCCATGTCGTAGGCCTTGTTGTAGGCCTCGAGCGAGAGCTCCAGAGCGCCGGGGTAAATCTCCTGGGTCTGCGTCCATGCCATAATCTTGTTGTCCTTGACATAGGCCGTGTAGTAGGGATATACATAGGCCGTGTAGGGCACGTCGAGCAAGGTCACCTCGGAGGTCGACTGGGGGTCTCCGTCGTTGAACTTGAGCATCACGGGGTCCATTTCGAGGAACAGGTCCTTCGTCGGTTCGGATACGGCCTCGAAGAAGAGCTTGCCGCGATTTACCCACGTTGCAGCCTTGGCTCCCTTCTTGGCGTCGGCGATGTCGGCGTCGCTCTTCTCGATTTTCGAAAGGAACGAATCCTTGTTCACCTTATGAGCCTGCACGGCGGGAACTGCCAGAAGCAGCGCCGCGAGGGCCGTTACACATGTTTTTTTCATAAAGAACTTATTTTTAGGTGTTTGTATTTGGTTTCCGTCATGCGGTGTTTCCTACCTGCAAATATAGGCATAAAATCCACTACTGCAACAGATGCGCCGCATGAAACTGCCCCAAAGATGTCCTTTCCGGCCGAAACGGCCCGGAGGAACTACTTCTCCGGGGTCGTCTCAGTCGTCTCGGTCGTTGCGTCCTGAGCGCCGTTCTCCGCATCCGGAGCCTCAACTGCGGTCTGTCCCGCCGTTTCGTCCGTTGCGGCAGAAGTCTCCTCCTCGTCGGCATGCGGCACGGCCATGACCGAAGCAATCGCGTCGCCCTCGCGCAGGTTGATGATGCGCACGCCCTGCGTGGCGCGTCCCGCCATGCGGATTTGCGACACGGCCGTGCGGATGGTCAGGCCCGAGCGGTTGATAATCATCAGGTCGTTGTCGTCGGTCACGGCCTGAATCGAAATCAGGTCGCCGGTCTTCTCCGTGATGTTAATCGTCTTCACGCCCTTGCCGCCGCGGTTGGTGATGCGGTACTCCTCCAGGTCGGTGCGCTTGCCGTAGCCGTTCTCGCTCAGCACGAGCACGTCCTGCTTCGAGTCGGGCTCGATGCAAATCATGCCGACCACCTCGTCGCCCTCCTCGAGCGAAATGCCGCGCACGCCGGCGCCCACACGTCCGATGGGACGCACCGTCGTCTCGTTGAAGCGAATCGCCTTGCCGCCGCGGGCCGCAATCATGATTTCGGCGCTGCCGTTCGTGAGCTTCGCCTCGAGCAGCTGGTCGCCCTCGCGGATGACAATCGCGTTGACGCCGTTCTGACGCGGACGCGAGTAGGCCTCGAGCAGCGTCTTCTTGATGACGCCCTCCTTCGTGCACATGACGATGTAGTGGCTGTTCACGTAGTCGGCATCGTCCAGACGCTTGACGTGGATGTAGGCGCGCACCTTGTCGTCGGGCTCAATCTGGATGACGTTCTGGATGGCGCGGCCCTTCGAGCTGCGCGTACCCTCGGGAATCTCGTAGACCTTGAGCCAGTAGCAGCGGCCCTTCTCCGTGAAGAAGAGCATCGTGTTGTGCATCGTGGCCGTATAGATGTGCTCGATGAAGTCCTCGTCGCGCGTGGCGCTCCCCTTGGCACCCACGCCGCCGCGGTTCTGCGTACGGTACTCGGCCAGCGGCGTGCGCTTGATGTAGCCCATGTGCGAGATGGTGATGACCATGTCGTCGTCGGCGTAGAAGTCCTCGGGGTTGAACTCCTCCGAGGCGTAGACAATCTCCGTGCGGCGCTCGTCGCCGTACTTCTCCTTGACCTCGAGCAGCTCCTGCTTGACAATCTCGAGCTGCATGCCGACGTTGGCCAGCACCTCCTTCAGGTGGGCAATCTGCTTCTCGAGCTCGTCGCGCTCGGCCACCAGCTTGCCGTGCTCGAGCCCCGTGAGGGCGCGCAGACGCATCTCGATGATGGCCGAAGCCTGGATGTCGCTCAGCCCGAAGCGCTGAATCATCGTCTGCTTGGCGGCGTCGGGGGTCTGCGACGAGCGGATGATGTGGACAATCTCGTCGATGTTGTCCTGGGCGATGAGCAGACCCAGCACGATGTGGAGGCGCTCCTCGGCCTTGCGCAGCTCGAAGCGCGTGCGGCGCACCACCACGTCGTGGCGGTGGTTGACGAAGTGCTTGACCAGGTCGCGCAGGTTGAGCAGCTGCGGGCGGCCGTTGACCAGCGCGATGTTGTTCACCGGGAAGACCGTCTGCAGCGGCGTATTCTTGTAGAGCGTGTTGAGCACGACGCTCGCCACGGCATCGTGCTTCAGAATCACGATGATGCGCAGTCCGTTGCGGTCCGACTCGTCGTTGATGTAGGAGATGCCCTCAATCTTCTTCTCGTTAATCATGTCGGCGATTTTCTTAATCATCTCCGCCTTGTTGACCATGTAGGGAATCTCCGTGATGACGATGCACTCGCGGCCGCTGGCCGTATGCTCGATTTCGGTGCGGGCGCGCATGACCACCCGGCCGCGGCCCGTGAGCAGCGCCTCGCGCACACCCTCGTAGCCGTAGATGATGCCTCCCGTCGGGAAGTCGGGGGCCTTGACGTATTTGAGCAGCTCCTCGCACTCGATGTCGGGGTTGTCGACATAGGCGCAGCAGGCGTCGACCACCTCGCCCAGGTTGTGCGGGGCCATGTTGGTCGCCATGCCGACGGCAATACCGCTCGCGCCGTTGACCAGCAGCAGCGGAATCTTCGTGGGGAGGACCGTGGGTTCGGGAATCGTATCGTCGAAGTTGAGCGTCCAGTCGACCGTCTCCTTGTCGATGTCGGCCATCACCTCGTCGGTGATTTTCTTCATGCGGGCCTCGGTGTAACGCATGGCGGCAGGCGAGTCGCCGT
>ENA-ORSJ01000974-ORSJ01000974.1-human-gut-metagenome-genome-assembly--contig:-NODE-974-length-27191-cov-36.317843_pt1 | contig 27191 bp, 18 predicted proteins | sample MGYA00242191_ERZ509158 | MGnify/ENA primary metagenome ERZ509158 (study PRJEB26280, sample SAMEA2338623) | human gut metagenome | biome: human gut; feature: human-associated habitat; material: faeces...
GGCACGTCGGTTGCCTTGCCAATGATTTCAGAGTTCATGAGGTTGCCCAGTCGGATAAAACATGCCGTTACCGGCGTTGCTATCGCCACGTTGTCGAGCACTCGCCAGATGTTCACCTTTGTGCGGCGCACGTATAGCCAGAGAGCGATGATTAGTCCGATGGTTCCGCCGTGGCTTGCCAGTCCTTCATATCCGGTGAACTTCCATGATCCGTCGGCCATGAAGTGTATAGGTAGTATCATCTCCACCATGTGCTTGCCGCTCGACAAGAAATAGTCAGGCTCATAGAACAGGCAGTGGCCCAGTCGTGAGCCTATCAGTATGCCCACGAAGCAGTAGATGAACAGAGGGTCAAACAGTTCCGGCTTTATCTTCTGCTCCTTGTAAAGCCTTTTCACAATGAAATATGCTGCCGCAAGGCCTAACAGCCAGCACAGCGAATACCAGCGTATGGACATCGGCCCGAGATGAAAGGCCACCAGGTTGGGGTTCCACAGGATGTAAAGTAGGTTGTTCATTTTATGGGTAATATTTATGTAGTTAGAGTAGTTAAAGGAGTTATCGCAGGCTTGGGCCTGCTAGTAGTTAAAGTCATTAGCCTTGCCTGTTGAGCAGAGCCGATGCGGTTAACGTTCTTATGGTACGCAGGTTTAAAGGCATTTGACTTTAACTCCTGAGCGACCATAGGGAGCGGTAACTACTTTAACTCCTTTAACTACTCTTTCAAGCCTCTTTTGCTCCTAATATTTATACATTAAACCTGAAGTGCATGATGTCGCCGTCCTGCACAACATAGTCTTTGCCCTCGATGCCCAGTTTGCCGGCTTCGCGCACGGCGGCCTCAGAGCCGTATTTGATATAGTCGTCATACTTTATCACCTCGGCGCGGATAAAGCCCTTCTCGAAGTCGGTGTGGATTACGCCGGCACACTGAGGAGCCTTCCAGCCCTTGTGATATGTCCATGCCTTGACCTCCATCTCGCCTGCGGTGATGAATGTCTCGAGGTTAAGCAGGGCGTAGGCTTTCTTTATCAGACGGTTTACGCCGCTCTCTTCGAGGCCCAGTTCGTCGAGGAACATCTGCTTGTCTTCGTATGTCTCAAGGCTTGCTATGTCTTCCTCTGTCTTGCCTGCTATAACGAGCACCTCGGCGCCTTCGGCCTTTGCCACCTCCTCAACGCGGCGGCTGTAGTCGTTGCCGGTCTTGGCTGATGCCTCGTCGACGTTGCAAACATACAGCACGGGCTTAGCCGTCAGCAGGAACAGGTTGCGTGCGGCGTCCTGCTCTTCCTTGCTGTCAAACTCAACCACGCGTGCGTTCTTGCCCTGTTCGAGCACTTCTTTGTATGCCTCGAGCACCCCTACTTCTATTTTTGCCTCCTTGTTTCCGGCGGCTGCCACCTTCTGCTGCCTGCTCAGGCGTCCTTCGATGGTCTCGAGGTCCTTCAGCTGCAGCTCGGTGTCGATGATTTCCTTGTCGCGTATAGGGTCTATGCTGCCGTCAACGTGAGTGATGTTGTCGTCGTCGAAGCAGCGCAGCACGTGTATGATGGCGTCGGTTTCGCGTATGTTTCCGAGGAACTTGTTGCCCAGACCTTCGCCCTTGCTGGCACCCTTTACGAGTCCGGCGATGTCGACAATCTCGCAGGTTGCGGGCACGATGCGTCCCGGATGAACTATCTCGGCGAGCTTTGTCAGGCGTTCGTCGGGCACGGTTATCACGCCGACGTTAGGTTCGATGGTGCAAAAAGGAAAGTTGGCTGCCTGTGCCTTTGCGCTCGACAGGCAGTTGAAAATCGTAGACTTGCCCACATTAGGCAGTCCTACTATACCACATTTTAATGACATGTCTTATAAACGTTTATATTCCGGGCGCAAAGTTATAACAAAAAAGTGATATAACTGTCATTGTGGCGGCATAATTAATGTTATGATTTGTTGCGTGGCTGTCTGCCTCCGGCTTAATGTCGCCGCCGTTCTGGCTGCATTATCTCCGGCATGGCCCGCCGCACAGGCTGAAAAAGCATACGCCGTCCGGCGCAATGTCATACGTCGTTAAGGCCTTGTTAAGGCGGCAGGATAGGGCTTAATTTACGGCAAAAAGACAAAAATAGCGGATAAAGTGGCCACGTTTTGATTAATAATTCGTACCTTTGAGACCGGCCTTGTCTGATATTATGTTTTGAGTATTGCGGCTCTCTATGCATACAAGTCTTACGCCACGGCCTGCCGTCATGCAGCGTGATGCTGACATGGGCGGTATTTCTGAGTGATGTTTTGCCGCTGAAATTAATTTTATCTGTTATGCGCTTGATGTATACCCAATACGGCAGACCTGCCTTATGTCTGTCTTTCCTTTTCGCCTGTGTCATTGAATGTTGCGTTGCGGCATGCCGCTTTTTGTGCCGCGGTGTGCGCTGCGTGGCTCTACGCGCCGCCGTGGCAGCATTGCTGTTGTCGTGTGTGTGTCCTGCGGTGGCAGGCGGGGCAGAAAAGAATGCGCTGAAGGAGCGGTGGACGGCATATCTGAAAGAGTATGTGCAGAATACTCCATCCAGCAAATTTTATATGAACGAGATCAACAAGATTAACCGCAGCAATGCCGACTCGCTGAAGCCTGCGCAGCTGGCAGCGAGCTATTATCCCATGTGCAAGATGTTCACCGAGAAGGGCGACTTTCTGGCTGAGGTGCTCTTTGCCAGGATGGTGTTCAACGAGGTGAAGAAGACGGCTTCAAAGAAGACCGACTTCCTGATAATGGCAAAGTATGCCAACTCGGCCGGAATAGGCTACACGATGCTCGGATTTCATGAGGAAGGCCGCAAGATGTTCGACAGGGCAGCGGCCATAGCCCGCAAGCACGGCTTCAGAAAGGTGCTGTCGCAGATATACACCAATCAGGCACAGCTCTACTATGACACGCATGACTATGCCAAGGCGCTGAGGATGCTGATAAGTCTGAAGAGCCTGGCAGGGGCAAGCAGCATACTGTATAACAACATGGCGCTGGTCTACTGCGGACAGAAGGACATGCCCACGGCCATTGCCTGCCTCGACAGTGCGATACAGTGTGCCGCCGGCAACAGAGATGTGCTGTCGCGCGTTTATATCAACAAGGGCGGACTGCTCACCGAGATGGGCAAATATAAAGAGGCCGAGAGTGCTCTTGTGATGGCAGAGAAGACGCTGCCGAGCGAAAAGTTTACGGTGTCAGAGCTGATGATAAGGCTCAACTTCGTACAGCTTTACATAGCCATGGGGCAGAAGCATAAGGCTCTCAGCGAGATTGGGTATATCGAGGAGAAAGTGATACCGAAGCAGTCGGACGCCATAAAGGGCAAGTATCTCAAGGAAATAGCCACTCTCTACATGAAGCTCAACTATTACGAAAGGGCGTCGAGATGCCTGCAGGAGAGCATGAAACTCAACGACTCGCTCAACTTTGACAACCAGAAGAGGCAGCTCTTCCAGATGATGACATGGTATGACATAGCACAGCTGCGCAACGACAACATGGAGCTGAAGATGAAGTATGATTTTGCCAACATCAAGCTGCGCAACCGCACGATAATATCTGTGGCCACCATACTCGTGGCCGTGCTGCTGTCGGTGCTCGTGGTTGTCAGTATAAAGAAGCGCAAGAACGAGCAGAGGCAGAGCGCTATAATACTCGAGCAGGAAAAGAAGCTGAGGATGCTTGAGCAGAAAGAGCACGAATGGGAGAAAAAGAGAATGGAGAGCGAAATAGGAAAGAAGAGCCGCGAGCTGACGACATTCTCGATAGACCTTTCGTCGATAGATAATCTGCACAAGAACATCTGCGAGGAGCTGGCCGAGCTGAGCAAGGACATAGCCGAGGAAGACACGCGCAAGCGCGTCAACGGCATATCGCTGAAGCTGCGCCAGCAGACCGCCAATAGGCTCAACGAGGGCTTCAAGACATACTTCAACGAGGTGTCGCCGCTCTTCGACGCCAAGCTCAAGGAGGCCCATCCTAACCTTACGCAGAACGACTGCCGCCTGTGTGCCTACATATACATGGGACTGACCTCGAAGGAGATATCGCAGATAACGTTCCGCGAGGTTGAGTCGGTAGAGAAGAGCCGCAACAGGCTCCGTAAGAAGATAAGCCTCGGCAGCGACGTGTCGATACGCGGATATCTGCAGTCGATAATTGACGACGGGCAGGACAGCGCGTCATGATATATATTGGCAATAGGCTGCCTGATATATATTTATCCTTATTCTTTACCCAACCCCGGCATCATCATATCAACAGCCGCCACGCGTCACTCCGATGCGCATGCTGCCGGCTGCCGGTGTCTTTATGTGTGACTGTAGGTATGGCAGAAGTGTCCGGCAAATATATTCCCGGTGTGGCGTATGGGGTTAAACATTCAGGGGTAAATGCCTTGCCGGGATAGCTGCCTGCAGGCTGTGCATCTTTGTGGCGGTGACGGCTGTTAAGATAATATTTTTTATGCTATGAAGCCGTGTCATAAAAAGACGGGGCGCCGGCCTTAATGTTTCACAACAGTTATGTCATGCCGGCGCCCCATTCAATATGCCGTGCCCATACGTGATTCAGATTAAGCACGGCATGCTAATCAGTGAGTGATGTGCATTTTTCTTACTGTCTTGTTCTTTCCGTTATCCACCACGAGGATATACATGCCCTCGGGCACGTCGGTTACGTTCATCGTGGCTGTTGTGCCGCTCTCTGCAGCTGTCTTGACCATGTTGCCCGTCAGTCCGTAGAGGTTAATCTTCACGTTCTCTGCCGAGTTGAGGTCGATGTGTATCATGTCTGATACCGGGTTAGGATATATCCTCACGCTGTTGTCGGCTGCTGTCTCGCCGAGGCTGATGCCTGTGCCTTCAGCATTAAGGTCGATGACGCAAGCGCCTGACTCGCTGCCCTTGCGGATTGAGCATACCAGATATTGTCCGTTGTCAGACACGTCAGATATTGTGTAAACCCTGTATCCGTCTAAATCGGCGTTGTATTTCTCTGCTATCCAGTCGTTGAGGTCGCGCATGCCGTCTTCCTTTGTCCAGATGAACGGCACACCCCATATCTCTATGCCGGGCATTGTGGTCTGGAATGTACCGAAGGCCAGTGAGCCGTCGTCAGACACTCCGTTTACAAGACCATAATAACCGTCCTTGGCAGGTGCGTTCTCGAGCATGCCTAACTGTATCACGCCTGTTTCCTCGTTCCATATATAAGGCTCGTTCATCAAGTGTTCGTCGGCTGTGCCGTCTGCTGCATATGCAAGCGGTCCTGTAGGTATGTATAAGCCGTATCCGCCGACCCATTTGCCGTTGGGAGAAACGCATGAGCACTCCTGCATTACATTCTTGTAGTCAGCAAGGCCTACTTCATTGTCCTTGAACAGAATGACGCCGTCGCCCCATACACCGTTTTCCTTCTTCCATACAGATGACACCCACATGCCGTCAATGTCCTGATATCCCGCAGCTACTGTGCCGTCGGCGTTCAGTGCGTCAACGCGAGCTATAGTGTTTCTTTCCTGATAAAGTCCGGGCAGTTCAGTCAGTTTTCCGTCTTCTTCGGTCCATATTGCAGCCACGGCCACGCTTTTCGACTTGAATGAGTCGCCGTTGCGCATTGCATAAGAGTTGCCGCCCACGGTCTTGCCGTCGCCCGACACACAGTAGCCTCCGCTGGCACTTGTACCCATGGTTGCGAAGTAGCCCAGAGGAGTCCATTCGTCAGCGCTTCTGTCATAGCGTGCCATCTGGCATATCTCGGTCTCGGCAGACTCAAACTGACGGAAATAGAATGTGCTTGAAGTTCCGCATGTGTAGAACTCGGCTCCGTTGTATACAATGCTGTTTACTGTTCCTTCAGTGTCGGCCAGGTCAGTGTTTATCTGCTCCCATGTCTTGCCGTTGTCGGCTGAATATATTATGGCCTCGCCCTTGCCTGCCACGTAGACATCGTCGCCGTTCCATACGGCAGATAGCCATGTGCCGCTTATTTCAGACTCAATTTCAGTCCATGTGGTTCCGCCGTCTGTGGTTACGGCTATGATGTTGTCGCCTACTACTATTCCTTTCTCCGTGTCAGCGAAGCTTACAGCCTTTAGCGCCTTGCCAAGGTCGGCGCACTGTGTCCATTCGCCTGCGCCTTCAGATGTGTATATGCGTCCTTCCTCGGTAACCATGTAGAACTTCTTGTCTGATGCATGGCATATAGCTGCGGGATGGCCTTCCCAGCCTGTAGCTGCGCTCCATGTCTCTGCACCGTTCTCCGAATAGTAAAGCGCGCCGCTGCCGTCAGCCAGAACTGCTGCTGCAGCACCATAGAACTCGCCGCTGAAGTCTACATCCACAAACTTGTCTACATCGTCGTCCTTGCCCGGATGCTCATATTCATCAGTCCACCATGAGCCAGAGCTAGTGGTAACTTGATAAAAAGCATTGTCACCTGCAATTATTCCAACATAGTTGTTAAGGAAACATACAGTATTTATAGGTGAATCCATATTAGTAGGATTCCATCTTGTATTGAATCCTGTGTTTCTGATAACAATACCCTTATTGTCATCAGTCTTGCCTACTGCTATGTATCCTTTGTTTACGTTAACGATATCATTGAATGTGTATTTCTCTATATAAGACTTGCGTTTCAGTTCGGTATCTGGCTTTAGTATCGTATGTGCAACACCTGAAATATATTTGCCGTCGGCTGATATCACTCCGTTGCCTGCCGACCCCGGACCGTTTGACGATCCGCCTATATCTGTCATGTTTCCGTCCTGCGACGACCATAAGAAATATGGTGTAGCCTGTCCATAGGTTCCGCAAACAGTTCCGTCGTTAGAGATGCTTAACGGAATAAAATTGTCTTTCTGCATTTTAATCTGAGCAGAAGACGGGGCAGAAGCTAATAATGTTGCAACTGCAGCGAAAAGTACTTGCTTTTTCATAGTTCGTAATTATTAAGGGGTTAATACTTTGGTCTGATAAGGCGAGTGATGTATTTAGATTTATCTTCAAAATATTTTTATGTTTAATCCCAATCTTGCATTATGCACGGTTTGGGTTTAATATAGAGGTTAATATGCTTGTTTTTTATTTTTTCTTTCTTTTTTCGTCTCCTTTCTTTTTGTCTTTATTGCAGCTCTTTTTTATATGTCAAGATCGTTTTATTATTTGCCGGCACATGACAGGATGTGCCGGCTTTTAGAAAAACGTTACTTTTATTTTACCACAATTTTGCGGCCGTTGATAATATATATACCTCTTTTCAGATTATTTCTTACCTCGTTGTATTCGCCTTCAGCCACGATGCGTCCCTGCAGGTCGTATGCCTTAACGTGGCTGTTGCCGTCCTGCTCAATGTCTGTTATGCCTGTAGGCGTCTCGTCGAGCTTGATAATCCAGCTGCGGTAGCTTCCGGGTGCTCCATAGAATCCTGATATCACGCGTCCGTCTCCGCTGCAGATAGCCGTTCCCGTTCCTCTGTCCGACAGCCATTCGGCTGCTTCTGTTTCGCCTTTAGACTTGAGCCAGTCGATAAGAGTAACCTTTTCTGTGCTGTTTGCAGGATATACATAAGCTGTGGCGGTATTTGACACAAAGAAGTCGCCGTCGTTGGTTACGCAGTAGCCGTAGAGTCCGTCTTCATAGTCGTGCGGTTTGAGTGTTTCGTCTATGGTGAATAATGCCGCATCGCCTACAGCATAATTCTTTTCACACGTTGTAGCATAATATTTTCCATTAGTAGACAGCCACACACCATTTTGTGCGTAGTAATTTAGTGTAACATGCTCATTATAGAATGTTCTGAAGTTCATGAGCAGTGTTGAGTATTCGTTGGCTATTACCACATAATTTTCCCATGCTTCGTTAAACAGATTTTGATTTTCTTCTGTCATATAATTTTTGGGGTCGGGATAATATACAGGCCATTCGGTTGACTCGCCAATGTTGTATGCCCAGCAAGAGTCTTCATATTCGGTAGAGTCTTGTTTGTATGCATCAATGGCTTCAGAAGTCATATAGTCGTAATAACTTGGCTCTACAGGTTCTTCTGTCGGGAACTCAGGAAATTCCAGCCCTTCTTCACACAGTCCTTTGTCATAAACTTCATAAGTCCATGTGCCGTCTTCTGCTTTTCTGTATACCATCGGCAGACACTCGTTGTCTTGTCTCATGAGCTGAGCTGCTATCACCTTACCGTCTTCTGATATACAGTTGGGCAGTATATATTTAGGAGCAACGCCTGTGAAGTCTTTTTCCGGATAAGGCAGGTCTTCATATTCTCCGTAAGTTCCGTCGCTGTTCATTGTCCATATTACGGGTTTTATCATTGTCAGTCCGAATCCTTCTTCGGTGCTGATGTACCCCACGATATATTTACGCGAGTTTGTTATGGCGTTGGCCATTGAATAGAATGTGTCGCCTTTCCTTACGGGAAGATTCTGCCATTCCTGTTTTTCTATATTCAATATTGCCGGCACTCCGTTTATGCAACCGACTAAAAAGCCGTCGTCTGTAACCATGTTGCCCATGCCGAGGTCATATCCTATGTCGCCTCCGCCATATTGCTGAAAGTCGTCCGTTTCAGTGTTAAGTATTCCTATCCATCCTTGTTCAACGGTTAACATCCATTTTCCGTTTTCGCTCATGGCGTGAAATCGCAGTCCGGGGAGTTCCTTCATTGTCTGTGCTGACATTAAACTTGTGCTCAGCAACGTCACTACAAGTAATAATAACTTTTTCATAATCGTTCTTTTTTAAGGTTGTGTAGGATTTTTTCTGCTATATGTACCCATATCCGGATTATGGGAACTTTATGCAATTTCTTTTATGTATCTTCATGTTTTTTGCTTGCGCAATCATGATTTACATCGCAAAATTATTAAAATCATATCTTAAAGTCAAGTTTTTCTACCCTGACAAAACCCTGACAACCTTCGAAATTCCCTTATTTTAGGCTGTTTTTATGCCTAAATGTGGCTTTTTAGCAGAAAAATATGTGTTTTTATAATTTTTGAGTATCGTTGCCGCTCTGTTGCTTCGAAATGTATTTTCTGCCTTGTTTAAGGCGCGATATTTTGGCTTTGCCGGTGTCGTGCCGTTCTTTTCCTGATATATGGCGTGTTATGGGCGCCTCCTGTAGCTGCTGAAGGCAGTCTGCGTGCTGCGGCAAGACTCATGATTTAATGCCTGCCTTATGCAGCCTGACGGCTCTGCTGACGCTATTATATGACAAAGCCCCTATGCGCCGCGTTGTGCGCATAGGGGGCTTTGCTTTGTTATGGCGGCAGCTGCCTGAGGCTTTTGTCCCGTCAGCTGCCTGATGTGCTTTTGAAGAAAATTACTTCACGATAACTTTTATTGTTCTGCCGTCAGACATCTTTACGATGTTCAGACCCTTCACAGGCTTGCTTATCTTGCGGCCGTCTACTGTGTAGCGCTCAACCTCTACGCCAGTGCCCTTGTCTGTTATCGGGGCTTCGATGCCGGCTGTGATGCTTTCGCCAAGCTTACATGTCTCGGCGTTGTTTACATACACGTCGTCTATGCTTGTTTCATTGCCAACAGGTCTGTTGATGAATGCCACTACGTGCATGTTCTCGGGCTTCCATGAGCTGTCGAGAGTGATAGTATACTTGTTGCTGTATGTGTTGCCGTTCCAGTTGATGGCGCCTCCGAAGGCATCGCTTAGTGCCTTGCGTGTAACGTGGTTGTGTATGGCGTCTCTGCTGCCGCCTGACTGTGCAGACTGTATTCCGTCTTCTGTAAGGAACACTGACAACACTGCGTCTTCACCCATAATTTCGTTAAAGCCATTTGCACCGTTGCCGTAAACCTCAACGTTAAGCTCTCTTGTGCTTTCGTTGTATTCGCTCTTTATGTTGATGTTTGCAAATGAAGGCATAGTGTTAGAGTTTTCTATTACCTGATTAAGCATCTCGGCAGCCTGATTTACATATTGTGGGTAGTATCCGATTCCGAGTGTGATTGTCTGGGCGCTGTTCAGCTCGGTGTTTGTCTCATAATATCTGTTGAACATTGCACATGGATCACCGGTTTGATTGTATGTATTTGATAATGCCAGTGATTCGTCGCACACCATCGGGTCGCCAGGCTGCGGTATGTTGTCGTGGTGAGCCATTATTACGATATCGTTGCGCAGTTCTGTCAGAGCTTCGAGCACAGGCCATGCCAGCGGACAGTTCGGACATTTTGTTGAAGTGAACTCCTCAACGAGGTTCTTCTGTCTCAGCATGCTTTCGGTATATACGCTGACGTCCATGCCGGCAATGTCGTCCTCGGTGTACTCTGTAGGAGCTTGTCCGTTTATCTTTGTCACCTTAACGGCCAGTGTGTGCTTGCCTGAAACAGCGTCTGCAGGTATGGTGGCATTGCCGTTCACAATCTGCGGGCTGTTGGTCAAAGCAACAGGTGTTTCAGTTGTTCCTATCACGTTGTTGTCAAGCATCACGTCGATGGTGTATGCAGACGGGATGTTGTTTCCGTTGTTCTTTATTCTGTAGCTGTAGGCTATGTTCTGTCCTGCCTGCACGAATTTTGTTGATGTGAATGAGCTTACGGTGATGTCTTCGTCGGGGAAGTTTCCGCCCTTAACAACGGCCTGTATGCAGAAGTTGCCGTACTGTGTGCCGAAATTTTTCCATATTATTTCACCGCCCTGTCCCAGATTTCCGTACATGAGGCAGCCGCCGTCAACGGCTCCGCCCGGGTTTACGTCCTGGTCGACGGTCAGCGGATATTTTTGGGGCACTGATGTGAAGTCGTAGCAGATGCGATATTTAAAGCCGTCTTCTATGGTTACGGGTGTTGTAAGCGTAACGTCGTTCCATCCCTTCTGGGTGCTGGCCACGGCCTCCTCAGTTACGGTTGTCATCTCTTTTTCGTCAAGTGAAACCTTGATGATACTGACTTTAGATGCTCCGATGATTTCGCCGAGGGCGAAGCGTACTTTGGTTATCTGTCCGCCTACGAAGTGGCCTATCTGTGCCTTGCTGAAATCAACGCCGGCCTTAAACTGGCCGCTTCCGTTAAGTCCGAGGGCATTCTTGCCTATTTCGTCAGAGTCGTAGAAGCCCATTATTCTCTCGTCTGCGTCCATCGCTATGCGGTTGGGACCCATTGCCGGAGCCATGTGCTTGTTAATTACGGCTGTGCGTTGTCTTGTTACTGTGATGCTTCCGTCTGGTGTGAGCATCTGTGCGTTGACTGTCGTGAGCGACATCAGCAGTGCAATCAGTGTAAAAAATGTTTTTCTCATAACGTGATGATTATGGTTAATGATTTTGATAATTTGCCGTTTCAGACTTCCAAAGATAGCATTCTTTATTGATTTATGGTGCATAAAATAGGGGATAAAAAGGTGGACAATGGTGCTAAATAATGTTTATTCCCTGATAATCAGATATTTACAGACATGCACCGCAGCTATGATTTTGCCGCGGTGCATGCTCTTCTACTCTCATTTTACTACAACCTTTCGGCCGTTGATAATATATATACCTCTTTTCAGATTATTTCTTACCTCGTTGTATTCGCCTTCAGCCACGATGCGTCCCTGCAGGTCGTATGCCTTAACGTGGCTGTTGCCGTCCTGCTCAATGTCTGTTATGCCTGTAGGCGTCTCGTCGAGCTTGATAATCCAGCTGCGGTAGCTTCCTCCCATACCTGAAAATCCTGATATAACACGTCCGTTGCTGTTGCATATTGCTATTCGTGTGTCAACGGTGCCCAGCCATTCGGCAGCTTCGTTCTCGCCTTTAGATTTGAGCCAGTCTGCCAGGCTGATGCATTCAGAGCTGCCTGCTGGATAGACAAACGGACTGTTCTTGTCTGACACGAAGAGATCGCCGTCGTTGGTTACAGTGTAAGCCCAGTTGCCGTCTTCAAAGTCGTGCAGCTCGAATCCGTTGTCAACGGTGAACAGGGCGGCATCGCCCGATTTGTAGTTTTTGTTGCATGTCGTTGAATAATATTTTCCGTTGGCTGAGAGATTTACAGAGTTTTGGGCATAGAAATTAGGCGTAACGTGTTCATAATAGAAAGTCCTGAACACTTTAAGCTGGTCGGAGAAGGCATTGCTGTCTTCAAGATATTTGTCCCACGCCTCTTTGAACAGATTGTTCTCCTCGTCAGAGGCATAATAGCTCTTTTCGGGCTTATATTCAGGTTTCTTGTCTATTTCATGGTTGTTATACTGGCGCAGCGAGTCGGCGTATGCCGTTGAGTCTTCTTTATATGCCGCAATCTCTTCTTCTGTCATAAACTCATAGAGGTCGGGGGCAATGGGCTCTACAGGAAACTCGGGGAACTCGAGTCCGGGCTCGCACAGGCCCTCGTCGTACACCTCGTAGGTCCATGTTCCGTCTTGAGATTTGTGATATATGATAGGCAGGCACTCGTTGTCCTGGCGCATCAGCTGTCCGGCTATCACGGTGCCGTCTTCAGATATGCAGTTTGCGAGGATATACATCGGCGTAACCCCTGAGAAGTCTTTTTCGGGGTAGGGCAGCTCTTCATATTCGCCATAGGTGCCGTCGTCATTGAGGGTCCATAACACAGGCTTGTATTTAAGTTTTCCGTAAGGTATTCCTTTCAAACCAACTATTCCTACTATATATTTGCGTGAAGGCGTTATGCCGTTTGCCATAGAATATTGCAGGTCGCCTTCCTTCAGTCCCAGCGGTATCCATTTCTTGTTTTCTATGTCTAATATTGATGGCATTCCGTCTACTGCTCCTACCAGGAAGCCATCGTTTGTGACTATATTGCCCATTCCAATTTGGTAGTTGGTTTTCATACCATCATAATATTCGTCAAATTCATCTGTTTCAGTATTGTATATTCCTACATAAGCTTGGTCGTTTGTAATCATATACTTACCGTTTTCGCTTATTGTATGAAATCTCTTTTGTACAGGAATTTCCTTCATTGTCTGGGCAGACATGAAACTCGCACTCAGCAGTGTCACTACAAGTAATAGTAATTTTTTCATAATCGTTGTTTTTTAAGGTTCATGTTGAGTTAGTTTAATAATGCTTATCCCATATCCGGATTATGGTAAGTTTTGTAAAGGCACGCTTTATTGTGTTTTCACTTCGGTTTTGTTAAGAAACAGATGTGGTTCACATCGCAAATTTATCTTAATCATGCATCGCCGCCAAACTTTTTTACCCGGACAAATCCCTGACAACCCCTTATTTTCCTTGATTTATGCCTGTTTTTATGTCTAAAATCATGTTTTTAGCCTGAATCATGCATGATGTGGGTGATAAAATTCATATTGTCGCGCTGATGTTTTAATTGGCAGCGCCAGCTGTTACGCGTTCGCTTTTTGCCGGTTGCTGCCGGCATGGAAAAGCCGCGGGACGGATTAAGGGCAAAAATCTGTAAGCAAAACGCTCTGCTTTGCTTAACGTGCAGTCTCGGTATGCCGTCGTGCGACATAAACCGTAAGCAAAACCGTGTCTGCTGCTTTCAGACTGTTAACCTATCGTTTTTGAGTCGTAAACGGCCCACTTTTGCATCGAAAGTGGCCCGTTTTTTATCGGCAAACAGCAGGTTAATAGTTTGGATTAAAAGGAATGTTTTTCGGATCACAGATCCTAATATTCTATGCTGTCGGATAACATATCCGACAGAACAATAGTTTTGTTGTTTCCAGTCAATTTGTTGGCTTTAACTTCTTTAATTTCTCGATATATGTCATCTTGTTTTTACTCTTTTTGATTTAACTTCTTTAACTTTAAAAAATAAAGTATGTTAATTGTATGTTACTTTTACACTTATTCTCCGTCTAATATCGGAAATACTTGAAAATTTAATTAGGTTTAAACACGTTATATATGAAAAAATCATTGGCAATTATGGCCGCTGTGACAGGACTGTGCGCACAGCAGTCTATGGCTCAGTATCCTCAGATTACGCCCGAAGCAAAGGCTAAGTTTGAGGCACAGCGTGCCGAGTGGGAGGCTCATTCAGACTCTGCTTGGCAGGTAGCGTTCCCCATCGTAAAGAAAGAGGCCATGGAAGGTCGCCCTTATGTGCCATGGGCATGGCGTCCTTACGACCTGAAGCAGGCCAAGATACCTGCATTCCCCGGTGCTGAGGGCGGCGGTATGTACACTGCCGGCGGACGCGGCGGCAAGGTGCTCGTCGTAACCAACCTCAACGACGACGGTCCCGGCTCATTCCGCTGGGCTTGCGAGCAGGGCGGTGCGCGCATCATCGTGTTCAACGTGTGCGGTATCATCAATCTGAAGACTCCTATCATTCTGCGCGCTCCTTACGTTACCATAGCAGGACAGACAGCTCCCGGCGACGGCGTGTGCATTGCAGGCGAGTCGTTCCAGGTGAACACTCACGACGTTATCGTGCGCCACATGCGCTTCCGCCGCGGCAACACACACGTGTGGAACCGTGAAGACTCTTTCGGCGGCAACCCCGTAGGAAACATCATGATAGACCACTGCTCTTGCGAGTGGGGACTTGACGAGAACATCTCTTTCTACCGCCACATGTTCGACATGGGAGACGGCAAGCCTTCGCGCAAGGAACCTACAGTGAACGTTACAATACAGAACACTATCTCGGCTAAGGCGCTCGACACATACAACCACGCCTTCGGCTCTACCATCGGCGGCGAGAACACCACATTCATGCGTAACCTCTGGGCCGACAACACGGGCCGTAACCCGTCAATAGGATGGGGCGGTGTGTTCAACTTCGTGAACAACATCGTCTACAACTGGGTACACCGTACTGCCGACGGTGGCGAGTTCTCTACGATGAGCAACTTTATCAACAACTATTACAAGCCCGGACCTCTCACTCCGAAGGATACTCCTATAGGCTACCGTATCGTGAAGACCGAGAGCCGCAGCAAGAACCTCTTCCCGTATCAGCAGTTTGGCCGCGTGTATGCCATCGGCAACATCATGGAAGGTAACGAGGCTGTTACAAAAGACAACTGGGACGGCGGTATACAGATTGCCGACAAAGATCTGAAGGGCGAGGGCGGCGTGCCTGAGGACGTATTGGCCCTGATGAAGTCTAACGAGCCGTTCCCTATGGCTCACATGACCATCATTCCGTCTGAAAAGACATTCGACTACGTGCTCGAGAACGTAGGTGCAACGCTGCCTATACGCGACATCGTTGACCAGCGCATCATCGAAGAGGTTCGCACGGGCAAGGCTTACTATGTGAAGAAACTGCCGAAGGAGAATCCTTATGGCGACATGTGGGGACTAAGCGACAAGTCGAAGAACGAGGACGGCTTCTTCAAGTATCGCCGTCTGGACAAAGACTCTTACAAGTACGGCATCATTACAGACCCGGCTCAGATGGGCGGATATCCCGAATATAAGGGTGAGCCACGCGTTGACACCGACGGCGACGGTATGCCCGACGAGTGGGAGATTGCCAACGGTCTTAACCCCAACGACCCGAGCGACGCCAACGGCGACTGCACAGGCGACGGATATACCAACATCGAGAAGTATATCAACGGCATCAGCACCAAGGTTAAAGTTGACTGGACTGACCTGAAGAACAACCACGACACTCTGGCCGGAAAGACGAAGCTGTATTGATAAAAAGTAGTTAAAGAAGTTAGAGGAGTTAAAGTAGTTAAAGTCAAATGTCTTGCGGATTTTTATGTTCCGTCAAGCTGTTTATAAAGACTTTTTCTACGTTAACTCCTCTAATTTTTTTGTTTGTGATAGCTCATTTTGAGTTTATCATCAGTTGCTCAGCAAATATGCTTTTATATAAAATATTTTTATCACAGCAACATAAAATATTTTGAATTTATTCTACTTTTTCTCCTTTAAAATATTTGTCTTTAACTCATTTAACGGCTAATAGCCATGGCTTCTTGCCTACGAAAATACCTTCAAAGCATTTGACTTTAACTCCTTTAACTACTAAGAGCCATTGTGTCTTGCCCACGAAAATATCTTCAAAGCATTTGATTTTAACTCCTTTAACTACTCTAACTCCTTTAACTCCTAATATAATGCGGCATCTCCCCCGGTATTTCCATTGATATTTCCACCAGTCCTGCCACTTTTCCGTCGCATTTCCATGTAGTCTGATATATCATTTTCTTCACGCCGTTCTTCTCTATCGTGTACGAGTTAGTGCCGTCTGTGTCCATCAGTTGGCGTATCTTGGCCTGCGACTCAGGACTGTGGCATTTAAAGAGATTCTGACCTATCAGATTGCCGTGCTTGGCGAATGTGGCGCGCGACTTCTCGTTCATGTACAATATCTTGCCCTCGGTGTCGCACACCGTCACGGCACAGTGCATCTGCTCCGCCCATTCGTCGTCATAAAAAGGCTCAAACATGTTGCTGTCGTCAACGTCAAAGTCTTGGTCAATATACATCTTGATGTCCTTCAGCTCCATATTAATCTCGTCAATGTCCACTTTGCTAAGGTCAATATCCTCGTCGTCATCCAGTCCCATTTCAAGTCTTATTTGTTCGGCTTCCTTGCTGTCAGGGGCTTCGTTAAGTATGTTTTTCATCATCTCATAGCCCATAGGTCCGCCGCAGTCTTCCGGCGGTGTGCAGCCTTTGGCGGCGGTGCATACAGGGTAGGGGTAAATTATCGTGAGGATGTCCTCAAGAACAATGTCGTGGACCCAGTCGTCGCCGAAATCGTAGACATATTTCAGGTTGCTGAAGCCTTTGCCGAACACGTCGCTCAGCTTAGTCTCACATTCGTCGAGGGTCTGTTTGTTGAAATATCTGTCGTCGTGTGGAAAGAAGTTGTTTTCTTCGCCGGCCACCTTGGAGACTATCTCAAAGTCGCTTCCGTAAGGCTCTTTTCCGAACTTGTGCAGGTGTTCGTTCTGCCATCCGAAACTTATCTGTATGATGTGGTGAAACTCTTCAAAAGTGTAGTTCTCAGGTATTATCAGTCGTCGCCATACAGGCGGTTTTTTGACGTTCAGCAGTTTTATTTTAAATTGATATGCCATAGAATTAGATATATTATGTTTTAATTATTTCGTATGGCAAATATAATGCTTTTTGGTGATATTATAGCTGTTGAAACGTTTAAAATTATCTACTTTTTTTGCTTTATTATTCTCTTGCCATCCCTACTGATGTCATTTTTCTGTTCCGCCGTAAAATTATCTTTACATTTCAGTGTCTGTCTAACGCTTTGATTTTCAGTGTCTTGTAAAATGCCGTCTTTTAGCCTGCAAAAGACGGCATTTTGCACGCTGAAAGACGGCATATCGCAAGGCAAAAGGCGGCATATTAGAAAACGGGTTGTGTGGGGTGGGGGGAAAATAGTTCTCGTTTTGGGCTTGTAAATATAAAAACAGGAACTGCACACATCAACAGTGCAGTCCCTGTTTTTTTCTTTTATCGTGCAAATAATGCGACGAAGTTATTATCGGTACTCCATGCCATGTATGATATGGTGATATTTTCTGATATTGCGTATTTATTTCAGATAATTGTTTATTCTTGTGTCGATGTTGCAGTAAACATTTTATGTCGAGGCTTTGAGATAATGCTTCGCTTTGATGTTAAGGTTATAGATATGTCCTTTTTGTACGAAAATGCAGCAGTCGGTTAAAACTGCTGCATTTATATCTTTTATGCTGAATCTTTATCAAGAAAAGCACTATTTCTTACTTTTTAATTCTTAATTTCCTCAGTGTGCCTCGAGCCAGTTTGCGCCCCAGCCGAAGTCGGCAACAAGGGGGACGTTGAGCTTGTAGGCATTCTGCATCTCTTCCAAGACTATGTGCTCCACCTTCTCTTTCTCATCAGGCACAACGCTGAAGTTGAGTTCGTCGTGCACCTGAAGAATCATCTTAGAGCGCAGGTTCTCCTCCTTGAAACGGCGATAGATGCGCACCATGGCCACCTTTATTATGTCGGCAGCCGAGCCTTGTATCGGGGCGTTGATGGCGTTGCGCTCTGCGAAGCCGCGCACTGTGGCGTTGTGCGAGTTGATGTCGGGCAGATAGCGGCGGCGGTGGAAGAATGTCTCTACATAACCGTGCTCGCGCGCCGTTTGCTTGGCTTGCTCCATGTATTCGTGGACCTTCGGGAAGGTGATGAAGTAGCCGTCTATCAGCTGCGACGCCTCCTGCCGGCTGATGTCCAAACGCTCTGCCAGGCCGAATACCGTGATGCCGTATATTATGCCGAAGTTGGCGCGCTTTGCCTTGGTGCGCTGGTCGCGCGTAACGTCAGAAATGTCCTCTTTGTATATTTTTGCTGCCGTTGCGGCATGTATGTCGTAGCCCGAACGGAAGGCCTCTATCATGTTTTCGTCGCCGCTGAGATGCGCCATAACTCGCAGCTCAATCTGACTGTAGTCGGCCGAGAAGAACAGGCAGCCCTCCTCGGGTATGAACGCCTTGCGTATCTCCTTGCCGTCCTCGCCGCGCACGGGTATGTTCTGCAGGTTGGGGTCAGACGAAGAGAGTCGGCCGGTAGCTGTGGCGGTCTGGTTGAACGATGTGTGTATGTGCCCGGTCCGCGGGTTTATCAGCTTCGGCAGCGCGTCGACGTATGTGCCTAACAGCTTCTTTAATCCTCTGTGTTCCAGTATCTTACCCACAATCTCGTGCTTTCCGCTTAGCTGTTGAAGCACCTCTTCCGACGTTACATATTGTCCCGTCTTTGTCTTCTTGGGCTTCTCCACAATCTTCAGTTCGCCGAACAATATTTCGCCCACCTGCTTAGGCGACGCGATGTTAAACTCCTTGCCCGCCAACTCGTATATTCGCTTCTCTATTTCGTTGAGTCTCTTGGTCAGAATGTCTGACGTTTCGGCCAGCGCCGCCGTGTCGATTCTCACTCCGTTTAGCTCCATGTCGGCGAGCACACGCACCAGCGGCATCTCTATTTCGTAGAAAAGTTGGGTTACGCCTACCTCCTCGAGTTTCGGTTCAAGATAATTTTTCAGTCGCAGCGTGACGTCGGCGTCCTCGGCGGCATAGTCTACAATCTGCTCGGGCGGCAGGTCTCTCATCGATTTCTGCTTTTTGCCCTTCGGTCCGATAAGCTCCTCTATGTGTATGGTCTGATATCCGAGACACGTCTCTGCCATGTAGTCCATGTTGTGGCGAAGCTCCGGCTGAATTAGGTAGTGGGCTATCATCGTGTCGAACAGCTTGCCTTCCACGCTCACGCCGTAGTTGGCAAGCACTTCCATGTCGTACTTGATGTTTTGTCCAATTTTGACGATTTCGGGGTTTTCGTATAGCGGTTTAAATATGTTAACTATCTTTTGCGCTTCTTCACGATTGGCAGGAACGGGCACGTAGAAGGCCTCAAATTCCTTCACTGAAAAGCTCAAACCTACCAGTTCGGCGTTGATTGCACTCGTTGAAGTGGTTTCCGTGTCTAGACTTAAAATTTTTTTTGTCATGAAAAAATCACGGATTTTCTTCATCTCTTCCTCATTATCAATGAGTTTGTATGTGTGTGGCAGTTCGTTTAACGCTCTCAGACTCGCGTTTTTTGAAAAAACTTGGCCGTCGGTCGGATTTTCTGCAAATAAATCGAGTTGTATTTGAACGTTTTTTTTGCTATTTTCAGTTTTGTTAAGAAACTTGTCTGCCAGTGCCTTAAACTCCAGTTCGGTGAAGATTTTGCGCAGTTCGTCGGCGTCGGGCTCGCTCACCTTCAGTTCGTCGAGGTTGAGTTCAACCGGCACGTCGGTTTTTATCGTCGCGAGGAATTTCGAGAATTTTATCTGTTCGGCATTCTCTTCAACTTTTTTCTTCAGTGCGCCCTTCAGCTTGTCGGTCTGCGCGAGCAGTTGTTCCACTCCTCCAAACTCGTTGATAAGTTTCACGGCTGTCTTCTCGCCGACGCCCGGACATCCCGGAATGTTGTCGGCCGAGTCGCCCATCAGTCCCAGAAGGTCGATCACCTGACTTGTGTTTGCAATGCCATACTTGGCGCACACCTTCTCAGCGTCGAGAGTTTCGTATCCTCCGCCGTGGCGCGGGCGGTACATCATCACGTTGTCCCTTACCAGCTGGCCATAGTCCTTGTCGGGCGTAAGCATGTATGTCATCACGCCTTGTGCCCCGGCCTTGAGCGCCAGCGTGCCTATAACGTCGTCGGCCTCGTAGCCCTCAGCCTCGAGCACAGGTATGCGCATGGCCTTGAGCAGGCTCTTAATGATGGGCACCGAGCGGCGTATGTCCTCGGGAGTTTCCTCTCTCTGCGCCTTATATTCGGCGTAGGCTTCGGTGCGGAAGGTAGGGCCGTGGGGGTCGAAGGCCACTCCCAGATACGTGGGTTTTTCTTTCGTGAGCACTTCGTGTAGCGTGTTGCAGAAGCCCATCACGGCAGATGTGTTGAGCCCTTTAGAGTTGATACGGGGGTTCTTTATAAATGCGTAATACGAGCGGTATATCAGCGCGTAAGCGTCAAAAAGGAACAGCTTATCCATGTAATATGAGTTTTTTACGTGTAAAATTACTAATTTTTTAGCATTAATCCGATAAAATAATTACTTTTGTATTAAAATTGCAGCATGATGGATTATTTATCTCTTATTAAGGAGCCTATACAAGCAGAACTGGATGATTTCATCAGTCTGTTCAACAAGTCGCTTACACATACGGACAGCCTGCAGGAAGAAATCTTCAGGCGTATCCGCCAGCGTGCCGGAAAGCGCATGCGCCCCATGCTAATACTGCTCATGGCCAAGAATTACGGCTCGGTGAGCAGCGCCACACTGCACGCCGCAGTGGGCCTGGAGCTGCTGCATACGGCAAGTCTGGTGCACGACGACGTGGTTGACGAGAGCACCGAAAGGCGTGGCCAGGCATCGGTCAATGCCCTGTATGACAACAAGGTGGCCGTGCTCATAGGCGACTATATCCTGTCTACGGCGCTGCTGCATGTGTCGCAGACACACAACGAACTGATTATCAAGTATTTGGCAGAGCTTGGCCGCACGCTGTCAAACGGCGAGATTCTGCAGCTTTCGAGTATCTCGAACGAGCAGATTTCTGAAGAAATATATTATAATGTCATACGCCAGAAGACGGCCGCGCTCTTTGAGGCATGCTGCGCGATGGGTGCAATATCTGCCGGAAAGCCCGAAAGCGAGATTGGCAAGGCTAAGAAATTCGGTCAGTTGCTTGGCATTATTTTCCAGATTAGGGACGATATTTTCGACTATTACGACTCGTCTGAAATTGGCAAGCCTACGGGCAACGACATGACTGAGGGCAAGTTGACATTGCCTGCCATTTATGCCGTGAACAACAATGCGCCCGAAAGCATTCGCAAGCTGGCTTATAAGGTGAAGGAGCGCACCATAACTCAGGACGAAATAGCCATTTTGGTTGACTATACCAAGGAGCACGGAGGCATTGAATATGCCGAGAAACGCATGGAGGAAATGAGTCGTGAGGCCATGGAGTTTATCGAAACCGAGGTTACCGACGACGCGCTTCGCCGCAGTCTTGAAGCCTATCTGAGCTTTGTCATAGAGAGGACAAAGTAAAGTGGGGCAGAGAGCGATTGAGAGATGTGGGGGTAATGAGAACTGTTATGGGAGTAATGGGACTTATGGGACCTGTAAGTTGTTGAATATCAGTTAAATTAGATAGGGCGCAGAGCTTGCTGAAAGGGCAGGTTCTGCGTTTTTTATGGGCTTATTATTGGTTCTGTCTGCGCCATTCTTTGCGTGCCGCATACATCTCTTCTTTTATTCCTCCGTGTGTCAGAAATTCGGCTTTCAGATGATCTATGAGCTTTCTCAGCAGTGAGTCGGTCTGATGAATAAGGGTTATCGCTATGTTGGCTATTGTCTCGTCCGACCTTACCGCTATGGCCTTGCGGAAATAGGCGCTGTCGTTGTGCTTTCTGCATGCCATCCTTGTCTGTTCAGCCTTGCTGCTGTTTACGTTCCATAATTCAAGATTTCTTACTCTCAGATAGTCCTCATAATCAATCAAAAGCTCCTGCAGACTGGCTTTCGCAACGTTTGTAAGCTTCAGTTCGGTCTCTCTCGAAGTGCTGCTTGCGGCGCTTCCTTCGGCAATATTCTGCTTGCCCGAGCGTGCAGCCTGAATCATCTGGTCAATGGTTCGGTCAGCCTTGTCGAGATATTTATGCGCGAAATAAAAAGTGATGTCATAAATACATTCAGCCTTCTGATAAACGATTAGTTCTCTGTAGTGTCCCCGCTGCTGAATAAAGTTGTTTTCCATGTGTCTACGATGCAGGTTAACAGCCACATTACGTGGCATTTTATTAAGGTTAAAAAATGACTTATGAGGCTGTAAATCAGCCTGTTAAATTAGTATGATATCAGCCCCATAAGTCTTATAAGTCCCATTATCTCAGGTCCCTTCTGAATCCTCTTTTAGAAGAATTTTGTCTCTTCTCCGAGCAGTTCGCTGAGCAGCATGTTAGCCAATCGGCTTGTACCTAAGCGGAACCACTTGTTGGTGAGCCATTTCTCGCCCAAAACCTCCTTGACGATAGTGTAGTAGATAAGAGCGTCCATCACAGAATTGATGCCTCCTGCGGGCTTGAAACCAATCTGTATGCCAGTCTCGTCGTAGTATTCCTTGATAGCCTGGCACATCACGTAGGCAGCCTCAGGCGTAGCGGCAGGCTCAAGTTTGCCTGTAGAAGTCTTGATATAGTCGGCACCGGCATACATCGCTATTATTGAAGCCTTCTTGATGTTAGAGGCAGTCTTGAGGCATCCTGTCTCGAGGATAACCTTCATCGGAGCTTCGCCGCAAGTCTGTTTCAGCTCGTTGATGTCGTCGGCCACGCCCTCATAGTCGCCGCTCAGGAACTTGCCTACAGGCATAACGATGTCAATCTCGGTTGCACCGTCCTTAACGGCAAGCGCTGTCTCGGCAACCTTAACCTCGATGAGAGCCTGAGAAGACGGGAAACTGCCTGACACACAGGCTATTTCAACGCCGTCAACTTCGAGCGACTCGCTCACTGTCTTGGCAAAACAAGGATAAACGCAGATGGTTGCCACGTGGGGCAGGTCGGGGTAGGTGGCGTCAAACTCGTTCACTTTCTCGGTGAAAGCCAGTATGCTTTCCTCTGAATCGGTGGTCTTGAGCGATGTCAATTCGATGCTTCCGAAGAGAAATTTCTTTACTTCCGGTGTATCGTTCTCATGCACCTTTTCGGCTATAATCTTCTTTACTGCCTCGCGCACTTCAGCGTCGTCGAGGTCAGTGTTATATTTGCTGAGAGCCTCGTCATATTTGCTCATCTTCGGAGCCTCGTGCTTGTGCTCGTGATTGCACTCGCAACTGTGTTCTTCTGTCTTTTTTGTTGTTGTCATAATGGTAAAATTTTTAGTTTTTACTTTTCAATTTTTCATTATTTATATGTCTTGTCTTATCGCGGTTTGTCTTCTTTTCGAGGTTCTTTCTTAGTGCCTCCGTGAGGTCAACTCCCGTCTGGTTGGCAAGGCACATAAGCACCCACATCACGTCGGCCATCTCGTCCGACGGGTCTTGCTCTTCGCCCTGTTTGAAGCTCTGGTCGCCATACTTGCGGGCCATGATGCGCGCCAGCTCGCCCACCTCTTCAGTGAGGCACGCCATGTTGGTAAGTTCGCTGAAATAGCGCACGCCATACTGCTTTATCCATTGGTCCACAAGCTGCTGCGCCTCGCGTATTGTTATGTCGTCGTTCATGCTGTAATATGTTTATTTTGTCTGTAAGACGTTTTCTCTTTGTCTGTCTGCTGCTGTGCCTCCGCGCCTGTTTTATAGCCTCAGAGAGCCTTAAAATGGGCTGATGATTAGTCTGAAATGAGGTATGTGAACAAGCCGAATGCCTTGAGCCGGACTTATTCTTTGTGTTTCGTATCCATGCAGATCGTAACCGGTCCGTCGTTGATAAGCTCAACTTTCATGTCGGCTCCAAACTCGCCCGTACCCACCTGACGGCCGATTTCGCGGCTGAGTTTTTCGCAAAATTCGTTGTATAGAGGTATCGAAATTTCGTGCTTTGCGGCATGTATCCATGAGGGTCGGTTGCCCTTCTTGTAAGATGCCATAAGGGTGAACTGACTTATGACGAGTATGTCGCCGCCGACGGCTGTTATGGGCAGGTTCATCACGCCCTGTTCATCGTCGAAAACGCGGAGCGCGGCAACCTTTTTCACCAGCCAGTCTACGTCTTCCGACGTGTCGCCTTCTGCCACTCCGAGCAGTATCATATAGCCTTTGCCTATGGCAGATTTTACCTGTCCGTTTATCGTTACCGAAGCGCGGCTGACGCGCTGTATTACTATCTTCATCTGTTTTAATTATGTTTGCTTTGTTATCAGTCGAATTTGTAAAATCTATGTGTACCTAAATTTGAACCTAAATGATACAAAATTTTATGTATGGGTTCGGCTGTTGGTTCCCAGAAGTCAATATATCCGAGATATTCATCATTGTCGCTTGTCAGATGAATGAAAAATATGTCTTTCTTATCCAGACAAGAGTTCAGATATCTTAGCTTTGTCCAATTATCCCATGTGCCGTTATTTATTTCTTCGACATTTGTGCTATTAAATGCACTGCTTATGTGGATGTAAATGTATTGTTTTATTAGTCCGTCTTCAATTTTGTAAATATAGTGGAATGGGGCACTAAATCCTTCGTTATCATCAAATGATATGTCTGCTGTGCCATATGTTACATAGCCAACATCTTTTTTCACAGACATTGCCTTTAGTTTCTTCAGAAGATCGTTGCATATTACATCATCTGTATCATAGTTGGTGACTTTTAATATTAAAAATGATTTTTGTGAAGAGTTAAGATGCATGAATTGTGGAAATATATTTACAATGCTGCATAAATGGTCTGTGCTGTCTGTTCTTGTTTCTAACATCTGTTTTGATGTGACATAAAAGTCTTTTATCTTGTATGTTTTTGTAAAGTCTATTTCTTCGTTTCCTTCTGAATTGCTTTCTCCGGAATGTAGAATGAGATCATTTAATTGTTCACGTATCTTCGATAATAGGCTTTCGCTATCATTATTCCTGTTATTTTGCGCAAAACAATCTGATGTGGTTAGCATCAATATGGCCGCAATAATGATTGTTATAATATTTTTCATCACAGTTTTTTATTGTTTTATTGATTTACAAATATACCTTTTTGAGGGCAATAATTATTGTTCTTGACGGTTAAAAAGTGTCAATATCTTACTGGCTTTTATCAGTTTTATATAGGTCTGGATGATGTATTTAGTCAGAATTTATATCTTTCTCAAAGTGTTCAGCAATTATTTTTGCCTTAGAAGGCCCTATAATCGCTGTTATTTCTTCAATGCTTGCCTCCTTTATGCGTTTCACCGTTTTCAGCTCCTTCAGCAACAGGTCTTTTGTCTTGGGCCCGATGCCCTTTATGTCGTCGAGTTCGGAGTGCAGCGCATGCTTGCTTCGCTTGTCGCGGTGGAAGGTTATGGCAAAGCGGTGAACCTCGTCCTGCATGTGCGTAAGCAGGTGGAAAAGCTCGCTGTCGGTCTTCATTCCTACCACCACCGGCGGCCATCCGTAGAGCAGTTCGTTGGTGCGGTGACGGTCGTTTTTGGCAAGTCCGGCTATCGGAATGTCGAGGTGAAGTTCGCCCTCAACAACCTCTCTCACCACGCTCATCTGTCCCTGTCCGCCGTCGGTTATTATGAGGTCGGGCAGGGGCTGTCCCTCGTCGCGCAGACGGGTGTAGCGGCGCCTTACAACCTCCTGCATCGAGGCGTAGTCGTCGGGTCCTGTAACCGTGCGGATGATGTATTTTCGGTAGTCTTTTTTGCTCGGTTTCATCTTCTTGAACACCACGCAAGCAGCCACGGCGTCGGTTCCGCTGATGTTAGAATTGTCGAACATTTCTATCTGATAAGGCATCTTCGGCAGCTTCAGGGCGTCCTGAATTTCCTTCATCAGGCGCACCGATTTCTGCTCCGGATTTAGCTTTTCTGCCTGTTTCAGACGGTCAAAACGGTATTGTTTGCCGTTCATTATCGACAGGTCGAGCAGCGTCTTTTTGTCGCCTCTTTGCGGCACGGTGAACGTAACGCCGTCGAGCGTCATGTCGGGGGCAAAAGGCACGATTATTTCGCGCGAATTGCTGCCCACCTTCTCGCGTATCTGCAATATTCCGAGCTGCAGAATCTCGTCTTCGCTCTCGTTCAGTTTCTTTTTCATCTCGAACGTGAAGGCCTGATTTATGCTGCCGTTCATCACGTGGATGTAGTTTACATAGGCCGTTTTATCGTTGTCGGTAACCGAAAAAACGTCCACATTATTAATAGTATGGCTCACAACTTCGCTCTTTGAACAGAAGTTTTCGAGCAGCAAATACTTCTGTTTTACGGCTTCAGCCTCTTCAAAACGCAGTTCTTCCGCCAGTTTTTGCATCTTTGCGAAGAGCATTTTCGACAGTTCGCGCGTGTTTCCTTTCAGTATTTCGCGTGCCTGAGCAATGTTTTCCTGGTAGTCTTCCAGGCTCTGTTTGCCTATGCACGGCGCCCCGCAGTTGTGTATATGATACTCCAGACAGGGCTTATATTTGCCCTGTTCGATGCCTTCGCGCGTTATCGGAAAGCGACAAGTGCGCGGTTTATACAGCTTTTTTATCAGGTCGAGCACGGCATACATCGAGGCGATATGGCTGTAAGGACCGTAGAAAGTGCCGAATTTTTTGTTGATGTTTCGCGTCTTGAATATGCGCGGCAGATATTCTTTTGTAACGCAGATTGAGGGGTAAGTCTTGCCGTCTTTAAGCAGAATATTATACTTTGGCTGGTACTTTTTTATCAGATTATTTTCGAGCAGCAGGGCATCTTCCTCGGTGTTGACCACCGTGTAAGTTATGTCGTGAATCTTGCTTACAAGCACCTTAGTCTTGTATCTGTCCACCTCTTTATGGAAGTAAGACGACACACGATTCTTAAGGTTTTTGGCCTTGCCGACATATATAATAGTGCCGTTCTCGTCATAATACTGATAGCTTCCCGGCTTGTCGGGCAGGTTGCTCACTATGGCCTTCAGCCGTGCCAGTCGTTTCTCATTTTCTTCTTTAGTCATGCCGCGTAAGTGCCTTATTTAAAATGGTTTTGAGAATTTTTGTTTCACGTGAAACTTTAGTCTTAGAGTAGAATATTTATAAGGAGTTA